>Ga0075421_100002371_pt1 | contig 22533 bp, 21 predicted proteins | sample SoiMetdeltSBSDD5_FD_75292 | JGI IMG/M metagenome (GOLD analysis project Ga0075421, IMG submission 75292) | Bulk soil microbial communities from a Populus tree surrounding site in Tennessee, USA - Soil MetaG P. deltoides SBSDD5 | ecosystem: Environmental > Terrestrial > Soil > Tree plantation...
GAGGTGGCGCTCGAGCAGCTCGTCGATGGCCGGCTGGTCTCCGCGTGAGGCCTGCTCGACGAGCGCGGCTGTCGGCAGCGTGGCCAGGTCCTCGCCCATGGCGGTGCCTCGACGAGAGCTGGTGATTCTAGCAGCCCGTCGCGCCAGCGGGCCGTGCGGCAACCTGACGGAAGTCAGACTGGTCGCGCCGCCGCAGGTGCACCTCGTGACGTGCCGCGGCGTGCTGGCGCCCGCGTCGGCGCTGCGGCCGGCGATCGTGCTGGCGGCACGCGAGCGCACGACGGCCTCGAGATGAGGTCGCGGTGCTCGCGGCAGCGCCTCAGCGCAACCTGTGGTTCGTCGATCGCGCTCGCCACCCGCTGCGCCACGTCCGCCCTGCGCGCGACGACGCCCGTGCGCACCGGCTGCTGCGGATCGGCGCGGCCGATCCAGACGATGGCGTCGAGGCGCTGGTCCTGCGTCCCGAGCCACGTGGCGAGGTGCCGCGCGGCCTCGTCGTCGGACGGGTCGGAGAGGCCGACGGACGCGCGTGCGAACACGAGGTCGGAGCGCTGCGGGCGGCTGCCGTCCTCGTCGAGCTGCCCGAGGAACGCGGGCAGGTGCCGCGCGACGACCTGGTAAAGCGCCGTCCTCTCGGGCGGGCGCGGCATCAAGCTGCTTCTGGCCGACGGCGCGGGCGGCCTGCTGGCGCCGATCACCGCCGGCGTTGGGAGCGTGGACGTCGCACTCACCGACGTGGACCTGGACGGCGACCTCGACATCGCGACCGTCGCCACCGACGTCCAGACGGCCGACGTGCTGCTCGGCGACGGCGCGGGTCATTTCGCGACGCTCGTCAGCAGCCCCCTGCCCGCACTCTCCGAGGCCTTTGTCATCGGCGACACGGATGCCGATGGACTGCCCGACATCGCGAGCGTCCACACCACGCTCACGCCCGAGGTGGCCGGCTGCTTCGACGTGCTCCGCGGCAACGGCCTCGGCGTCTTCCTCGCCGCTGGCAGCTGGCCCGCCGACTACTGGGCGCGCGGCCTCGTCATCGCGGACCTCGACGACGACGGCTTCGCCGAACTGGTCAGCTCCACCTGGAACCCGGCCGGCTCGGCCATGCTCCTCGTGAACGACGGCGCAGGCGGCTTCCTGCCCCCGCAGTTCCACTCGGCGTGCGCGTTGGCCGACGATGTCGCCGTCGCCGACATGGATGCCGACGGCCGACCCGACGTGCTCGGCGTCGGCAACGACTTCGAGACGGGCGACCTGTTCCTGCTGCCCAACCTCGGGCCTGAGGAACCGCGGATCTCGCTGGGCTTCGGCAAGCCGGGCCAACCCGGCATCCCCGTGCTGGTCGGTGACGGAACGCTGCAGGCCGGCGCCACCCTGTCGCTCACGCTGAATGGGGCGCTCGCCGTACATCACGTTGTCCTGATCGTCGGCGCCGCGCCGCTCTTCGCGCCGCTCAAGGGCGGCATGCTCGTGCCGATGCCTCACCTGGTGCTCGGCGGGCTGGTGACGGACGCCACCGGTGGTCTCGCCCTGCACGCGACGTGGCCGGCGGGCCTGCCCGCGGGCCGGCAGGTGTGGTTCCAGGAGTGGGTCGCGGATCCTTCGAGCAGCGGCGGTTACGCGGCGAGCAACGGAGTCACGGCCGTTATTCCGTGACTGCGGCGCGCTTCACGCAGGCCCAGGCCCGTGTGCGTGCGTGATCCGCGATGCACGCGCCGATGGAGCCGAGCATCGCCTCGGCCTCGCGCGAGGGGAGCCTGGGGGGCTGCGCTGACGGGCCGATCGCTCCAACAGGCAGATTGTTCCCTCGGCATGACCGCATCGGCGTACCGTGGAAGGGCAGCCAGAACGCGGCCGGGTCCACCGGGTACGTCGCTGACCCCGCAGGAACCCGAAGCCATGCCGTCCCAACCTTCGACCACCGGACTTCCGATCCCGCCCCTGCGCGCCGTGCTCGACGCCGGAGGCAACCACGCCCACTGCCGCGGTTGCAAGGAGCGGGTCAACGTCTCGACGCCCGTGGCGCTGGCGGGCTGGCACACCGTGCACGCCTGCACGCCCCAGGATGCCATCGAGGTGAACGTGCGCAGCTCAGGCGCCGAGCCGTGGGCCTGGCGATACGTCGCGGACGCGATCGCCGCCAGCCTGCTGCCTGCCAAGGGAACGCCACGACGAGGCAGGATCCCGGGCTGACCGGACGTACGGTGCGGCAGGAATCAGCGCGAGCCCAGCGAGCAGGCTGGCGCTGGTGGCAACCAGTCCGAGCGAGTCAGGGCGTGGTGAGTTGCAGCGCGTTGCTGCCCGCGACGCCGTGCACGGCACCAGGATCCGCAACCCAGACCTGCATGAACAAGGGCAGCTGCGGCGGCAGGCCCGCGGGCCACAGCGCCAACAGCAGCAGGCTGCCCGCGCCGTCGGTGGACAGGCCCGGCAGCACGACGTTCACCGCCGGCACCAGGATCCCGCCCTTGAAGGGCACATCGACCGCGAGCAGGCCGACGAAGAGCACGGCGGCCGAGGCGGGATGGGCGTCCGACATGTGCAGCGAGACGAGATCGCCGCCGCTCAGATCGCCGCTGCCGCCGAGCTGCGGCTGGATTCCGCCCGTGCCGGCGAGGCCGCCGGCCAGCCACTTCCAGCCGTGGTGCGCCACGGTGAGCGTCTGGTTGGCGGGAACCTGATCGAGGTAGCTCAGCGTGCCGTCCGGCCATTCCACGCGCAGCTGCTCCACCGTCGCGGCCGAGCCCAGCCCGAAGAGCGCCGACTGCTCGCACGAGGAGACGTAGGAGGGCTTGGCGAGCACCGGCGCGAAGCGCGTGACGCCGCTCACCGTCGCGTAGACCTTCGAACCCAGCCCGTCCGGCGGCACGCCGGGCTTGTGCAGGCTGGAGAGGAACACGCGCAGCCAGTTGTGGCCCGGGCCGGAGAGGTCGTTGCGGAAGAGAGCGATGGGGCCGTCGTTCGAGAAGAGGGCCAGGTCCTGGTCGCCGTCGCCATCCACGTCGAAGTTGAGGATGCCGCGGCCGTCGATCGCGTAGTCGAGTCCGGCGGCCGCGTGCGACTCGGTGAAGTGCGTGCCGCTCCCGTCGTTGAGCCACAGGTAGAGCGGCTCGCCCAGCCACTGCGGCAGCGGATCGTGCGGGCAGAGCGGCTCGGCAGCGTCCGTGAGCGTGGCGAGCCAGCCGTTGTTCTCGACGATGTCCACGTCGCCGTCGAGGTCCAGGTCCGTGGACACCACGCCCCAGCCCCAGCCGCCGTCGTTGACGCCCGCGGGCACCGACGTCTCGGAAAACGTGTTGGCGCCCTCGTTGCGATACAGCAGGTTGCCCGAGGAGCAGCCGCCGTCCTCCCAGATGCTGGTCACGTACCAGTCGGGCAGCAGGTCGCCGTCGAAGTCCGCCAGGGTCGCGCCCATGCCGTTGCTGTCGAGGCCGGTGCCCGAGGCGACGGTGGCGTTGGTGAACGTGCCGTCTCCGTTGTTCACGAAGTAGCGGCTGGTGTGGTAGTCCGCAGTCAGCAGCAGCTCGGGGTCGAGGTCGCCGTCCATGTCGAAGAGCTGCGGCGTGAAGCCGCCCACGCCGGTCAGGCCGCCGCTGATGGCCGCGCTGGTCACGTTGCTGAACGTGCCGTTGCCGTTGTTGCGGAAGATGCGGTTGCCCGCCGCGGCGGGGAGCCAGCCGGTGGCGACGAGGTCGAGGTCGCCGTCCATGTCGTAGTCGCCGAAACAGGCGCCGTAGCCATCGCCCAGCGTCAGCGAGGTGAAGTGCACGCCGGCCGCCGTCGCCACCTGCGCGAAGCTCGCGCCGCCCAGGTTGTGATAGAGGCGATGGAAGCCGGGCTTGTTCGCGGCAGGCCCGCCATGGCTCATCAGGTAGATGTCCAGCCAGCCGTCGTCGTCGTAGTCGCCCACGGCCATGCCCGACCCCATGTGGAGGGCCGCGCAGCCCCACGCGGCCGCGACGTCCGTGAACTGGCCCGCGCCGTCGTTCAGCATGAGGCGGTCCGCGGTCATCGGCCCCATGGGAATGAACAGGTCCTGGTCGCCGTCGCGATCGAAGTCACCGGCGCCGGCGCCGCCCATGAAGTCCGTCGAGGCAGGGCCGAGCGCCTGCGTGCCGGCCAGGTTCGACGCAAGCGTCACGTCGCTGAAGACGAGGTCCTGCGCGTGCACGGCAACCGGCAGCAGCGTGAACACGACGAGAAGCAGGCTTCGGGACATCGGATGGTGCCTTACGAGCCGATTCGCTTGCAGCCCTTCGGTGATGTGCGGGCAAACAGCAACACCGTGCTGTCCGGCCTGGCGTCACGGGCACGAGCGGTGATTTCAACAACGACGGCCGCGCTATCCTGGATCACGAACTGGAAGAACAGGCTGGCTCCGGAAAGCCCGGATGGCCAGGCGCTCCACGGAAGGAGGACGTCGCCCGGCGAGCCGGCCGCGAGGCGGCAGCGTCAGCAGGACCGGCACCGTCAACAGCATGCCACCCTTGAGGGGCGTCGGCGTGCTGGACGTGGAGACGAACAGGTCGGCCAGCGCGGAGTGCGCCGCGTCCGCGAGACCAAGCGAGCCCGGAGTGCCAGCCAGGAGGTCGCCGACACCAGTCAGCTGCGGGATGCCGGACACGCCGGCCAGTCCCGAGCCGAGGTCGGTCCATGGCGAGGGCGGCGCGGAGCAGCCGCCCCACTTGGCGATCGAGCTGTCACCGGCAGGACTGGAGGAGAAGTTGCCTCCGGCGAAGAGTGCCGCTCCCGTGCCATCGTCGAAGACCGCGAGCGCATTCACCGAAGGGAGCGCGCCGCCGCTCACGCCGGCATCCAGCGCCAACCAGGCGAGGCCGTCCCATTTCGAAATGGCGTGCATCGGGACGCCGCCCGCGACGGCGAAGGATCCACCCGCGTAGAGCGCCGGGCTGCTGCCGTCGTCGAAGACCTGGATGACCTTGACGGACGTGCCGAGGACGCCGCCGCCACTCACCCCGGCCCCAGGGCCGACCAGTTCGTTCCGTCCCACGCTGCCGTCCTCGTCGAGCTGCCCGAGGAACGCGGGCAGGTGCCGCGCGACGACCTGGCAGGGCGCCGTCGTCTCGGGCCGGCGCGGGCGGTAGCTCTCCCGGCCCGCGGACGGGCGCCGGGCGTGCGCGTGGCGGGAGTCGATGCGAGACATTCCGAGCCCAAGTCGGGCACCGGCTGATCGCGCTACGGCGGCTACTCCGGCGGGCCGCCTACGGGGTCGGTCGCGCGAAGCCGCCAGGATCCGGCCCCACCCACCCCAGGACTGGCGCCGCCCTGGCCTTTCCCGGATCATTGCCCCTTCCGCCCGACCTCCGCGAAGCGAGACCCCATGACCCCCGCCGCGCTGCGCAAGACGCCGCTGACGCCCCTGCACGAATCGGCCGGCGCGCGGCTGGTGGACTTCGCCGGCTTCCTCATGCCCGTCCAGTACGAGGGCATCCTCGAGGAGGCGAAGCGCGTGCGCACCAAGGCCGGCCTCTTCGACCTCTGCCACATGGGCCGCTGCCGCATCACGGGCAGCCGGCGCGAGGAGGCCGCGCAGTTCCTGGTGCACGTGAACATCGAGAAGATGAAGCTGGGGCAGATCCGCTACACCTTCTTCTGCCGCGCCGACGGGACCACGATGGACGACGTCCTGGTCTACCGCGACAAGGACGAGATGTTCTTCTGCATCAACGCCGGCAATCGCGCGCGCGACATCGCGTGGATGAAGGAGGTGGCGGCGCGCTTCGGCTGCACCTTCCAGGACCAGAGCGACGAGCTGGCGATGATCGCCATCCAGGGCCCGCGCAGCGAGGACACCATGGCCCCGCTGTGCAGCGGCGACCTGCGCGGCCTGAAGTACTACTGGTTCTACCGCGGAGCGGTGTGCGGCGTGCCGGCCATGATCTCGCGCACCGGCTACACCGGCGAGGACGGCTTCGAGATCTACTTCCCCGAGCGCGAGGCGCCGGCCATCTGGGCCGCCATGCTCGAGAGCGGGCAGCGGCACGGCGTCACGCCCATCGGCCTCGCGGCGCGCGACACGCTGCGACTCGAGGCGGGCATGGCGCTCTACGGGCACGAGCTGGACGACACGACGAACCCCGTCGAGGCCGGGCTCATCACGGGCAAGCTGCCGCACGAGAAGGTCTTCTCGGGCCGCGAGGCCATCGAGGCCATGCTGGCCAAGGGCCCGCCGCGCCGGCTGGTGGGCTTCTCCACCGGCAGCCCGCGCGTGCCGCGCCAGGGCTACCCGCTGCACCTGCCCGGCGGCGGCCCGCAGGTGGGCGTCGTGTGCAGCGGCTCGCCCAGCCCCACCCTGAATACGAACATCGGCACCGCCTACGTGCAGAGCGCGCACGCCGGCGCCGCCACGCTCGACATGGACATCCGCGGCCAGCGTCACGCCGTGAAGCCGCAGCCGCTGCCCTTCTACCAGCGCGCTCGCTGAGCGCCATCCGCCAGGAGAATCCGGACGCGATGAATCCCACGGACCTGAAGTACACCGAGAGCCACGAGTGGATGCGCCTCGCCGGCGACACGGCCACCATCGGCATCACCGACCACGCCGCGCACCAGCTCAGCGACCTGGTCTTCCTCGGCCTGCCGAAGAAGGGCGACAAGGTCTCGGCCGGCAAGGCCTTCGGCGAGATCGAGTCGGTGAAGGCGGTCTCGGACGTGAACAGCCCGGTGGACGGCGAGGTGGTCGAGGTGAACTCGGCCCTCTCCGAGAACCTGGGCGACGTGAACGCCGACCCCTACGGCAAGGGCTGGATGATCAAGGTGAAGCTGAAGGGCAAGGCGCCCGCTTCGCTGCTGGACTCCGCGGCCTACGACAAGCTCGTGGCCGAGTCGGCCTGACGCCCCGATGCACTACGTCCCCCACACCGAGCCCGACAGGCGCGCGATGCTCGCGACCATCGGCGCGCCCAGCGTGGACGCGCTGTTCGAGGCGTGCATCCCCGCCGACTGCCGCTTCGCGGGCGCGCTCGACGTCGAGCCGGCGCTCACCGAGGACGCCATCCTGCGCGAGCTGCGCGCGCTGGCGGACCGCAACGTCTCGCCCGGAGACCACCCGAGCTTCCTCGGCGCCGGCCTGTACAGGCACTTCTGCCCGTCGCTGGTGGACAGCCTGCAGCAGCGCACGGAGTTCTGGACGGCCTACACGCCCTACCAGCCCGAAGCCAGCCAGGGCACGCTGACCACCATCTTCGAGTGGCAGACGATGATGTGCCGGCTCACCGGCCTCACGGTGAGCAACGCCTCGCTCTACGACGGCGCCACCGCCATGACCGAGGCCGTGCTCATGGCGCTGCGCCTCAAGGAGGAGGAAGGCCGCACCGCGGTGGTCGTCTCGCGTGGCGTGCACCCTGAGTGGCGCGGCACGCTGTCCACGTACCTGCGGACGCTGGGCATGCAGCTGGTCGAGGTGGAGCTGGCCGAGGGCGCCACCGACCCGGCCTCGTTCGCGGCGGCGCTGGCGGCGAAGAAGGTCGCGCCGGACAAGGTGGCGGCCGTCGCGGTGCAGACGCCCAACTTCTTCGGCGTGATCGAGGACATCCAGGCGCTGTCCGATGCCGCGCACGCCCTCGGCGCGCTGTGCGTGGTGGGCGCGAACCCCGTCGCCCTCTCGCTCGTCGAGGCGCCGGGCCGGCAGGGAGCCGACATGGTGTGCGGCGAGGCCACGTCCATGGGCAACAAGCCGTGGTTCGGCGGCCCGGGCGTCGGGTACCTGTGCAGCCGCATGGAGTTCGTGCGCCAGATGCCGGCGCGCATCGCCGGCGAGACGCAGGACGGCCAGGGCCGCCGCGCCTTCGTGCTCACCTTCGCCACGCGCGAGCAGCACATCCGGCGCGCCAAGGCCACGAGCAACATCTGCACCAGCCAGCAGCTCATGGCCCTGCGCGCGACGCTGTGGATGTCGCTGCTGGGCAAGGAGGGCTTCGTGGAGCTCGGGCGCAGCAACCTCTCGCGCGCCCACTACGCGGCGCAGCGCATCACGGCCATCCCCGGCTTTGCGCTCACGTATCCGATGCGCGCCTTCTTCAACGAGTTCACGCTCACCTGCCCGCTGCCGGCGGCGCGCGTGAACCAGGTGCTGCTGAAGAAGCACGGCATCCTCGGCGGCTTCGACCTCGGCCGCGTGGACAAGGCCCTCGCGAACCAGTGGCTGCTGGCCGTGACCGACCTGAACTCGCGCGCGGAGATCGACCGCCTCGCGACGGCGCTGGAGACCATCCGGTGAGCACCGTGGACACGCCCAGGAACCCACCCTCCGCCGCCACGCCCGCGCCGCCCGCCGCGGCCGCGCGCCCGCAGCTCCTCTCGCCACGAGGCACGCGCCTCGCGCCCGAAGTGCCGCGGCCCTTCACCGTGTTCGAGGCCTCCGTTGCCGGCCGGCGCGGCGTGCGTCCGCCCGAGGCCGGCGTGCCCGAGACGCGGGTGGAGGACGCCATCCCGGCCTTCGCGCGGCGCGCCGAGAAGGCCGCGCTGCCCGAGATCGGCGAGGCCGACTGCCAGCGCCACTACACGTGGCTGTCGACGCTGAACTTCAGCATCGCCAACGCCTTCTACCCGCTCGGCTCGTGCACGATGAAATACAACCCCCTCGTGAACGAGGCGGCGTGCGCGATTCCCGGCCTGGCGGACATGCACCCGATGCAGACCGACGACCAGTCGCAGGGCCTGCTCGAGCTGTGCTGGCGCGTGGAGCGCTGGCTCATCGCCATGTCGGGCCTGCCGGCCGTCTCGCTGCACCCGGCGGCGGGCGCGCACGGCGAGCTGACCGCCCTGATGGTCATGCGCAAGTACCTCAACGAGCACGGCGGCCGGAAGAAGAAGGTCATCCTCATCCCGGACTCCGCGCACGGCACCAACCCGGCCTCGTGCACCATCGCCGGCTTCGAGACCCGCGAGCTGAAGTCCACCGAGGGCGGCCGCGTGGACATGGAGGACCTCGACCGCAAGATCGGCGACGGCAAGGACATCGCCGGCCTCATGATCACCAATCCGAGCACGCTCGGCCTGTTCGTGCGCAACATCCGCGCCATCTGCGAACGCATCCACGCCGCCGGCGGCCTGGTCTACATGGACGGCGCCAACATGAACGCCATCGTCGGCAAGGCGCGGCCCGGCGACTTCGGCGTGGACGTGATGCACTTCAACCTGCACAAGACCTTCAGCCAGCCGCACGGCGGCGGCGGCCCGGGCGCCGGGCCCATCGCGGTGAGCGAGGCGCTCGCGCCGTACCTGCCCGTGCCCAAGGTCGAGCGCAGGGAGGTGGCTGGCAAGGACGGCAAGGTGACGTGCAAGTTCGTGACGGTCAGCAAGGCGCCCAAGTCCATCGGCCGCACGCGCGGGCACATGACCCACGCCGGCGTCATGGTCCGGTCCTACGCCTACATGCGGGCGCAGGGGCCCGAAGGCCTGCGGGCCATCGCCGAGGGCGCCGTGCTGAATGCCAACTACGTCCGCGCGCGGCTGCACAAGACCTGGCGCGTGTGGAACGACGAGACCTGCATGCACGAGGTCGTGTTCACCGGCAAGGGCCTGCCGAACGGCCTGCGCACGCTGGACGTGGCCAAGCGCCTCATCGACTTCGGCATCCACCCGCCCACGATCTACTTCCCGCTCATCGTGCCCGAGGCCATCATGGTCGAGCCGACCGAGACGGAGAGCAAGGAGACGCTCGACCGCTTCTGCGACGTGATGCTGCAGATCTGGAAGGAGGCCGACACGGATCCAGACGTGCTGCGGCAGGCGCCGCACACGAGGAGCATCGGGCGGCCGGATGAGGTGCGGGCGGTGAAGGAGCCACGGGTCACGGGGTAGGCGGCCGCCCTCGCGGGCGGGACGCCATGCCAACCTTGAAATCTTAAACAGGCTCGTTAAGATTTCAAGGTATGGCCCAGCCGACTTCCGTCGCCCGACCGCGCCACGAGCGCGAGATCGCCGCCGCGCTGCGGCGGTCCCCCGTCGTCGCGATCCTCGGCGCGCGCCAGGCGGGGAAGACCACGCTCGCGCGTCGGATCGCGGCGAGCGTCCGATCGGCCACGGTCTTCGACCTCGAGGACCCGGCCGATGCCTCCAGGCTGGGAGCAGACGGCCTCGGCCTTCGTGAGTTGCACGGGCTGGTCGTGCTCGACGAGATCCAGCGCCGATCCGACCTGCTTCCCATCCTGCGCGTGCTGGCGGACCGGCCACGAAGTCCGGCGCGGTTCCTGCTCCTGGGCAGCGCGTCGCCCGATCTGCTCGAGGAGGCGTCCGAATCCCTGGCAGGCCGTATCGCCCTCCACGAACTGGGTGGATTCGATCTCGAGGAAACGGGACCCGATGTCGCTCGCCGCCTCTGGCTGCGCGGGGGCTTGCCGCGCAGCTATCTCGCCCGCAACGACGCCGACAGCCTCGCCTGGCGGCGCGACTTCATCGCCACGTTCCTCGAGCGCGATCTGCCGCAGCTGGGCGTGAGCACGCCGGCCGCCACGCTGCGCCGTTTCTGGTCCATGCTGGCGCACTGGCACGGACAGGTCTGGAACGGCTCGGAGTTCGCGCGTGCCTTCGGCGTGTCGGTGCCAACCGTCGGCCGATACCTGGATCAGCTCGAAGACACGTTCGTCGTGCGGCGCCTGCACGCCTGGAGCGAGAATCTCTCCAAGCGGCAGGTGAAGGCACCCAAGGTCTACGTGGCCGACAGCGGCCTGCTCCACGCCCTTCTGGGCCTGCGGGACGAGCATGACGTCTTCGGTCACCCGAAGGCTGGCGCATCGTGGGAGGGTTTCGCGATCGAACAGGCCATCCGCCGGCTCGGGGCGCGCCGCGACGAATGCTTCTTCTGGGCGACCCACGCCGGGGCCGAGCTCGACCTCATGATCGTGCGCGGCCGGACGCGACTCGGCATCGAGATCAAGCTCACCGAAGCGCCCACGCTGACGCCCTCGATGCGCACGGCGCTCGTCGACCTGCGGCTGGCTCGGCTGGATGTGATCCATGCGGGTGACTCGACATTCGCCCTCGCGCCCAAGGTCCGGGCCGTCGGCCTGTCGCGCCTGCTCTCGGACCTTCGCCCGCTGGGTTGAACGCCCGTGCGCACCCCGGCTGCCCGAGGTCGGTTGAGGGTGCGTCGGGCATGGCCGCAACGCGCGCCGCACGACGCATGAAAGGGAACGTTGCCCGGAGACTCACCGATGTCGCACTCCGTCTACCGAGCACGAGGCCCCTTGCGTCGGCTCATCCGTGCGCTGAGCCTCGCTGGCCTCGCCGCGTGCGCGGTCAGCGCACCGGAGCTGCCGCCCCCTTCCGAGCCGGTCCTGCAGGCCGTCGATCCCCAGCCCGCTGGCTTCAACGTCCTGCACGGCCGCGTGATCGACGAGCAGGGCAGCATCGTCCTCGCGGGCTGGGCCGTGCACGCCGATCTTGCGAGCGCGAGCCCGAGCGACTCGCGCGCGAAGCATCTCCAGGCCCAGGACGACGACACCGGCGACGGGATGTTCCGCTGGAGCAGCATCCAGCCGGGTGCATGGCGTCTCCTCGTCTTCTCGCGCCACGGCCGCTCGTTCACGGCCTGGGCCGTGGGGCCGACCGTCGTGGTGCAGGAGGGCGAGGCGACCAGCGTGGACGTCGTGTTCACGGGCGGAAAGCCGAGCGACGTGCTCGCGCTGCACTTCGACGTGCAGGGCAGGATCACGCTGGACCCCGATCCGAGCGATGTGTGGCTCTACGGCCCGCTGCCCTCGGGCGTTCAAGCGCAGGACATGCGCGACGACGGCGAGCTGTCGCCCGAGGCCGCAGCGCTCACGGGGCTGGCGCGCGTGCCCGGCCAGCCGATGCCGCAGCCCGATCCGGACGATCTCCACGCGCTGGCCTCGGGCGAACTCGTCCTGCGCGGGGCGACCTCGGGCCCCCATGTGGGTGTCCTGCGCGCTCCCGGATACGAGAAGTGGCGCTGCGACAATCTCTGGCCCGGCACGGAGCCGGTCGATGTGAGGACGCGTGGCACGTGCGCGCTGGATCTGCAGGTCCGCGAGGCGGAAAGCGGCCGTCCGCTCACTCAGTTCGCCGTCTCGGGATCCGTCACGCGCCCTGCCTTTCCCGGTGATCCTCGAGCACCGGGCAGGAGTGGCGACCTCCTCAGCCTGGCCATCCATGCCGAGGGCAGGGTGATCCTCGAGGACCTGGTGCCCGGCGACTGGACCCTCGAGGTCTCGGCGCCAGGCTTCCAGTCGGCGGAGGCGGCGGCCGTGACCCTCGCGGGCGACGGCGAGCGGCGTGTCGCGACGGTGGCCCTCGCACGCACCGCGACCGTTGCGGGCACCGTGACCGACACGGAAGGCCGTCCGCTAACGGGCGTGAACGTCGGCGCCTTCGCGCCGGCGGCGGAGGACAGCCCGGACATCCTGTTCCACACCCACGAGGTGAGCTGGAGCATCGCCCAACCGGGCCCGTGGTTCCGCTCCGAGAAGTGTGCCGCCAAGACCGACTCCGAGGGCCGCTTCATGCTGCCGGAGCTGGCCAAGGGCACGTGGATCGTGCGCGCCTGGCGATCCAGCTCGCTCGACGCGGTCATCGAGGGCGTCGTCGTGGGCGACGGCGAGCGCACCGACGGGCTGGATCTCGTGCTTCCAGCCGGAACGTGGATCGAGGCCAGCCTCGCGATCCCTCCGGGTGCGTCGTGCGGGCCCTTGAACGTGCAGGCGTGGCCGATGCGCGACGGCACGGTGCGCGCCTTCCCGGACACGACGCTCGTCGATGCAGATGGCCGGTTCCGCATCGGTCCCCTCGGGCCCGGAAAGGTCGCCGTCTGGCTGAAGATGGAAGACGAGTGGATGCCCGCGATGATCCCGATCAGCCCGGGCCAGTTCGATCCTCAGCCGCTGCTCGCGACGACGCTCACGATCGACCCCATCGCGGGCGTCGAGGACGTGACCCGGAGCGAGACGCTCGATCTCGGCGACGCCTACCCGGCACGCGTGCACGTCTCCGCCCGCCTCAACGGCGCACCGGCGGCTGGCGCCTGGGCGCAACTCCTCGACGCGACCACGGGAGCGCACCTCGCGACGCGGGTGCTCGACGAGAAGGGCGAGGCCACACTCGGCCGGTTCTTCGCCTGTGCGGCGCGACTCTGCCTGAGCGGCGCCGACGGAAGCTGGTTCGCCTATCCCGAGGCGACTGTCACGCCACCTCCGGGCGGAGCCGCCGAGCTCGTCGCCGAGGCCGACATCGTCGCGGGCCGGGTGCGGCTGCTGGATCCGGAGGGCCAAGCGCTGGCGCGCGAGGTCGTGTGCGTGTACGTCAGGACGCCGTTCGGATGGATCACGCGCGTCCTGCACACAGACGACGACGGCGGCGTCGAGTTCCAGCTCGCTCCTACGGAGCTGGCGGTGCTGCACGTCGGCACCAAGGGCGAGGTGCTCCTGCCCAAGCCAGGGGTCTTCTCGTCCAGCTACATGGGAGAGCCGCTGTTTCCGCCCGAACCGGACGCCACGCTGCCCCGCGTCGCCTGGTCGACCCGCGGGCCCGAGCCCGCCGTGGCCACGCTCGAGCGCGCCGCCGACGGCTGAAGCTCCCCTACGGCGTCAGCGCCCCCATCGCATTGCTCCCCGCGCGGCCCTGGATGGCGACCTCGTCGTCGATCCAGAACTGCATCACGATCGGGAAGCCCGAGGGCGCGCCCGGCGGAAAGTGCGACAGGATCGAGACCGTGCCCTGGCTCGTGGTGGGATACACGAACAGCAGGTCGAAGTCGGGCACGAGCGTGCCGCCCTTGTACGGCGCAAGGAGCAGGGAGAAGCCCACCACGAGGTACGCGTGGGCGAGCGGCTTGGCGCTGCTGAGCTCGATGTCCAGCACCGAGTCGCCGGTGAGCGGTCCGTTGATGTCCAGCACGGGATCGCCGAGCGTGCCGGGCAGCGCGTAGCCGATGTCCTGCCAGGGGTCGTGCAGCGGGTCGGACCCGGCCACCAGGAGGAGCGCGCAAAGCAGCGGAAGCCATGGACGCATGCTGGCCCCGCTCAGCTCCCCAGTGCCGTCTCGATGGCCTTGCGCAGGGCCGGATCCTCGGGCGTCACCTTGCTGTCGAAGTAAGAGACCGTCTTGCCGTCCTTGCCGATGACGTACTTGCCGAAGTTCCAGCGCGGCAGGCTGCCGGTCTTGTCGTTCAGCCAGGTGTAGATCGGCGACTGGCCCTCGCCGGCCTTGGTCTGCTGCTTGGAGAGAAGCGGGAACGTGACGTTGTACTTGGTGCTGCAGAACTCGCGGATCTGTGCCGGCGAGCCGGGCTCCTGGCCGCCGAAGTCGTTGGACGGGATGCCGAGCACCACCAGACCGCGCGACGAGAACTCCTCGTGCAGCTGCTCGAGGCCGGTGTACTGCGGCGTGAGGCCGCACTCGCTGGCGGTATTCACCACCAGCAGCACCTTGCCCTTGTACTGCGACAGGTTGGCGGACTGGCCCTCGAGGGTGGTGGCGTTGAAGTCGTGGAAGGACGCGGGCAGCGCGGTCGGTGCGGGCATGGTGGTCTCCGGAACGGGGGCGGTCGGGGTCGTGGGCGCGGCGGGCGCGGCGGGCGGCTCAGGCGCGGTTGGAGCGGCCGGCGCAGCGGGCGCCGACTTCGCGGCGATCGGCGTCGGCGGAGCCGCCGGCGCGGGTGGCGCCGAGGGCGCAGGCGGTGCCAGCGCGCTCGGCGTGGCGGGAGCCGTGGCGCCGGACTGCGGGCCGGAGCACGCGACAGTCACCGCGACGAGCGCGGTGCTCGGCACGGTGCACAGCACCCAGCGAGAGATGCGGATCGGCATGCGGATTCCTCCGGCGCGCCAAGTGCTGCGCGCAGGCACGGCAGCGTAGCGGACAGGGCTGATTCGCGCACGTCGGGCGCGGCATGGCCACGCGCCGGCCCTGTCCATCGAGGCGGGCGGGAGGCCCGAGGGTCCAATCCTGCGTGATAGTCTGACCCCCATGCCGCTGACCTCAGCCGACGTCGTGCGCCTGGTTTCCCGGCTCTCCACCCGGGACCGGCAGCTCGCCGTCGCGATCCGGGGAGGATACGCCGTGGCCGAGCCGGCCGCGCTGGAGCGTGCGCTGATCGACGCCGCCGCCGTCCTTCAGGGCGCCGGGCTGCCCTACGCACTCATCGGTGGCGTGGCGGTCGCGATCCACACGGCGCAGCCGCGAGCCACGCCGGACGTCGATCTGGCCGTCCGCTCGGACGTGGACGCGGACTCCCTGATCGCCTCGTTCCTCGCCGCCGGCTTCGTCCTGCGCGGACGATTCGAGCACAGCATCAAATTCGTCCACGAGCGGGGGGACCCGTTGCAGCTGGCCATCGATCCGGCGTTCGATGGCGCGATCGCGCGAGCCGAGACCTTTCCGCTGGCCGGCGCGACCATACGCATCGTGCAGCGCGAAGACCTGATCAAGCTGAAGGAGCGCGCCGCTGCTGACCCTCGCCGCCGGCGCAGCAAGGCGCTGCGCGACCGATCCGACGTGGAGATGCTGCGCGGTGACGTGCCCGGGCCCGACGAAGGCTGGTGACTGTCGGCGCGCGGACCGGCAGACCCGGCCCCATCCCGACAAGGGTCGATCGGCAGGCGGCGCTCTGGCCGGACAGCACATCGGCCGACCAACGGGTCGCTTTCAGCGGCCAGGAATTGCCTAAAGCCCGAGCCGCCCTCGATCCGAATCAAGGCGGAATGCGGGGAGATTCCAGCCCCGCCATGTAAAGGACAACTCCCATGATGAAGCGCTTCCTCTCCGACGACCGTGGTCTGGAGACGGTCGAGTACGCCATCATCGCGGGCATGATCGTGACCGGCCTCATCGCCGTGGTCGTCGCGATTGGCACGTGGGTGAAGGGCGAATTCGACGAGCTCAAGACCGACGTCGGCGCCTGACGGCTGGGGGCGCGGCGGGTCAAGCCCGCCGCGCCACCTGCTCTGCGCAGCGAGCGAGTTCGACGTGGGTTCGCCCGGGATGCGCCGCCAGGTCGCCGAGGGCGACTCCAGGGTTCCGCGCCGGACAGGCCACGCGGCCGCGGCTCGCAGGATTCCTCGGCCCCGCGTGCTGCGGCGCGCCCTCGTCGACGACCGCGGCCTCGAGACCGCCGAGTACGCCATCATCGCGGGCATGATCCTGACCGGCCTGCTGGCCGTCGTCCTGGTCCTCGGCCGCTGGGTCAGGCGCGAGGTCACCCAGCTCAAGACGGGCGTGGGCGCCTGACTCCCGGTCGCGGCGCGTCGCGCGCCGGCAGGGCGGCGGCGCATGGGCCGGGTGTCCTCCGTGCTAGCCTGCGGGCGGGCGATTCGGGGATCTCGTCGGAGGCGCCATGGCGGCACTCGCGATCGGAGCCGCCTCGCGGGTCGGGCGCGTGGCCGCCGCGGGCCTGCTGCTCGCTTCGTGCGCGCCGACCGGCACGCGGGCGCCCGACGTGGCCGAGCTCGCGACCGCGCGCTGGACGGCGGCCGCGGACTGGCCCCGGCTGCCCGCGGATTTCGGGCCCACGCACGGCGGCCTGGCCTTCGATCGCGCGGGCAGGCTGTGGGTCGGCACGGATGGCCCGCACGGCCTCGTAGCCTTCGCGCCGGACGGCTCGCTCGCCGCGGAGATTCCCGCCCTGTCGGGCAGCCACGGGCTGCAGCTGCGCGAGGAGGGCGGGGAGGAGTTCCTCTACGTCGCCCACCTGCGCGAGCACCGCGTGGTCAAGGCGCGGCTGGACGGCACGCTGCTCTGGGAGCTGGGCGCGCCGGCCGGGTGCGGCGCCTACGCGAGCGCCGACCAGTTCCAGCCCACGGCGGTGGCGGTCGGCCCGGACGGCCGCCTCTTCGTGGCCGACGGGTACGGCACCTCGCTCATCCACCTGTTCGACGCGCAGCGCCGCTGGGTGAGGAGCTTCGCCGGCGCGGGCGAGGGCGACGGCCGGTGCCGCACGCCGCACGGCCTGCTCCTCGACACGCGCTTCGATCCGCCGCGCCTGCTCGTGTGCGACCGCGAGAACCGGCGCCTCGTGCACTTCGATCTCGAGGGCGGCTTCCTAGGGACGCACGCGCTCGACCTGCGCCGGCCGTGCGCGGCCGTCATCGTCGGCTCGGGCCTGGCCGTGGCCGAGCTCGAGGGCCGCGTCGCCCTGCTCGACCAGCAGGGCACGCTGCTGGCCGCCGTGGGCGACAACCCCGACGCCGCGCAGCGCGCCAACTTCGACGTGGCGCCGTCCGACTGGGGCCGCGACGTCCTGTGCGCGCCGCACGCCGTGGCAGCCGACGCGCGCGGCGAGCTCTACGTGCAGGACTGGAACCGCACGGGCCGCGTCACGCGCTTCGTGCGCCGGCCCTGAGGGCTCAGTGCACCAGCATCACGGTGCCGGCGCTGTTCGGCGGCACCACGTTCTCGCCCGTGACCTCGCCGTTGCCGTTGACCTGGAGCAGGTTGCAGATGATCTGCCCGAAGACCTGCCCATCGCCCGTGCCGCCGATGTCCACCTTGCCGCCCGGGCAGTAGAGCGTGCCGTCGACCGAGATGTCGCCGTTGCCGCCGAGCGAGCAGGCGCTGCTCGACGTCGTGAGGCGGTGGAACATGATCGACAGGCCCTGGAACACGCCGGCGAGCGGCGGCGTGAGGAGCAGCGAGGAGCCGCCACCCACGTCCATCGTGGCACCCTCGTCCATCAGGATGGTGACGCCGGCCCCGACGACCTTGCACTGGCCGACCTGCTTCCACGACGCGCCGAACATGTAGGTGCCCGGCAGCAGCACGGCCACCTGCATGTTGTTGAGGTTCAGGCCCTTGGGGTAGTAGCCGGGCGTGAACGTGCCCGGATTCGCGATCTTGCCGTTGCCGCCGAGCGGCTTGGACATCGAGCTCCGCAGCGTGTTCCAGTCCGACGTGGTGGGCAGGACGCCGGCCAGCGGATCCGCGATCACGTCGCCGTACTCCTCGAGGCCGCCGGTGATGGACGAGCTGCCGGCGCAGGCGCTCCCGTGAACCTCGATCTCGATCGAGGTCAGGCTCGCGGAGCCGCCCACATCGAGGGCGCAGCTGGCGCCCGAGTTGACCTGGATGGTGCCGTCGCCCACGTTGAGCGAGGCGTCGCCGGTCATCTCCATGGCCTTCGTGGCGCTCGGATCGAGGACGATGATGAACGGGTTGGGCGTGACCGCGTACGAGGCGATGGCGCTGCGCGCCACCTGGCCCTCGTCGATGCCGAAGAGGCTGCCGAAGACCAGGGCCAGCGCGCCGTTCTGCGAGTCGTCCGTGCGCCGGGCCACGACCTTGACCGCGCGGGGTCCGGACGTCGTCGGCGAGAAGGTCCCCGTGTCGGAGTCCCACGTTCCGAGCACGATGTCGCCCGTCACGTTGTTGCCGCTGTTGGAGTCGAGCTGGACGCCTTCGCCGGCGGCCTCGTTGAGCACGGCGACGTCCACGGCCGCCTGGCGCGTGATCGGGAAGGTGCCGCCCGAGTCCCCGTTCAGGACCTCGCTGTGCAGCTTGGCGGCGGCCGCCAGGGCCGCGGCGTCGGCGGCGGTCTGGAGCTGCTGGGCGGTGGTGTTCATGTGCCCGGCGTCGATGGCCATGCCGACGAAACCGAGCAGGACGACGACCAGGATGGCCACGAGCACGAGGGAGAAGCCGCGCTCGAGGCGACGCTGCGGGCTCAGGTGCAGGCTGGACATGGAGGGACTCCACCACCGGGAGCGGGACGACCGTCCCGGAACGAAGCCCCATCGGCCGGCACGCGGCCCGGGCTTGAGGCGGAAGGCCTCAAGGCCGCCCGCCGACGATTCCGATGGAGGCCGCCGAGCGCGGGGATTCCCCCCCGCCCGGAAGGAATCCCATGTTCAAGCACTTCCTCGCGGATGACCGCGGGCTCGAGACCGTCGAGTACGCCATCATCGCGGGCATGATCGTGACCGGCCTCATCGCCGTCATCGCGGCGATCGGCGTGTGGGTCAAGGGCGAGTTCAACAGCCTCAAGACCGAAGTGGGTGCCTGAGCCCCCGCCCCGGCGGCCCGAGCGCCGCCGTGCGGAACGGTGATCACACCATGTGGGCCTACTCGCTCCACGACGCCGGGGTGGACTCGCTCCAATGGGGCGTGGTGCTCGGCGGCACGCTGCTCGCCGCGTTCGTGGACGCGCGCACGCGCCGCATCCCGAACGCGCTCACCTTTCCGCTGCTGCTCGCGGCGCTGGTCCACGCGGGATTCGTCGCGGGCGGCGCGGGCCTGCTCGACGCGGCCCTGGCCTGCCTGCTGCTCGCGACGCCCTACGTCGTGCTCTTCGCCGTGGCCGGCGGCGGCGCGGGCGACGCCAAGCTCATGGGCGCGGTCGGCGCCTGGCTCGGTCTGCTCGACGGCACGCGCGTGCTCGTCGCGGTGTGCGTGGCGGGCGTGCTCTTCGCCCTGGCCTGGGCCATCGCGCGCCGCAGCCTGCCCGCCGTCCTCGGACGGCTCGGGCTGCTGACCCGCGGCCTCCTGCACCTGCCGTTCCGCCGCGTCTCGCCACGCGCCGTGGCCGCGGCCATCCCGGCCGAGCACGAGGGGCTGTCCATGCCCTACGGCCCAGCCATCTTCGCCGGCTGCGCGCTGGCGCTCGGAGTGAGCCTCCCATGGTGAATTCACGGACGACTCGTGCGCCGCGCGGCATCGTGGCCGTCGAGATGGCCCTGCTGCTGCCGCTGCTGCTGCTGCTGCTGTTCGGCATGCTCGAGTACGGCTCGCTCTTCTGGCGCGCGCAGCAGATCGGCGCCGCGGCCCGCCAGGGCGCGCGCATCGGCGCGCTGCCCAGCGGCACGTCCGCGACCGTCACCGCGGCCGTGGACACGCTGATGAACAACTACGGCCTCGGCGGCACGGGCTACACGGTCGCGCTGACCCCGGCCAACCCGGCCTCGCTCGACTCCGGCGAGTCCTTCACCGTGACCATCACGGTGCCTTACTCGTCCATCCAGCTCACCAAGTTCCCCGTGCCGACGCCGGAGAACATCGAGCGCTCGACCACCATGGTCAGGGAAGGCGGCTGAGTTCCGGGCGCCGGAGCGGCCTGCCCGCTTTGGCTCAGGTCCGGGCGGCGGTCGGTCCGATAGGCACCGACGGCCCGCTCCCGTGGGCATGGCCACCCGACCAGGAGAGATCGCATGAAGTGGGTCACGCTGGGCTTGTTCGCGCTGGGCACGGTCGCGGCCATCTGCGCCGCGGTGCTCGTCGCCTCGATGCAGAGCGACTCGGGCAGCGAGACGGCCGCCGCGCCGCGCGATGTCACGGTCGTCGTCGCCGCGCGGGACGTGCCCGCCATGACGGTGCTGGACGAGGCCGCCATCGTCACGCGCACCGTGCGCTCGGGCCTCGCCCCCGCCGGCGCCTTCTCCGACCCGGTGCAGATCATCGGCAAGGTGCTGACCTCGCCGGTGCAGGCGGGCCAGGCCTTCACCGGCGACGCCTTCGCCGCCGACGGCTCGCCCATGCGCCTCGCCGCGGCCCTGCCCGCGGGCCGGCGCGCCGTCACCATCCTCATGCGCGACGCGCTGGGCGGCGAGAACCTGCTCTATCCGGGCTGCCTTGTGGACGTGCTGGCCACGCTGCGCATGGCCTCGGGCGCGGGCTCCGACCAGCCGGTCACGATCACGCTGCTGCAGGGCGTGTCGGTGCTGGCCGTCGGCAGCAAGACCATCGTCTCGCCGGGAGCGACCGACAACGCCGCGCCGGTCGAGGAGAAGCGCAGCAGCGATCGCCCGGCCATCACCCTGCTCGTCGACAGCCGCCAGGCCGAGATGCTCAAGCTCGCCATGGAGGAGGGCAGCGTCTCGGTCGTCCTGCGCAACCCGCACGACCTCGCGCAGCCCCCGGCCGTAGGCACGGACGTGGCCGCGCTCTCGCCGATCCTCGCCCCGCGGCCCGTCCCGCCGGCGCCGGTGGACGACGAGGACGAGGACGAGGCCGACAACCAGCCGGTGACGCCGCTCGTTCTGGCGCCGCCGGTCCCGCATCCGCTGCAGCGCACCTGGGAAGCCGTCGTCCTGCGCGGCGGCGAGCGCGAGCTCTCCACTTTCGATCTGCCCTCCCCGGCACAGCCGTGACGGGACGGGAGGAGGACCCATGAACCGCGTGCCCTTCCTGCTGACCTGCGCCCTGGTGGCGCCGGCGTTCCTCGCGCCGACCAGCTCGGCGCAGGAGACCCTCACTCTGAGCGCCGGCCGCAGCGAGCACATCGAGTCGAGCTGGCCCGTCAAGGGCGCGGCCCTGACCGAGCCCTCCATCGCCGACGTGCAGATCCTCACGCCCAGGCTCGTGTACGTCTCGGGCAAGGCGCCGGGCGTCACCGACCTGCTGCTCTGGGGCGACAGCGGCGAGGTGCGCTCCATGCGCGTCGAGGTCACGCTGGACCTCGCACAGGTCGAGGGCGACCTGCAGACGCTGCTGCCCGGATCCGACGTCAAGGCCATCGCGCGCAGCGGCACCACCGTGGTGATCGGCCGGCTGCTCCACGCCGACCAGGCGGCCGCCCTGCATGCCTACTTCACGGCGCGCGAGCTGCCCTGGGTGGACGCCACCTCGCTGGCCGGCGGCCAGCAGGTGTCCGTGCAGGTGCGCCTGGCCGAGGTCAGCCGCAAGGGCCTGCGCGAACTGGGCGTGAACATCCTCAAGACCGGCGACAGCTTCTTCGGTGGCTCGACCATCGGCAGCGGCTCGGGCGGCCCCGTGCAGCCCATCAGCATGGGCGCCCTGGTGGGCGACACGGCGCTGGGCAACACCCCCTTCTCGTTCACCAGCACGCTGGCCGTGAGCCCCGGCGTCACGCTCTTCGCCGGCTTCCCGAAGGCCGACCTCGCCTACTTCCTGCAGGCGCTGGCCGAGAACGAGTACCTGCGCATCCTGGCCGAGCCGAACCTCGTGGCCCTCTCGGGCGAAGAGGCGCGGTTCCTCGCCGGCGGCGAGTTCCCGATCCCGGTCGTGCAGGGCGGCGGCAGCAGCGGCGGCACGTCGGTGACCATCGAGTACAAGGAGTTCGGCGTCTCGCTGCGCTTCAAGCCGCTCGTGCTGGGCGACGGCACCATCCGCCTGCGCGTCTTCACCGAGGTGTCCGACCTGTCCGACGTGGGCGCGGTCGAGATCGAGGGCTTCCAGGTCCCGGCGGTCGTCACCCGCAACGCCGAGACCACGGTCGAGATGCAGAGCGGCCAGACCTTCTCGCTGGCCGGCCTGCTCCAGAGCTCGACCGCAGGCCGCGTGAGCAAGTTCCCGGGCCTGGGCGACCTGCCCATCCTGGGCACGCTCTTCCGCAGCACGCGGTACACGACGGGCGAGACCGAGCTCATGCTGCTGGTCACGGCCTCGCTGGTCGAGCCGCTCTCGGCCTCGCAGCTGCCGGTTCTGCCCGGCGACGACCACACCCGGCCGGACGACTGGCAGATCTTCTTCAACGGCGTCATCGAGGGCCAGGCCGACGAGACGAAGGCCGAGCCGTCGGAGGAATGGCTGCGCGCGGGCGAGCTGGCGTCCCTCCTCGGGCCCGGCGGCTGGACGCGCCACGGCCAGGAGCCCTCCCCCAGCCGCGCCGAG
>Ga0075421_100002372_pt1 | contig 22531 bp, 25 predicted proteins | sample SoiMetdeltSBSDD5_FD_75292 | JGI IMG/M metagenome (GOLD analysis project Ga0075421, IMG submission 75292) | Bulk soil microbial communities from a Populus tree surrounding site in Tennessee, USA - Soil MetaG P. deltoides SBSDD5 | ecosystem: Environmental > Terrestrial > Soil > Tree plantation...
AAAAAGACTCCTGTAGTTGACCGAGCAATAATCGATTTTGAACCATGCCTCCTGCTGACTCACAGGAGTAGGTACAGGCAGGTACAGGCCGCTTTGCGGTGGAGTCTCAAGCACCTTATAATATCTGCCTCAGTTTAGCCTTTTAGCTAACCCAAGCGACAATTGGCTTAGGACCGCTGCACTGCTTTGCCTTCATTGCCTGAGCGAGGGCCTGATGCTCGCGCTGCGGGTCCGTCGCGCGCACCAGCTGACTTTCGCTTGAGCTTTCTTTGATCTCTGTTCTCAACCGTGTTTGCTCATCAGCCAGTTGCTGGCATGTCCAGTTTACATATCTTGAGGCAGCCGCATTCAGGGGCGCCAAGCTGAGATGCGCACTGCTGCAGGCTGCAAGCGCGGGAATCAGCAATAAAATCAGTTTTGAGTCCATTTCCCCTCCCTTTATTGGCTGAGATCGCGAGCCTGGGCGCTCCTCCGCCGTGAGGAGCACCGGCCTCTGACAGCAGACTGAACGCCTGCCTTGACACCTCGCCTTGTTGGAAAAGACGCTTAGGTCACGCAACTGACCACGCGAGACTCACTGAGAGCACTTCAGGTCAAGCTCAACTCACTTACGCAGTACCTAATGAGGACGGACCCAAGGATGCTCACCGAATCAAGCTAGGAAGGAACTAAGTTCGATTTGTGGAAACTTCAGGACAGCACAGTGAAACTGATAAAGTACAACTCGACCTCAGACTCCGCGGAAAGGTCCATAAAACGCATAGTTCTCCTAGATGGCCATTGGTATCTTCAAGAATTCGTCTATGTTGCTTCAACTAGCTCTCAATTCTCACGAGCCAACCCTTGTTGCTCTTTTGGGGACGCTCCTGTTAGGCCGCGTGTGCAAGCAGAGGGTCTATGCGGTTGTTGGTTGCATCACCAGTGCTAATTCAGTGGGATCTGTTTCGATAATTTGACCCATCCCATGCTCTCTTGAACGGGGCGGTAGATAGATTGTGGTTGAGACACGGCGATAAGCCTCATAGATAAAATCGCCAATCGTCTCCTCCGTGGTGGTTACTTCATAGACTCCAGCCGGCCTTGTCTCGCTCATCCCCTTCAGCTGGAATGCAGCGGGAATAGTGACAAATCGGCGAGTCACTCGCGTGTTCAATGGTCCACCCCCTTTATACCGTATCGTAGTACCGTCGGCAGAAATAGCCACCCATTTACGCACAATAAGGTTTTGCTGTATCGGGTCGTCACTTTTGATCTGGGAGCCCGACCATAAATCGCTGTCCAAAACGGAGAATAGAGCGCATGATCTCCGAGTAACACAAAGGTAGGTTATGTCACTGGATCTTGCGGTCATCACATCCCTCCGAAAAGTTAGTAACGGTTTCTGGATTAGTCGTTCCGATGGGATGATGCTGTGTGCGCTGAAATTGGCCGAACTCGGTCCGGTGCACGGCTTTGTGCTTACGCAAGCAGGACTCGACGCGCTTCGATCATCGCCGCAGTCGTAGCGATAGTCCTCCACCCCCTCCAACCAATGCCTCCGCCACGCGCAGCGTAAAGAGCATGAGATGCAAGTTTTCGTTCGCGACGACAATGTCGATCAGACATTGCGACCGCTTAAAAAGAAAACGCGAGGGGATTTCCCGAGATGAAGCGGCGGAACGCCTATGAAAAGCCCTCGAGCCAGCAGGTTAACGGCTTTGCTAAGTCCAGCGAGGCCATAAAGAGGCTAACGTTTTGTGAGCGGCACCGTCTTTTTCAGCAAAACCGCCGAGCGCCGCCCAAAGCCCTCCTGTGGCACCCAACGCTGGTTTATCCGGTGAGCTGGGCGAGAGGCAAACTTAGCGGTATCGTACCAACTTTTGGCCACTGCATATGCTTCCGAGGAGGTTCGTTTTCTTGTAGATGCAATTCTAACGTATCCAGACACCCCATGGATTTTTATTCGGGCGTGAAAAGTCGGGCTGCCATTTCGCGTGTAGAGAAAAATCGTTCCATCATCCAACTTGTGCAGCTGATGGTTCCCATACGACATGAGCTTTTGCCAATCCTCTGTGTCAACGAAGAGTCAAAACCTCGAACTGAAACGTAGCGGCTTTTTTCAACGACAGCAAATAACTACCTTAACCCTGTTAAGTCTAACCGCTGGAGACCGTAGAGGCTTGTCGAAAGACTACGAGCCGCCGTGTCGTTTCGTCCCACAGCGCAAGTCTAAGCGAACATATGCTTTCTCTGATTCCGATGCGGCGAACATTGTGCTCTAGCTCTGGCCAGTCCTTTAACACCGAAGGTAAGCGATAAAATGGGATTCCGCTTGATAGATGGTGAACGTGATGAAGGCCGATATTGGCAGTCAACCAGCGTACTGGTTTCGGCAGTACCAAATACGAGCTGCCAGAAAGAGCTGCTGTTTCAGGTGACCACTCCGCGGATGTGGCCCAATATGCAGCTTCGAACTGGTGCTGAACATAAAATAACCAGACGCCAACCGTTGCCGCGATCATCGTGACGGGGACATGCACCACAAGAAGGGGTCCTAGACCCACCGCAGCCGCAAGACCTGCCATCACGCAAACTATGGAAACATTGGTTGTCATGGCGCTGATCCAGGCGGAACGATTACGGCGCTCCAATGCACCTGGCCAGCGGTGCTGAATCACAAACAAAAAGGTTGGTCCTACCCCAAGCATCACCATCGGATTTCGGTAGAGCCGATATTTAAGGCGCCCCCACCAATCCAATGCATAATATTCCCTCACCGTTAATGTGGTAACATCGCCAATGCCGCGCCGATCCAGATTTCCTGAGCCCGCGTGATGGTGATTATGAGACCGACGCCAGCAATAGTAAGGGGTGAGGGTAAACACACCCATCAAGCGCCCTGCCCAGTCGTTGACTGTTCGATTGGCAAACAAAGTGCCATGTCCACAGTCATGCTGAAGCATGAATAATCGAACTAGAAAGCCTGCGGCAGGAATGGCAAGCAACACGGCCAACGTGTAGTCGTAGGACGCAACTAGTGCTGCTGCTACCCACAAGCCGACGAGCGGACAGGCGGTGATGAGAACTTCCAAAATGCCACGTATATTGCTGCGCTGACGATAACTGCTCAGGCGAGTAGACCAACGCTGACTATCTCGAGATCGAGAGAGGCCTTGAATACTCATACTTCCGTCAATGCAAGTTATGGCGTCGTCCACCTCTCGCTCGAGGCGGCAAAGACGCAGGAGTGCTGTTCGCGTAGGACGAGGAGCTGGCGATCGGATGATCGAGCAACTGAATCTTGCGCTTGATGAGCTGTTCAATCGCACGCAGAAGCGGCAATTGCATGGGATCACAGAAAGACAACGCTGTACCCGACGCACCAGCTCGAGCCGTGCGGCCGATGCGATGAACATACGTCTCCGGAACTTCTGGTAAATCGTAATTGACGATGTGGGAAATTCCTTCGATGTCAATACCGCGCGCAGCAATGTCGGTCGCGACAAGGACCCGGGCCCGGCCGCTCCTAAAGTGACTCAGAGCGCGTTCTCGTTGAGACTGCGATTTGTTGCCATGAATTACCGAAGTGCTGATCGCGGCAGAACTCAGACCCCGCGTAAGTTTATCAGCGCCCCGCTTGGTACGAGTAAATACTATGCTTCTTGTAACATTATTGTTCGACAGAAGATCGATCAGCACAGGAAGTTTCGCAGCTTGACTGAGATGAATAACTTTCTGGCTTACGTGATCGACTGTGCTCGCCGTTGGGGTGACCGCGACATTCACAGGCCGCCTCAAGAGCTCGGTGGCGAGCGATGCAATCTCCTTCGGCATGGTGGCTGAAAAAAACATGCTCTGTCGCTCTTTGGGCAAGAGGCGCGTGATCTTGCGAATGGCGTGAACAAAACCGAGATCCAGCATTCGGTCAGCCTCATCCAGGACGAAAAAACTTACCCTCTCGAGCCGCAAGACGCGTCGCTCAATTAGGTCGACCAGCCGTCCCGGCGTTGCCACTATGACATCGACGCCAGCCTTGATGCTAGCTATCTGGCGGTTCATAGACACGCCGCCATAGATCGTGGCAACCTTGAGCCCGGTGAATTGACCATAACCACGTATGGCATCGCCAATCTGGGCGCAAAGTTCGCGGGTGGGGGACAATATGAGTGCATGGCAGGTGCCAGGTTGCAGGCGAATTTTAGTCGCGGAGAGCTGGTTTAAAATCGGCAGTGTAAATGCTGCAGTCTTGCCCGTACCGGTCCGAGCAATCCCCAAAAGGTCACGGCCGGAGAGCAGCTCGGGAATTGCGCGTGCTTGAATGGCTGTTGGCTTTTCATGATTCTGAACAGCGAGTGCTCTCAAAAGTGAGCCGCTTAAGCCTAAATTTTCGAATGTGGTCACAAAATTTCTCAATCGGAACAGTTCGTGGGCGCAATCCCTGTTCCGATACGAGCCCGCCTCCACTATGGAGCCGAGCCTGGAAGGCGCTCTAAACCTTCCGCGTGAGAGGAATGTTCTGGTGATCTCCCCGGCGAAGGAGTGCCTTCGTGGCCGTTTCACGCCAAGGATCCGAAGTGGATGCTCGGGAGTAGCGGTTATATGGGTGCAGCCGAAGCGTTTGTCAAAGCATTTATCGTTCACCCGCCTTTTGGCACCAGCGCTGAAGCGGCTTCTCTCTACGCCAGCATCTGCGCTGGCCCGTGCGCCCAACCCGCCGCTGTTGTCACCGCACCTAATGTGTTGGCGACTCCCGGAGAGTTGGTATCCTCTCTGTATTTGGGACTGCGCCTCTAATCGCGAGTGAAAACTCTCACATGGTTGGACCAACATCAGAGCAGGAGAACTGTCCGAGAGCTTGGCGTTGTTCGGCTTTCAGTACGTGCCAGACCAGCCGCTGGAACAGTAACGGGTAGCTGTTTCGAAAGGGGTGAGGACATATCAAAAAAAAACTGCGAATATGAGATCCGAGTCCAAAAACACATTCACAACCCAAATGATGCCACCTTGGCGTTGCCATCGTTATTCTGCCGTCAGTCGCATGCTGAGAAGCCGACTAGATGGTCATGGGAGTTGATTTTGTGGGAGGGCAAACAGCTGCGGATCGCCCTGTTTACTGGAAACTACAATTACATCAAGGATGGCGTCGCCTTGACTCTCAATCGTGTCGTCGATTTTCTTCGAGCGCGCGATGTGCCCGTGCTGGTGTTCGCGCCATCGGTCGACTGCCCGGCATTGCCTTCCACGGCTGAGATCGTCCGAATTCCTTCATTTCCAATCCCGGGACGCCCGGAATATCGCTTCGCGACTGGCCTTCCTGCACTCGCGCGGCGTCGGCTAGCGGCGTTCCGCCCCACGCTCTTTCATATTGCAGTGCCCGACCTGCTTGGGCTTCAGGCACTGAAACTGTCGCAGCGCTGGAGGGTACCCGTTCTTGCCACCTATCACACCCGCTACGACGAATATCTAGGTTACTATGGCCTGGGGGCGTTGAAGCCTCTCGGCAAGACATATCTGCGCTACTTCTATTCGAGATGTGAACTGGTCTGTCCCCCATCTGAATCTATGCTGCAAAACCTCCAGTCGGAGGGCATTATCAGGCAGGGTCGGGTGTGGTCGCGAGGCGTCGAAAGCGAACTCTATCATCCTCGGAACAGATCGCAGGAGTGGCGCCGTTCGCTAGGTTTTACAGATGGTGACACCGTCATCACTTACGCCGGCAGGCTCGTAAAGGAAAAGAACATTGCTTTGCTGGCTCAGGTGCTGCGGAGCCTTGGCGACAACGTCCCCAACACTCGTGCTTTGATCGTTGGCGATGGACCGGAGCGGGCCCGGCTGCAATCCTTATGTCCTTCCGCAGTTTTCGCCGGCTTTCTCAATGGAGAGGTCCTGGCTTGCGCCTATGCTTCATCCGACATCTTCTTTTTTCCGAGCGCGACGGAAAGCTTCGGCAATGTGACACTCGAAGCCATGGCAAGCGGCCTGCCAGCCGTTTGTGCAGATGCCACGGGAAGTCGTTCGCTTGTTATCGACGGCATGACCGGCTATCTCGTGAGTGTTGGCGATCGGGCGGGCTTTGTCGATCGCCTGGCATCGCTAAGTGCACAGCCTGCGGTGCGGGCAAAAATGGGAGCCGCCGCTCGCGCACGCGCCTTGAGTTTCGAATGGACGGGCCTTTTGCACGACCTATACGAAAATTATATGGAGGTTCTGGTACGACATCACGCACACAATTCTGGAATAGCTTGCTAAACACAATTGGGAGCATCGAATCGTGGTACACATACGAGTGCGTGCGTTCAGTCTATTGATCATCGTTCTTGCGAGCATGGCCTTCATCAACACCTCGGCCCATTCAAAGGAAACGGGGAACGTATTGTCAGAAGGTGAGCTCCGGCGGCTTTTCCCCGGCAAATTCGTCGCGTATGCCTATGGCGTGGCCCGGATCAACCTGACGGCTTATGCCAATGGAACCGTCCGTGGGAAGATGGGCAGAGCCGACACGGGCGTGTGGCGGCTGCGGGGAAAAGAACTCTGCATAAAATTCACGCGCTGGCTCAAGGGCCGCAATAGATGCTCGACTGTCAGCAAAGCGGGGGCCTGGTACAAGACTGGGCCAATTACATTCAAGAGGGTTGGATCCGGTTTGTAGTATTCCTCGGATTGTGTGTAGAGACGAGCCATTCTTGAGGTGCGATGTCAGGCTCAATGGATTCGGTTGCCTATGTCATTCAGCTCGCCGTCGCCCCGGTGTTCCTGATCACCGGTATCGCAGCCATCCTCGGGGTTCTGACAAGCCGGTTAGCCCGAGTCATCGACCGTGCCCGAGCGCTTGAGCCGTTACTGGCGGCGCTGAGGGAAGCCGAGCAAAGAGGCGATATGGCAGCGGCAAAGTCGATCACAATGCGGCAGCAGCTGCGCACTCTTGGAAGACGTGCGCGGCTCATCAACCGAGCTATCACCCTATGTGTCGTCTCGGCCCTGTTGATCTGTCTCGTTATCGTCGGGTTGTTCGTCGGCTCTTATCTCGTGCCTGGCCTGTTCTGGCTAAGCGCAGTGGCTTTCGCCCTCGCTCTTGCCATATTGATCGTTGCCCTGCTGTTTTTTCTGCGGGAGGTGTATCTCTCCACGGAACAGCTGCGTTTCGACGAGCACTAAGGTAGATCGCGAAGCGCGGGAGGAATGTCGCGCGATGAAAGGCAATAACGCGTTTCGGCTTGGTCCTCTTTCGACCACCAGTAAGGTTCTTCTCACCGCGAACTACGATATGGAACGAGGAGGTAGGGAAATTTGTCGAGCCTCATCGGCCTAGACATCGGCGGAACTGCACTCAAGGCAGTAAAGCTCGGCGAGAAGAACATCTCAGCGCGGGTGACGATACCGGCGGGAGGAGAGATCTGTCGAGAGGAGCTTGCCCGGCGTATAGCGAAGTGCGTTCGAAGTTTGTCGGAGGATGGTCCACCAAGAGGCGTGGGCTTGTGTTTTGGCGGTCTGCTGCAGGCTGATGGCACAATGCGCGCGGGCAGCACAAATCTTTCGAATCTCGACGGGATACGGCTCAAGGAGTACTTCACCCAGCTTCTGGGATCGCCATGCAAAATAGAAAATGATGCCATCGCCGCGATGAGAGGCGAGGTGACTTTTGGTGCCGCGAAGGGGCTGAAGAATGCAATGACCATGACCTTCGGCAGCGGCATCGGCTCGGGCCTGCTGCTCAATGGACGTGTCCACGAAGGAACACATGGGCGCGCTGGCGAAATCGGCGTATGGCGCTTGGCTGGGTTTGCGGAAGGCGGTAATTCCGTCACGTTGGAAGACATCGCAGCGCCAGTAAGATTTTTTCGCCATCGCGGGGCCCAGCTGGGTGAAGTTTTGCGCATGGCGATTCAAGATGAAGACGCGTGGATCGAGGGCCGTAATGCTATCGATGCCATTGGCCGCGCCATCGCCAATGCCCATCTCCTCCTCGACCTGGAGACGGTCATCTTGACGGGTGGAATCACGGCACTTGGGGATACGTTCCTGAACCCGATCAGAGCTGCTTATGAGGCGGCGTGCCCCATCGAATACCGTCAGGGGCTCAATATCAGAATTGGTGAGCTCGGGTCCTATGCCGGGGCCGTTGGCGCTGCGGCTCTGTGGCTAGAGGATAGAGAAGCGTGAAGATCGTCGAGGTGGAGAACGGCAACGATATTGGGCAGAAGGCGGCAGAAGTGGTCATTCGGCAGCTGCGGGACAAGCCAAGTTCCGTCGTCACTTTTCCCACGGGGAACACTCCGCTACCACTGTTTCGGGAACTCGCCGCTGCGAGCAAATCACATCCACGTCTTTTTGAGCACGCGCATTTCGTGACGCTTGATGAGTATGCGGATATTGCGCGTAAGGATCGACGCAGGCTTTTCAGCTGGCTAAGCCGTGAATTCTTCGCGCCGGCAGCAATTCGCAAGGAGCAGGTCATCGCATTCGATCCTTCAGCCGATGATGAGGCCGAGTGCCGGCGCATCGAAGAGAGATTAGAGGCCCTTGGCGGACTTGATCTGGCTGTGCTGGGCCTTGGCCCAAACGGTCACCTGGGTTTCAACGAACCGGGCTCGTGCTTTGATAGCCGAGCGCGCAAGGTTGCACTGGCTCCAGAGTCAATCGTTTCGAACTCGACTTACTGGGGCAGTGAGGCGGACGTCCCCACCCATGGTTTGACATTGGGCCTCGGAACGTTACGCGAGGCTCGCGCGATTCTGGTGTTGGTCAGCGGCCGGGCCAAGGCACATATCGTTTCACGCCTGCTCAAAGAGCCGATCAGCGAGGGCATTCCCGCCTCCGTACTGCGGCTCTGCCCACAAAGCACTTTGATGGCCGATCGTGAATCTCTATCCGTGGCGTTCCGCCGCTAAGCACCGGCCCAAATTGGCAACAGTTAAATTATCGTTCCTCGGGCGGCTTGCGATCCAAAACATCTTTGAAGCCCTCCCTCGCAGCACGATGGGCGGTCTCATCGTGCTCCCGGCTGCTAGCGTACATCAGCACCATCAGTCCCACCCCGAGTGCAAAGGAGATCGCCACGCCGACAATCAGAGCACCAATGCCATGGCCGCTGAGGCCTTCGAAACCACCCAAAATGAAGGTTCCAGCCAGCACCAAAAGCGTCAGGGCGGTAACATAGAGAACGATTCTGTAGAGAGTGGAACGAGGCATGCAGCAGACCGATAGTAATGTGAGACAACCCAAGGGAGCAAGATCGGTTCCTCTTACCAGCGCGGCGAGGTTGACCAGGGAGGAACTTCAGTAAAGATTCCAACACCGGACAGACGCTGAATCAACTAACTCTGCTGTTCTCGTCGAACAGAAGCAGTTGGCCGTTTCTGCGGGGCCGCATCTCCAAGAGGGCGCATCAATACCAAAGACAGCAGTTAACATTTCCGTTGACTGGGATGATGGCGGGCGACAGGTTGCCGTAATCAGCTTTTTGCTCCCCAACCCTCCTAATAAAAAATGAAAATTGAATCCGTCGATCTCTTCTATTTGTCCATGCCAATCGTGACCGACGCTGGCGACGGAAGCCAAGATGCTCTCATGGTGCGGGTTCGCGCCGATGAGTTTACAGGCTGGGGCGAGTGCGAAGCTTCGCCCCTTACCTCCATTGCCGCCTTCGTGTGCCCGATGTCGCATGGGGCTTGTCAGCCTGTCGCTGCGTCGGTTCTGGGTCAGCGCGTTGATGATCCAAAAAACATCGGCCGCATCGGCGCAAGCCTGGCGCTCAACAGTATGGATCTGCTTCAGGCGATGCACACGTGGTCGGGGATCGAAATCGCGCTGTGGGACCTTCTGGGAAAGAAGCTGCAGGAACCCGTCTATCGCCTCCTTGGTTATGAGAGGGCCTATCCCAAGCTTCCTTATGCTTCACAACTGTTCGGAAGCACGCCGCAAGAGACGCTCGAGCTTTGCCGTAATGCAAAGCAAGCAGGGTTCAAGGCAGTCAAATGCGGTTGGGGACCCTTCGGGCGCGGTTCACTGAAGGAAGATGCCGATCAACTGATTGCGGCGCGGGAAGGCCTGGGGCCGGATGGCACTCTCTTGATTGATGCCGGCCAGATATGGGGAGAGGACATCGAAGCCGCCGCCTTGCGCATCCCACTGCTCGAGCAAGTTTCGGCCGGGTGGCTAGAGGAGCCATTCCACGGAAGTGCGTATGAGGCCTACGCCAAACTTGCAGACCGAAGCAGGCATGTCCCGCTCGCAGGGGGCGAGGCATCTCATAACTCTTTCATGGGCCGTCACGTGATCGACTACGGAAAGGTCGGCTTCGTTCAGATCGACTGCGGCCGCATCGGTGGAATCGGGCCAGCAAAGCAAGTCGCCGATCATGCCGTGTCGCGCGGGGTGACATATGTGAACCATACGTTCACCTCCCATCTCGCCCTCAGCGCTTCCCTTCAGCCTTATTCCGGGCTCCAAGCCCACAGAATTTGTGAGTATCCGATCACACCACAGCCCCTGGTGCGGGACATTTGCGCTACGCATCTCAAACTCGATCGCAACGGCGAAATCAGCCTTCCCGAGTCAACCGGACTCGGAATCGAGATCAATGTTGAAGGCATGAGGAAGTACCTAGTCGATACCGAACTTAAGGCCAAAGGCAAGGTGCTCTACCGAACACCGCAGCTCTGAGCCATGCCGGCGGGGAACGAACCAACCCAGGAAATATGGCGGCCTCAGGATCAGGCGGAGTTCGATGTCATCGTCATCGGCTCCGGCGCCGCCGGTCTAACTGCAGCGCTGGCGGCTTCGGCGGCTGGAGCGCGAGTGCTCATTGTCGAGAAAAGCGATCTCATTGGTGGGACGAGCGCAATGTCGGGCGCCGGCACCTGGATCCCATGCAACCGGCTGGCGCGCGAGGTTGGTCTTTCGGACAGCAGGGACGAGGCCCTGACTTATCTCAAGGCCGCTTCGCCAGAGAATTGGGGGAAAAAAGAGGAACCGTTGTGGCGGAGTTTTGTCGACCACGCGGCAGAGATGATTGATTTCGTCGAGGCCAATACTCCCATACGCTACCAGCTTCTCGCCGAACCGGATCCGCAAGCGGAAAGGCCCGGTGGAAAGGTCGAGGGCCGCATGATTTCGCCGCTTCCGTTATCGCGAAGGCTGCTGGGCAGGCTCGGGAGAAAGCTCCGACGCTCTACACTTCCGCATCTGTTCACCTATCACGAGCTCGTCACCGAAGATCTCTATCATGCGCCCCTTACGAGCATCGTCAGGTGCGCACCGCGCCTGGTCTCCCGACTGCTCAAAGGCGAGCGCGGACAGGGATCGGCATTGATCATCGGGCTTCTCAGAGGCTGTTTTGATCTTGGATGCCTTCTCTCGCCGGAAAGCCGGGTCACCGAACTGATCCTCGATCAACAGGGTGCCGTGCGAGGCATCAAGGTCCGGATAGGCGAGCGCAGCTATGCGGTTCACGCGCAACGGGGCGTGGTTCTTGCTACGGGTGGTTTCGAATGGGATAGCGAGCTTTTGAACCGGCATTTTCCAGGCGGGGTGGAAAGGATTGGAAGCCCGCGAAGCAATGAGGGAGACGGCCAGAAGCTTGCCATGAAAGCCGGGGCAAAGCTCGAGCGGATGGATCAGGCCAACATCTATCCGTTGCTGCCCATCCACTATGAGGGCCGGCTGCACGGCATGCCAGTGACCTTCCAGGCCGACCCGCATGCGATTGTTGTCAATGCCAAGGCTGAACGTTTCGTCAGCGAATATGACTATAATATCGGTGAAGCACTTGACAGGCGCGACTCGAATACCGGCCAACCAATCAATCTCCCTGCCTGGGTAATTGGCGATTTCCGCGTCTGGAGAGGCTCACCGGTACTGCGATGGTATGCAGCGAACGATCCGGGCTGGGTGAAAAAAGCCGAGAGTCTGGCGGCGCTTGCGAAGATCGTGGGGTTGGAGCCGGCAGGGCTTGAAGCGGCGGTCGCGCGGTGGAATGATTTTTGCGACAAGGGGCGGGATGAGGACTTCCATCGCGGGGAAACCGTATGGGAGCGCTACAAGAGCAAGCACAGCAGCAATGAGAGCACGAACTCAACGCTTGGCAAAGTCGAACAGGCACCCTTCCTCGCCATGAGCATCAACAGGTCGATCGTCGGCACCAAAGGTGGGGCGCGAACCAATGTCAAGGGCGAGGTGCTGCGCGATGATGGCAGCGTAATCAGCGGACTCTATGCAGCTGGCAACGCAATGGCCAACCCCATAGGCACCAGAGCCGTCGGCGCCGGGACGACGATTGGCCCCTGCATGACATGGGGCTATATTTGCGCCAAAAGTATCTTGTCAACCAACCGATAGCGGTTTCGGAATGAACAAATTCAGCGAGACTCGGCTCATCGTTCCACAGCTGGGTCGCATATATCAGATTGCCGGTCCGTGGGCTTTGTCGCTGTTGCGCTTTCTTGCCGGGTTTTCGATGGCGATGCATGGATGGGTTCACATCAATGCCGATATGAATGATACGGCTGCGTATTTCGAAGGAGAGGGTTTCGTACCGGGTCTATTTTGGGCATGGGCCGTCACGTTGACCGAGTTCGTCGGTGGGATTTGCCTAGCCATAGGTCTAGCGACGCGACTTGTGGCGATACCGATCTTCATCTTTCTGCTCACGGCGGTGAGCTACCATTCGAAGAATGGGTTCTACTGGGATCGGGGCGGACTCGAGTATCCTCTCATGTGGGCGGCTGTCGTGCTGGTGTTTCTCGTTCACGGGGGCGGTAAGGCGTCCGCTGATCACCTGATCGGACGCAGCCTTTGATCGCGGAGTATGGTCGACGTCAAAGCGTTTGAGCTTTGAATGTGTCGCACTGGTCCATGTCGCTCGACTCCAGACCGCGCCTGAACCAGCGCACGCGCTGCTCCGAAGAGCCATGGGTAAAGGATTCAGGCACGACATATCCTTGTGAGCGGCGCTGGAGACGATCATCGCCGATAGCCGAGGCGGCGTTCAGTCCTTCCTCAATGTCTCCCTGCTCCAGGATCTGGCGTGAATCGTCGGCGCTCTTCGCCCATACGCCAGCCAAGCAGTCGGCTTGCAATTCCATGCGCACGGAAAGTGCATTAGCCTCTGCTTCCGGCGACTGCATGCGGGCGCGGGTTACCTTGTCGGCTATGCCCAAGAGATTCTGAACGTGGTGGCCCACCTCGTGAGCGATGACATAGGCTTGGGCAAAATCGCCGGATGCGCCGAGACGCCGGTCCATATCTTCGAAAAACGAGACGTCGATGTAAACTCTCTGATCCGGCGGACAATAAAAGGGACCCATTGCAGCCTGCGCCATGCCACACGCGGATTGGACAAATTGCTCAAACATGACAAGGCTGGGAGGATTATATTGCTGGCCCATCGCCTGGAACTTTTCGGTCCATACGCGTTCGGTCGAGCCTAGCACGCGCGCCACGAAGTCCCGCATCGCATCAGGTGCGCCAGTAGAGTCCTGGGTCTGCTCCGTCTGCTGTCGCGGAACCTGCACGGTGCCGCCGTTTAGCAGGTCAAGGGGATTGATGCCGAAAACGAGCCAAATCAAAAGTAGAACGATGATTCCGCCGATGCCGAGGCCGCCACGCCCACCAATCGGGATCCGGACCCCCCCGCCGGGAAAGCCGCCACCACCGCCCATGCCGCGGCGGTCCTCGATATTCTGACTGGGTCTTTCTCGTCCTAGCCGCATGGGCATGTCTCCCGCTGTTCAGTGGGCGTAAGTCGCAGACGTGTGGCAGCGCGCCCTGGTTAGATCATAGACAAGTTCAAGTGTCGGGGTAACAACGCTCGTCAGCCGACCTAGTTCAATAGCAGAACCCAGCAAGGCCGGCCGCTGTCAGAGGCGTGCGCCCAGGAGCACGGAATGCAGCGGAGCGCGGTGGTTGCTCCTGACAAAATCCTGGAGGAGCATGCCTGCCAATGCCTCAACATGGGTGGTACGCTCTGTTGCCCGCCCCACAGGCAGCGTCAACAGGTCCAGCAAGGCGCGTAGCGAACTTGCTAGAGAGGAGAAATTCCATGGGACATGTCTATAAAGTCGTGGAGCTCGTTGGATCATCCAGCACTTCAATCGAAGATGCCATTAGCATGGCGATTTCACGTGCCTCAGAAACCTTGCGGAATCTGCGATGGTTCGAAGTGCTACACACGCGGGGGAATATCGAAGACGACCAAGCGGTGCAATTTCAGGTGACGCTTCGCGTGGGATTCACGCTCGAGGAAAGCTGAGAAACTTGCGCCGCGCTCTCAGGGCGTCGGCCAAGGATCTCCGCCACAGCGGCCAAGAGAAGTTCCAGCTGCGCCGCATGAGCCTCGGCGGGCGTGTTCCCATATAATGTAAAAAGGAGCAGGCATTCGCCCGAGGGATGTGTGACCAGCCAAGGTTGCGGCCAGGCAGACGCGCGCCAGGTTCCCGGCAGATCCTCAGCCGAAACAGGGATTGAAGAAAATTCCTGAAGAGCCAGCGCATAAGCGAAGCAGGAGTAGCGCGGAAGCACCTTGTCCTTGATGTTGCTCCCGGAAAGAGCGATCAGTGCCCCCGGCTTCCGCTTGTCCCAAATGCCCGCAGCCATGGAACGCGTCAGAGATCGCAAAAGAGCGGCAAGGCGCAATTCAGCCCCGGAAATTCCGAGATCCAAGCGCAGAAGATCACACCAAAGACGCCAATCCGGGCGCTCGCCGTCAGGTTTTTCGATGAGAGACTGCAGAATGGAGGATTTCGTACTGGGCACCATAACCCATTCTACAATCTTAGGAGTTACCGAACTTTTTATTCAATCAATGGTTTTATCCAGAATGGGCATCTACTATGGAAAATTATCTCAATTCAATAGGTTGTAAGAGAATCTGCAACCAGCGTTGCCGGCTGTCGGGCGGACGAGTAAATCCAAGCTGATGTCGAATTCACTCCGAATCGCGTTGGCGCAACTCAATCCCACGGTGGGGGCGGTGGACGCCAATCTGCAAGGTGCCCGCAAGGCGCGCGCCGAAGCTAAAAAAAATTCGGCCGATTTGTTGTTGTTTCCGGAGCTCTATATTTCGGGCTATCCGCCTGAGGACCTTGTCCTTAAGCCTTCCTTCGTCGCTGCTTGCATGGAGGCGGTGCACGCGCTTGCCAAGGAGACAAGCGACGGCGGACCTGCCGTTCTCATCGGCACGCCGTGGCGCGAGCGAGAGGCGGTTTACAATGCGGTGGTCTTGCTGGACGGCGGGCGAGTGCAGACCCAGCGCTACAAGCACGATCTGCCGAATTACGGCGTGTTCGACGAGAAGCGCGTCTTCTCCGCAGGGCCGGCACCTGGGCCGATCAATTTTCGCGGTGTCCGGCTCGGCGTTCCGATCTGCGAGGACATTTGGACCGAAGACGTCTGCGAAACTCTCGTCGAAACAGGGGCCGAACTTCTGCTCGTTCCCAACGGTTCGCCTTTCGAGAAGAACAAGGACGATCTCCGACTCAATATCGCCGTAGCACGAATCACTGAAACGGGCCTGCCGCTTGCCTATTTGAACCAAGTCGGCGGACAGGATGAGCTGATCTTCGATGGGGCCTCCTTCGCGCTCAACGCGGATCGCAGTTTGGCCTTGCAGATGCCGGCCTTCGAGGAAGCCTTGATGGTGACCGAGTGGCAACGGGGCAATGCAGGATGGCAAATTCTGCCGCAATCCCCTGCCCCGCTGCCTGAAGGTGCGGAAGCGATCTGGCTTGCTTGCGTCGTGGGACTTCGCGATTACGTCCTGAAAAACCGATTTCCTGGCGTCGTGCTCGGGCTTTCGGGCGGCATCGACTCTGCGGTGGTGGCTGCAATGGCCGTCGATGCGATTGGCGCGAAGAAGGTGAAGTGCATCATGTTGCCTTATCGCTACACGAGCAGCGAAAGCCTAGAGGATGCAGAGGCCTGCGCGAGGGCACTGGGCGTGCAGTATGACATCGTGCCGATCGCGCCGGCAGTTGACGGATTCCTGGCTTCACTCAGTGACATCTTCGCCGGCACGCAGGCCGATGTGACCGAGGAGAATTTGCAATCGCGCACGCGCGGTACCATTCTCATGGCAATATCAAACAAGCTCGGCCCAATGGTGCTGACGACCGGCAACAAGTCGGAAATGTCGGTTGGATATGCAACGCTCTATGGCGACATGAATGGCGGCTTCAATCCGATCAAGGACGTGTACAAGACCGAGGTCTATGCGATCGCCGAACTGCGCAACAATGTGCGGCCCAAGGGCTGCCTGGGCCCCGAGGGAATAATCATTCCTCCTCGAATCTTCAGCAAGGCGCCGAGTGCCGAACTCAAGCTCAACCAGCGGGACCAAGATAACTTGCCGCCCTACGACGTCCTTGACGACATCATCGAGCAACTGGTCGAACAGGAGCGTTCGGTCGCCGATATCGTGGCCCAGGGGCACGAGCGGAAGACCGTCGAAAGAGTGCAGCACATGCTTTACCTCGCGGAGTACAAGCGGCGGCAAGCGGCGCCCGGGGTAAAGATTACAGCGCGCAATTTCGGCCGGGACCGCAGATACCCGATCACCAATGGCTTCCGCGAGAAGGTGTGAAGCATATGACGGTCACAGTGCGCTTTGCCCCTTCGCCGACCGGACGGATACATATAGGAAACGCCAGAACCGCCATTCTAAATTGGCTGTTCAGGCTCAAGCACAAGGGCGTGTTCATTCTCCGTTATGATGATACAGACGCCGATCGGTCGACGCAGGAGTTTGCTGATGCCATTCTCCGAGACTTGCGTTGGATGGGCATCGAGCCCGATCGGATCGAGCATCAGTCGAAAAGATTCACGCGCTATAATGAGGCCGCCCAAAGGCTTAAGGACTTAGGCCTGCTCTATCCATGCTATGAAGCGGCCGATGAGATCGAGCGGCGGCGCAAACGCCAGCTTGGCCGCGGTTTGCCGCCCATATACGACCGGGCAGCGCTGAAGCTCGGTCCGGATGAGCGCAGGGTTCTGGAGGCCGAGGGCCGACGGCCGCATTGGCGTTTCAAACTCGCCCATCGCATGGTGAGTTGGGACGACCAGATCCGTGGGCCGCAGCATATCGACACGTCCAGCTTGTCGGACCCGGTGCTGGTGCGGGAGGATGGAAGCTATCTTTACACGCTTCCCTCGGCTGTGGACGACATAGATTTCGGCATTTCCCAGGTCATACGCGGGGAGGATCACGTCGTGAACACGGCCGTGCAGATCGAAATCTTCGAAGCGCTCAAGGGGAGTGCGCCGCAGTTCGCGCATCACAGCTTGCTCACCGGAGCTGACGGCAAGGGGCTGTCCAAGAGGCTTGGATCTCTCTCCATCGATGATCTGCGCGCAAGCGGGCTTGAACCCATGGCGGTGGTGAGCCACGCAGCTCTGCTCGGAACATCCGACGCCATCGTGCCCCACCGTCATATGGAGTCACTCGTCGAGAAATTCGAGCTCAGTAAGCTGTCGCGAGCGCCGGCGCGTTTCGACGAGGCGGAACTCAGATCACTCAATGCCAAGCTTCTCCATAGTGTTCCTTATGAAGAGGTAGTCCATGAGCTTCGCGCTCTCGGCATCGAGGACGGGCCCCGATTCTGGGAGGCAGTCAGGGGCAATCTTACGACTATCTCCGATGCCAAGCAGTGGCACGACGTGGTGCATCGGCGACTGCCGGGTGCTGAAGCAAAAGACAGGGAATTCTTGATGGAGGCCATGCGGTTGCTGCCGCCCGAACCTTGGGACAGTGGGGTCTGGCAGAGATGGAGCGGCGCGCTCAAGGAAAAAACTGGTCGCAAGGGCAAGGATCTGTTCAGGCCCTTACGCCTCGCCTTGACCGGGCTTGACCATGGACCTGAACTTGCTGCGCTCCTGCCGCTCATCGGCAGAGCGGAAGTCGAAAGACGGCTGTCATCGTGATCCTCGTCGGCCAATATGACTCGCCCTTCGTGCGTCGGGTGGCTATTACGCTCAATGTTTATGGAATGAAGTTCTCGCGCAATGCAATTTCCGTGTTCGGCGATGCAAAAGAGATGGCGCAAATCAGTCCAATCGTACGGATCCCGTCGCTGATTTTGGATGACGGCGGCGTTCTCATCGATAGTGGCGCCATTATCGATTATCTCGACGGGCTCGCCGGACCCGAGCGCGCGCTCACACCGCCGTCGGGAACGGAACGCCAGATGGTGCTACAGGTGATGGCGTATGCGACGGGGGCCATCGATAAGCTCGGCACCATCGTTTATGAACGTACCTTCCATCCTCCCGAGCATGTGGCGCAGGAGTGGATCTCTCGCTGCCGATCGCAGCTCGCGGGGGCATTGTCGGTGCTCGAGGACCTTCCCAAGGAGCCCTATTTTCTGGGCGAGCGGCTGTCGCAGGCAGACGTCACGGTCGGCGCGATGATGGGATATATGAAGCTGAGGCCAAAGGATGCGCCGACCCTTGCTTCATATCCGACGCTCGAAGCCATGTCGGACCGGCTGGAGGAACTTGACGCTTTTCGCGAGGCGCGGCCCAGTCCCAATGAAGTCATGCCGGGGACGCCGAGCGGCTGAGGCCTTCCTTCAAGTTGCAGGCAGCGACAAAATCCTGCGCGCCTCGGCCGGCGTTGCAACAGATCGGCCATAACCGTCGCAAAGCTGTGCCACGCGAGTCACAAGTTCGGCATTGCTGGTAGCGAGCCGGGTCTTATCCCACCGTATATTATCCTCGAGCCCCGTCCGGCAGTGGCCGCCCATTTCAAGCGCCCAGCAGTTGACCTCAAGCTGATGTCGGCCGATGCCTGCGGCGGTCCAGGTTGCGGCAGGCATGAGGCGCCGGAGCTCCGCCACCTGGAATTCTAGAACCGGACGAACGGCCGGCATGGCATTCTTCACCCCCAATACAAATTGCACGTGGAGTGGAGGCTGCAAGGCTCCCTCCTGCGCCATGCGGATGGCCTGATACATCATGGAAACGTCGAAAACTTCGATTTCCGGCTTGATGCCGAATTCGAGCATCTTCGTCGCCAGCTGGGCAATGAGGTCAGGATGGTTCTCATAGACGATAGCCGGAAAATTACATGAACCGGTCGCCAAGGAAGCCATGTCGGGGCGGAGATACAACATGCCCCCGCGCTCCGATCCCTTGCCCGAGCGTCCGCCTGTCGAAAACTGGATGATCATGCCGGGACAGTATTTCCTGAGCTTCTCCTGGACGAGGGCAAAGCGCTCAGGATCGGACGTCGGCGTCTGATCATCTCTCCTGACATGGAGATGGGCAATGGTCGCACCCGCTTCAAAGGCCGCGTGAGTGGATTCCAGCTGTTCGTCGACAGTAATTGGAATGGCGGGATTGTTCTCCTTGCGGGGGAGCGATCCCGTGATGGCGACGGTGATGATGCAGGGCTCCGCCATGCTCACTCCGGAATTGGGATGCGCGCCCGGGCGTCAGGCTGGCTATAGCCTCTGATGACGGCCGGCCTCGCCGCGATGCGCAGATACCAATCCTTCACGCGCGGAAAGTCGTCAAGATCGACACGATGCCAGGAATAGCGAGCGGTCCAGGGAAAACAGGCGATATCTGCAATGGAATAATCATCGACAATGAACGCCCGGCCCTCGAGGCGAGCGTTCAGAACGCGGTATATGCGCTGCGCCTCCTTGGCGAACCATTCTTCGGCGAAAGGCGCCTTGCCTGGATTGTTCCTGAGAAAGTAGTGCGCACGTCCCAGAAAAGGGCCGACCGTGGACATCTGCCACATGAGCCATTCGATTGTTCGAAGGCGGGCCTCGCCGGCGGCGGCAAAGAACCTTCCATGCTTATCGGCCAGATACATGAGAATGGCGCCCGATTCGAAAATATTCAGTTTGCTGTCCCTGTCTACAAGCGCTGGTATCTTTTGATTGGGGGAAAGCTTGGTGAACTCGGGCGTATTTTGTTCGCCAGCGTCGATGTTTACCGGGTGAATTTCATAGGGAACGGCCAATTCCTCCAGAATGATGGAAATTTTGCGGCCGTTTGGCGTGCTCCACGTGTAGAGGTCGTACATGGGCGTGTGATCCGATGGATTAGGCAGCTTGCCAGAGCGTAAGATCCCCGTGGCGCTGTACATCGCGTTCGAGATTCAAAATGATGGTGTAGTCGTCAATGTCGAGGACGGAAGCGCCCGCAAGGAAAAGTGCTTCGCGGGCGTGCTCAAGCGTTGAATCGGCAAAAGCTGCTTCCAAAGCACGACGCAACCTTACAATTTCCTCCGCGGAGCGGCGCAAGGATGTGACCATAGGAAGACCTGGTGCGCTGGGAGAACGGGCCAGTTCAGTCAGACCCTCAAGAAGTTCCGGTCGATACCGTTTCGCCATGGCCAGGCAGACAGCATCGATGGCGCAGACATCTGCCTTGCCTTGCTGCACCGCCTGCAGCGAATTCAGATGGCTGCCCGTCTCGACGGTGCGAGCGAAAAAATCCCCCGCCCGAGCAAGCGGTGCAAACATGAGTTTCAAGGCCAGCATCCCGGACATGGAGTGGCGATCGTTTATGGCCGAGACATGGGAGCGCAGATCGCTCAATTGGTGAACATTGGCCGAGCGATGAACCATGATGAAGCTTGAATAGTGGGGACCAGCACAGCCCTCGACGGAATAGTGCGGCGTGACAACCGGCATGAGGCAGCGGGGATAGGTGTGGGTCAAAGGATAGCCGCAGGTCTGGCTCAACAACAGGTCGGGAGAGAGCCAGACCTCGCCATAGTTTTCGCAACGGAGCAGCTCAGAGGGAGCCTCGGGGAACCCATGTTGGCGCAGATGCCGCGCAATGCCGTGAGCCCAGGTGTCGGTCGCTTCGCGAACTTCCGGCCAGTCGTACATGGGAAGAGAGATGATCGGCATCGCCAGCACCTTCCACACATCAATCAATGCCGTCAACATCGGCATTCAGCCAATCCTAACGAGAAGGCGACGAAGAAATCCGGATGCCTCATTTGGCTGTATGCGGGCACTGCAAATCAGGCTGTCGAAATGACGCGTGAGTTCGCGAATGTGTTCGGTGGAGGTAAAGACGAAATACATGTCGCCGACGTAAATGGCCACGCGTTTGGGTCCGAAGACTGTGTAGGGAATCGAAAAACGCTCGCGCCCGTCGAAGAGGAAGAGGCGGTAGGAGGGATAAAGGCTCTCGAGCACCTCAACGGCATGATGCAAGGCAGCCAGACGCTCGGCGCGGGCGAGACCCTGCCAGATGCCATGGCCCGCAGCGAAGAGCTCGAAGCTCTGGAAGGGTGCGCAGACCTCAATCTCCGTATCCGGGCGTCTGGCATATGCTATGCGGGCCCGGGCCACGCCTGACCAGGCGTCGGCGGCCTTACTGTCGAGGCGCCCGCTCTCATAGGCAATGAGCGCATCATCCTTGAGCTGGTCCGGAACGGTGGCTGGTACGTAACGCACCTTGAAGCCCCTCGCTTCCTCGTGCCAGAGCTTGAGCCGCGCATCGGCCGGGCTCGAAGCATCCGGTTCGATGGCGAGCTGCGGCACGATATCCGTGGCCACCTGATCCTGCTCGGAAAGGCCCAGCAGCCAGTCTGCAGAGGAGGTATGGCGGGCGGCTATGTTGGCAATCGTTTCAGCTCTCGGCAGGCGAAGGTTATCTTCGGTCAAAAGCTGGGTCAGGGTCGAGCGGTCGAGGCCAGCTCGGGCGGCGAATTTGGCCCGCGAGAGCCCGGTCCTCGCGATGAGCTCGCGCAGTCGACGCTGAAAGGTCTCAACTGTCTCGTGTTTCTGCATGTTTACAATTGTAAACTATTGCGGAAAATGTAGACCTAAGTCAACGAATTATGCGCAGAATACCATCGCAACCTCCATCAGGTTTCGCTAAACAGTTGCGGAGGCGAGGCAACGATGGGTTCGATTTTTGATTTTGCCGATTCACGGCCACGGCCGGTCGAATGGCCGACATGGCTCGCGCTGGGCGGTTTGTGGCTGGCTTTCAGTCTGCTCACTTATTTCCATGCGAGCCTGCCTTGGTGGATCGTTACGCCTGTCGGAGCCTATCTCGTGGCCTTCCACGGATCTCTTCAGCATGAAGCCTTGCACGGCCATCCGACCCGACGCGGACTTCTGAACGAGATATTCGTTTTTCTGCCTCTGTCGCTTTGGATCCCCTATCGCCGCTATAAGAAGCTTCACCTCACACATCACCGCAACGACCAGCTGACCGATCCGCAAGAGGACCCGGAATCCTATTATCTCGACCCGCAGGCCTGGGAGAGGACGTCCCGCGCCGGCAGGGAGCTCTACACGATCAACAATTCGATGCTCGGCCGGTTTCTGCTGGGGCCGGTTTTGGCCACGGCACGTTTTATCAGCTGCGATGCGAGGTTGATCCTCGCCGGCGACAGGGAGGTCCGCGACGCATGGCTGCTCCACGCGGTGGGGATCGGTCTCCTGGCCCTGTGGATCGGCGAGGTTTGCGGCATGTCGCTGTGGTACTATGTGTTCGGCATCGCCTACTGGGGCAATTCGCTGACGATGATGCGATCCTATGCGGAGCATCGTGCCCATGACGTGCCGGGCTGCCGGGTTAT
>Ga0075421_100002373_pt1 | contig 22530 bp, 19 predicted proteins | sample SoiMetdeltSBSDD5_FD_75292 | JGI IMG/M metagenome (GOLD analysis project Ga0075421, IMG submission 75292) | Bulk soil microbial communities from a Populus tree surrounding site in Tennessee, USA - Soil MetaG P. deltoides SBSDD5 | ecosystem: Environmental > Terrestrial > Soil > Tree plantation...
GCCGATCGACGAAAGGGTTGCTGGTCTATGACTTCCGTCGCGGGTCCCGGCATCCGGCGCCCGTGCTTCGGGCCCCCTGATCGGGGCATGCCACGCCGGGGAAGCCGTATCGTGCGGGAAAGGGCGCCAATTTGGCGCCGGGGTCACTCCTCGGCCGAATGCCCTTCGCCCGGTCCCTGCTCGTACTCCCTGAGCTTGCGCTGCAGGGTGCGCAGGCCGATGCCGAGGAGATCGGCGGCCCGCGTGCGATTCCCCCCGGTCTGCTGCAGGGTCTTCAGGATGGCCTCCTTCTCGATCTCCTCCATCGTCCTCGGCTGCGCGGCCTCCGGCCGCGGCGGGCCGGCCGGGGGTTGCGGGGTCCGGTAGTTCTCCGGCAGGTGCTCGCGGGTGATCGTCCGGGTGTCGTCCCCGGCCAGGATGACGAGGCTCTCCATCAGGTTGCGCAGCTCGCGGACGTTCCCTTCCCAGCGCGCCCGCGTCAGGATCTCCATCACCTCGGGCGCGAGCTGGAGGTTCGGCCGGTTGTTCTCCGCCTTGAACGCCTCGAAGAAGCGGTGCGTCAGGAGCGGGATGTCCTCGGCCCGCTCGCGCAGGGGAGGGATCTCGATGGTGACGACCTTCAGCCGGTAGTACAGGTCGCTGCGGAAGGCGCCGGCCGCCACCTTGGCCTCCAGGTTGGAGTTGGTGGCCGCGATGATGCGCACGTCCACGTTGATCGTGTCGGAGCCGCCGACGCGCATGAACGAGCGGTCCTCGAGGACGCGCAGCAGCTTGGCCTGGAGCGCCAGCGGCATGTCGCCGATCTCGTCGAGGAACAGCGTCCCCTTGTCCGCCAGCTCGAACTTCCCCGCCTTGCGCTGCACGGCGCCGGTGAAGGCGCCGCGCTCGTGGCCGAACAGCTCGCTCTCCAGGATGTCGGCCGGGATGGCGGCGCAGTTGATCGGCAGGAAGCGGAGGTCCTTGCGCGGGGAGTTCTGGTGCAGCGCGTTGGCGATCAGCTCCTTGCCGGTGCCGCTCTCACCGATGATCAGGACGCTGCTGCGGGTGGGGGCGACGAGGGCGAGCTGGTGCAGCACCTGCTGCATCCCCTTCGAGGTTCCGACCAGGGTCCCGAAGGAGAACTTCTCCTCCAGGCGCTCCCGGAGCTGGCGCACCTCCTGGGCCAGGCGGCGCTTCTCGACGGCGGCCGCGACCCGCTTGCGGAGCTCGACCAGGTTCACCGGTTTCTGGAGGTAGTCGTCCGCCCCCTGCTTCATGGCGTCGACCGCCGACTCGACCGATCCGAAGCCGGTGATCACCAGGACCGCCAGGCCGGGGTCGACCAGCTTCGACACCTTCAGGACCTCGAGGCCGTCCATCCCGGGCATGCGCAGGTCGGTGACGACCAGGTCGGCGCCGTTCTCCTTCAGGTGCTCGAGCCCGTGCGGGCCCGAGGAGAACGACGTGACGAGGTAGCCGTCCTTGCGCAGCGCCATCTCGATGCTCTTGCGGTTGCCGTCGTCGTCGTCGATGACGACGATCTGGCCCTTCGGTCCGGACATCTTCAGGGCTCCTTCACGTTGCCGGCCAGATGCAGGAACTCGTCCGCCTCGATCACGCGCACCCCCAGGGCGCGGGCCTTGTCGAGCTTCGAGCCCGCGTCCTGTCCCGCGATGACCAGGTCGGTCTTCTTCGACACCGATTCGGACAGGCGCGCCCCCTGGCGCCGCAGGTACTTCTTGATGGCCTCGCGCGGCCAGCCCTCGATCGTGCCGGTGACGACGCAGGCCTTGCCGCTGAACGGCCCCTCGATCGCGGCCGGCCTCTCGCCGGCGCGCAGGGTGACGCCGGCGGCCGCCAGCCGCTCGACGAGCCGCGCGTTCTGCGGCTCTTCGAAGAACTGCAGGATGGCGTCGGCGACCCTCGGGCCGACCTCGTGGACCTCCATCAGCGCCTCCCGCGTGGCGCCCCGCAGCGCGTCGATGTCGGGGAGCGCCTCGACCAGGAGCGCCGCGGTGCGCTCGCCGACGAAGCGGATCCCCAGCGCGAAGAGCACGCGCTCGAACGGGGCCGCCTTGCTCTTCTCGATCTCGCGCACCAGGTTGTCGGCCGACTTCTTCCCCATCCGCTCGAGGTCGGCGAGCTCCCCGGCCTTCAGGTCGTACAGGCCGGCGACCTCCCGGACGAGGCCCCGGTCGACCAGCTGGCCGACCAGCGCCTCCCCCAGCCCCTCGATGTTCATCGCCTCGCGCTGCGCGAAGTGCCGGATCGACTCCTTCAGCCGCGCCGGGCAGGAGACGTTGGCGCAGCGGCCGTAGACCTCCCCTTCGGCCCGGGGCGCGGCGGCCCCGCACACCGGGCAGGTCCGCGGCATGGCGAACTTCTGCGCCCCCTCCGGGCGGGCCTCCAGGACGACCTTGACGATCCGGGGGATCACGTCCCCCCCCCGCTCGATGAGGACGCGGTCCCCGAGGCGCACGTCCTTGCGCTCGAGCTCGTCTTCGTTGTGCAGCGTCGAGCGCGAGATCGTCGCCCCGCCGATCGTCACCGGCTCGAGGATCGCCACCGGGGTGAGGGCGCCGGAGCGCGTGACGTTGATCTCGATCCCCTTCACGGTGGTCGTCGCCTGGCGGGGCGGGAACTTGAGCGCCACCGCCCAGCGGGGGGCGCGCGCCGTCGATCCGGCCATCTCCTGGAGGGCGATCGCGTCGACCTTGACGACGCAGCCGTCCACCTCGAACGGCAGGGTGTCGCGCTTCTCCTGCCATTCCTGGTAGTAGGCCTCCACCTCCTCGAGCGATCGGCAGGGGGCGGTGGTGTTGACCCGGAACCCCAGATCCCGGAGCGCGTCGAGGGACCCCGAGTGCGTCGCCGGCGGGCGCTCCCCCGACAGCCGCGTCAGGTTCCAGACCAGCAGGTCCAGCGGGCGCCCCGCGGTCAGCTTCGGGTCGAGGAGCCTTATCGTCCCGGCCGCCGCGTTGCGCGGGTTGGCGAACGGAGGCTCCCCCGACTCCTCGCGTCGCCGGTTCATCTCCCGGAAGGGCCCGACCGGGTAGTACACCTCCCCCCGCGCCTCGAGGAACGGCACCGGCCGCTGCAGCCTCAGCGGGACGGACGGAATAGTGCGGACGTTGCCCGTGACCTCCTCGCCCAGGACCCCGTCGCCGCGGGTCACCCCGCGCACGAACGAGCCGTTCTCGTACAGGAGCGACACGGACACCCCGTCGATCTTGAGCTCGGCCACGAGCGGCACCTCCTCGCGGCCCAGGACGCGCAGCAGCCGCGCGTGCCACTCGCGCAGCTCCTCGACGGATGCGGCATTGTCCAGGCTGAGCATCGGCACGGCGTGCCGGACCGTCGGGAGGTCCCCCTCGACCTCGGCCCCGACGCGCTGCGTCGGCGAATCGGCCGTGACCAGCCCGGGATGCTCCGCCTCGAGGGCGGCGAGCTCCTTTTCCAGGACGTCGTACTCGGCGTCGGAGATCTCCGGGGCGCTGTCGGCGTAGTAGCGCTTGCGGTGATGCCAGATCTGGCGGCGCAGGTCCTCGACCCGGCGCTCCGCCGCTTCGCGCGAGTGCGTCCCCGGCTCGCGGCGGGCGGCCTCGTTCACGGCTGCACCAGGGGCCCGGGCGTCATGACGCTTCCGTCGCCGCGACCCGGCCGGGGGCGGCCGCCGCCTCGGCGTGCCGGCGCGGCAGCGTCAGGATGAAGCGGGCCCCCTTGCCGACCTCGCTCTCGACCGCGATCGAGCCGCCGTGCGCCTGCAGGATGCGGGCGGCGATCGGCAGGCCGAGGCCGGTGCCGCCGCCCCGGCTGGAGAAGAACACGTCGAAGATCCGCTCCCGGTCGGCCGGCGGGATGCCCGGCCCGTCGTCCTCGACCGTGACGATCGCCTCCCCCTGCGGCCCCACCTTGCTGGTCACCGCCACCGTCCCCCCCTCCTTGAGGACCTGGGAGGCGTTGATCAGCAGGTTCATCATCGCCTGCCTGATCAGCGCCTCGTCGAGATCGACCGGGGGCAGGTACGCCGAGAGGTCGAGGCGCAGCGTCAGCCTGCGGGTCTCGAATTCCGGGCGCAGGAAGACCGCCAGGTCGCGCAGGATCGCGTTCAGGTCCTTGCTCTCGAAGCGGGGCTGGTGCGGGCGCGCGTAGCTCAGGAAGTTGTTGACCAGCGTGCTGAGGCGGCGGATCTCCCCCTGCAGCGCCCCGAGGTAGACCCGGGCGTCCTCGGCGGTCCCCTTGGGGCCGGGCTCGACCAGCTCCTCCTCGAGCATCTGGAGGTTCATGCTCAGGACGTTCAGGGGATTGCGGATCTCGTGCGCCAGGCCGGCGGCCAGGGCCCCGACGAAGGCCAGCCGATCGTCCATCTGGGCCTGCGCCTCGAGCAGCCGGGTCCGGTGCAGGAGCCTGAGCACGTACCCGAACGCCACCGCCAGGATCAGGATCGCGATCCCCGCGCCGACCCAGAGCTTGGTCTGCAGGTCCCGGCGGAGCTCCGAGATCTCCTTCTCGATCATCTCGCTCGGCACGCCCGCTTCGCGGATCGAGGCGGCGCCGGGCTCGTTGGCGCGCCTCACGGCGATCACCTTCTGGGGCTTTCCGCCGACCTGCCACTCCTCCGCGACCCCCGGGTGGCCCGGCGGCAGGGTCGCCCCGCCGGCCGTTGTGGCCACCTCGCGCTGCTCGCCGGCCTCGTAACCCACCCACAGGACCTGCCCGTCCATGTCGGTGATCACCCGCTGCAGGCGATAGCTGAGCGATCGGAAGATCTGCGGCCCGATGCTCGGCTCCTGGGGCTTGGCCGGGCAGGGACGGACCTGAGCCGGGGACTGGGGGTCGCCCGCCGGGCAGGGCTCCGTGGGGGCGGCCCCGGAGTCGTCCTCGTCCCCGTCGGACAGGGTCGGCCCCGAATGGCGCGTCTCGAGGGCCCGGATGGAGGTCCGCAGGGCCCGATCGATCACCCGATGGCTCAGGTCGCTGAAGGCCAGGTGCCCGAAGATGAACAGGTCGGCCACCAGAAGGAGCATGAATAGAATGGAGGCGAACAGAAGACGGCTGCGGAATGTCGGCTCGGACCTGGCAACTTCCCGCAATGCACCGCCTCCCTGGCAGGGTGTCGGGTTTAGAAAGAATAGCACATCCGGCCGCTCCCGACCCGAACCGCTGTGCGTAACCCGCAGAGGAACACGATCTTCCGCGTTCGTGCCGTTGACAGTCCGAAAAACCGTGTGTTAGGATGCGCCGCCTTTCCGACATCACCAACCAGCGCGGGCGCGGCACCTGGGGCGAGGCCCCGGAGCGCAGGCGGCCCGCGCTCCGTTCGATCATGCGAGGTCGAGAGGGATGACCAGAAGCCTGGACGCCGCAGCGCGCGCTCTCCTCTCCGTCCTCTGTCGGCTCGCCATCGTACTCCTCATCATCCTGCCGTTCATGACTCCGTCCGCCCGGGCGGAAGAGAAGAAGGGGGCCTGGGAGGCCGGCTTCCTCTACGGCACCAACTTCTACGCCAACGAGCTGCGCCTGGCGAATGTGGGGGCCTACGGAGTGCGTGTCGGCTGGTACTGGCGCCCCGCCTACGAGTGGGAGTTCCAGTACCGCACGACCGGCTCGGCAGACCTGCAGAACGAGAACAGCACGCTGATCGCCAACCCCGGCGTGTTCTTCGTCGTCCCGGGACGGAAATTCACGTTCAATGCGGACAGCTACAGCGTCCGCTTCCTCATCAACCCGCGCAACGTGAAGCGGCGCTTCAAGCCGTACGCCGTGTTCGGATACGGCATGACGAAGTACAGCGAGGACCCCGCGTTCGGGCCCGGCGAGAAGGGGGACCTGAGCGGCCGGATGATCACGATCGGCGGGGGCGTTCGCATGCGCCTCTTCCCGCACCTGGCCCTGCGGACCGAGTTCACCACCGAGTACGAGCCGACCAACATCTACCACAACGAGAGCCTGAACCTGGGGCTGACCTGGGTGTGGGGTGGTGGCGGAGGCGCCGGCGGCTCGGCCGACGGCGACGGCGACGGTGTCGTGGACCTGAACGACCGCTGCCCCGACACCCCGAAGGGGGCCCTGGTCGACTCGCACAACGGCTGCCCGTGGGACCTCGACCAGGACGGCATCATGGAGGGGATCGACAAGTGCGCCGAGACCCCCCGGGGCTGGCCGGTCGACCCGAGCGGCTGCCCGCTCGACACCGACGGGGACGGCGTCCCCGACGGCAGCGACACGTGCGCCGACACGCCCAAGGGGGCCATCGCCAACGTCGAAGGCTGCCCGACGGACGCCGACGGCGACTCGGTCTGGGACGGCCTCGACAAGTGCCCCGACACGCCGAAGGGTGCGGTGGTCGATCCGATGGACAGCCCGACCGCGGGCTGCCCGCACGACGCCGACAACGACGGCGTCTTCGACGGCGTGGACGGCTGCCCCCTCACGCCGGCCGGCGCCACCGTCGACGAGAAGGGCTGCCCGCACGACTCCGACGGCGACAAGGTGCTCGACGGCCTGGATCAGTGCCCCGATACGCCGAAGGGCCAGAAGATCGACAAGGAAGGGTGCCCGCGCCTCCGCCTGGACAAGCCGGAGCCGCAGGTCGTGCAGAACGTCAAGTTCGTCGAGGGGATCGAGCTGTGGCCCGGCACGGACGCGTGGCTGCAGCTGCTGGTGGACGCGATGCAGTACTGGTCCGACGTTTCGGTCGAGATCGGCGTCTACACCGACAACAAGGGAGGCGCCGCCGCCAACCGGAACATCTCGCAGCGCCGGGCCGAGGTCGTCAGGGGCTGGCTCGCGCAGCACGGCATCGACGCCAAGCGCATCGCCATCAAGGGCTACGGCGCGGTCAACTTCATCGCGGAGAACGACACCGAGGAAGGACGCGAGAAGAACCGCCGTGTCGAGGTGAAACGGATGACCGGCGATCTGCGCAAGCACCCGAAGCCGGTCGTCGAGGAGCCCGCGAGCGAGCCGGCACCGGCTGCGTCCCCGGCCCCGTCGACCACGGCTCCCGAGGCGCCCGCCCCGTCGGCCCCCGAGAAGGCCCCTGAGAAGCCCGCCGAACCGGCCCCGGAGCCGGCCCCAACGCCTTCGCCCGAGGCTCCCGCGCCGGGATCTCCTGCGCCCGAAGCGCCGGCGCCGTCCCCCTCGCCGGAGCAGCCGGCGCCCGAGCCGGGGCCATCCCCGACGCCGGAGCCGCCGGCCCCTTCGCCGTCGCCCACGCCGGCCCCCGGGGCGGCGTTCTTCTAGATTGTCCGGGTAGTCCCGCCGCTCAAGGCTGGATCAGGTCGCCGCGCAGCACGCCCAGGGCGCACCGGTCCGGATCGAGATAACGCCAGACGGCGTCGTGCACGTCGTCGTAGCCGACCCCCGCGATGCGCTCCGGGTACGCCAGGACGGCCTCCATGCCGAGGCCCCGCACTTCGGCGTCGGAGTAGCGGTAGGCGCGCTGCGAGTTCCCCTGCAGGGCGATCAGGTGGGTGCCGCGCACGTAGCGGATCGCCCTGTCGATCTCCTCGCGGCGCGCCCCCTCGTGGCGGACCCGGGCGATCTCCTGGAACAGGACGCGCCGGGCCTCGGCCTCGTTCTTCGGCGACGTGGCCAGGTAGACCGCGAACGCCCCGCCCGCCACCTTGTGGTAGTTGAAGGCGTGCACGGCGTACGCCAGCCCGCGCTTGCCCCGCACCTCCTCGAAGAAGCGGCCGCCGAGCCCCGACGTGACCGCCTGGACGACGTCGAGGGAGAACCGCTCGGGCGTCTGCAGGCCGGGCGTCGGGAAGCCGATCACCTGCGCGGTCTGCTGGCGGCGGCGCGTCTCGACGACCTCGGACGCGCCCCAGGCGACGAGCTGTCCCGGGTCCCGCTCGCCGTGTCCCTCCTGGGTCCAGTCGGCGATCGACGAGTCGACCATGTCGACCGCCTCCGCCTCCTCCAGGTCGCCGACCATCGCCACGACCATGGTCGCGGGACGCACCATGGCGCGGTGCCAGCGCACCAGGTTCTCGCGCTTCATCGACTGGACCGGCACCGCCAGCCCGAACGACGGCAGGGCGTAGGGATGGCTGCCGAAGGCGGCCTGGCGGAAGAGCTGGAACGTGTACGGCAGCGACTGATCCTTGATGCTCTCCTGCGCCGCCTGCTGCAGCATGCGCTCTTTCTCGATCTCCTCGTGCCGGAAGGCCGGGCGCCGGATCAGATCCGTGAGGAGGTCCCAGGCGCGGCGCGCGTGCTTCGCCAGGATGTTCACGGCGAACCCGAAGTAGTCCTCGTCGATGAGGCGATCGATCGAGGCGCCCAGGCCTTCGATCTCGAGCGCCACGCGGCGCGAGTCGCGCGTCACGCTCCCCTTGATCATGGTCGCCTGCATCAACCGCGTGATGCCGGAGCTCTCCCGCCCCTCGCCCGAGCGGCCGCCGCGGAAGGCCACGCAGAAGGTCACGAGCGGCACCTCGCTCCGCCTTTCGTGCAGAAGCACCGAGCCGGACTCGAAGCGGTGGCGTGACACGTCCGCGCCGACGGGCGTCCGGACGGGCCGGGGCGTCGGGGCGCGCTGCGCCTGTGCGCCCGGGCGGAACGGGCCGGGGCCCGCGGCGGTCTCCTCGCGGGGCGGGCCGGCGGGCGCCACACGGCGGAGCTCGTTCGCCAGCTCCTCCGGGTCGGCGGCCGGAAGGGCCGCCGCGGCCGGCTCCGGAAGGTAGGACAGGAGCGTGGCGTTCTCCAGGGTCAGGTGGGTGCGCGCCACGCGCTGCACGTCGGCCGCGGTCACCTTGTGCAGCCGCTCCACCAGCTCGTCGGCCAGGTGATGGCCGCCGATCGATTCGTAATAGGCCAGGATGGACGATTGCCCGAGGACGTCCGAGCGGCTCTGGTGGTAGCGGAACTCGATCGCGGTGCGGGCGCGCTCCATCTCGGCGTTCGAGGGCGGCTCCCTGCGGAGGCGCTCCACCTCCGCCTGGACGGCCGGCAGGGCCGGGGCCGCGTTCTTCGGCTCGTGCTCGGCCATGATCGTGAAGATCCCGAGGTCCCGGAACGAGTCGAGGGAGGCGCCGATCGTGTCCACGAGCCCGGCGCGCTCCTTGACCCCCTGGTACAGGCGCGACGCCTGGCCTCCGCCGAGCACGTACGCCAGGATGCGCAGCGCCAGGTCGTCGTCCGTCAGGACCGCCGGCGCGTGGTAGCCGAGGGTCAGGTAGGATCTCTTGATGTCGCCCGCGAGGCGCAAGGCCTTGAAGCGGGTCTGGCGCGGCTCCTCGGGAGATCCGAGGGGCGCGCCGGGGCGCGCCGCCATCCCGCCCAGGTAGACGTGGGCGGCCTCGATCGCCTCTTTGGCCTGGATGTCCCCGACCATCGCCAGGATGATCCGCTCCGGCACGTAGTGCCCGTTGAAGTAGGACAGCAGCTGGTCGCGCGTGAAGGCGCGCAGCTCGTCCTCTCCGCCGATCCGCCAGCGCCGGATGCGGTGCACGTCGAAGGCCTCGCGGAACATCATCTCCAGCGCGTACGCACCCGGCGTGTCCTTCTTGCGCCGCCCCTCCTGGATGACCGCCTCGATCTCCCGCTTCAGCTCGTCCGCGTCGAACAGCGGGTGCATCAGCGCGTCGGCCTGGATCTCCAGTCCCTTGCGGTAGTTCTCCGACGGCAGGACCACGTAGTAGTTGGTCGAGTCGTAGTAGGTGCCGGCGTTCAGCTCCCCTCCGAGCGCCTTGATCTCGGAGGCGATCTGGTCCGCACGGGGACGGTCGGGAGTCCCCTTGAAGAACATGTGCTCGAGGACGTGCGAGATGCCGATCTCGGCGTCGGTCTCGTCGAAGTAGCCGGCGCGTACCCAGAGATTGATGGCGACGACGGGCGAGGAATGGTCCTCGGCGGCCAGGACGGTCACGCCGTTCGGCAGGACTTCCTTGACGATCTGGCTCTTCGGCGCCATGCGTTCACCCTTCCGCAGGCGGGGTCTCGATCACGCCGGCCCGCAATCCCGACATCAACATAGGCTCCGGCCGGCGGGCATGCACACCGGACGCCCGGGAGCCTAGGAGTGTGTCCGACACACTCCTAGGGCTTCTTTCCCGCGGGTGTCTCCGCGGGCGCGGGGCTTGATCCCGTCCCGCCCGCGGGGGCCGCGGCCGGAGACGGCGGGCTCGGCGAGAAGTGGGCGTGCACCAGCTTCCACCCCTCCTTCTCCCGGCGGTAGATCGCCGTCGCCTGTCCCCGATCGTCGATGGCGTAGGAGCCGATGCGACCGGTCATCGTCCAGTCGTACGTCGCATACCCCAGCGGGCCCTCGGTCACCGCGTTCAGCGACTCGACGGTCATGTGGATCTCCGACGCACGCTCGAAGAAGCCGCTCCACTGGCGCTGGATCTGCTCCCAGCCCTGGAAGCGCCCCGGCGGCGACACGTCGAACAGGAGCGCCTGGCCGTCCCTGGACCAGACCTCCGAAAGGGCCTTCATGTCCCGGGCGTTGATCGCCGCCGCCTCCCGCGCGACCAGGGCGCGGATGGCGTCGGCATCCGACCGGGAGCGATTGCACCCCGCGACGCACAAGAGCAGGAGCGCCGTCGCGATCGCGGCCGTGCGCGCCGATCGAGCCGGGGGTGTGTGCGAGTCTTCGAGCGCTGCGAGGCGGGAACCCATGTCGAAGCGTTACTCTAATGCACGCTCCCGGGGGAGTCAATCGGCGGTTGCCGCCCCCGCCGCCGCCGGGCTATAGTCGCGGGAGCGTGGACGAGCGCGCGGCGGGGCCCACGGAAATGATCTTCACGTACTTCGACGAGCGATTGAACGCCCTCCCCTTCCTGTGCGTCGACGGGGTCGTCGACGGGGGGCTGAACCTGAGCCACTGGCCCGGCAATCGCACGCCGGCCCATCTGAAAGCCGACACCTCCACCGAGATGGCCCTCCGTCTCGCGCGCGATCCCGCCCGCGAGGACTGGCTGCGCGGCGTGTCGATCGTCACCAACAACCATTTCGACACAGACGGGCTCCTGTCGGTGTTTTCGGTCCTCAGGCCGGACGAGGCGCTGCGCCACGAGACCGGGCTGATCCAGGCGGCGCGGACCGGCGATTTCGGCGAGTTCACCACGCCGGACGCGTTCAAGCTCGACTGCGTCGTGACCGCCTTCGGCGACGAGGAGCGCTCCCCCATCGCCGCGGAGATTCGCGGCCTGGGCGAGCACGAGCGCTATCAGGTGATCTACGACCGGCTCCTGTCGATGCTGCCCGGGCTCCTGTCCTCCGCGGCGTCCTATAAGTCCCTGTGGTCGGACCGCCTGGCCGCGTACATGAAGTCGATGATGCGCATGCGGGACGTGGCGCGGGTGCGCGAGCACGAGGGGGCGCGGCTGACGGTGATCGAGGCGGCCGAACCCCTGGACGAGATGGCGCGCTTCAACGTGGCCCGGCACCACCGGGTCCTGACCGCCACGAAAGGGCCGGACGGAACGTTCTACGAGATCGCCTTTCAGATCTTTTCCTGGTTCGACACCGTGACGCCGCCCCGCGGCGGACGGTTCGATCTCTCCGGCCTCGCCGAGGAGCTCAACCGCCTGGAACCGCCCGGCGCCGGGCGCTGGACCTACACGGGCGACGACTCCCTGGAATCCCGGCTTCACCGGGCGGGCCCGGGAGGCGAGCCCGTCCCCAGCGCGCTGCCCCTCGAAGTCCTCGAGCCTCTGGTCACGCGGGTCTTCGCGGCGCGCCCCTGACGAGGCCCCCGCGCCGGCACGGGCGATCGGGCGGACTCAGGAGGATTTCAGGCTGATGCTGACGCCGTCGCGCAGCGGCAGGATGGCGGTCGCGAGGGCCGGATCGCCGTACAGCAGGCGGGTCAGCTCGCGGACGCCGCGCGTGTCGTCGTCCTGGCACTGGGCATCGGCCACCCGTCCCGACCAGAGCATGTTGTCGCAGAGGAAGAGCCCGCCGGCGCGCAGCCGCGGCATCATGAGCGGATGCACCTTGGGATAGTCACGCTTGTCGATGTCGCAGAAGATGATGTCGAACGGGCCGGGATGGCGCGCCAGGATCTCCAGCGCGTCCCCCTTCTCGATGGACGCCTTGTCCATCAATCCGGCCCGGCTCAGGAACCCGCGCGCGCTGGCGCAGTTCTCGGCGGAGCCCTCCGTCAGGACGACGCGGCCGCCGGGAGGCAGGGCGAGCGCGAACCAGAAGGCCGAGTACCCGAATCCCGATCCGCACTCGAAGACGTCCCGGGCGCCGATCGAGCGAGCCAGCACGTTCAAGAGCCGCCCGACCAGAGGTCCGACGATCGGAAAGCGCCGGCGGGACGCGAGGCGCTCCATCTCCCGCAGCACGCCCTCGCCGGGCGGCGCGACCTGGCGCAGGTACTCCTCGATGGCGGGGTTGACGATGTCCACAATCGTCATCTTAGCATGGGGGATCGCGCCGATCCGGCCGCCGCCGGGGCGTCTCAGCCCGCCAGGGCGATCCAGAGCACCCCCGCGAAGGCCAGCAGGGATCCGATCAGGCGCGCCGCGCCGAGCCTCTCGTGCAGCACGGCCCACCCGGCAAGCGCCGCCAGGACGATGCTCACCTCGCGCACCGCCCCGGCGTAGGCCACGCGCGAGCGCGCATACGCCTGGAGCACCAGAAGGTACGCCAGGAGGGTCATGCACCCCACCGCCACGATCGCCCCGCGCCGGGCGCGCCATTCCGCCAGGATCCCCGCCGCCCCGTGCCGCGCCACGACCCAGGGCGTCAGGAAGAGGCCGGTCAGCCCCAGCACCAGGACGGTGTAGGCGGCCGGCTGCACGATGCGCACCGCCGCCGCGTCGATCGTCGAGTAGACGGAGATGCAGATCGCCACCACGATCGCCTCGGCGACGCCGGCCGATCCGAATCGCCGCCGCCACGGCTCGCGGGGCGTCCCGGACGAGGGGGAGCCTCCGACCAGAGCCAGGCCGGCGAGCAGCACCGCGAGCCCGGCGAGCCCCTGCGGGCCGGGCCGCTCGCCCAGGAACAGGAACGCCCAGGCGGCCAGGAAGGCGGGGGCCGCTCCCCGCGCGATCGGATAGACCCGGGAGAACTCGCCCCGATCGTAGGCCCGCCCCAGCACCGCGTAGTAGAGGACCTCCACCAGGGCGCTCGTCACCGCGTAGGGCCAGACCGACGCCGGGATCGGCCCGCCGCGGATCAGGATCGGAAGGAAGACGAGCGCGCCGCACAGGAGCGCCCACCAGGTGAACACCTCCTTGCGGCCCGAACCCTTGACCAGCAGGTTCCAGGCCGTGTGGAGGACGGCTGCGAAGAGAACCAGGGCCAGGGCGCCCGGCGGCATCCCGGGACTCTACCCCCGGCGCGGGCCGCCTGTATACTTCCTGCATGGCCGCTTCCCGTGTGCTCGGCCCGGCCGCGCTTCCGGCCTTCCTGGCCCTCCTGGGACTGTGCCGTTGCGCCTCGGGCGGCCCGATGCCCGAGGCCACAGGCACCGGAACGGCCACGGCGGACGCTTCCGCGTCGGCCCCCGCACCTGCCCCCTCCCCGGCCACCGGGCCGGATTCGGCGGCGACGCCCGCGCCGGCTCCCGCGCCGGTCGCCGCGACGGGGCCGGGGACCACGGGCCGGGTCGACTTCGCGGCCCGGATCCTGCCCCTCCTGCAGGAGAAGTGCTCCCCGTGCCATTTTCAGGGAGGGCGCATGTACGGGAGGCTTCCGTTCGATCAGGAGGGGACGATCCGTGTGCTCGGCACGCAGATGTTCTCCCGGCTGCGCGATCCGCTCGACCAGGAGCTGATCCGCACCTGGCTCGAGCAGCCCTGAGACGCGTCGGAAACGGCGGAGCGGGGGTTACTGCGGATCGGCGATGTCCAGGACGACCGAGCGGGCCGGGAAGCTGAACCAGGCCTCGACCATCCTGTCATCCTTGCGAAAGATCAGGCGGTGCGGCGCGAGGACCTCGACGTTCCAGCCGTTCCTCCGGCCCTGGGACCTGAGGTCGCAGACCGCGTTGCTGGCCTCCCCCCGGAAGCGGAAGCGCACGGTGAGATTGCCGCCACGGACGCCCCCCGAATTGCTCTCCAGGCGGAACACTCTGGGAACCGGAAAATCCCGCGGGAACCGCGGGTGCAATCTCGTGGCGGAGGCGAACCGGCCCGGCTCCAGAAGGGCGTGCTTCGATCGTCCCGGATCGTCGGAACGGCCGGTTCCGGTTGCGGGCCCTGACCCCGCCACGGCGAGATCGGCGCCTCCCGGCAGCGTGGGGGACGCCGATGCGTCGGAGGGGGAGATGGCCCGATCGGGGACCGTCATATAAAGAAGGAAGACCGCGCCTGCGACGAGCCCGCTTCCCGTGGCCCACATCCAGCGCTTCTGCTTGCAGGCCCAGAGCGTCAGAGGGATCGTGCCGAGAAGCACGATCAGCAGCACCGGATACGACTGAGCCGCCTGCTGGACGACTGCCAGAATCCCCATCGGACCCCCCGCCGGCCCCTTAACGGCAAACCGTGGAGCGGAAACGGGCCATCCAAGCAAGGAATCTAGAGTCCGGCTGGCCAGGCTGCAAGTTGGCGACGGTTTTCTGACGGCCGCGCGGGGGACCGCGTTCTCATTCCAGGCGCCGCAGTGGAAGCGGTTTCACAAAACGGAACAGTGGTTGACTTGCGTTTCGTTTGGCGGTTTGATAGCATCCGAAATCGTTTGGAGCACCTTCCCTAGCACCTTCCGAGGGGGTCATGGCTCCCGCCAGGAAACGACGGAGGCTGCCGACGCTGATCGATCGGGGGCTCGGGCTGCTCGAGGTCGTCCTCCCGGCCGGCCCCGACGACAGCTTCGCCTCGACGCTGCCGGACGGCCAGCGCGATCCGGGTGGATTCTGGTACCCGCTCGGCTACGATCAGCCGGGCGACATCTTCACTCCCCAGCAGAGACGACTCCAGGCCAAGCAGCGCCAGGTGCAGAGCCGGCGGCTGGGCTCCCGCGCTCGCCACGACGTCGGGGTCATCGGCGCGAAGGGGATCGCGGTGGCGGATACGACTCCGTCGCGCCCGCATACGCCGCCCCAGGAGCGCGTGCGCGTGAACCCGTTGGCCGGGGACGCCTTCGGCACCGGGATGCCCCTGACCGACAGGTCCATGCCGCTCCCCTCCCCCTCGCTCGAGGCGGATCCCGGACCGCTTCCGTCCGCCTCGCGGCCCTCCAGGGCCGGCACCTTCCGTCACGCCCGCCCTCCCCTTCCCGACGATTCCGGCTTGCGCGCCCAGGCGCTCGGGGGCGTCGTTGACTCGACCAAGGGTTCCGATTAACATCGGCGCCCATGCCGGCAGAACAGAAAATCAAACCCGGCCGACTGTACATCGGCGGACAGTGGGTTGACGCCGTCGCGGGACACTCCTTCCCGACGATCAACCCGGCCACCGAAGAGACGATCACCACGATCGCCGAAGGGCGCGCCGAGGACATCGATCGCGCCGTCCAGGCGGCCCGCGTCGCCTTCGACGGTCCGTGGGCCAAGGTCTCGGCCTCGGACCGCGGGCGGTTGCTCTGGAAAATCGGGGACCTGATCGAATCGCACCTCGCGGAGATCTCCGAGGTCGAGACCCTCGATTCGGGCAAGACGATCACCGAGGCGTCGCGCGTCGACGTCCCGATGGCGGCCGATTGCTTCCGCTACTTCGCCGGCTGGGCCACGAAGATCGAGGGGGAGACCGTCGCCGTCCGCGCCCCGACCTTCAACTACACCCTGCGAGAGCCGCTCGGCGTGGTCGGCCAGATCATCCCGTGGAATTTTCCGATCCTGCTCGCCGCGTGGAAGGTGGCGCCGGCCCTGGCGGCGGGGAACACCGTCGTCCTGAAGCCGGCCGAGCAGACCTCGCTGACCGCCCTGTTCCTGGCCCGCATCGCCGAGGAGGCCGGCCTGCCGCCCGGGGTCCTGAACGTCGTCACCGGATTCGGTCCGACGGCGGGCGCGGCGCTGGTCGATCACCCGGGCGTCGACAAGATCGCCTTCACGGGATCGACCGCGGTGGGCCAGGAGATCATGCGGCGCGCCAGCGGCACCCTGAAGCGCCTGACCCTCGAGCTGGGAGGCAAGTCACCCAACGTCGTCTTCGCCGACGCCGACCTCGAGGCGGCGGCGCGCGGCGCCCAGAACGGCATCTTCTACAACAAGGGGGAGGTCTGCACGGCCGGCTCGCGCCTGTTCGTGGAGGAGGCGGTGCACGACGCGCTTCTGGACAAGCTCGCGGCCTCGACCTCCCGCATGCAGCAGGGGGATCCGCTCGACCCGAAGACGCGACTCGGCCCCCAGGTGAGCGAGGCGCAGATGACCCGGGTCCTTTCGTACGTGGACACGGGGAAGGCCGAAGGGGCGCGCCTGGTGACGGGGGGGGAGCGCGCGCCCGGCAAGGGCTGGTTCGTGCGGCCGACGATCTTCGGCGACGTGAAGAACGACATGACCATCGCCCGCGAGGAGATCTTCGGACCGGTCCTGTCGGTCCTGCGCTTCCGCGACCTCGAGGAGGTGGTGCGCGCCGCGAACGACACGCCGTACGGGCTGGCCGCGGCGGTCTGGACGAAGGACATCAAGAAGGCGCACAAGACGGCGCGGCTGCTTCGCGCCGGGACCGTCTGGATCAACACCTACGGTCTCTACGACAGCGCCATGCCGTTCGGCGGCTGCAAGATGAGCGGCTTCGGGCGCGAGCTGGGGCATCACGGCCTCCTGGAATACACCCAGACCAAGTCCGTCTGGGTCGACCTCTCCTGACGACCATGGCCAAACCCCTCGTTTCCTGCCGGACCGAGGACGGCATCCTGATCCTCGAGCTCGACGCGCCTCCCGCCAATACCTACAGCTACGAGATGATGCAGCAGCTCGACGCCGCCATCCTGGACGCCCGCATGAACGACGCGGTGCACGTCCTCGTCCTGCGCGGCGCGGGAGAGGCGTTCTTCTCCGCCGGCGCCGACATCCGGATGCTGAAGAGCGTGACGCCGCGCTTCAAGTACGCCTTCTGCCTGCACGCCAACGAGACGCTGAACCGCCTGGAGCAGACGCCCAAGCTGGTGATCGCCGCGCTGAACGGCCACACCGTCGGCGGAGGATTCGAGATCGCCCTCGCGGCCGATCTGCGCGTCGCCCGCAGGGGCGGCGCCAAGATCGGCCTGCCGGAGGTGGCCCTCGGTGTCCTGCCCGGAACGGGCGGCACGCAGCGCCTCGCCCGCCTGATCGGCCAGGCGCGGGCGATCGAGATGATGGCGACCGGCCGCACCATGACGTTCGACGAGGCGGCCTCCCAGGGGCTGGTCACCCACGTGTTCGAGCCGGAGAACTGGTGGGACTCGGTCCTGACCTACGCGCGGCAGTTCTGCCCGCCGGGGAAGGCCGCGAAGGCGGTCGGCCTCATCAAGCGCAGCGTCGTGTCCGGCGCCTCGATGCCCTTCCTCGAGTCCCTGGCCCTCGAGCGCGAGCTGCAGCAGCAGCTGTTCGAATCGGAGGATGCGCGGGAAGGACTGGACGCCTACCTGGAGAAGCGCCCCCCCAGGTTCAAGGGGCTCTAGGAGCTCTGATGAAGGCGGTCCTGATCCGCAGGCACGGGGGGATCGAGGCGCTCGAGGTTGCCGATCTGCCCAGGCCGAGGGCGGAGGCGGGGCACGCGGTGATCAAGGTGAAGGCGGCCGGCATGAACCACCTCGACACCTGGGTGCGGCGCGGCATGCCGGGGATATCCCTCCCCCTGCCGATGGTGCCGGGATCGGACGCCTCCGGGGTCGTCGACGAGGTCGGCCCGGGGGTCTCCGGCCTGCGCCCGGGCGACCGCGTGTTCGTATCCCCCGGCTATTCCTGCGGCCGCTGTCCCGAGTGCTACGCCGGCCGGGACGCCCTGTGCAAGGACTACGGCATCTTCGGCGAGCATCGAAACGGGACGCAGGCGGAGTACGCCGCCCTCCCCGCCGGGAACCTCCTGCCCCTGCCCGAAGGCGTGTCGTTCGAGGACGGGGGCGCGTTCGCGCTCGTGTACCTGACCGCCTGGCACATGCTGGTCGATCGGGCCCGGGTGCGCGTGGGCGAGGACGTCCTGGTGCACGCCGGCGGGAGCGGCGTCGGCACCGCCGCCATCCAGATCGCCCGGCTGCACGGGGCGCGCGTCTTCGCCACCGCTTCGTCCGACGAGAAGGCGGCGCGCCTGCGCGACCTGGGCGCGGACGCGGCCATCAACTACCGCACCTCCGATTTTCTCGAAGAGGTGCGCCGGCTCACCGGCAGGCGCGGCGTGGATGTCGTGGTGGAGAGCGTCGGCCAGGACACCTGGGAGAAGAGCCTGAAGTCGCTGGCCCGGGGCGGCCGGCTCGTCACGTGCGGCGCCACGTCCGGATACCAGGCGGCGACCGATCTGCGCTACGTGTTCTCCAAGGGGCTGTCGATCCTCGGCTCGACCATGGGAAGCCGCGCCGAGCTCGCGCGGATCGCCGGATTGATCGGCGAGCGCCGTCTCAAGCCGGTGATCGATCGCGTCCTCCCCCTGGAGCGCGTCGCCGAGGGGCACCGCGCCATGGCAGAACGCTCCGTGTTCGGCAAGATCGTGCTCGTGCCATGACAAAGCAAAGCGCCCGCACGCTCAAGCGTCCGGCCCGGGGCGGCAAGGCCGCCGGCGCGCCGCGCTTCCGCGCCTTAAGGTTCGAGACGCGCGACGGAATCGCCGTCGTCACGATCGACAGGCCCCAGGCCCGGAACGCCATCAGCCAGGAAGTCGTGGACGAGATGCGCGCGGCGCTCGGCCTGGTGGCGCGCGACACGAACGCACGGGCGCTGATCCTCACGGGCGCGGGCCCGGCGGTGTTCGCTTCGGGGGCCGACATCCGCGAGCTGCGCCAGCGCGTCGCCGCCGACGCCCTGCGCGGCATCAACTCGAGCCTGTTCCTCGAGATCGAGAGGTTCCCCCTGCCGACCATCGCCGCGGTGAACGGCTACGCGCTCGGGGGCGGCTGCGAGCTGGCGATCGCCTGCGACCTGCGCATCGCCTCCGAATCGGCCCGGTTCGGCCAGCCGGAGGTCGGCCTGGGGATCATTCCGGCCGCCGGCGCGACCTACCGGCTCCCCCGGCTGATCGGATCCGGACGGGCGCAGGAGATGATCCTGACGGGCCGGATCCTCGACGCCCACGAGGCCCTCAGCATCGGCCTGGTGAACCGCGTCGTGCCCGGCGACCGGCTTCTCGACGAGGCTCGCTCGACCGCCGCGCTCATCGCGCGCAAGGGGCCCATGGCGGTGCGCGCCGCGAAGCTCGCCCTGCAGGCGGCGCTTTACGGCCCGGACGCGGGGCACGCCGCCGAGCGCCTGGCGCAGGCGATCCTCTTCGAGTCCGCGGACAAGCGCGAGGGGATGACCGCCTTCCTCGAGGGGCGGCGGCCGAAGTTCAAGGGACGCTGAAAGGCACGCGGAGCTTCCGATCCGATGGTCACCGACGCCCACCTCCACGTCCAGCCCTGGCGGCAGTTCAGGCCGGACGCCCTGAAGCGGATCAGCGCCGGACGTCGCGACCTCGAAGAGATCCACCGGCTGTTCGAGGACCCGGCGGCCTTCCTGAAGTTCCTGGACGGGCAGGGGATCGACCGCGCCGTCCTGGTCAACTACGTCAGCCCCGACGTGATGGGCTTCACCGACGCGATCAACGAGTTCGTCGGGGGGTTCTGCCGCGGGCACGAGGATCGCCTGGTGGCGGTCGGCGGCGTCCACCCGCGGCTCGATCCCGATCCGGCCGGATCGCTTCAGCGCATCGTCGAGACGCACGGCGTTCGCGTGCTCAAGCTGCACCCGCCTCACCAGCATTTCTTCCTCAATGACTACAGGGACGGCGGCCGCCTCCCGCGGCTCGCCGAGCTCTACGAGCGGGCCCAGAGCCTCGACATCCCGCTGATGGTCCACACCGGGACCTCGATCTTCCCCGAGGCGCGCAACAAGTACGGGGACCCGATGGCGCTGGACGACGTGGCGGTCGACTTCCCCGGCCTCCGGATCATCATGGCGCACGGCGGCCGGCCGCTCTGGATGGAGACCTGCTTCTTTCTGCTGCGGCGGCACGCCAACCTGCACATGGACATCTCCGGCATTCCGCCGCGTCTCCTCCTGCGCTACTTCCCGCGCATCGCGGAGGTCGCCCACAAGACCCTGTTCGGAACGGACTGGCCGAGCCCCGGCGTGGAGAGCCCGCGCCGCAACCTGGAGGAGTTCCGCGCCCTCAATCTTCCGCCCGAGACGCAACGGGCCATCCTGGAAGGGACGGCGGAGACGATGTTCGCGAGGCGCTGACGGGGACTCTCAGGCTCCGGGGATGCCCGGCCCCTTGGGAGGACGATCGCGCGGGGGCGCGCTCTCCGGATCGCCGCCCCACACGACGCTCGGGTCGTCCGGGAACAGCTCGAGCAGCCGGCCGCGGTCCGGCTCGGCCAGCTTCATGAACTCGATCCCCACGGCGTAGCCGATCCCGGTGTCGATGTTCGCCCGCACCGACGCGACGCGGCCGGTGGCGGCGATCGGCTTCTCTTCGGTGTTGCGGTAGATCAGGAGCGCCAGCTGCTCGCCCCCCCGGATGCGGCTGAGCGTGTCGAACCCCATCCCCCCTTCGCTGACCGCGTTCGAGTACCCCAGGAACTCGCGGATGAACCGCCCTCTCGCCACCGGCAGGACCACCGGATAGCGCGGGAACTTGCGAAGGCGCATGCCGAGGATTCCCACGATCGCCTCCTGCAGCGCCTCGGGGGAGATCGAAGCCTGGAGCACCTCGCTGCAGCCGGCCTGCCGGAGGGCCTCGGCCTGGGCGGGGGTGCCGGCGAGCGCCAGGATGGGAATGTCGCGGGTTCTCTCGTCGCCCCGCAGCCACCGGCAGATTTCGACCGCCGGGGCCTCGAGGCCGTCGTCGGACAGGACGATGAGGTCGGGACGGTCGGTGGCCGCCACATCCAGAAGGATGGAGGCCTTGCCGGCGGAAAGGGCCTTCAGGCTGGCCCTGGCGAGGAAGTGGGGCCTCCCGCCGTCGATCCGGGACTGGATCGGTTCACTCCACAGGACCTGCTTCACCACCGGGCTCCCTCGCCCCGACGCGGTCCACCCTGCCGCGTGATCCTCCCGCCCAGAGGGTAGCACACTTGCCGGGACCACGAAGAGAGCCCTTGCGCCCGCATCTTCGAGGTCCTATTCTTGTAGATCGTCATGGGGAGACAGGCGTGATCCTCGCGGCGCTGCACAGCAACTATCCGCGCATCGGCGATCGCCCGGAGGAGCAGGTCCTGCGCCGGGCGATTCAGGGCCTCGATCGCGGCGAGATCCCGCCGGCGGAGCTGGCGGCGGCCGAGGACGAGATGACCCGCCGGGCGATCGCCGACCAGGCGGCGGCCGGCCTGGACGTGATCTCCGACGGTCAGATCCGCTGGCACGACGCGGTGTCGCACGTGGCGCGCGGCCTTTCCGGGTTCCGGATCGAAGGCCTGCTCCGCTACTTCGACACCAATACGTACTACAGGCAGCCGGCGGCGATCGGCCCGATCGGCCGCGAGAGGCCGTTCCTGGTGGACGCCTACCGCTTCGCGGCGGGGGCGGCGGCGCCGCGCCCGGTGAAGGCGATCGTCACCGGCCCGCTGACGCTGGCGCGGCTGTCGCGCGACCCCCTGAAGCGCGGGCTGCGCGACCTGACGCTCCAGATCGCCTCGGCGCTGAACCGCGAGGTCCTCGACCTGGAGGCGGCCGGCGCGGGCCTCATCCAGATCGACGAGCCGGTGATCGCCCGCCACCCGGGGGATGCCCCCATCCTGCGACTGGCGATGCGGCGTCTCGTCGCCGGCCTGACCACGGCGCGCGTCCTCCTGGCGACCTCGTTCGGCGACGCGACTCCGCTTCTCGACGACCCCGCGCTCTTCCCGGGCGACCTGATCGGGCTCGATGTCCGGCAGGCGGCCGGCGACGGGGATGCGGGCGCCGTCGGGACCAGGCTGGCCGGAGCCCTTCCGGCGGAAACCGGCGTGGCGCTCGGGATCGTGGACGGGAGGAACACGCGCCTCGAGAGCGCGGACGAGGTCTACGAACGGCTCGCCCGCCCGATCCTGCAGGCGCTTCCGGTCCCGGGTGGATCGAAGCGGCCGCTGCACCTGACGACGACCCACGGGCTGGAGTTCCTGCCGCGGGACGTGGCGCGTGCCAAGCTGTCCGTCCTGGCGGCGGTTCGGGACCGCGCCAGACAGGAGTTTCCATGAGCGACGGCGCCACGTCCCCGCCTCCGGTCCTCGATCCGGGACTCCTCCTGCCTCTGAGCACGATCGGCTCGTTCCCCAAGCCGGAGCGCCTGACGAAGGCGCGAGCCGCCCTCTCGCGCGGAGAGATCTCTCCCGACGAGCTCCGCCGCATCGAGCAGGAGGAGACGGTGGCCTGCATCCGGATGCAGGAAGCGCTGGGGCTCGACGTCCTGGTGGACGGCGAGATGTACCGGGGCGACATGACCGCCTACTTCGCCGAGAACCTCGAGGGGTTCCGCATCTCGGGGCTGGTGCGCTCGTACGGCAACCGCTACTACCGGAAGCCGGTGGTCATGGGGCCCGTGCGCTTCACGCGGC
>Ga0075421_100002377_pt1 | contig 22517 bp, 18 predicted proteins | sample SoiMetdeltSBSDD5_FD_75292 | JGI IMG/M metagenome (GOLD analysis project Ga0075421, IMG submission 75292) | Bulk soil microbial communities from a Populus tree surrounding site in Tennessee, USA - Soil MetaG P. deltoides SBSDD5 | ecosystem: Environmental > Terrestrial > Soil > Tree plantation...
CGATGGGAGCGAGCACCACGCCGGAGCCGAAAGCCCAGCGCACGCTGCCATTGGCCCGCTTGATGTCCACCTGCAGCTCGGCGCCGGGGTCCCGCGCCACCGAGCTCAGGGCCGCGCGCACCGCCTGCTCGAGGTCCTTGCGCCGCGAGGCGCGGATCTCATCGGCCACCGCCCCGGTCTCTTCCTCTCCTCCCTCCACCAGGGGCACCGGCGCTCCGCAGGCGGATCCGACGAGGACTGCCACCGAGAGCACGAACCACCACTGCTGCGAACGACGCATCGCTTTCATCGCTGCTTCTCCTGTGCTGTGGGCGCCGGCTGGGGACCGGCGCGTGCGTTCGACCCCTTGACGGGCGCGGGCGAATTTCGTCCCAACCGTTCAGTCGGTTTGTTAGTTGAAAGGAGCTTAAGGCGGCGTTGTTGCTAGGGAATCCAGGCGCTCACTCCGCCAGGCGGGTAAGGCTCACTTCTAGCTCCGAGCGGATGAACACCAGCAAGCTGTCCAGCTCGCTGTCCTGAAGCTGCAGCCTCTGCCTCAGGATCTCCCTGGTGGAGGCCAGGAGCCGTTCGCGCGCCTGGACGACCCAGCGGGCGGCGGTGGACTTCGAGGTGCGGAACACCATCCCCAGCGAGTCCACCGAGAGGCCGTCCTGGTAGTGCAGCTTGAGCAGCGCTCGATCGCGCGCGTCCAGGGTGGCCAGCGCCTCCCCGAACGCCTTCCTGAAGTCCGCCTGGTGCTGGGCCTTGATGAACGACAGCTCCGGATCGTGCGGGAACCAGCGGCCCCCGCTCTCGGGCTCTCCCTCGGGGGCTCCGCGCCGGCGCTGCTCCTCGCGCCGCGCGTCGAGGGCCAGCCGCACCGCGATGGCGCGGACCCAGGCCTGGAGCGGTCCCCGGCCGGCGTAGTCGCCGATCCGCGGGCGGCGGTCCTCGTCCCCGACGAGCAGCCGCTCCCGCAGCCGCTGGAGCACGTCGTCCGCCGCGTCGGTCTCGACCGACCGCTGGCGCAGGAGCCAGGCGCGCACCGGGGCCATCACCTCCCGCTCGAAGGCGGCCCAGGCTCCCTCGTTCCCGGCCGCGCAGGCGGCGGCGAGGTGAAGGTCCGCCGCGCACGTCATGCGAAGCGCGGTCTCCACCGCCTCCGGGGCGGGCAGGTTCCGGCCCAGCTGCGACAGCAGGCGGCCCTCCTCGACCGGGAACGAGGCCCACGCCTCCCTCCCGGCGCGGACGATCTCCTCGAGGATCGCCTCCAGCCCGGCGACCTTCGACAGCGCCGCCCGCTGCGGGGGCGAGGCCGCCGCCAGGAGGCCTTCGCTCAGGTGGCCTCCGCTCACCGCGGCTCCTTCCGCTGCGCGAGCCAGCGCTCGGCGGCCGTCCGCTCGGTCTCGCCGGCCAGGTCCCTGGCGGCCGCGCGCATCAGGGCCACCGCGCCGGCGCGATCCTTCCCTCCGGCCCAGAGCGCCTGGGCGAGCCCCATCTGCGTCCTGGCCCGGACCATGGGAAGGACGCCGTCCCGCTGGTGAAGGGCCATCGCCCGCTCCAGGGGCGGGAGCGCCTGGGCGCTCTGGCCGGACGCCAGCAAGGCCAGCCCCAGCCCCTGCAGGGCCAGCCCCACCTTCGGGTGCTCGGTCCCGAAGGCCCGCTCGCTCAGCGACAGCGATCGCGCGAAGAGCTCTCGCGCCTTCCCGGGCTGTCCTTCTCCGAGCGCCAGGAACCCCGACGCGTTCAGCGCGGTGGTGAGCTGGTGATGGTCCGGCCCCAGGGCCTTCTCGGACAGCGCCACCGACCGCTGCAGCACCGGTCGCGCCTCGGCGCGCTGGCCCGAGAGCACGAGCGCCTCGCCGAGGTTGCCCAGCGTGCGCGCAGTCTCCGCGTGCTCGGCGCCGAAGGCCTGCGAGGCGACCTGGACGGCGCGCCGCTGCACCTCGGCCGCCTCCCTGGCGCGGCCCAGGTCCAGCAGCACCGACCCCAGGTTGGAGAGGGCCAGCGCGTACTGCGTGCTCCGGGGGCCGTCCGCCGCCTCGGCGGCCTGGACCGCCGACTGGAAGAGCGGGAGCGCCAGGTCCGGCCGGCCGCGGCTGGCGAGCACGATGGCCAGGCCGGCCAGCGCCCGGGCGGTCCGCGGATGGTTCTCGCCGAAGGCGCGGCGGCAGATCGACAGGTCCCTGCGCAGCAGCGCCTCCGCCTCGTCGAGCTTGTTCTGCGTGCGCAGGACATTGGCCAGGTTGAACAGCTGGGCCGCCACCGAGGGATGGTCCGGACCGAGGCGCTGCTCGCGTTCCTCCACCGCGCGCCGGAGCATCTGCGCCGCCTCGTCGAAGCGCCCCAGGCGCCGCAGCACCACGCCGACCGCCGCGAGCGAGCTGCCGCGCCCCTGGCTGTCCTCTCCGCGGAGCGACAGCGCCCGCCGGTTCGCCTCCAGCGCTCCGGTCAGGTCTCCCCGAGCCGAGAGCAGCGCCCCTCGTTCGTGCTCCAGCTCCGCCTCCAGCGCCTGGGGCTTGAGCGGCCCCAGGCGCTCCGCCGCCGCTCCGGCGGAATGGAGCGCCCGCTCGGCGTCCTCGCTCGCGGGGCGGGAGTCGGTGAGCACCGAGAGCAGCCTGATGCGGGCCTGGGCCGCCAGGAGGTCCTCGCCCCCCGCCTCGGCCGCGTCGGCGGCCCGGTGGAGGGCGCGTTCGGCCTCCGGGAACTTGGTCTCCAGCTCCAGGGCCCGGCCCAGCAGGAGCCACGCCTCGGCCTGGCCGGTCCGGTAGCCCAGCCGGTCCATCGCCTCGGCGGCGCCCCGGAGCTGGGCCACCGCGCCGGGATAGCGACCGGCCGCCACCGCCGCTTCCCCGGCGGCCAGCGCTTCCTCCGCCTCCCGCGCGCCCTCGGGCGGCGGGGCACGCCTGGAGAGCACCTCCACGTCTCCGCAGTCCTCCGGGCCCTCCAGCTCCGCCACCGCCTGGACCGCCTGCTCCGCGATGCGCGGGTCCTTCTCCGAGAGCACCCGCACCAGCGCCCGGAGCTGCCGCAGCCGCCGCTCGAGGCAGGCGAAGCGGACCGCCTGCTGGTGATCCGACTGCTGGTCGTAGACGGTGGCCCGGCAGGAGCTGGCCTTCCCCTCCCGCCACCTGGCGGCATACGCATCCAGCCCGCGCTCCACCTCGCGCCAGGTGTCGTTGCCGTAGGCGCCGCCCGCGCCGACGAGCGCGCCGCGGACCTTCTCGCGGGCCGCCTGGTTCCACGCGGCCTGGAGCTCGGGATCGGAGGACGCCGCGCAGGCGTCCGCCCGCCACTGCAGGGCGCCCCGCGCCCCCACCAGCGCCGCGGCCAGGGCCGCGACCCCGCCCAGGAACAACCAGCGCTTCCGCCACCGGCGGGGGTGGAGCTGGAGCGCCGCCAGCAGGCCCTCCATGCCGGGGAAGCGGTGCTCCGGATCGGCGGAGAGGCCGCGGAGGAGCGCCCGCCGCACGCGGGGCGGCAGCGGCGGCTGTTTCACCGGCGCCGCCGGCGTCCCCAGGCGAGCGCTCTCGACGATGGCGGAGGGCGTCTCGCCCGCGTACGGCCTGACGCCGTGGAGCGCCTCGTAGAGCGCCACGCAGAAGGAGAACTGGTCGGCGCGCGCGTCGGAGGGCCGCCCATCGAACAGCTCCGGCGCCATGTACGCCGGAGTGCCCATCACCGCGGGGGTCTCGGTCTCGGCCGTCCTGGCCGAGCTGTCCCGCGAGAGTCCGAAGTCGGTGACGCGGACCGCGCCCGCGTTCGAGAGGAGGACGTTGTCCGGCTTGAAGTCGCCGTGGATCAGCGACGCGGCGTGGGCCGCCTGGAGCCCGCGTCCGGCGGCGGCGAAGCGAGCGAGGATCTCCGTCCACGGACGCTCGCCGCTCTTGAGCCACCGGCGCAGCGTGCCCCCGTCCAGGAGCTCCATGGCGATGAAGACCTGGCCGCGGACGGTCCCCACGTCGTGGATGGTCACCACGTTGGGATGCGAGAGCCGGGCCAGCGCCTGCGCCTCGGCCATCATCCGGGCGGGCAGGGCCCTGTCGACCTCCGCGCGCAGGAGCTTGAGCGCCACCCGCCGGTCCAGCGTCGGATCGTACGCGGTGTAGACCACGCTCATTCCCCCCACGCCCAGCAGCTCCAGGATCAGGTACCGGCCCATCGTGGTCCCCGGGGCCAGCCACCCGCGCTCCTGGTCGCGGCCGTCGGGGATGGTGGTCCAGTCGGCGGAGCCCTGCGGGGGCACTGCCTCGGCGAGCGCCTTCACCACCGCGCCGCACGCCGCGCAGCTCGCCAGGTGGTCCTGCACGTGGACCAGCGCCTCTCCCTGGAGCACGCCGTTCACGCAGTCCGAGAGGGCCGTCTCGTCTGGACAGGAGGCCGACACCTCGGGGCCGCCTTACATGCTTGGATTCACGGCGGAGGCGCGGAGCTTCTTCCACAGCACCTGGGCACACTTCGCTCCCGCGGCGGTGAAGAGCACCAGGCCTCCCACCACGCCGCGAGGGACCGGCTCGTCCTTGCTCAAGGCCTGCACGAGCGCGACGCCTCCGAACACCGCCACCGGGGCGCAGAACAGGACGCCGGCCACGGCGCGCGCCGTGCCCAGTCGACCATCGAAGAGCGATCGGCCCGGGAGATCTCGGAAGAAGGCCCGATAGAATACGTCGAAGCCATAGCCTCCGAGCAGCAACCCCAGGAGCATGACGAAGACGAGGCCCCGGTACGTCGGTTCGAAGTACAGGCCCAGCGCGCTGAGCCCCAGGGTGAGCACGCCCGCCAGGCTCAGGACGAGCCCGGCGATCCCGGCAAACCACCGGCCTCCCTTCGCCAGCGCGGGGGATACCTCGGGGCCCTTCAGCTCTTGCATGACCGGCTGCATGGACGACAGTCTACACTCCCTCCGAGATCCGCCGAGCGACACCGGCGAATGGGAGAGGCCCTTGAAGGAGATGGAGGGCGCCAGGTCCGCCTCGCGCCCGACCCCGGCCTCCAGCGCCTGCTCGCGGGCGGTCCGGGAGATCGAGGTGTTGTCGGGCCGGTAAGGCGTGAGGGGTCCCGCCCTATCTGCCCACCAGAGCCGTCTCGGTGCAGATCGGACCGGTCGGGCGGCACCAGGCGACGCCTTGAGAGCTCACCGCGCAGACAGTGCCGGCGCCGCACGCCTGCCCCGCCACCCAGGTGCCGTTGTTGATGTCCTGTGTTGGATCGCAGTTGTACGGCTTGCCGTCGACGCAGGTCCCGGGCGTCGGCGAGAGCCCGCCAATGAGGCACGGGCCACCCGCCGTGGGCCACTTCGGGTAGCACCCTGAAGGTGGCTCTCGGCATTCCGTCAAGCCGGGACACTGGAACAGGCCGGTCCAGCCATTTGCCCCGCACGTGCTGATCCCCACCGTCCCCCCGAGGCAGAAGGGGGCATGCGCGCCGGGAACGCAGCTCACCGATGTGGCGCACTCCACCGTGCCGTTCGCCGGGTTGAAGCCGCAGAAGCCCGCCAGGAGGCCGCAGTCATTGTGCTCGATCGTTCCGTTGTTGCCGCAGCTCACGATGACGTTCCCATCGCACCACGCGGTGTATCCATTCTGATTGCAGGCCGGTCCGCGGCACTCGCCGCCTCCTCCGGCGGCCGGGACCTGGCACAGCTCGCCGCTCCAGCTGCAGGGCCTCACGACCACCTTTCCGTCGCGACAGAAGGCGGCTCCGGGGACCTGGTTGCCGTCGCGGTCGGTCCCGGTGGCGCAGCCCATGTCCGTCCCGTCGGGCTTTCCGGCGCACGGATTGGCGAGCATGGACGCTGCGCCCGACACCTCTGCGCAGGCCGTCGTCGCGAACCGCGCTTCGTCCAGCCCGATCCCGCTACATCCCACCAGGACAGCAGACACAAGGAAACCCGCGAATCGCATCGAATCCTCCAGAGGCCAGAGGCGCCGACTCTACCCGCTCCCGCCACGCCATGACGGGGGCGGCCGCGCGATCGGCTCGGCTGTGACCCGTTCGGGTCGACTTGCTTAAAAGCATTGGTTTGCGCACGTGCGCAAACCGCCATATTCAAGCAAGCAACCTGGAGTTTGCCCAAAAGCCGCAGTTTGCGTATGTGCGCAAACTGCCATATTTAAGCAAGCGAGATGGCCCTGGAGGAGCGAGAGCTCGAAGTGATGGCGCGACGCTTGGTACCCGTCCTCCTTGCAGAGGCGCTGGGGACCGGGCCTTCCAGCCGCCCCCGCGCCAGGCTCGCCCGGGGCCTGCCCTACGACTTCACCGTGGCCGTGGAGAACCGCATGCTCCTGGTGGACGTTCTGGGGCGAGCGGAGCGCGCGCCGCTCCTCCACCACTGGGAGCGCGTCAAGAAGGCCAGGACGAACAAGAGCCAGGTCGCGGTCGTCGTGGTCCCCTACATGACCGAACCGGCCAGGAAGCTGTGCGACGAGCACCAGATCAACTGGATGGATCTCTCCGGGAACGCTTCCATTCATGCCAATGGCTTCCACCTTCGCCTCAGCGGAAATCCCAACCGTTTCACGCGCCCGGGGCGCCCCTCGTCTGTCTTCGAAAGGCGCAGCTCCCGAGTGGCGCGAACGCTGCTCCAATTTCCTGGCCGCCACTGGTCTCTCCGCGAGATCGCTCGAGCCGCGGGCCTCAACGAAGGTCATGTGAGCCGGATCCTCGCGCGGCTGGTCGAGGACGATCTCCTTGCGCGGGACGAACGGCGGCGATTCCGTGTTCCCGACCCGGCGCTCCTGCTCGAGGCCTGGAGGGAGTCAGCAGCTTTCTCGAAACACAGGGTCCTTCGCGGCCACGTCCCCGCGCGTTCTGGAGAAGAGCTGCTTCATCTTCTCTCGACGCGACTCGACGAGATCCGACTCGGGCACGCCGCCACGGGGCTGGGTGCCGCCTGGCTCTACGATCACTTCGCGATGTTCCGGCTCGTCACGTTCTACGTCAGCCAATGGCCGACACCCGAACAGTTCGAGCACCTGCACTTCCGCGAGGAACCGAGTGGCGCGAACGCATGGCTTGCGGTCCCCAACGACGAGGGCGTCTTCAGTGGCTCCGGGACCGTCGACGGCGTCCAGTGCGTGCACCCCGTGCAGGTCTACGTCGACCTGAAGGACCAGCCAGAGCGTGCTGCTGAAGCGTCCCAGCACTTCAGGTCCAATCCTCTCCTCCTGGGGGACGCTCATGGCCCCTAAGCCCTTGACCGCGACGGGCTACGCCCCCGACGACGTCCGGCTCGTCCGGAGCGCCTGTCTCTCGCTCGCGACATACCTCGGGACCTTCCAAGACGACCTCGTGGTGGTGGGTGGGCTCGTCCCGACACTCCTGGTTCCCGTCGAGCGCCTCAAGGAGGACCAGGAAGCACACGTCGGTACGCGAGACCTCGACCTCGGCCTCAGCCTCGCGATCCTGGACGAGGCTCGATACACGCAACTCGTGGACCATCTCAGGCAGGCGGGGTTCGAGCCGGACGTCACGAACGCCGGAGGGCCGGCGAACCATCGATGGAAGCACCGCCAGGAGTTGGTGACGGTCGACTTCCTCATTGCCCCCACGGAACCGGGCCCTGCCGCGTCGAAGGTCCGGATCATCGAAGAGAGCCTTTCCGCCGTGCTTGCCCCAGGGCTCCCGCTCGCCTTCCGGGACCGGGTGAAGGTCGCGCTAGCGGATCAGACCCTCCGCGGTGAGAAGGCCTCTCGCGACATCTGGGTCTGCGGCCCCGGAGCGTTCATGGTCATGAAGGCGCTCGCGTTCCGGGGCCGCGGAGAGGACAAGGACGCGTACGACCTCCTCTACGTCCTCCGGAACTACGGGGAAAGCTACGTCGCCGAGGTCGCTATGGCGTTGAAGCCGCTCCTCGACCATGAGGCCTCGACCGCCGCGCTCCAGATCCTGAAAGCCGACTTCGCCGACCCAGCCTCGGTGGGACTTAAGCGCGCGGCCGCCTTCCTGGGTCGGTCCGATGACGCCTACCGGAATGACTTGGCGGGCGCGGTTCTCGAGTTGCTCCGCCTGTTGGACCGCTGACGACTTCCCGTCCCGCGCCGCGGCCGGTGGAGCATTGGCGAACCGCGGCCCTGTGAACGGCGGGCCAGGATCCGGCGCCGGAAATGCCCCTGGCAGGGAGCTAGCAAGCGCGCGCACAGCACAAGATGTGGGCCCTCCTGGATTCGAACCAGGGACCAACCGGTTATGAGCCGGCAGCTCTGACCGCTGAGCTAAGGGCCCGCGTATCGAGGAGGTCTTAGCAGAATGCCTACGCCCGGTCGCGCAGCTCTCGCACGCCGGAGGCTTTGGCGCAGTGGGCGCAGCAGTACATCTGGTCGCGCGCCTCCACGCCGTGACCCAGGATCCGCAACCCGCAGTGGGCGCACCGGGGCGCCAGCCGCTCGATCGCACACTCGAAGCTGTCGAAGGTCCCCGTCGTCCCGTTCATGCTGACCTGGAACGCCTTGTCGTACTCATTCCCGCACACGTCGCATCGAGCCATCGTCATCTCGCACCGTCCCGGGCTCAGAAAGCTGGGCCCCAACGGTGGGGACGCCCCGCCCCCGCGACAACCGGCTCACCGCTCAATCCCCCCTTCCAACTTTGAGCAGTCGACTCACCACTTCCGCAGCGGCCGCGCCCCCTCCACCCGCCGCCCCCGCACCACCACCCCCTCCGCGCGTAGCCTCCTCGCCTGCTCGGGCGCCACCTCCGGCGCCAGCGTCCCGTCTCCCCGGATCACCCGCCACCACGGCAATCCCCGCAGCCGGTTCAGCACCTGCACCACCGCGCGCGCTCCACCCGGCGCTCCGGCGCTGGCAGCCACCTGTCCGTAAGACGTCACCGTCCCCTTCCTGATCGACCGCACCACCTTCGCCACCCGCTCGTCGAAGTCCGTCACGCGCCCCTCCGGCTTGCCACCCAGCGCTCCGATCACCAATCTCCCGCCTACCGATGGTCAAGGCCGAGGTGCCTCGAATCCTGGTCGTGGATGACGACCTCTCCGCGGCGCTCGCCTGCACGTACACACTCCTCGAGGCCGGCTTCGAGGTGGACATCGCCACCACCCGCACAGACGCCCTCCGCCTGCTCGGCGAGCACCGCTACGCCGCCGCCCTGGTCGACCTGGTCATGCCCGACCTCGGCGGACGCCAGGTCAGCCGCGACGTCCGCGCGCTCGCGCCGGAGGCCGCCTTGATCGTCGTGGGAGAAGACCCGGAGCCGGTCGCCCGCCCGCTCGAGCCCGACCACTACCTCCGCCGCCCCTTCAGCGCCGTCGGCCTCCTGGACGCCGTGGCTCGGGCGCTGGGACGCGCGCGGGGACGGACCTCCGGGTTCCCGGGCGTGCTACACCCCGCCGGATGAGCCCGCTCTCCTCCTTCGCCGAGCACGCCGTGGACCTCCTCGCCGGCGTCGGCCAGGTCAGGGCCCGCGCCATGTTCGGCGGCTACGGCCTCTCCCTGGACGGCATCTCCATCGGCCTCATCGCCGACGACCGCCTCTACCTCCGCATCGACGACGCCACCCGCGCCGAGTTCGAAGGCGCCGGGAGCTCGCCCTTCATCTACCAGTCCAAGAACGGCCCGATGACGATGAAGAACTACTGGGCGCTACCCGAGGACTCGGTGGACGACCCGGAACGCGCCGCGAAGTGGGGGAAGCTCGCAGTGGAGGCCGCTCGACGTGCGGAGACCGCCAAGACCTCCAAGGCCCCCAGGAAGAAGACGGCGACCTCGAAGACGACAACGAAGACGGCGAACACGACGAAGAAAACGACCAGGAAGGCTGCCAGGCCGGCAGCCTCCAGCCGCCAGCGCCGCCGCGCGCGGCCCTGATCGCCGTCCCGTTCACCTCAGGGCGCGGAGTGACGGAAATACCTCAGATAACCACCCACGCCGGCGGAGCGCGCCCGCGGCGAGCAGCGCGGCGGCCACGGCGATCAGCGCCCACTCGTGCGGCTCCGGCACGCCGGTGACATCGAGCACGTCCGACCCCTGGGCGAGGTTCGCCTTCCCGGTCTCCACCTCCCGCTCGAACCGGTCCTCCTTCGTCTCCAGCTCCGCCAGCCGCCGGCGCTGCTCGTCGTTCACCAGCACCAGCATCGACGAGTACGGGGTGACGATCCGCTGCTTCACCGCCACCGCGTGGATGTGGTCCAGCGTGACCGGCCGCCCGGCCTGCTTCCATCGCGCCATCGCCAGCACCAGCTGGCGCGCGGCGAGCGGGGCGAACGGATCCGGCTCCGCTGAGCTGCTCCCAACGGAACTGTCCTCCTCGATCGACCACACGTACCCGTCCTGGAAGTCGGTCAGCGTCACCGGCGCGGCGTCCGCCGCGGACCACCGCCGCAGGGCCTCGCTGATGGTGGTGGCCACCCCGCTGCCGGGGCGTCCCAGCTGGTCGAGCGTCCCGTCGTCATACGCCCTGGGCACCGCTCCACCCGCGTGCACCATCCACAGCGCGGGCTCGATCTTCGGGGCCGTGCCCAGCGCGGCCAGCTCGTACGGGCCGTCGTCGGTGACGACCACCACCGCGTCGTAGCGGGCCCCGGCGCGCGCGGACTCGAACTGCTGGAGGATCTCCGGCCAGGAGAGCCGCCCGTAGTAGACCTGCCGCTCCGGCCGGAAGGAGCTCAGCGAGCCCGCCCGCTCCACGCTGCGCCCGCTGTCCCCGGACGCCGTGAGGTAGAGGTCCGTCGCGGTGCCGCCCAGCGCCTCTCGTGCCCACGCCAGCTCCTGCTCCACTGCCCCGGCCTGCCGCTCCATGCTCCGCGAGGTGTCCAGCACCAGCGCCAGCCGCGCCCCATCCCTCGGGCGGGTGGACTCCGCCTTCACGGGCTCGGCGACGAGGCGCCCGCCCGGCAAGGTGACCGCGTGCCGCGCCGGGACCGGCTTGCCCCGCGCGGGCACGCTCGCCGGCAGCCAGTCGTCGCCCGGCTCCTCCACGTCGCCCAGCACCCGCTCCGTGCTCCCGGTCCAGTAGACGTTGCGGCGCTCGGAGAGCCGCGGGAGCGGCCAGCCGCCGTCCGCCGCCAGCACGGCGTACGTCATCCACAGGTGCATCCTCGGCGCGGGGCCGGAGCCGCCCCGGCCCTCCACCGTGCGAGGCGGCACCGGAAAGACGCGCAGCCGGTACTGCCGCGGCCCCACCTGCTCGAGCAGCGCCGGATCCTGCCGCCGCCGGACCTCCTCCCGGTACACCCGCTGCGCGGCGCCGCGCGGAGCGACCGCGCACTCGAACCGCCTGGCGCGATCGTCCGAATCTCCCAGCCACAGCCCCGTCACCGCCGCGGTGGCCGGCAGGCTGAAGTAGTAGAGGACCTCCTGCTGCTCGTGGGTCTTGTTCTCGTAGATCTCGTGCAGCTCCACCTGCGCCCAGTCCCCGTGCTCCACCACCGAGAGCTCCTGGCGGGCCAGCAGCACCCGCTGCGCGCCCACGTCCAGCAGCCGCGCTTCCCGCGTGCCGCGGTCGAAGGTGGAAGAGGCGGAGGCGAGGATGGCCTCGCGCTCGGCGCGCTCGATGGGCTGGTCGAAGAAGCGCTCGTAGAGCGACTCCGCCCGCTGGCGGTCCTCCCCGAACGAGGCACCCTCGTACCGCACCGGCCAGCCGACCACCGCGTACAGGTCCTGGACCGACCTCGCCGCCTCGTCACCCAGCCCCAGGCTCTTCCGGTACATCGCGGCGACGTGGTCGTCGGTCCGCGCGGTGCCCGCGTAGCGGTACGAGGCCAGGTAGGCGTTCATCAGCCCGTCGCGGATCCGCTCCGAGCGCTCGATCAGCCGCGCGCGCTCGCCGTCGTCGGTCGGCCTGGTCTCCGCGAGCGCGAACGCCTCGCCCTGCGGCTGCCGCGCCGCCAGCGCGAACGCGACGATCAACCCCGCCGCCCCGGCGCCCGCCACGCCCAGCGAGGCGCGGGTTCCGATCCGCTCCTTCCCCCAGCGCAGCGCCTTGACCAACGCCCGCCACTGCAGCGCCGGCATGGCCACCGGCAGCGCCGCGAACAGCGTGCCGGAGCTGAGCGCCAGCAGGAGCCCGAACAGCACCGCCAGCCCCGCCAGGCCGCCGGAGCTGACCACGTCCCTCCCGAGCTCCCGCCACAGCTCGGCGGAGAACAGCGCCTTCAGCACCGCCGCGCCCGCGGGGACGGCGTAGAACGCGGTCCACGCCGCCAGGAAGAGCCCGACCGCCGAGCCGATCCCGTGGCCCAGCAGGCGCAGCCCCACCGCCCCTGGGGCGAACGGCTCCGGGTGCAGCAGCTGCGCCAGCGAGACGGCCGCCGCCACCACCACCGCCGCCGCCACCGCGGCGAACCCGGTGCTCATCTCGCGCATCGCGAACAGCCGGACCAGCGCGAGCACGAACAGCGGCGCCTCCACCGAGAAGTAGAGGGCGAGCAGCCGGTAGGGCTCGCCGCGGAAGCGCCGGGTCACGCCGAGGGCGATGCAGCCCAGCGGCAGGAGGATCAGCCCGGCTGTCCAGAACAGATAGCTGGCGGGCATCCACCCCCAGAAGACGTCCCCCACCATGAAGGGGAGGATGAACGGCGCCACGCCGAAGCCCACGAAGGCGGCGAAGACCAGGTTCCACCCCCAGAACACGGCGTAGGAGAGGAATCGCGCGAGTCGTTTCATGGCGGAGGGTCCCGTGGGAAGGACGCCGCGACGGCGGCGCGGAGTTCGGTGAGCAGCGGCAGCAGCTGGGCCGGGTCCTGAGGCGGCCGGTCCACCATCACCGTCACCAGCGCCCAGCGGCGCTCCCCGCCGCGCAGGTCGGCGGCGATGCGGGCGGTGAGGTCGTTCACCTGCCGGCTCGGCGACTGGTACCAGTAGACCGCCGCCGCGCGCCCGCCGTCCACGCTCAGCCAGCGCACCGGGAAGCCGGGCTGGAGCTGCAGCGGCACGTCGGCGTCGATGACCAGGCCCTTCCCGCGCAGGCACTGCTCGGGCGGATGGTGGGCGCGCCAGGAGGTGGCCTGCGAGACCAGCAGGGAGATCTCGTGCCCCTCCCAGTCCAGCCGCCACTTGCCGGCCGTCTCGCCGAAGCGGCCGTACAGGCCGGCCTCCGCCTCGGAGAACGGCTCGGCCACGGCGGCCAGCGAGGGCGGAAGGGCCAGCGGGCGCACCGGGGGCGCCGCCTCCAGCGCGAACGACCGCTGTGTCAGCCCGAGGAGCACGAAGGCGCCGGCCAGCGCCGCGGGGAGCCAGCGCGGGGTGGGCGCGGGCGCCTCCGCCGCCTCCACGGCCGCCGCGGCCGGCGCTCCGTCCACCGCCCGGAGCCGGCGCAGCAGCGCGTATGCCGCCAGCGACGCGAGCGCGAAGCCCGCCACGCCCAGCGGCTCGTGGATGACCCTGGCGGCGGCCGCTTGTCCGGCGGCGCCCGAGACCAGCGCGATCACCGCGACCCGCATCGCGTTGGCGCCGAAGAGCAGGCCCAGGTAGCCGGCCCCGGCGGCGACCCACCGCCAGCCGAGGCGCGGGCGCTCCAGGCAGGTCGCGCCCAGGAAGAACACCAGCCCGGTCCAGGCGCTCCGGATCCCGCTGCACGGGAGGTCCACGTTCATCGCCCCGTTCTCGAGCAGCAGCACCGTCTGGACGTTGATGGAGGAGAGGCCGGCGGTGGAGAAGAGCGCGTGGACCAGCTCGGCGGTGGCCAGCCGGGCCGAGAAGCCGAAGTAGGCGTTGAGGTAGGGGCCGAACGGCAGGGCCGCCACCAGGAGCAGGGCGCCGGGCAGGGCGCGGCGCCAGGACGCGGGCGAGACGTACAGGCCGCACAGGCCGTAGGCGCCCAGCCCGAACAGGGCGGCGGCCGGGATGTTCGCGTCCGAGAACGTCCGCAGGGCCACCGTCCCCGCCGCGGCGCCCACCGCCAGCGCCAGGGGCCCGGGTCGAGCCGAGGGCAGCAAGCCCACTCCCGGGTGGCTGTCCCGCCACGCCCGGAGCGCGCGCGCGGTCAGGAAGCCACCGGCCGCGAGGAGCAGCACCAGGCTGGACGCGTATTCGGCCCTCGGGAGGCCGGTCCAGAGCCAGGCCAGGACAGGGGCCTGGAACCACAGCCAGGCGGCGGGGACGGCCGCGGCCAGGAGACCGCGCAGACCGCGCTCCCGGCGCCGGGCTCCGACCGTGAGTCGCGCGGTGGCTTCCAAGCTCGCGGCCATCGAGCAAGGAGCTTGCCAGGTTCCACCGCAGCAGACCCGGGCCCGGGCCCCGGGGTCCACCTTCATCCCCACCGCCCACCGTGCTAGACGGCCCCGGCGCGGCGCGGAGGCACCAGTGGATCCAGCATTCCTTCAGCACCTGACGGCAGAGACCCAGAAGCTCCGGGAGAGCGGGCTGTACAAGCAGGAGCGGGTGATCGTCTCCCCGCAGCAGGCGGACATCCGGGTGGACGGCGGCCAGGAGGTCATCAACTTCTGCGCCAACAACTACCTCGGCCTCTCCGACCACCCGGCGCTGGTGCAGGCGGCGCGCGAGGCGCTGGAGCGCCACGGCTACGGGATGTCCAGCGTGCGCTTCATCTGCGGCACCCAGGACGTCCACAAGGAGCTGGAGGGCCGGCTGGCGCGGTTCCTCGGCACCGAGGACGCCATCCTCTACGGCTCCTGCTTCGACGCCAACGGCGGCCTGTTCGAGACGCTGCTGGGGGAGGAGGACGCGGTGATCACCGACGCGCTCAACCACGCGTCGATCATCGACGGCATCCGCCTCTGCAAGGCCAGGCGCCTCCGCTACGCCAACAACGACATGGCGGACCTGGAGGCGAAGCTGAAGGAGGCCAAGGACGCGCGCTTCCGGCTGATCGCCACCGACGGCGTGTTCTCCATGGACGGGATCATCGCCAACCTCAAGGCGGTGTGCGACCTGGCGGACCGGCACCAGGCGATGGTGATGGTGGACGACTCGCACGCCGTCGGCTTCATGGGGGACAAGGGCCGCGGCACCCACGAGCACTGCGGCGTGATGGGCCGGGTGGACATCCTCACCGGCACGCTGGGGAAGGCGCTGGGCGGCGCCAGCGGCGGCTACACCGCCGCGCACAAGGAGATCGTCGCCTGGCTGCGCCAGCGGTCGCGCCCGTACCTCTTCTCCAACACGCTGATGCCGGCCATCGCCGCGGCCTCGGTGAAGGCGCTGGACCTGCTGGAGGGCAGCGGCGAGCTGCGCGTCCGGCTGAAGGAGAACTCGGCGTACTTCCGCGCCCGCATGCAGGAGGCCGGCTTCAAGCTGGCCGGCGCGGACCACGCCATCATCCCGGTGATGCTGGGGGACGCCAGGCTGGCGACGCAGATGGCGGACCACCTGCTCGCGGAGGGCATCTACGTCATCGGCTTCAGCTACCCGGTGGTGCCGCAGGGCCAGGCGCGCATCCGCACCCAGATGAGCGCCGCCCACCAGCGCCCCCACCTGGACCGCGCCATCGCCGCCTTCATCAAGGTCGGCCGCGAGCTGGGGGTGATCGGCCGATGAAGGCGCTGGTGAAGACGAAGCGGGAGCAGGGCCTGTGGATGGAGGACGTCCCGGCGCCGGAGGTGGGCCCCAACGACGTGCTGATCCGCGTCCGCAAGGCGGCCGTCTGCGGCACCGACGTCCACATCTACAGCTGGGACGAATGGTCCCAGAAGACGGTGCCGGTCCCGCTCACCCTCGGCCACGAGTTCACCGGGGAGATCGCGCAGCTGGGCGGCGCGGTGACCGGCTTCCAGAAGGGCGAACGCGTCTCCGCGGAGGGGCACATCACCTGCGGCCACTGCCGCAACTGCCGCGCCGGCAAGCGCCACCTCTGCCGCAACACGGCGGGCATCGGCGTGCACCGGAACGGCGCCTTCGCCGAGTACGTCTCCATGCCCGCGGTGAACGTGTTCCGCGTCCCCAGGTCTGTCCCGGACGAGATCGCCGCCTTCTTCGACCCGCTGGGGAACGCGGTGCACACCGCGCTCTCCTTCGACCTGGTGGGCGAGGACGTGCTCATCACCGGCGCCGGCCCCATCGGCTGCATGGCGGCGGCCGTCGCCAGGCACGTGGGCGCCCGCTACGTGGTGGTGACGGACGTGAACGACTACCGGCTGCAGCTGGCGACGAAGCTGGGCGCCACCCGCGCCATCAACGTCCAGCGCACCTCGCTCCAGGACGTGATGGCCGACCTGGGGATGACCGAGGGCTTCGACGTGGGGATGGAGATGAGCGGCAACGGCGAGGCGCTGCGGTCCATGCTGGGCGGGATGAACCACGGCGGCCGGGTGGCCATCCTCGGCATCCCCTCCCGCGAGGTCTCCATCGACTGGAACCAGGTGATCTTCAAGGGCCTGGTGCTCAAGGGCATCTACGGGCGGGAGATGTTCGAGACCTGGTACAAGATGGCCGCCATGCTCACCTCCGGGCTGGACATCTCGCCGGTGCTCACCCACCGCTTCCCGGCCGAGAAGTTCCAGGACGCCTTCGAGGCGATGAAGTCCGGCCAGTCCGGGAAGATCGTCCTCGACTGGACCTGAGCCTGCGAGGTCCCTGAAAAAAACCGCGGGCCCCTGGACGGAGCCCGCGGCGGCCGCACGGCCACCTACGGCGGTGCGGCTTCTAGACTTCTCTCCAGCGGCGCCATCCCCCACCGCGGAGCAAACGTAACAGGGCCAGCAGCACCACCGCCCCGATGAAGGCGACGAAGATGGAGCCGGCGAGCCCGCCGAACGGCGTGCGCACGTCCAGGGCGCTGAACAGCCATCCGCCGATGAACGCGCCCACGATGCCCACCACGATGTCGGCCACCAGGCCTCCCGGCCCACCGACCACCACCGAGGCGAGCCAGCCGGCGATCAGCCCGATCACCAGCCAGAGCAGCAAGGATTCCAGGGTCATCTCTTCACCTCCCTCCTTGACGTGGGCACGCCCAGGGCCGCCGTCAGCCCGGCGGGCGGGGGGCGGAGCTCCCGCGCGCTCGCCGCCCCTGCGCCCCAGTTGCGGCGCCGCTCACACTTGAGTAGGCGTGCGGACATGGCTTCCTCCGGGCGTCCGCCCATGGGCGTGAAGAGCATCGGCCGCGCGGTGGGCTACCTGCGCCGCTACAGGCTGGACACGCTGGGCGGCTTCTTCGCCGTGCTGGCGGTGTCGGCCGCGAACCTGGCCTCGCCGGCGCTGGTCAAGCTCGCGGTGGACGACGGCATCGCCAAGGAGGACCGGCGGGTGGTGCTGGTGGCGGTGGCCGGCCTGGTGGGGATCGCCCTGGGCCGCGGGCTGTTCAACTTCCTCCAGGGGTACCTGGCGGAGCGGGCCTCGCAGGGCGTGGCGTACGACCTGCGGGAGGCGCTCTTCGCGCGCATCCAGCGGCTCTCCTTCAGCTACTACGACCAGGCGCAGACCGGCCAGCTCCTCACCCGCCTCACCAACGACGTGGAGCAGGTCCGCACCTTCGTCGGCCAGGGCGTGGTGCAGTTCGCCGCGTCGGCGGCGATGCTGCTGGGCTGCGCGGTGCTGCTGTTCGTGATCAACCCGGTGCTGGCGGCGGCGTCGCTGGGGACCATCGCGCCCATCCTGGTGATGCTGGTCTGGTTCGTCCGCAGGATGGGCCCGCTGTTCGGGAAGGTGCAGCTCTCCATCGGCCGGCTGAACACCTCGCTCCAGGAGGCGCTGCGCGGGGTCCGCGTGGTGCGCGCCTTCTCCGCCGAGCCGCGCGAGGTGGAGCGCTACGGGGCGGTCAACCGCGACCTGCGCGACCAGGGGCTGGAGCTGGTGCGGTTGATCTCCACCAACTTCCCGTCGGTGATGCTGTTCGCCAACCTGGGGACGCTGGTGGTGGTGGGCTTCGGCGGGGTGCAGATCTTCAACCAGCGGCTCACCGTGGGCGGGCTTTTAGCCTTCAACAGCTACCTGGGCTTTCTGCTCATGCCGCTGATGACCCTGGGCTTCCTCACCGCCATGCTCTCCCGCGCCAACATCTCCGCCCAGCGGGTGTTCGAGCTGCTGGACACCGAGGTGGAGGTGAAGGACGCGCCCGGCGCGCGGGCGCTGCCGCCGATCAAGGGGAGGCTGGAGCTGCGCGAGGTGCGCTTCCGCTACGCCGGCGCGGAGCGGGAGATCCTCCGCGGGGTGAGCTTCACCGCCGAGCCCGGCCAGCTGGTGGCCATCCTGGGCACCACCGGCTCCGGCAAGAGCACCATCATCAACCTGGTGCCGCGCTTCTACGACGTCACCGCGGGCGCGGTGCTGATCGACGGCCAGGACGTGAAGGAGGTGACGCTCTCCAGCCTGCGCTCGCAGATCGGCGTGGTGCTCCAGGACGCGCTGCTCTTCTCCGGGACGGTGCGGGAGAACATCGCCTACGGCCGGCCGGACGCCACGCTGGAGGAGGTGAGGGCGGCGGCGGAGGCGGCGCAGGCCTCCGAGTTCATCGAGGAGCTGCCCCAGAAGTACGACACCGTGGTGGGCGAGCGCGGCGTCGGCCTCTCCGGCGGGCAGCGGCAGCGCATCGCCATCGCCCGCGCGCTGCTCACCGACCCGCACCTGCTCATCCTCGACGACAGCACCTCGGCGGTGGACGCCCGCACCGAAGCCGCCATCCAGGACGCGCTGGACCGGCTGATGCGGCACACCCAGAAGACGGCGATCGTGATCGCCCAGCGGATCAGCACCGTGCGCGACGCGGACCTGATCGTGGTGCTGGACGAGGGCCGGATCGCCGCCCAGGGCCGGCACCAGGAGCTGTTGCACACCAGCGAGCTGTACAACGAGATCCTCGGGTCGCAGCTCAAGCCTGACCTGGAGCCGCTGAGGGCCGCGTCATGAGGCGCGCCGGCGACATCCAGTCCATCGCCTCGCTGGAGCCGGAGAAGGCCCAGCGCCGCGGCCAGGTCGCCCGGCGGCTCCTGCGCGAGCTGCGCCCGCACCGGTCCACCCTCCTGGCGGCGCTGGGGTTCGTCACCGTGATGGCGGTGACCTCCGGCGTCGCCCCCATGCTGGTGAGGCGGGCCATCGACTACGACATCGGCTCGGGCGACGGGCGGTCGCTGCTGCAGACCATGGGGATGCTGCTGGTGGTGTACGTGGTGGGCTCGGCGTGCGCGCGCGCGCAGATCAGGCGGGTGGGGGTGGTGGGGCAGCACGTGCTGGCGGGGGTGCGCGAACGCCTGTTCGGCCACCTGCTGGAGCTGCCGCTGGGGTACTTCGACCGCCGGCCCATCGGCGACCTGATGAGCCGCCTGCTCTCCGACGTGGACACCCTCAACCAGCTCTTCTCGCAGGGGCTGATGCAGCTGATCGGTTCGCTCTTCGGGCTGCTGGGGGTGATGGTGGCGATGCTGGCGCAGGACGTCCGGCTGGCGCTGGCGTGCTTCACCATCATCCCGGTGATGGTGCTCACCACCTGGTTCTTCGCCGCGCGGGCGCGCAAGGCGTACCGGAAGACGCGGGAGACGGTGGGCGACGTCACCGCCAACCTCCAGGAGGAGATCGTGGGCGTGCGGCAGGCCCAGGCCTTCAACCGCACCGAGCTGAACATCCAGCGCTTCCGCGACCGCAACGCCGCGAACCGGGACGCCAACGTGCAGGCCACCGGCGTCACCTCCGCCTTCTCGCCCGCCATCGACGTGCTGGCCACGCTCTCCACCGCCCTGGTGATCGGCTACGGCGGCCTCCGCGTCCTCCAGGGGCAGATGACGGTGGGCCTGCTGGCCGCGTTCCTCCTCTACGTGGCGGGGTTCTTCCGGCCGGTGCAGCTGGCGGCGACCACGTACACGCTGATGCAGTCCGCGCTGGCGGGCGCGGAGCGCATCTACGCCATCCTCGACGAGGCCCCGGAGCCGGAGGACGCGCGGGACGCCAAGGAGATCCAGCGGGCGGAAGGGCGGATCGAATTCCGCGACGTCTCCTTCTCCTACGACCCGCTGCGCCCGGTGCTGCTCGGGGTGAGCTTCACGGTGCAGCCGGGCCAGACGGTGGCGCTGGTGGGGCGGACCGGGGCGGGGAAGACCACGGTGGCCTCGCTGGTGCCGCGGCTGTACGACGCCACGGGCGGCGCGGTGCTGCTGGACGGGGTGGACGTGCGCCAGGTGACCCGCCGCAGCCTCCGCCGGCAGATGTCCATGGTGCTGCAGGAGCCGTTCCTCTTCTCCGGCACCATCGCGGAGAACATCGCCTACGGGAAGCCGGACGCCTCGCGGGAGGAGATCGAGCGGGCCGCGCGCGCGGTCCACGCCCACGAGCTGATCGCCGCGCTGCCCAGGGGCTACGACACGCCCATCGGCGAGAGCGGCGCCACCTTGAGCCAGGGGCAGCGGCAGCTGCTGGCCTTCGCGCGGGCGGTGCTCACCGACCCGCGGGTGCTCATCCTGGACGAGGCCACCGCCAACATCGACACCCGCACCGAGGCGCTGATCCAGATGGCGCTGGGGAAGCTGCTGGCGGGGCGGACCAGCATCGTGATCGCCCACCGGCTCTCCACCATCCGCACCGCGGACCAGATCCTGGTGATCGACCAGGGGAAGGTGGCGGAGCAGGGGACGCACGAGCAGCTGATGGCCAGGGGCGGGCTGTACGCGGAGCTCTACGCGCGCCAGTTCGTCGAGCCCGCCGCCGCCCGCGAGGCGGTCGCCGCGGCCGCGCCCGCGCCCCTCCCCGCCAGGGCGTGAAAGTCCGCCGGGGAGGGTTCCCGGCTACTTCGCGACCATCCGGCTCCACATGGTCATCATGTTGCGGATCACCGCGCCGGGGGGCGGCTGCGCGGCGGGCGGGAGATCGAGCTGCACGCCGTACTGGGCGAGCCGGGTGTAGGGGTTGGTCGCGTCCGCGGTCTTCAGCGGGACGGCCGGGTCCGCGGGCCGGAACCCGAACGCCAGCGCCCGCTCCTGCATCCTCCGGCCGCGCAGGAACGCCACCAGCTTGCGCGCCGCCTTCCGCTGCGGTTCGGTCACCCAGTCCCCTTGCAGCACCGTGATCGGGTGGTCGCTCCAGAGGGTGATCGCCGGGTAGTAGACCCTCAGGTTCCCCCACCGCCCCTGCGCGTTCTCCAGCTGGCTGATCGCCAGGTTCTCGTACACCACCGCGATGTCGTACTTGGACGGCCCGAAGCGAACCATGTCCGTCATGAAGGTGCCGGTGGAGGCCTCGAACCTGGTGACGCCCTTCTCCAGCTCCTGCACCCACTTCTGGTAGTCCGGCTTGAGCAGGTCCCCCACCTCCAGCCCGGCGCGCTTGCCGTGGAACTCCAGGCTCATCAGGAACAGCGCCTGCAGCCCGGAGTTCGACAGCGTGGGGTCGGTGTGGCCCAGCTTGACGAACCCCCACTCCTCCTTGCCGCCCACCGCCGGCCAGCCGCGCGGCGACGACACCGCGTCGTGGATGACCTTGAAGGAGACCTTCCCGCCGGTGGTCCTGGTGAGCGCCTGCGCCCGGTCCTCCCAGGCCACGAACACCAGCGGGGTGATCACCAGCGGCGCCGGCGCGTCGTCCCCGGTCCCCAGGATGTCGGTCTGGTTCCTGGTCCGCCAGTCGGCGTCGAACAGGTTCAGCACCAGCGAGTCCGCCGGGCTCCACAGCACCGGCTTCTCGCGGCCGGCGAGGATGGTCTCCGCCGCCTGCAGCGACCCCATCCCCTTCGCCTTCACCTCGACCCCCGGCTCCTCCTTGGCGAACGCCTCCAGCGCCGCGTCCACCCACTCCTTCTTCTCGGTGCTGTAGACGAACGTCACCTCGGTGCGGTCGCCGGACGGGGCCGCCGGGCGGCCGGCCGGCTCGGCGCCGGTGCCGGTGGTGGTCCCTGCCTGCTTCTCCGTCGCCCCCTGGCGCGCGAAGTAGATCACCGCGCCGGTCGCCACCACGAAGCCCACCACGATCCAGACCTTGTTCATGCCGCGGGCGCTCCCAGGGGAAGCTCGGCCATGACCTCCTCGAACGCCCGGATCTCCCCGTTCATCCGGTCGAGCTCGTGGTTGAGGTCCACGGACATGGCGTCGACGGCCTGCGTATCCAGGGCCTGCATCCTGATCACCTTCGCCGGCAGGCCCTCGAAGGTGGCGACGATGCGCGAGAGGTTGGCCATCGCGCGCTCGCTGGCGGAGGCGATGTCGCCCAGGGTCTTCAGCTGGTCCTCGCGCGCCGCCTTCGCCTGCTGCAGCTGCGCCTTCGCCTCCGCGTCGCGGGCGGAGGCGATCTGCTGGTCCAGCCGGCCGATGGCGCCGCGCACCTTCTCCGCGTCCGCGCCCGCCAGGTAGCGCAGCATGTCCTCGCAGTGCCGGGCCAGCGACCCGGCCCGCTGCTCCAGCTCCCGCAGCGAGACCAGCGAGATCCCGATGTACCGCTGCACCGACTCCGGGGCGCCCTCCAGCGTCCCGTCCAGCTGGGCCCGCGCCGCCTGGAGCGCCTCGATCGCCTGCCGCACCTCCGGCTGCTGGAACCCGCTCGCGGGCGGGAGGCTCACCGGCGGCGGCTTCCTGGCCAGCACCTTCTTCCAGTACTTCGGGCTGGCCAGGTCCCAGGCCACCAGCGCCGCGTAGGCCAGCCCGCCCACGGCGGCCACCGCCCACGACGAGAGCGCCGCCGCCCCCACCGCCGCGGACCCGGCGACCACCAGGTTGA
>Ga0075421_100002378_pt1 | contig 22515 bp, 15 predicted proteins | sample SoiMetdeltSBSDD5_FD_75292 | JGI IMG/M metagenome (GOLD analysis project Ga0075421, IMG submission 75292) | Bulk soil microbial communities from a Populus tree surrounding site in Tennessee, USA - Soil MetaG P. deltoides SBSDD5 | ecosystem: Environmental > Terrestrial > Soil > Tree plantation...
TGCTCGATCGGCTGGTGCGTCGGGCCGTCTTCGCCGAGGCCGATCGAATCGTGCGTGAACACATAGATCACGCGCTGCTTCATGAGCGCGGCCATCCGCAGAGCGTTACGCGCGTAATCGGAAAACGTCAGGAACGTCGCGCAGTAAGGGATGAGTCCGCCATGAAGAGCAATGCCGTTCGATATGGCGGCCATGGCGAACTCGCGCACGCCGAAGTAAATGTAGTTGCCGCCACGCTCGCGTCCCACCGGCCTCGAGCCCGACCACATCGTGAGATTGGACGCGGCGAGATCTGCCGAGCCGCCGATCAGCTCCGGCAGCACGGGTCCCAGCGCCTCCAGCATGTTCTGCGACGCCTTGCGCGTCGCGATCGTCTCGGCTTTAGCGTCGATCTTCTGCAGCACGCTCTGCACTTGAGCGCGCCACTCCGTCGGGAGCTCGCCCGCCATGCGCCTGCGAAACTCGGCCGCCTTGTCGCGATGCTGCTTCGCGTACTTTTCGAACGCCTGGTTCCACTCGCTCTCGAGCTTCGCGCCGCGCTCACGCGCGTCCCAGCCGGCGTAGATCTCACGCGGGATTTCGAACGCCGGGTGGTTCCAGCCCAGGCTCTTGCGTGTAGCCGCGACTTCCTCGGCGCCGAGCGGCGCGCCATGAGCGGCGCCGGTGTTCGCCTTCTTCGGCGCGCCTTTCGCGATGATGGTCTTACAGCAGATCAGCGTCGGCCGCGAGCGTTCCGATCGGGCTTTCTCTATCGCGGCTTCGACGGCGGCGGAATCATGGCCGTCGACGTCGCGGATCACGTGCCAGCCGTACGCTTCGAAGCGCTTCGGGGTGTCGTCCGTGAACCACTGCGGCATCGAGCCCTTCTCGGAATCGATCGAGATGCCGTTGTCGTCCCAGAACCCGATCAGCTTCGAAAGACCGAGCGTGCCAGCGAGCGAGCACGCTTCGTGAGAGACGCCTTCCATGAGGCAGCCGTCGCCGAGGAACACATAGGTGTAATGGTCGACCGGCTTGAATTCCCCGATGTTGAAGTCCGCGGCAAGCACGCGTTCCGCGATTGCCATTCCGACGGCGTTTGCGAGACCTTGCCCGAGCGGACCGGTCGTCGTTTCGACCCCGACGGTGATCTCGTACTCCGGATGCCCGGGGGTCTTCGAGTGAAGCTGTCTGAAGTTCTTCAGCTCCGTCATGGGCAGGTCGTAGCCGGTGAGGTGCAGGAGTGCATAGAGCAGCATGGACCCGTGTCCGTTAGACACGACGAAGCGGTCGCGGTCAGGCCATTTGGGATTCGCCGGGTTGTGGCGCAGGTAGCGGGTCCAGAGTACTTCGGCGATATCGGCCATACCCATCGGCATTCCGGGGTGGCCGGAATTCGCTTGCTGTACGGCGTCCATGGCGAGCACGCGAATGGCGTTCGCGAGTTCGAGGCGTGAGGTCATCGGCCTGCGGGGAGGGGAAAGGCGGAAAAGGTGGGATTATAAAGCCGCGACGCGTCCGCGGTAAGGCACGGGTACGCAGGTTTCGAACGAAAACCCCGGGTTTTCCTCTGTTCGTGTAGCGGGCGCTGAAGCTGGCGGCACGAGCACCCGTCACGCTACTCGTCGATGCGCCGCCTTTACTGCTCGTCCGGCCGCCTGCTCACCTTTATGCCGAGCTGCTTCAACTTGCGGTAGAGGTGGGTGCGCTCGAGCCCTACGGTATCGGCCACGCGGCTGATGTTGCCGCCTTCCTTGCCGATGTGGTACTCGAAATACACGCGCTCGAAAGCGTCGCGCGCGTCGCGCAGCGGCAGATCGAACTGGAGCTCGTGTGCGAGCTGCCGCGCGTTCACCGGTTGCGGCAGCGTGCGCTCCACATCTTCGAGGCTGATCTGCTCCCCGAGCGTGGTCTGCGCGAGCGTCTGCACGGTTGTATGCAGTTGCAGAAGGTTCCCGGGCCAGTCGTAATTCCGCAGCGCGTTGAGCGCCGCGGTCGAGAACTCGCGAGGCGGGACTTCTTTCGCCTCTATCAGCTGCGAAAGCAGCAGATTCGCGATCTCCGGCACGTCTTCGCGGTGCTCGCGCAGGCTCGGTAATCCTATGGTCGTGCTGGAGAGCACTGAGTAAAGGCGCGCGTCGAAGCTACCGAGCGCGACGAGCTCGGCGAGGTGGCGTGTCGAACCGCAAACGAGGCGCGCGTTGTAGCGGTCCAGCTTGGAAACAAGCAGAAGCAGCCCTTTTTGCTCGACGCGGGTGAGCTCGGCCACTTCGTGCAGGAACAGGGTGCCTTCGCGGCCCTGGTTCAGAAGCTCGAGCGGCGCCTCGGCCAGGAGCGAAGTGGAATCGGGCGCGACCCACGGAGTATTGCGGACATGGAGCGAGCGCGCACAGAGCTCTATACCGCATCCGGGCTCGGCCACGAGCAGCACCGGCGTGCGCAAATTGGCGACGCGCTCGAGCCGCGCTTTCAACTCCGCGACGACCGCCGCGCGGCCTAGTGCGGCAAGCGACAGATTCGACTGCGGCTGTTCGATGCCGTGCTTGAGCGCGCGCCCGACCGTCGCAAGCAGCTTCTGTAACGCGATTGGTTTCTCGAGGAAATCGTAAGCGCCGACCCGTGTCGCCTGGACCGCGGTATCGATCGTGCCATGGCCGGACATCATGACGACCGGCATGGTCAGAAGTCCCGCGCTCGCCCATTCCTTCAGTAACGTGATCCCGTCGGTATCGGGCATCCAGATATCGAGAAGGACGAGATCGGGTCGCGCGCGCGAGCGAAATGCGCGTGCATCGGCGGCGTTTTCAGCGAGACGGACCTGGTAGCCTTCTTCCGACAGGATTTCCGACAGCAGCTCTCGTATGCCGATTTCGTCGTCGACGACCAGAATTTGTTGCATGTGCGAAGTCTACTCCCTCGATCAGGCAGCGGATTTGTGCGCGGCGCGATATGCCGCGGCCGTGGGTAACGTGATCGTCACCTGCGCGCCACGCGGGCGCACGTTCGCCACGGTCACTTCGCCGCGGTGCTCTTCGACGATTTTCTTCACGATCACCAGGCCGAGTCCCGTGCCTTTCGGCTTCGTGGTGACGTAGGGCTCGAACGCTCGTTTCATGAGGTGCTCGGGGAAACCGATACCGTTGTCGGTGATGCTGAACCGCACGCTTTCGCCGTCGCGCTCGACCGCGATCACGATGCGCGGGTCGCTCGTTTCGCCGAGCGCGTCCTGCGCGTTCTGAAGGACGTTGTGGATCACCTGCCTCAGCTGCGCCGCGTCGCCGATGATCGGCGGCACCCCCGGCGCGAGCGCGAGCTCGATCGTCGGGCGCACCGATTCGTACAGCGTCAGCACTTCCCGCAGGAGCGCGGGAAGATCCAGCTCGTGCATGGAGGGCTCCGGCGTGCGGGCATACTGGCTGAATGCGTCGACCATGCGCTTCAACGCCGCGACCTGATTGACGATGGTACGCGTCGAGCGCGTCAGCATGTCCGCGTCCGGTTGCGCGAGTTTCGGCGCGAGCTTGACCTCCACGCGCTCGGCCGAGAGCTGTATCGGGGTCAGCGGGTTCTTGATTTCATGAGCGAGCCGGCGCGCGACTTCGGCCCACGCGGCATCGCGTTGCGCCTGGAGGAGATGCGTGACGTCGTCGAACACGACGACGAAACCGGTGTCCGCGCCGGGCGGCAACGGGGCGCCGCGCAGCAACAGCACCTGCGTGCCGTCGCGTGCTTCGCGTTCCACCTGATGCTCCCATTCCGTGCGGTCGACCGCCGTGAACGCCGTGCGGATCGCCTGGGAAAGCGGAACGAGCGACGGGTCGAGCGCATCCCATGCGCCGAGCTCGCGTCCGATGAGCGGCGTGCAATCCAGTTGCAGTATCTCGTGAGCGCTGCGGTTCGCGGAGCGCAACCGTAGCGCGTCGTCGAAAGCGAGAACGCCCGCCGAGAGGTTCGCCAGTATGCTTTCCAGGTGCGCTTTCGCATGCGCGAGCTCCGCCTCCTTGCGCTCGGCTTCGGCGCGCGCGTCGGCAAGCTGCAAAGTCATGCTGTTGAACGAGCGCGTGAGCATGCCGAGCTCGTCGCGGCCGTGTTCGGCCGCACGATGGCTGAAGTCGCCCTGAGCCACGGCGCGCGTGCCTTCGACAAGCACGTTGAGCGGTGCCGAGAGCCGGTCCGACAGCAGCACCGATGCGGCGACTGCGGAAAGCAGCGTAAGCAGGAGGGTGAGCGTGAGCGTAATGGCATACAGCCGCTTGAGCCCGCGCCGGGCGAGCAGCAGCTCCTGATATTCCTCGTATCCCGCTCGCACCGTTTCGGCATCACGTGCCAGCTCCTCCGGCACGGGCTGAAGCAATTGCAGTGCACGCGCTTCTTCCGACAGCGACATGACATTGACCGGCGCGATCACGCGCAGATACAGGCCGCGGTCGCCGATCGCTTCGATCGCGGCATACGTCTGCTGCAGACGCAGCGTACGCAACGCCGCTGCGGGCGGCGCTTCCGGTGTCATGCGCGCCCGCTCGTGAGCGGAGTAGGCAAGAAGCTTCCCGCGCTGCGTGTACAGGCTCGCTTCCTGTACGCCCGACTGCTCGCGCAACCCGTTCAGCATGCCCGGATGCTCGGCGGCGGGCTTCACCGAAAACGCGAGCGCGATCGCGTCGGCTTTTACCGTGAGGTCCTTCAGCATGCGATCGAGAGCGCTGCGCCCCAGCTTGAGCCCGCCTTCAAGCGCCTTGTCGATCCGCACCTCGAACCACGAATCGATGCTTTTGCCGAGAAACTGAACGGACACGCCGTAGATCAGCGCGCCGGGCAGGATGCCGACCAACGCAAAGAGGCCGACGAGCCGCAGCGTGAGCTTGGAGCCGAAGACCCGCAAGCGGAGCCTGCGCCGCAGGATGTAGAGCTGATAGCCGACGAGCGCCGCCATCACGACCGCGATCGCGCCGTTGAGCGACAGCAGCAGCGGATAATGCTGCGCGAAACGCGCCGTGTTCGCCGCAGCCGTTGCGAGGAGAAACAGCGCGACGGCTGCAAGGCCCGTGAAGAGCACAAGCACGTAGCGCAGCCATGCCGGGGCTCTGACGGACGCGGCGCTCATAGTGTCACCTGCCAGCGATACCAGTCGGATCCGACGTTCCACTCGCGCGCGACCAGCGCGTTCAGCTGGAAAGGCTTTGGCAACTGCGACGTATCGAGCCTGAAGCGCAGTCCCGCGATATATGTGTCGCGACGGAGCGTCGCCAGGTCGACCTCCATGCGTCGTCTTACGCGGCTCATCACCTCCAGCGCCTCGGACAACGACGCGAAATTCTGGTGGAGATTGCCCACCCCGAGCCGGTACTGCCTCGTGAGTGCGTTGTAGGAGAGCCGATACTCCTGCTGAAAGTAGATCGCCCGCTCGTTGAACCAGTACCAGCGCGGCCTGATCAACTCGAATTCCAGCAGAAAGTACAGCGGCACGCCTTTGTTGAGCACCTCCTCGAGCGTAGCCGTGAGGGCGATGTCGAACTGCGCCTCGAGCACGAGGTGATCGTCCGCGACCGTGATCGTCGGGCGTCGCACGTCGATGCCCTGCGCTGGAGCGGCGAATGCGTTCGCTGCCGCGAGCCAGAGCGCGACGAGGGCAGCGAAGAGCCGGCCGCTATCTAGAGTGCCTAACATAATGAGGCCCTCTTAGCCGCGCGGCGCTTCTGCAGCAGCGCATAGAAGAAGCCGTCATGCCATTCATCCGGGAGGGTCTGTCCCGCGAGCTGTTGTGCGTTCGTATCCGGCTCGGGGAGCATCAGGCGCTGCGCGTCGGGATGGCGATGGAGGAAGCGTTCGATCTGCGCGTTGTTTTCCTCGTCGAACACCGAGCATGTGGCGTACAGCAATTTACCATCAGGCGCGAGCACCTGCCAAAGCGCATTGAGGATCGCTTCCTGACGTCGCGCGAAACCGTCGAGGTCGTCGGGCCGGCGCAGCCATTTGATATCGGGATGACGCCGGACGACGCCCGACGCGGAGCACGGCACGTCCGCGAGAATGTACGCGTAAGGTCTCCTGTCCCACCATTGCGATGGATCGGCCGCGTCGCCGCAGATGACGCTCGCCCTGAGATGAAGCCGTGTAAGGTTGGAGGCAATCCGGTCGATCCTCGCAGCATCGTTGTCGAGCGCGGTGAGCTCGACGTCCGCACGCTCGAGCAGATGCGCGGTTTTCCCGCCGGGCGCGGCGCATGCGTCGAGCACGCGCGAGCCGGGCTCCGGATCGAGCGCCTGCGCAGCGTACTGCGCGGCGGCGTCCTGTACTGAAACGCCGCCTTCTGCAAAACCGGGAATGCGTTCGACGGGAACGGGGCGCTCCAGCGTCACTGCAGCGCCGCCCAGGTGCCGTGCCGCAAGCCCTTCGGACCGGAGACGTGAAACATACGTGGCGACGTCGACAGCGCGCACGTTGACTCGCAAGGTGAGCGGCGGATGCGCATTCGCCAGCGCCAGGATGCGCGCGTAGTCGTCGGGGTACTGAGCGCGAAGCTTGTCGATCCACCACTGCGGGTGGGAGTAGCGGCCCGTCTCGCTCGTGCGAGCCTCTTCGAGCAGCGCCTCGCGATTGCGCAGGAAGTTGCGCAGGACGGCGTTCACGAGCCCCTTCGCCGCCGGTTGTCCGATTGCTGCCGTCGCGCGTACTGCATGATCGACGATAGCGTGTGGTGCTGCGCGCGTATGCACGAGCTGATACAACGCAACCCGCAGCAGGTGTCGCAGTTTCTCGTCCCTGAGCGGCCGATCGAGCAGGCGTTCGAGCACGGCATCGAGCTCGCCCAGGAAGCGAAGCGTGCCGTAACAGATGTCCTGCAGCGCGGCGCGATCCTGGGGCATGAGCGTCGGTTCGCGAGACCATAACGCGCGGAGCTCGGCATCGAGGCTGCGGCCAGCGAGCACCTGCGCGACGACGGCTGCGGCGAGACGCTGGAGCGCGGTCATTCCTGACCGAGGCGCTCACCGGGACTTATCCGGCAACCCGCGAGAAAAGCCGCCGCCGGAACCCGCCGGCCGCCCGCCCTTTGAAGCTCCGTGATCCTGAGGGCGCCCTCACCGCACGCGACCGTGATGCCGCTCGAATCCGCCGCAGAGACCGTCCCCGGCGCAAGCGCGTGCGCAGGCGCTATCGTGGCCGCCCAGATTTTCAGCGGAATGTCTCCGTACGTCGTTGCCGCGCCCGGCGCTGGGTTGAACGCGCGGACTTTACGCTCGTTCACGTGGGCCGGATCGCGCCAGTCGAGACGCGCTTCGCCTTTATCGATCTTCGAGGCGTACGTCGCCAGCGCGTGATCCTGCGGCCGCGCCTCCGGCTGCTCGGCCAACGCCCTCACGATGAGCTCCGCCCCGAGCGCTGCCAGGCGATCATGGAGTGTTTGCGCGGTATCGTGCGGTTCGATCGCAATCGCCTGGTCCATAAGGACCGGCCCGGTATCGAGCCCTTCGTCCATCCGCATGATGCTGATGCCGGTCGCGCGATCCCCCGCGAGCAGCGCCCGCTGGATGGGCGCGGCGCCACGCCAGCGCGGAAGGAGCGAAGCATGAATGTTGATGCAGCCGCGCCGGGGCACCGCGAGCGCGTCGCGCGGCAGAATGAGCCCGTATGCCGCGACGACCATCACGTCCGGGTCGAGTGCCGCGAGCTGCGCGACGGCGGCAGGGTCCCTGAGCGTTCGCGGCTGGGCTACCGGCAGCCCGAGCTGGTCCGCGAGCTTCCGCACGGCCGAAGGCTGGGGCTGCAGCCCGCGGCCAGCGGGCCGGTCCGGCTGTGTCAGCACCAACGCCACTTCGTGTCCTGCGGCGTGCACTGCGCGCAGCGCGGCCGCAGCAAAGTCGGGCGTGCCGGCAAAAATGAGTTTCATCGAGATGGGGGAACCGCACCGACTCCGGGCCGGCTGCGGCATCTACATCGCCGCGCGCTGCTGCTTTTTCAGTTTCGCGGCGATACGCTGCTGTTTCAGGCGCGAGAGATATTCCACGAACACCTTTCCGTCCAGGTGGTCGATCTCGTGCTGGATGCATACCGCCAGAAGGCCTTCCGCTTCGAGCGTGAATTTTTCTCCCTGGGCGTTGAGCGCCTGCACTATCACACGCTCGGCGCGGGTCACTTTGTCGTAAATACCAGGAACGGAGAGACATCCTTCCTCCGTTTCGGTTTCGCCGGAACGTTCCAGGATCTGGGGGTTAATGAAGGCCTGGAGCTGGTCCCGGGTTTCCGAGATGTCGATGATGAGCACCCGTTCGTGCACGTCGACCTGCGTCGCGGCGAGGCCGATTCCAGGCGCGGCATACATGGTTTGGGCCATGTCTTTGATTAGCTGGCGGATCCGGTCATCGACGCGTGTGACCGGAGCGGCCACGTTGTGCAGGCGCGGATCGGGGTAATGCAAAATAGGCAACAAGGGCATAAACAATTGCGGCCCCAGGCCGCTAACAACACACTGATCCTTTAGATGAACTTCTGCCGCCGGAACGTGCGGCGCGCTAACGGCAGTAGATTGGGTCCGTTATGAAAAAAGCAATTATATCGCTGATTTTCCTGCTGTCTTTGCCGTTGGTGGCGGGGGCTGCATCGACGGCGCCGGAACTCAAGCCGGACGCGCCGGAGCGGTATACCGTCGTGCGGGGCGATACGCTGTGGGGCCTTGCCACCCGCTTCCTCAAAGATCCCTGGCGCTGGCCGGAGCTATGGAACCTGAACCGTGAGCAGATCCGGAATCCGCACCGGATCCACCCCGGGGATACCCTCGTTCTCCAGCGCGCCGGGACGCAGGTCCGCTTGCAGGTGGAGCGTACCGCCGAAACGGTCAGCCCGCGCGTGCGCATCGAGCCGCGGGACGCCGAAGCGATACAAACGATCAGCCCGTCCGACATCGAGCCGTTCCTGTCGCGGCCCCTCGTGGTGGCCGCCAACGAGCTCGACGGCACACCGGAGATCGTGGCGACGGAAGAAGACCGTGTCGTGCTGGGTGCGGGCAACGTCGCCTACGCCCGCGGCCTCGACAGAACGTCGGACACGCGCTGGCAACTCTTCCGGCGCGGCGATCCGCTCGTCGATCCCGACACAGGCCAGATCCTCGGATATACGGCCGCCTACCTCGGGGAAGCCGAGCTTCGCCGGCGATCCGAGGTGAGCACGATCGAGATCACCAAAGCCGTGCAGGAGATCTATCGGGGCGACAGGCTACGCGCCGTCCCGCGGGAAACGCCGGTTTTTGCATATGCGCCCCACGCGCCTCAAAACACCGTGCGTGGACGCGTAGTCTCCACGTACGGGGGGCTACGGGAGACGGGGCCGCTTGCGATCGTGGCGCTCTCCAAAGGCACCCGCGACGGCATCGAAACCGGACACGTCCTGGCGTTGCATCGCGACCAGCGCAGCGCACGCTATTCGCAGCGCACCGAGCCGCTCTACGGTCGCACCGGGCCGACAGGTAACGACCAGCGCATCCCGTACTTTCCGGCCGACCTGGCGGGACGCGACCGGCCGGTCTACGCGTCGGCGCCGCCGGTTCGCGACTCGGATTTCGCGCAGCTTCCCGCCGAACGTTACGGGCTCGTGATGGTGTTCCGCACGTTCGAGCGCGCATCTTTCGCCCTCGTCATGCAAGCGTCGCGACCCGTCGGGGTGTCCGACATTATCACGAACCCCTGAGCTCGCTCGGCCCATGATGCTCGATGCCGATCTGGAAGCGTGGCTGACGCTGAGCTTCGCGCCTGGATTGAGCAACGACGCGTTTCGTCGGCTTCTCGCAACTTTCGGCGGGCCTCACGAAGTACTCGCCCAGTCCCGTGCCGAGCTTGCCCGCTGCGTGCCGGACCGCGCCGCTCGAGCCGTAAGCGCGGCGCCTCCCCGTGAGTTGCTCGAACGTGCCGCCCAATGGCTGAGCGAGCCCGGCAACCACGTGATTACGCTCGCCGACGACGTCTATCCCAAAGCGCTGCTGGACGCCCCGGACCCGCCCCCCGTGCTATATGCCAAAGGGCGAGTCGAGCTACTCAACGCGCCGGCTTTCGCCATCGTCGGCAGCCGCAACGCGACACAGCAGGGTCTCGCGCACGCCGAAGCGTTCGCCCGCGCGCTGTCCGAGGCGGGCTTTACGATCGTGAGCGGGCTCGCGCTCGGTATCGATGCGGCGGCGCACCGCGGCGGCCTTGCCGGCCCGGCGAGCAGCGTCGCGGTGGTCGGAACCGGGCTCGACACCGTCTACCCGGCGCGCAATCACGAGCTCGCACATCAGCTAGCACGCGACGGCTGCATGATTTCGGAATTCGCGCTGGGCACCGCCCCTGTGGCCACCAATTTCCCGCGGCGCAACCGCCTGATTGCGGGCCTCGCGCGCGGCTGCCTCGTCGTCGAAGCGGCGCTTTCGAGCGGCTCGCTCATTACAGCCCGGCTCGCGAACGAGCAGGGCAAAGAAGTCTTTGCGATACCCGGTTCCATTCATTCGCCGCTCGCGAAAGGCTGCCACAGCCTGATCAAGCAGGGCGCGAAGCTCGTGGAAACGGCTGACGACATTCTCGATGAGCTCCAACCTGCCGGAGTCGCGCAGGCCGCCGCTTCGAAGGCAGCCGCACCCGACGGCGAACCACCGCACCCCGCGCTTGTCCATCTCGGCTTCGACCCGTGCGACTTCGACACGCTGGTGACCCGTAGCGGCCTGGGCGCCGATGCGCTCGCTGCGCTGCTTACGAAGTGGGAGCTCGAGGGCCTGGTCGAAGCGCTGCCCGGCAGCCGCTACCAACGCATCCGGTAGCCCGCATACGGGTCTTCCCGGGGTAAATGAGGCCTAACCTTCTGATCGGACGTTGTTTTTGGCTAATCGCTTGCGCTGCATACGCTTTGTTCTTATTATCGTCCGCTCTTTTTTGAGCGCTCCTCTCGCGCCGAAGACTGCTTCTGCGCGCGTTTCTTCGATTCCAGGTTAGATGGCCAAGAAACTGATCATTGCCGAAAAACCGTCCGTCGCGGGCGACATCGCGCGCGCGCTCGGCGGGTTCAAGCGGCACGACGACTATTACGAAAGCGAGCAGCACGTCGTGTCGTCCGCCGTCGGCCATCTGCTCGAGTTGACGCCCCCGGAAAACTACGAAGTGAAACGCGGTAAATGGTCGTTCGCCCATTTGCCTGTCATCCCCCCGCACTTCGATCTGAGGCCGATAGAGAAAACCGAGGCGCGGCTCAAGCTCCTCGTGAAGCTCATCAAGCGCAAGGACGTGGATGGAATCATCAACGCCTGCGACGCAGGCCGCGAAGGCGAGCTCATCTTCCGGTACATCATGCGGCACGCGAAGGCCAACAAGCCGATCGAGCGCCTGTGGCTGCAGTCGATGACGCCCGCGGCGATACGGGGCGGCTTCGAACGGCTCCGGGCTGACCGCGAGCTCCTGCCGCTGGCGGATGCGGCGACGTGCCGCTCGGAATCGGACTGGCTGGTCGGCATCAACGGCACCCGCGCCATGACCGCCTTCAACTCGAAGAGCGGCGGCTTTCACAAGACGCCGGTCGGCCGCGTCCAGACACCCACCCTGACGATCCTTGTCGAGCGCGAGGAAAAGATCAAGAAGTTCGTCGCGCGGGACTACTGGGAAGTACATGGGACGTTCGGCGTTGCAGCCGGGGAATACCCCGCACGCTGGTTCGACGAGAACTTCTCGAAGGAAAAGCGCGAGGAAGGGAGCGACCTGCGCCCGGAACGCATCTGGGACGAGAAAAAAGCGCTGGCGATCCGGGACCGCTGTCTCGGCAAGCCCGGCACGATCACCGAGGAAAGCAAGCCTTCCACGCAAGCGTCGCCGCTGCTCTTCGATCTGACGAGTCTGCAGCGTACGGCGAACGGCCGGTTCGGCTTCTCGGCGCGGATGACGCTCTCGGTCGCCCAGGCGCTCTACGAAAAGCACAAGGTGCTGACCTACCCGAGGACGGACTCGCGCGCGCTGCCGGAAGACTATATCGAGACGGTCAAGGAGACGCTGGAAGCGCTCGGCGGCGGCGCCCGCGGCAGGAAGAGCGCCGAGCACCCGTACGCGGGCTTTGCCTCGAAAATCCTGAAGCAGCAATGGGTGAAGCCGAACAAGCGCATATTCAACAATGCGAAAGTGTCGGACCACTTCGCGATTATTCCGACTGCGCTGGTGCCGAAGCACCTGAACGAGGCCGAAGCGAAGCTTTACGACCTCGTCGTCAGGCGCTTTCTCGCCGTGTTCTATCCCCCTGCGGAATATCTCGTCACGACCCGGATCACGCGAGTTGAAGGCGAGCCTTTCAAGAGCGAAGGCAAGGTGCTCAAGCAGGCGGGTTGGCTGGAAGTCCACGGGAAGGAAGCGCAGGAAGACGACGAGGCGAATCTCGTGCCGGTCGTCGAAGGTGAGCCGGCCGACACGCGTTCGGTCGATGTCCTGGCCACCCAGACCAAGCCGCCCGCGCGCTTCACGGAAGCCACGCTGCTCACGGCGATGGAAGGCGCGGGCAAGCTCGTGGACGACGAAGAGCTTCGCGACGCCATGAAAGAGCGGGGCCTTGGCACGCCGGCAACCCGCGCGGTCATCATTGAGAAGCTGATTGCCGAAGAATACGTGGTGCGCAATCAGCGCGAACTTCAGCCGACTCCGAAGGCGTTTTCGCTGCTCACGCTGCTGCGCGGGCTCGAGATCCCGGAGCTCACGTCACCGGAGCTCACGGGCGAGTGGGAGTACAAGCTGAAGGAAATGGAGCACGGCCAGCTTTCCCGGCCGCAGTTCATGCAAGGCATCGCGGAGATGACGCGGCACATCGTCGAGCGCGCCAAGGCCCACGAGAGCGAAACCGTACCGGGTGACTACACGACACTCCAGACGTCGTGTCCGAAGTGTGGCGGCGTCATCCGCGAGAACTACAAGAAATTCCAGTGCCAGAGCTGCGATTTCGCCCTATGGCGCATTCTGTCAGGACGGCAGTTCGAGCCGACTGAGATCGAAGCGTTGATCCAGGAGAGGCAGATCGGCCCCCTGCAGGGGTTTCGCAGCCGCCTGGGCAAACCGTTCGCCGCCAACATCAAGCTCACACCCGAGCTCAAGGTGGAATTCGATTTCGGTCAGCAACAGGCCGACGGGGAGGGCGAAGCGATCGACCTCTCAGGGCAGGAGACTCTCGGACCGTGCCCCAAGTGCGGCAAAGGTGTGTACGCGCACGGGATGGCCTACGCCTGTGAAGGTGCCCTCGCCAATCCGCGTTCGTGCGATTTCCGTTCAGGTCAGATCATCCTGCAGCGACCGATCGAAGCCGAGCAGATGCGAAAGCTCCTGACGGAAGGGCGGACCGACCTTCTGCACCGCTTCATCTCGAAGAAAGGCCGGCCGTTTTCGGCCTACCTCGTGAAAGGCTCGGATGGTAAGGTGGGGTTCGAGTTCGCGCCCAAGGGCGCAGCGAAGAACGGCGCCGAGAAACCCAAGAGCACTGCTCGCGCCCGAAAGACCGCGAGTTAGGTGAGTGGGCGCGACAGCGCCCACGTTCAGACGTCGATGTTGCGAGCGCCGAGCGCGTTCATTTCGATGAAGTTCCGCCGCGGCTCCACCTGGTCGCCCATGAGCGTCGCGAAAATCTCTTCGGCCGTGATTGCGTCCTCGATTTGAGTCTTCAGGAGTCTTCGCGTCGCCGGATCCATGGTGGTCTCCCAGAGTTGCTCCGGGTTCATTTCGCCAAGACCTTTGTATCGCTGGATGCTCACCCCGCGTTGCGTTTCGCCGAGCACCCACTCGATGGCCTCACGAAAATCATTCACAGGGTGCAGGTGGTCGCCCCGCTTTACGTATGCACCTTCACCCAGCAGGCCCTGCGTGACTTGCGCCGTGCGTTTGATCTGCGCGTAGTCCCCGCCCTGCAGGAAATCGCTGTCGATATAGCTGTGGCGCACGACGCCGTGTTGCGTCCGGCTGATCGAGAGGACGTAGCGCTCCAGCTTTTCGTGGAATACCGCTCCGACCGTCAGGTTCGGATCCGCGAGGATGGCTGTTAGCTTTTCAGCACTCGCTTTCGCCTGCGCTTCATCGGCGAGGCTCAAGTCCGGCGTCTGTTTGAGGAATGCGTAGAGCACTTCCTCGTCGATCAGCCGGCTTTCCCGCTGGATCACTGCTTCAGCGAGCAGATATTGCTTGGCAACCTCCTCAAAAGCTTCACGCGATAGCGCGGGTCCGTCCGCGGATGTGTAAAGCTCGGCTTCGGAGAGCGCAAGCATCAGCAGATACTGCTTCAACTCGTGCTCGTCCTTGAGATAGCGCTCCTGCCTGCCGTGCTTTACCTTGTAGAGCGGCGGCTGCGCAATGTAGATGTGGCCGCGCTCGATCAAATCCGGCATCTGCCGATAGAAGAACGTGAGAAGCAGCGTCCGGATGTGGGAGCCGTCCACGTCCGCGTCGGTCATGATGATGACGCGGTGGTACCGAAGCTTGTCGGGCGCGTATTCTTCTTTGCCGATGCCCGTGCCGAGCACGCTGATGAGCGTTGCGATCTCCTGGGAGGAAAGCAGCTTGTCGAGCCGCGCTCGTTCGACGTTGAGGATCTTGCCTTTCAGCGGAAGGATCGCCTGGAACTTGCGGTCGCGGCCTTGCTTCGCCGAGCCGCCCGCCGAGTCGCCCTCGACGATGTAGAGCTCGCTTTGTGCCGGATCGCGTTCCTGGCAATCCGCGAGCTTCCCCGACAATCCAAACGAATCGAGCACGCCTTTGCGTCGCGTGAGCTCGCGTGCCTTACGCGCAGCCTCGCGAGCGCGCGCAGCTTCGATGATCTTCCCGCAGATGATCTTCGCGTCGGCCGGCTTCTCCAGGAGAAACTCCATGAGCTTCTGCGCGACGATCTCCTCGACGACGGGCCGCACTTCGCTTGACACGAGCTTGTCCTTCGTCTGCGACGAGAACTTCGGCTCCGGTACTTTCACCGAAAGCACGGCCGTGAGTCCCTCTTTCATGTCGTCGCCGGTGGTCTCGACCTTGGCTTTCTTCGCAAGCTCGGTCGCTTCGATGTACTGGTTCAGCGTGCGCGTCATCGCGGCGCGCAGACCCGTCAGATGGGTGCCCCCGTCCCGCTGCGGGATGTTGTTCGTGAAGCACTGCATCGATTCCTGGTAGGAGTCGTTCCACTGCATGGCGACTTCCACGGTGATGCCGTCTTTTTCGCTGAGCGCATAGAAAGGCGTCGGGTGCAGCACGGTCTTGGAGCGATTCATGTACTCGACGAACCCCTTCACACCGCCGCTGAACGCAAAATCCTCTTGTTTGCCCGTACGCTGATCGAGGAGCGAGATCCTCACTCCGTTGTTGAGAAATGACAGCTCCCGCAGCCGCTTCGCGAGGATCTCGTAGTGATACTCGATGTTGCCGAAAATCTCTTTGGCCGCCAGGAAGTGGACTTCAGTACCCCGCCGCTCCGTTTTGCCGGTCGCTTTGAGCGGCGCAACGGCTACACCCATCCGGAACTCCATCGAATGGGCCTGGCCGTCGCGCTTGATCGTAAGCCGCAGCCATTCCGAAAGCGCATTAACGACCGAGACGCCGACGCCGTGGAGGCCGCCGGAAATCTTGTAGGAATTGTTGTCGAACTTGCCGCCCGCATGAAGCTCGGTCATGACCACTTCGGCCGTCGATCGCTTCTCTTCGTCGTCCGGGTGAATGTCGGTGGGTATGCCCCGTCCGTTGTCGATCACGCTGAGCGAGTTATCGGGGTGTATGGTGATCGTTATCTCGTCGCAATATCCGGCGAGAGCCTCATCGATGGCGTTGTCCACCACCTCGAAGACCATGTGGTGCAGACCCGTACCGTCGCTCGTGTCGCCGATATACATGCCGGGGCGCTTGCGTACCGCGTCGAGGCCTTTTAGCACCTTGATGCTGCTGGCACCGTATTCCTCGGCGCCCTTGGGTTCTTCCATCCTGTCATTCATCAATACGTGGCCTGCTGTCGTTAAATGCGCATGGGCATGACCACATAGCGGTAATCGCCGCGGTCCGGGAGCGTCACGAGCATGCTGCTGCTGGCGTCGCCAAACGCGCAATGGATGCGCTCGCTGCCGACATTGTTCAGCACGTCGAGCAGATAGGTGATGTTGAACCCGACATCGAGCGGTTCGCCCGCATAATCGATTTCGAGCTCTTCCTGCGCTTCTTCCTGCTCGTTGTTAGTGCATGAAATTCGCAAACCGTTCCCTGTGAGCATCCACCGCACCCCACGAAATTTCTCGTTCGAGAGGATCGCGGCGCGCTGCAGTGCCTGCAGAAGCAGGATGCGGTTGACGTCGATCTGCTTCTGGTAGTTCTGGGGGATCACTCGGTTATAGTCGGGGAACTTGCCGTCGATGATCTTCGTAGTGAGCTCGATCGCACCGAACCGGAATTTCACCTGGCTCGCATAGAGCTCGACTTCCAGGACCCCTTCGCCGTCGGTGAGCAGGCGTGCAAGCTCGAGCACGGCTTTGCGGGGCAGGATGACTTCGCGTTTCTCTTCCTGTTTCGTGACGGTCCCGCTCGCATAGCTCAACCTATGGCCGTCCGTCGCGACGACCCGCATCTGCTCGCCCTCGAGGACGAGCAGCATGCCATTCAGGTAATAGCGTATGTCCTGCTGCGCCATGGAAAACTGGACGAGCAGCAGGAGCTCGCGAAACTCCTTCTGCGGGATTGTCACTTTCGCGAGTGGTGCGCCTGCATCGCTCAGCAACGGGAAATCAGCGGCGGGCAATGTCTGCAGGTTGAAGCGGCTCCGACCCGCTTTCACCTGCAGCCGGTTGTTCTGGGCGTCGAGCGTGACATCCGTGCCCTCGGGGAGAGACCGCAGAATATCGAGAAGCTTGCGCGCCGAGACAGTCAGGCTTTGCTCGGCGGTGCCTTTGCCTGCTTCGCAACGTGTCGATACCTGGATCTCGAGGTCCGTGGCGACGAGGTGCAGCTCATCCTGTTTTCGTTCCAGCAAGACGTTGGAAAGGATAGGCAGCGTATGACGTTTTTCGACGATGCCGGTGACCGCCTGCAGCGGTTTCAACAGCGCATCGCGCTCGATCTGCAGAAGTTTCATGATGTACTTCTTTGATTAGTAGTTCTAATAAGGGAGCCACCCGCCTGTGGAAAACCCTCTAAAGCGTTATTGGTCACGCATTTGCGCGCCACGGAGCATGTGGATGTCGTCACGTGAACGCGTGAACAGAATGTGATTTATTCACGGCGTGTGCGTGAAAAGAGAGGTTATGCACAATCTGTCCAGCACCTTTCAACTGCGCAGCACCTTCAAAAGAGAATTGACGTCACGCGTCACATCGCCGTTCGAGCTTCTCAAATGAGCGATCTTGCGGCAGGCATGCAGCACCGTCGTATGGTCGCGCCCGCCGAACGCTTCGCCGATGTCCGGAAGACTCAGTTGCGTGAGCTCTTTCGCGAGCGCCATCGCGATCTGCCTGGGGCGAGCGACGTTGCGGCTGCGTTTCTTCGAGTACATCTCCGACACTTTGATCTTGTAGTAGTCGGCAACGGTCTTCTGAATGTTCTCGATGGAGATCTGCCGGTTCTGTACCGCGAGGAGGTCGCGCAGAGCTTCGCGGCAGAGGTCTATGGAAAGCTCCTGACCTGAAAAGCGCGCATAGGCCAGTACACGCTTCAGACCGCCTTCGAGCTCGCGGACGTTCGACTGAATGTGCTTTGCCAGGAAAAAGGCGACGGACTGGTCGAGCTTGATCGACTCGACTTCGGCTTTCTTGAGCAGGATGGCGACGCGCATTTCGAGCTCGGGCGGCTCGACCGCCACCGTGAGACCCCAGCCGAACCGCGAGATCAGCCGGTTTTCCATCCCGGAGATCTCCTTCGGATACGTGTCACAAGTGATCACAACCTGTTTGTGGGACTCGATCAGCGCATTGAACGCATAGAAGAATTCCTCCTGCGTCCGGCTTTTGCCGCTGAAGAACTGAATGTCATCGACGAGCAGCAGGTCAAGCGAGTGGTAGTAGCGCTTGAAGTCGTCGAAAGCCTTGTGCTGATAGGCGCGCACCACATCGGACACGTACGCCTCGGCGTGGATGTAACGCACCTTGCTGTCGGCGGCCCGGGCATGCAGCTGATTGCCAATCGCGTGAATGAGGTGCGTCTTGCCGAGACCGACTCCGCCGTAGATGAAAAGCGGGTTGTAAGCGGCGCCCGGCCGCTCCGCAACCTGCATGGCGGCGGCACGCGCGAGCTCGTTGGCCTTGCCCGTCACGAAAGTGTCGAAAGTGAACGCGGAATTCAGCCTGGAGACATCACGCGAGGCCCTGGGCTGCGGTACCAGCGGGGCGGCGGGGATGCTGGGTGCGCTCGCAGGTAGTTTGGTTTCTTTTTCGGCCAGCAGGAGCCGGATCTCGATCGGGCGTCCCAGGTGGTCCGACGCGAGCTCCTGAATACGGCCGCAGAACTTGTCCCGGATCCACTGCAAAACGAACCGATTGGGGGCAATGAGCGTCAGCGTATCGCCGTCGATTCCGACCTGTAAGGGCTTGATCCAGGTGACAAACTGTTGGGCCGGAAGCTCTTTCTCGAAATAGGACAGGCAATAACGCCAGAAGCTGTTCATCTGCGGGGAGCTGCGGGATTATTGTGGCCCCGAAGCGGGGCTGTGATAGCCGCGAATTTTACGCCGGTTATCCACAAGTGGATACCGTTTCGGCGAACGCCCGACGAGCGCCCGCCCGCTGCGCTTGGCTCGCTCATTTTGTTGACACATCAGTGCCATACGCGCTGTAATACCGGGTTTTTCGAAAGCCGCGAGGCAGTCTCCGATGAAAAGAACTTATCAACCTTCGAAAACGCGCCGCAAGCGCACGCACGGCTTTCGGGTGCGTATGAAAACCAAAGCGGGCCGCGCGGTCATCAACGCGCGCCGGGCGAAAGGGAGAGCGCGCCTCGCCGTTTGAGCGAACGCGACGATCGGGAGACGGAAAAAGCCGGCTCGCCCGGCGTCTCGCGGCTATGCGGTGTCCCGCGCGGTGCGCTCGTGCTGCGCAAAAGCACCGATTACGAACACGTGTTGCGGTCGGGCTGCCGCATCGTCAGCCCGAATTTTGTGCTGCGAGCGACGTCGAATCGTATGCCGTATGCCAGGCTCGGCATCATTGCGGGCAGAAAAAGCGCGCCGCGCGCGGTGGATCGCAACCGCGCGAAGCGGCTCGTTCGTGAGGCTTTCCGGCAGGCTGCGGACGGGCTCGGTGCAAACGATGTGACGATACAGCTTCGCAGCAACTTGCGAAGTGTCGCGAACAGCGCGGTCCGCGAGGAGCTGCGCAAGCTGCTGGAAAGCTTTATCCAGCGCACGACGATGTCGGCTGCGAACCGCCCGAGCACCCCATAAACCCAAGCCGCTCACGCGGCGCTGAGAATCAAGCTGCCCGTATGTGGCAGCGCACTCACTGGAATGAACTACCGCCTCAACGTGAAGAGCCACTAAAGCGATGGAATCACAGCGGCTTATTCTTTTTTTCGTTTTCTCGTTTTCGCTTTTCATGCTGTTCGACGCGTGGCAGCGCGATCAGCAGCCGGCACCGGTACATCAGGCGCCGGCGGTCGCAGCGCAGAAGGACGCGAGCGTGCCGCCGCTACCCAGCGACAAGCTCGTGCCGGCAAACCCGCCGCGTGCGCAGCCTGGAGCGGAGGTGGCCCCCGCGAAAGGCGCCGCGATCAACGTCGAGACGGACGTCCTGCGCGCCGAAATCAGCACGGCTGGCGGCGACCTGCGGCGCCTCGAGCTGAAACAGCACCGCGACGTAGAAGACAAGAACAAGAATTTCGTGCTGTTCGAGCAGCGCCCCGACCACGTCTATGTTGCGCAGTCGGGGCTTCTCGGGGAGAACCTGCCGACGCATCGGACGGAATACGCGGCAGCCGCGACGGAGTACAAGCTCGCCGACGGGAATAACGTGCTCGAGGTGCGGCTCGAAGCGCCATCATCGAACGGGGCGAAGGTGGCAAAAGTCTATCTTTTTCAACGAGGTAGCTACTCAATCGACGTCTCTTTCGAAATCCAGAATCGCGGGTCGGTGCCCCTGCAGCCATACGCCTACTTTCAATTGTTGCGGGATGGCAAGGCGCCGGCCGGCGACTCGGCGATGCTTCCGACGTTCACGGGCGTCGGGGTTTATACGGACAAGGACAAGTTTCAAAAAGTCGATTTCTCGGAGATCGAGAAAGGCAAGGCGCCGCAGTCGAAGAAAAGCGAGGACGGCTGGATCGCCATGCTGCAGCATTACTTTCTCGCGGCCTGGCTTCCGAAGAATGGCACACCGCGAGAGTTCTATACGCGTAAAGTCGACAACAACCTCTATGCCGCGGGTGTGATCGTCCCGGCGCCGGAAGTCCAGCCTGGGGGAACAGCAACCATCGCGGTACCGCTTTATACCGGGCCGCAGGAGCAGGACAAGCTGTCGAAGCTGGCGCCGGGGCTCGACCTTTCCGTCGATTACGGCTGGCTCACGATTATCGCCGTGCCGCTCTTCTGGCTGCTCTCCTGGTTCTATCAATGGGTGGGCAATTGGGGTGTGGCGATCATCCTGCTGACCGTCGTGATCAAGCTGATTTTCTATCCGTTGTCGGAAGCAAGTTATCGCTCGATGGCGAAGATGCGCGTGCTCGCCCCGAAGCTGCAGCGGTTGAAGGAGCAGTACGGCGACGACAAGCAGCGCATGCAGCAGGCCATGATGGAGCTCTACAAGACGGAGAAAATCAATCCGCTTGGCGGCTGCCTGCCCATCGTCGTTCAGATCCCCGTCTTCATCGCGCTCTACTGGGTGCTCCTCGCGAGCGTGGAGCTGCGCCACGCGCCGTTCATGCTCTGGATTCACGATTTGTCGCGCCCGGACCCGTGGTTCATCCTGCCGGTGCTGATGGGCGCGACCATGATCATCCAGACGAGGCTGAATCCGGAGCCGCCGGATCCTGTGCAGGCGAAAGTCATGAAGATCATGCCGATCGCGTTCAGCGTGTTCTTCTTCTTCTTTCCCGCCGGCCTCGTCCTCTACTGGCTGGTGAACAACATTCTTTCGATCGCTCAGCAGTGGAACATCAATCGCGTACTCGAGCGCGCGAACCTCGCTCCGCCGCGGAAAAAATAGCTCCGGCGGGCGAGCCGGTGGTGCCTCGCCCCGCGTGACCAGCCGGGACACAATCGCGGCCATCTCGACTGCCGCCGGGCGTGCCGCGGTCGGGATCGTGCGGTTGTCCGGTCCGGCGGTCCTCCACATCGCACAAGACGTTATCGCCCGTGTTCCGGCCCCACGGCACGCAACGCTTGTCACGATTCGCGATGCTGATGGCGAGGCGATCGACGAGGGCATCGCGCTCTACTTTCCAGCACCGCGTTCCTACACGGGAGAAGCGATGCTCGAGCTCCACGGACACGGCGGACCCGTGGTGCTTCGCCGCGTGCTGCAGCGGTGCCTCGATGCCGGAGCGCGCATTGCGGCGCCGGGGGAATTTACGCGACGCGCGTTCCTGAACGGCCGAATGGATCTGCTTCAGGCGGAAGGCGTCATCGACCTGATAGACGCCAGCACTGCGCAGGCGGCGCGATCGGCGATGCGCTCGCTCCAGGGCGATTTTTCTGCCGCTATAGCAACCCTGGCGGATGAGCTCGTGGCGCTGAGGGTGCTCGTCGAAGCCCTGCTCGATTTCCCCGAAGAGGAGCTGGACGGAGCGGAGCGCCCGCAGACTGCCGAGCGCCTTGCGCGAGTGCGAGCAGCACTCGACCGCGTGAGCGACGCCGCGCAACGAGGAAACTTGCTTCGCGACGGGATGCACGTGGTGCTCGCGGGCCAGCCCAATGTCGGCAAATCGAGCCTTCTCAACCGCCTTTCCGGCGAAGAGGTCGCCATCGTGACGGATATCCCGGGAACGACGCGGGATGCGATCCGGCAGGTGATCGATCTCGGCGGCGTGCCGGCCCATTTCGTAGACACGGCGGGTTTGCGAGATTCGGACGACCCCGTGGAACGCATCGGCGTCGAGCGGGCCTGGAATGCGATAGAACGCGCGGACGTGGTGCTGCACCTCGTGGACGCCCGCGCACCGGAAACTACCGCCGACGACGAAATTCTCCGACGCCTGCCCGGCGCGATTCCGCGGATCACGGTCGTTAACAAGATCGATTTGGTCGACCGCCCGCCGGCGGTCGAGCAGGACACTCCCGGAACTACGGTTTGGCTCTCGGCCAAGACGGGGGCGGGCGTAGAGCGTCTGCGGGACACACTGCTCCGGCACATGGGGTGGGATCAGCGGGAAGAGGGGGTGTTCCTTGCGCGAGAGCGCCACCTTCGCGCGTTGGCGGAGGCCCGGCGACGCCTGGAGGCGGCATCAGCACGGCGCGAACCCGAATTGTTTGCCGAAGAGCTGAGGCTGGCGCACGACGCACTGAGCTCGATCACGGGAGAGTTCTCCGCCGATGATCTCCTCGGCGAAATCTTCCAACGCTTCTGCATCGGCAAGTGATGTTTCACGTGGAACATCGTAGTTTGCTGCGCACGCGACAGCCCGT
>Ga0075421_100002379_pt1 | contig 22513 bp, 20 predicted proteins | sample SoiMetdeltSBSDD5_FD_75292 | JGI IMG/M metagenome (GOLD analysis project Ga0075421, IMG submission 75292) | Bulk soil microbial communities from a Populus tree surrounding site in Tennessee, USA - Soil MetaG P. deltoides SBSDD5 | ecosystem: Environmental > Terrestrial > Soil > Tree plantation...
GTGGAAACGACCCGGATCAGTTTTTCTCGCTCTTCGGCTTTCAGATGGACGGCATGTTTTTCATTAGTCATCCGCCCATCTTAGCCGGTACCCTACAACTTAATCAAGTTGGTGTACTAGCCCCATTCACGGGGCGTAACTCATAGCCCGGCGACTTTAAACTCGCTGGGCGGGTGAGGCTCACGAAACAAAAATGATGTTGTGCGACATCGTTTAGGTCTAAGAAATAGGATGCTCACTATTCTCTCTATTTGAGCAACACTGATATGTCTTCAAAAAGATAAGCAAAATCACCTGCTGAAAAGAAATCTGGAAAAGCAGGTGTATCTTGTAGCGCTTTAGTAACTGTCTTGCTCCTCCACCTTAACACGCCTGGATCAACAAAGTTCTTTCTTGCAGCACCTCTATAGAAATGAAATTTGTTGCCATGGGCTGAGGCATTCCTGAGATGACCAAGCAACCGTATAGGTTCCTTATTTTTGATTTCCTCGTAGCCTGTCAGAGTCTTTAGGCTTTCAAATGCGAATAAAGCAGTCATGCAACTTGCGTAGATACCCACAACCCTGGTTCGCTCATCTGAAAGAGCAATAGCAAGGTAGTTCTCTTTAGAGAGATGCGTGTCTTCTAAGACAGACGACTGAAAGGAAATCAAGTAATCATAGGGAGCCAGAGCACTCTCCAATTGTTCTTGGCAAAGCCTAGGTGCAATCAAACCTCCCCATACACAAGTAAGAGTATCAATTGCTTGCTTGAAGATAATGTGCGTTTGTACGGGTCTCATTGACCTGCCTGGTTTAGCTAAATTTCTCGCCCTCATCTTCAAGCCGAGGGCGAAAATCTACACATACCTCGCAATCGCCATCTCAATCAGCGCAATCGTCAGCAGCGCGGCGGTCCACTTTGCGCCGGTGGACAACTTCGCTTGCTGCCGCTTCAATTCGGCGGCCTGCTCCGGCGTGGGCGGCTTACCCCCGGCCTGAATCTCTTTACCTAACGCTGCCAAACGATCCGCGGCGGACTTGCTCACCGTAAATCCTAAAACGAAGGCGATAATTGCCGCAACACCCCCAATCGTAAAACTCAGCCCAGCCGCGGTCGTAATCCAATCCAAGCGGAAACCGCCCGAATCTTTCCAATAGAGCAGCACCCCAGCCAGGATGTTCGTCCCAGCGGCGGCGCTAAGCACCTTCGGCAGCCGGCCCTGCATGAGGCGCTGGATGAATTTGGGGCCTTCCGGCGCAGAAGCTTGAGCCGTCGGCATCAGGAAGCCCACCATCATCCAAATCGCGCCGACCCAAAAAACCCCGGCCAAGATGTGAAGCAGTCTGAGAACAATTGTGTAAATGTCCATGAATAATCTCCTTTAGAATTTATCGGTGACTAAAGAATAGGACGCAGACCTTCGGCGCAGATTTTCGCAGATCAAGAAGAACAACCTAAATCTGCGTTCATCTGCGTGTATCTGCGTCCCAATTACTTTCAGATATGAATATATACTCCAGTGAGTCCATGCGCCGCTTCCATCAACGTCTCGGACAGCGATGGGTGCGCGTGGACGTTGCGTGAAAGTTCCTCGGCGGTCAACTCCATCGTCTGCGCCAGCGTCAGCTCCGGGAGCAGTTCCGTCACCTCCGGGCCGATCATATGCGCGCCCAGGATTTCGCCATACTTTGCCTCGCTAATGATCTTCACGAAGCCCTGCGAGTCATTCAGCCCCAACGCCTTACCGTTCGCGATGAATGGAAACTTGGCGATCTTCACATCATAACCTTGTTCCTTCGCCTGTTTCTCCGTCAGCCCGAACGAGGCCACCTGCGGGCGGCAATAGGTCGCGCGCGGCATCATAATGTAATTCAGCGTCACCGTCTCGTGCCCGGCAATATTCTCCGCGCACACAATCCCCTGCGCCGAACCGACGTGCGCCAGCATCAACTTCCCGGTCACATCGCCGATGGCCCAAATCCCCGGCACATTCGTCTGAAGTTTGTCGTCTATTTGGATGAAGCCGCGCTCCACCTTAACGCCCAGCGCTTCCAAGCCCAGGTTCTCTGAGTTCGGCTTAAAGCCGATGGCGACGAGCGCCTGCTCGGCCTCCAAGGTCTCCACACCGCCCGGGCCATCCTGTCGGACTTTCACCTTGACCAGTGGCCCGGAGGCATCAACGCCTTCCACCTTCGTGCTGACCTTGACCGCGATGCCGGACTTCTCAAATTGTTTGACCAGTTCCTTGCCGATCTCCTCATCTTCGAGCGGCACGAGTGATGGCAGCATTTCGACGATGGTCACCTTGGTCCCATAGGAATGCCAGACCGTGGCAAACTCCACGCCGATCGCGCCGCTGCCGATGATGACGACGGATTTAGGCAACGTCTCCTGCAAGATTGCTTCCCAGTAAGTGACGACTTTCTTGCCGTCTATCGCGACGCCGGGAATCGTGTTGGCGCGCGCGCCGGTGGCGATGACGATGTTCTTGGCCTCGAGCGTTTTCTTGCCCCCCTCTTTATCTGTGACCTCGACCGTTGTCTTGCTTTTGAGCGTCGCGCTGCCCAGATGGACGTCAATCTTGTTTTTCCTCATCAAGGAACCGACACCCTTTGTCAGCCGATCGGAGACTGCCCGCGAACGCTTGACCGCCGTCCCATAGTCCAGCTTCAAGTTGTCGAAGGAGAAACCAAAATCCTGCGCGCCGTGCCGGAGCAACTCCGCGACTTCTGCGTTTTTGAGCAATGACTTGGACGGAATGCAGCCGACATTCAAGCAGACGCCGCCGAGCCACTGTTTATCCACTATGGCGACCTTCTGCCCAAATTGCGCCGCGCGAATCGCGCACACGTAGCCGGCTGGACCAGCACCGATGATGAGGACATCGTAGTTCATGGAAGAGTCTCCTGTTTGGAAAGGCTGACAAGGTGAGGGGGTGAAGGGGTGAGAGGGTGATAGTTGAAGAGATCACCTTGTCACTATGTCACCCGCTCGCCTTACCATTATTTGTTGACCACCCATGTTTCAGAGTGATGAATCATACCAACGACTGTACCGAGGATTTCATCATAAATTCGATAGAGTTCTCTGGCCGTCTCACGCTTCACGTACCCACATTTTACCGCGAACTCAAGCCATACCTGAGTCTCGGCTGCTTCGCTTTCTACGTCCGAGAGCTTGCTAATAAAGGCCGCCTCATACCGTCGCTTTCGCCAGGCCTCGGCCAGATTGGCGCATACTGAACGCGAGGAGCGACGAAGTTGATCTGTCAAAGAGTATACTTCTTCTTTGGGAAATGTCTTCGACAATTCAAAAATCTGCATCGCTGCGTCAAAGGCTTTTTGATAGACCTCCAACTCCCTATGCGTCCTAATCCTCTTTGCCATTTCCTCTCCTTTGATTGTTCTTGTCACCCCCTCACCCTCTCACCCCCTTACCCCTTCACCTTGTCATCTTTTCATCTCTACTGCCCGCTTCACCGCCGCATACGCATCCAACACCCCATATCCGACATCCTCATTAGGTGTGCCGCCGTGAGAACACAGAGTCTGTCTTCCTTGAAAAGGCTGCGCTGTGTCAATCAGAATTTGCCGCGTCTGCTTGATGTCGCCGATCAGTTTCGGGTTCGCCGACCACATGAGCGCAACCGCGCCGACGACATGCGGCCCGGCCATGGAGGTGCCCTCTTCCGCGCCATAAGCGTTTTCTGGCAGCGAAGAGAGAACGTCCACGCCGGGCGCAATAATGTCCGGTTTGATTCGTCCGCTGCCGTCTACCGTCACCGGCCCGCGGCTGCTGAAAAGCGCCAACTCGCCGAACTCGTCCACCGCGCCGACGCTGAAGGCGTCCGCATACAGCGCCGGAGGATCATCCACACTGCCGCAACGTGGGCCATCATTTCCGGCGGAGGCGACGACGAAAATTCCGGCGGCGCTCATCGCGCTGACGGCCGGGCCAAGCGCGTTGGCATCGCAGCCTTCGATGGGCGGGCAGCCCCAGGAATTGTTGATGACGTGCGCGGCGCGTGCCGGATCGCCAGCATGGAGGGGATCGCCGTCCTGCGGATAAGGCGCGAGCATGAACTGCAAACAGTCGAGATATACCGCCGGGTTGCCCAGGTTGCGTGCCAGGTTTACGCAGCCGAACCACTGCGCGCCGGGCGCGACGCCGATGCCTCCACTCCCCAGGATGGAGCCCAATGTGTGGGTTCCGTGCCCGCCAAAATCCGTCGGGGTGCGCGAATGATTCCACGGGTCGAGCCAGTTGTAATCGTCGCTTCCCCCTTGACCACGGTAGCTTGCGCTCAACGCGGGATGATCGCCTTGCACGCCAGAATCTGATTGACCGACGACGATGCCCTCGCCTGTGATTTGAAACTCTTCCCACACGCGATCGGCGCCAATGGAAGTGATGTTCCAGGGTGGCGCCGTTGGCGCGGGATCGTGTCCGGTGATCGCGACGGGGGGAGGCACGGGGAGCGGGCGCACATGTTGACTGTCAAGGATGCGATCCACTTCCGGCTGCAGCGCGAGATAGGCGCGCAGGATCGGCCCGCTGTTCACTTCAATGGCGTTGACGAGGTAATAAGGCTGATAGTCCGCGTGGAGGCGGTTGAGCGTTGCGCGCAGTTTTGCCTGAGTCATATCGGCGTGCTCCGTCAACGTTTGGTAGACGTAGCGCAAACGCTCATCTCGGTTGGTGATTGTGTAGGCCGACTGCACATCCGCTTGGTCTTTCAGGATGACGAACAACTGCTCGCCGTAAAAGCCCGGCTGCCCGATGAAGAAATAAATCAATAGACCGAGAAGCCCGGCGATGATGACTCCGCCAAGTGAAAGACCGGTGGACGGCGGCCCCTTCAGACGGTGGCGAAAGCCCCACAACATTAAGCCGATCGCCCAGGCGATGAATAGCGAGAGGCCCGTGGACAGAAGCGCCCATTGCAAAATATCGCCCCAACCCAGGAAGCCAAGGAGCAACGAGAGTTCTTCCGGGTCCACGAACATCAGCGGCGCAGCGGTGGCTAATCCCACCAGCGCCGCAATCGGCAGCCAACTGCGGTTCGCGTCGGTGCGTTCCATCCCCGCGAAGCGACTGAGGCCCGCGACCGCGAAGCCCAAGGCCGGTAAAACGAGCGCCAAAAGAATTTGCGTGCCCCCAAACCCGAAACCGGAACCGAGGATCAGCAGCGCGATTCCCGCCGCGAGTCCGCCGAAGGCGAAGCCCTCCCCCGGATCGGGGTCTTCCGCCGCGAGCAGTTCCATCAAAAAGATGCCGATGAGCACACCCGCAAACAGGCCCAGACTCAATCCTGCGAGCAGATTGAGGAGCGAATCGAGCGGTGAGCCGAGCGCGCCGAGCGCCAACCAGGGAAGAATAATGAGGAGGGCGATTCCGAGTGCGGGGAGCAGCGTCTGCGATTGAAAGCCAAGCTTGCGCTTCCGGCGGCGCGCAAAGAGGATCAAGCTAATGGAGGCTACTAGGCTGAGGGCCGTCTGCGCCAGGGCGGCTGGTTGGTTCCACACATCGGGCAGCAGGCGGACAAGCCCTAAACTAAAAAGGAACAGGATAGCAATGAGCCATGTCTGATAAGCGGCGCGGAGGCGTGGCGCGCGAGTGAAGATGGCGAGGGGGATCACCGGCCCGGCCAGCAAGACGCCGTGGCTCCACGAAATGATAAGCCAGACATAGCCGGGGGTGGTGATGCCGGAGGCCAACAAGAGTTGAGTCGTGAACCAGGCCACGCAGTGCATCAAGACGGTGATCGCAATAATCCAGAGCGTGGCCAAGATGAAAAGTGCGTAAGCGCCGACGCCGGGAGATTCCGGTATTTGAATAGAAGACGAGGTTTCTGTCATGGGCGTTTCCTAAAAAGGGCGATGAACCACGAAGTGACCAAGACTCAAAGAGTTTTGAAGATAGGACTTTCGCTTTTACGGAGTCCGAAGTTCGCGAAGCACCCCCGCGGGGCTCCTGACTTCGGACAAAATCAGGAGATTTTGCACTCCGAGCGAAAGTCCTAGAAGATTTATTGTGGGGGCGCACGCAGAGAATACCACAGGGGTCTTTGAAACACAAAACTGTCTGAATAATTAAAAACGTAACGCACTCTTCTAAGAGTGCGTTACGTTAGGCCGGCCCAGGGGCTGGCCGAGAATTCAGGGTTGAAGCGGGTTACGCTGCTTTAGACTTTTGGGTGTTGGCCGGGCTTTCGAGATAGGCCTCCACATCTTTAAGCGCGACCTTATAAGCTTTGAGAAGATCGCGTTCCTTGCTGCGACAGCGGCGCACGGTTTGCAGCGCGCAGGTGTCACAGCCGCGCATGGCGCGGAAAGAGTCCGTCTCGCATTCCATGCAACCGTTGAGGCGGATCATCAGCAGCGAAAACGCCAGGCTTTCCGGATGCGTCTCCTCAAGGGGAGTGACTTTATCCACCAGGTGCTCCCACTCCGGGCCACAGGCTTTTCGCAAGGTTGGGATCAGGCGAGAGGGAAACATGATTTCAGTTGTCACATACATAGTTGGTCATCCTTTACGGATTACAAACTCTCCGTTGATTGTGGACGAATTATATGAAGCCTAAAAACTGAAATCAATACACCCGAGTACTAATTTGGTTGTAGTTTGGATATAAAGATTGATTTGGGTAAGATGGAGCGCACGCATGCTTGAAGAAAGTGCAACTTCTGGGCCAGAGGTGAGGAGGGGATGGGTTGTAGATGAAGAATGACAAGGTCCCACGGGGATGCTTCGCGATGAAGGGGTGACACGGTGACAAGGTGACTGTCAGGGAGCAATAGCGTGTTCGAAATCTCCTCCATGACAGTCACCTACAGATGACGATCAGACTCGACCCACGACGACGCCTTTGTATTTCTCCCAATCTTCGTCGCTTTCGAGGGTGACCACCCGATAGACCTCGGCGTACTGCATCTCCTTGCCTTTGGCGCGTTCGGCCGCCCAGCCTTTGATCCGGTCCGTAATATCCGTCTTGATCTGGCTTTTGTGCGCGTGCAGCGCAGCGATCTTTTGATCAATGGTCTCGTCAATGGAGACGTACGTGCCTCCCTCGCCCCAACTGGTGCAATAGACCTTGCGCGGTTTGTGAGCCGTCAGCCCTTCGGCAGCTAACTCTTCAAACAGGTTGGGCTGACCGGCGGCCGGGAAGATCGCGTCAATGGCCGCGGTCGCCGCCGCGCGGTGGTCAGGGTGATTGATATAGTTGTCGCCCGCCCACACCACCGTCGGATCGCCAGTGATGATGACTTCGGGCCGGAAGCGCCGGATTTCGCGAACGAGGCGCTTGCGGAGTTCCAGCGTCGCTTGCAGCATGCCATCCGGTTCCCGCAGAAAGACGACCTCGCGTGAGCCGATGATCTCTGCCGCTGCGCGTTGCTCACTTTCGCGGATTTCGATGGCCTTTTGCTTGGTCATGCCTTCCGCCGCAATTCCGACATCGCCGCTAGTGCAGAGGACGTAGATAATCCGCGCGCCGCCTTTGGCCCAGCGCGCGAGCGTGCCCCCACAAGAAAATTCGACATCGTCCGGATGGGCGACGATGGCCATGGCCGATTCAGGAATATAAGTTTTAGTGGCAGTCATAAGGTGTCCTTTGGAGAAATAGGTTACGGAATACGCAATACGGAATATGTGATTCGTATTGCGTATTCCGTAGAGTTTCTCTATCGTGCCAGCAGTGTCTCGCCGCTGATGAGGATCAAGACATCAATGTCTCGGCGATAATGCATGCCTTCGACGGTTTGCTCCGGGACACTAATGGTGACGAAGCCGACGCCGCGATGCGGCGGCTTGTTGAGCACCAGTGGCTCATCCGCGCGTTTGAGGGTGAGCACCCAGGTTTTGTCGCTGACTTGGGGCCAATGCTTATGCGCGGCCTGGAATTGGGCGTCGCTAATCAAGTAATATTTGCGGGGAGCATCAGGCATAGACTGGTTCCTTATAAGTAAATTGATCTACAGACTACGCACTCTGTTGAAGTGACACGTGATGCGTGACTCGTGATACCTGGTTCGTAAACTGGAATGGAGAGCGCTCAAGCAAATCTTATCCCATGACGCCACGGACGGCGGCGATGTGCGCCGGTGTGGTTCCGCAGCAGCCGCCGACCAAGGTGGCGCCCTGCTTGAGCCATTCGGCGGCCAACTGTGCGTATTCCAAAGGCGCAACCTCCTCGGTGTCCGGCCACTCCGGGATCTCCGTGGTGCGACCAATGTTAGCGTATAAACCGGTAATCGGCACGGGCGTAGACAAGGACTGGGTGGCCGCACGCAGTTCCTTAAAAGGTTGATCAATCAGGGTGGAGGGTGTGCAGTTGATGAGCAGGCCGACGACGCCCAAGGGAGCAATCGTCTCCACCGCTTCGGTCACGCTTTCACCCGAAAAAAGTTTGCCGTCGCCCCGGCAGACGAAGCTGGTAATCACCGGCAGACCGGTCGCGCGCGCGGCCTGAGTTGCGGCCCGGGCCTCGCGGAGGGTGTTCATCGTTTCCACCAAAATTAAGTCTGCGCCGGCTTCGAGTAAAACCTGAGCCATCTCCGCGTGTTCGCGCTCGCACTCCGCTTGAGGCGGGACACGTTGCGGTGAGTAGCAATCCTCCAGCGGCCCCATCGAACCTGCGACGAAACGTTCGAGGCCGCGCTGACCGGCGAGCGTAGCGACCTCCCGGGCAATTTTCACCGCCGAGAGTGTTAATTCCTTCGCGCGGTGCCCCAGCCCGGCGACGGCCAGCGAACGGTGGTGCGTCCGAAAGGTGTTGGCGGTGATGATTTCTGCGCCGGCGCGGACGTAGTCGGCGTGAATCTGGTGTAAGACTTCCGGCGCGTTGAGCAGCGCGTGGGCGCTCCACAGTGGCAGGCTAATATCCACCGCTCGGCGTTCGAGTTCGGTTCCGGTTGCGCCATCTAACAGAAGCGGGCGGCCGCGGGTCAGGCGCTTGAGGAAGTTCATGGGGCAAGAAAGCAACCACGGATTACACAGATTACACAGATTGACTTCACTGTAAAAAGCCCTTTTACCGCAGAGCGCGCCGAGAAAATCATTTTATCTCAGCGCTCTCGGCGCGCTCTGCGGTGAGAAGGTTTTGAAATTATGCGAAAGCTGCGGAGTAACAACATGCTGGGCCAGGATTATACCAAAGGCGAGGAAGTATATCCTCAGGGCGAGGAACTGTAGATGAATACCGTGGCCCCCACGCCGGCGTAATCGTATAACCAACGCGCGTCTTTAGGGGAAAGGTTGACACAGCCGTGCGAGGATTTGATGCCGAAGTTGTCATGCCAATACGCGCCATGCAGCGCGCGGTCACCATCGTAATAGAGAATCCATGGCACATCTTCCAGAAAGTAGTAATCGCTTCGGTCATCGCGATACGCGCCGCTCATCTTCCCGTGCGTGAGCTTGGCCCAGACCTTGAACGTGCCGGGCCGTGTGGGAAAGTAGCGCGAGCCGCTGGAGACGAGCGTGGCAAAAATTAATTGACCGTTTTGATACACGCCGAGGGTTTCTTCGTAGGTGTCTACCGCGATGACGTTCCCCGGCGCTCCGGCGGGCGGCGTCGGGTGTACGAGCGCCAAGTTGCGCTGCTCAACCCATTGATCCGGCCCGATGAGATACCAGTCCCAATCTCCAACCCGCTGCACGCCGAAAACTTGAAACGATTGATAACGACCCATGTAAGCTGCCTCGGGATTAGGCGGCGCGCCGGGGGTGACGCTTGGGCGGACGCGGTTGATGACCCAGCCCACCGGCGCGGCGGGTGGCGCGCCGAAGCCCATCCCCTGGAAGGAGGAGGGCAGCGCTTCTTTTAAATCTTCGGCGCGCATGTATTCGCTCAGATTGATTTGGTAAAAAGTTTGGTCTTGAAGGCTGATTGTCCCGATCACACTGACGAACACAAATCCTTTTTCAAGTGTGCGGACAGGCGGCAAACCGGCCAGCGCCTCGAGCGGATGATGATACACCGGCGCGGTATCGGTGATGACGCGTCCGTAAGCGTCCGGTGTGAGGCCGCGATAAGGACGCACTTTGGTGACGATGGGTGAGGGCAGCGGATAAGGCAACCCGACGGTCATAAGTCGAGTGGCGTATTTTACCGGCCCGGCGTCCGGGCAATCGGCGGGGTGCTGGAGTTGGTAGTTGGGAGGACAAAGTGCTGGTAAAGGATCAGAGGGAAGAGAAGCTGACGGAGGATGGAGGACGGAGGACGGACGACGGACGAAGGACGAAGGACGAAAGACGAAGGCGGGTTGTGCGAAGGCAGAGGCAGGGGAGAGTAAAACTATGAACAACGAGAGTAGAAAGAGAGATGCAAATCGTTTGGATAACAACATTTGTTATTCAAGTTCCCTCAATTCCTTGAGTTCCTTCAACTCCCTCAGTTCCTTCCGGTTTCTCTTATGGCGCGCCACCGGCTTCGATGTCCGTGGGCGTTTGGCCGGTAGGATCGTAGACCCACACGGGTGTGCCTTGCTCCGTCCAATTGTATAGCCAGCGGGCGTCGAGCGGTGCGAGGTTGACGCAGCCATGTGAACGCTTGAAGCCAAGCCGGTCGTGCCAATACTCGCCGTGCAGCGCCCGTGAACCATCAAAGTACATCACCCACGGCACGGCTTCCAAATAATAATAATCGGAGCCGTCCGACTCATACGAGCCGCGCATGCGGTCGGTGAGCAGGCGTGACCAGATGTGAAACAGGCCGGGCCGGGTGGGCCATTTATCAAGCCCGGAGGAGACGAGTGTGGCGTAGACTAAGCGGTTGTCTTCGTAAGCGGCCAGGGTTTGCTCGTAAAGGTTCACCTGAATCCATTTGCCGGTAACCCCTTCGGGCGGGGGATTTAAATCCACTTTCCCTACCGCGCGCTGTTCTACCCATTGATTCGGCCCGATCAGATACCAATCCCAATCGCCGACGTGCATCGTCGCAAAAATTTGAATGACGGTTCGGCGCTGGAGAAAAGGGATGGTGCGCGGTGGCGTGACGCCGGGCCTTGGGCTGGGGCGGACATTCGCGACTAGCCAACCGAATGGATAAGCCGGGTTGCCGGAGAAGGCTTGCCCCTGGAAGGTGGTGGGCTTCACCTGGCTCACGTCGCCGGCGCGGAGGTAGCTGCCGTTGCGAATCTGGTAAAGAGTTTGGTCGCCCTGTTGAACGGTTTTGGTGAGATTGACGAAGATGAATCCCCGGCCCAGCGTGCGGTCTACTGTTCCGGCCAGCGCGGCCTCGGGTGTGGTGAAAAGTGGCGCGTCCGGCGTGATCAAGCGCGCATAGGTGGCTTTGACGACCGGGCTGATTCTTTCCAGCGGTACGATGGGAAGTTCAGGAATGGGATCAGGCATGCGCACCGCGGCGAGTTGCGCGGCGTATGCGCCCGGCCCCAGGTCGGGACACAATTCGGGATGTTCAACTTGTAGGCGGGGGATGCAAAGTTCGTCGAGCGTATCGGCGGGAGGTGGTGCGGTGGTGAGGCTGACGGCGAGGATGAGGGGGAGGAAGTTCACACGCTGATTATAGTCCGAAATGAATTTCGGCAACGGATTTTGTAACCGCTTCGCGTGTAGCGGATGGCGATGGTTTGTATCCGTTACATCCGCTACCAAATCCGCTGCCGATATTCACGGCGACACCGCCACCCGAAAACCGAGGTAGTCGATACGAAGGACAGAGCGGCTGCGGCCGCGGTAAGCGCAGCGCGCGCCCCCACGGTTGGTGCCGAAGGAACCGCCGCGCAGCGCCCGGACTGCATTGCCTTCCAGCGTCTCATCTGCCAGCTTAGAATAACTCTCACGCCACTTTGTCCCACACCACTCCCAAACATTCCCAACCATATCCAGGCAGCCGTATGGACCCGCGCCGCCGCGAAACAATCCAACCGGCGAAGTGTCGCCTAAGCCCAACTCATCCGAATTGCATCTAAGATCCGCCCACGCCTCACCCCAAGGATACTCGCGCTGGTCTTGGTCACCGCGCGCGGCTTTCTCCCACTCGGCCTCAGTTGGCAGGCGCACCCCGCGGCCTATCTTTTCGCTCAACCAGCGGCAGTAGGCCTGCGCGTCATGCCAACTGATATTGACCACCGGGTGGTTTTCTTTTCCCTTCGGCGGCTGACCACTCCGCCAGTCACTCGGGGACTCTGTTTTCCGATCAGCGACAAACAGCGCGTACTGTGCGTTGGTAATGGGCACGCGCGCGATCTGAAACTCGGGTAGGAGCACTCGATGTACTGGTTTCTCGTCCTCATCACCTTTGTCACTGCCCATCCAGAATTCGCCCGCCGGGACTGTGACCCACTCCGGCTCACCCCACGGCGCTTTCCAGAATTTGGAAGCCGTGCCAAATTGCCCGCGCTCAATCTGGCCGAGCGCGTTCGCCGCCGCCACCCGGCGCAGAATAAGTTCGTGGTTGCCTTTCTCAAGTGGTTTGTCAAGCTCGGCCTGGAGGCGGTGTTTTAACTTACTCAGCAAATCGCCCTCCACTCGCGCCGCGCCTATGTCGTACAGGCATTCGGCGGCGAGGATCAAGTGATGATACGGCTCCGGCTCGGTTCGCGGGTCGGTGGCGATAATCGCCTGGATTAATTCGCTCACCCGCCGTTTGCCTTGTGTGCTCAAGTAACCGGCTTCCAGCAAGATGACTTCGCGCCACCAGGGATCGGCCAGCCTTTCAAGCGTGTAAGCCAGCGCGTCCTCCCGGTCGGCGATGGCGCGTGCAGTCAGGTATTCCTGAAAGGTCAGATGCGCGAAGCCATAGATTCCAACCCCACGCTCGATGAGCAACCCACTGCGCTCGTTGATTAATCTCAAGAAAGCCTCCGCCGCTTTATTCGCCATAGGCACATCTCCACTCGCCATGCCTTTGAATGACGGGAGCAAAAGCGAGCGCAGTTCGTCCAGCTCAATCTCGCGCCGCTGTTTTTCATGCAGCCACAGCGCCACCGGCTCGAGCAAACTGCGCCGGTCACCGGCATCCAGCGGCCGGCCCGCGAGTATGGCCTCGGTCTCCAAACCTTTCGCCTCGTCCCAACGGCCCAGCAGAACTTCCACGGCTTCTTCGTACAAATCGGAGCGGCGTTCAGGCAGTGCCGCCCGATAGCGATGCACAAGCGCGACGACGGTGAGGAGCAATGGGTTGACGGCCAATGCGCTGATGCGCGGGTTGCCTTCAATCGCGCAAATAAGTTTATCCGCCTGCGCTTCGGCCTGCCGCAGGATGTCCTCGGACTCATAACTGGCCAGCTTCACTTCCACGACGCGCGTCCAATCCCGCACGAAGCGGCGCACTTCTTCCGAGTTGAACTCGCGCACCTTCGCTAGACCGAACTCGGCGCCGATCCGGGCAGCGCCCTCATAACCCACCTCGCGGCTGGTGACGACGAAGCGATTACCGGGATAGCGCACGGCAAACTTTTCGATGATACGCGCGACGCGCTGGCGCAGTTTGGTTTCAGCCACCTCATCCATCCCATCAAGTAACACTACTGCGTGGTTAGTCTCTAATGCTCTTGCAAATAAATCATTGGGCAAGGAGATGGATTGCGCAGTGTAATAGTCGCGGAGGTAGTTGAGGAGCAAGGCTGGGCCATGTTTGCCGGGATCGGCGTGTTCGGTTTTTAGATGGCGGCCGAAGTCGCGCAAGGGGAGCAGGATAGGCAGGTAATTTTTCTCTCCAAGCTGGAGCCGTTCCTTTATGGTCTCTACGCCATCGCGCAGCGTACGCGCGTAAGTCAGTGCTAGGTAGGCGAGAAGTGTCGTCTTGCCGCTGCCCGGATCGCCAATGATGACGAGGCGGCGATAACGCTCAAGCGCTTGACCGATGGTGAGCGGCTGAAAACCGCCGCGTGCGAATTCCACCCCGTCTGTATCTTCTTCACTATATGCCTTTCTCCCGCTAGGAGAGGGGAGACCGCGTTTCTCAACAGCGGTGAGAGAGACGTAGACCTTTTCGAGATCAACGCTGAGCGGCTGACCTCCTGCTCGGATGCCTTGCAAGCGTAAATGCTGGTGGGTGTCAATCAGATTGTCGAGATAACGGCGGAGGGCTTCGGGGAGGGGTAGAGTTTTGGGGCCGGTTGGGGCTTGATAGAAATTACCATGAACAACGGTCACATTTTCGCCATCAACTTTGTCTCTCCCAATCACAGTGTTCGCATTCAAAGTCTGAGCGTTGATGTTAACCACGTTGTCTTGAGAGTTGTTAATATTGATCTGCGCCAGCAGCACCTGTCGCTTGGCACGCAGCGAAGTTAATGTCGCTTGAAGCTGCTCGTCGGGCAGAATGCCGCGCAGCGCTTCCTGGGCCGCGAGCGCCGCGTCTATCTTGAGGAGTTCATTTTGTGGATCGGGTTGATCGGGCATGTCCCCTGTCCCCTTTCATGGAGTGATTGGCGAGACCTCACAGGTCTTTACCCACTCCGCTTCGCTCCGGGGCGCTTCGCGAGACCTGTGAGGTCTGTTATAGGACAGGAGTATACCGAACGAGGAGTAAAAAAGGAAACAGCGGGGTGGACAACGCGCTTGCGTGCCTACGGCAAAACGGACAAACGGATGAGAGCGGATGGCAATGACTCGACTATCTGCCGCTTGAGTACTTCACGTGTCACGTATCACGCATCACGTGATTCAGCACTCAAGTTTCAGTCACCAACTCTTCTTTAGCCTTCTTATTCTGCTTGCCGCGCTCCTCGGTGCCGAGGATGCGCTTGCGGATGCGGATGTTCTGCGGAGTGACTTCAAGGAGTTCATCTTCGCCCAAATATTCGATGCACTCGTCCAGGCTCATTTTGCGCGCCGGGGTCAAGCTCTCCAGCATGTCGCCGCGCGCCGCCCGCATGTTGGTCAGGTGCTTCTTCTTGGCGACGTTGATCGGCAAATCTTCCGGGCGGATATGCTGGCCGACAACCATGCCTTCATATAACTCATCGCCCGGCTCGACGAACAGCGTGCCGCGTTCCTCGGCGTTGCGCAGCGCAAACGTCGTCGCGGGGCCGGCTTCCCAAGCCACCAGGCTGCCCAACTCGCGCTGTGCGATGGGGCCGGAGTACGGCAGGTAATCATGGAAGAGCGCATTCATCTGCCCGGTGCCTTGCGTGGAGGTCAGGAATTGATAACGGAACCCGAGCAGGCCGCGCGTCGGGACGAGGTAGGTCAAATAGACGGAGCCATCGCCGCCCTGGTGCATGTTCGTCATCAGGCCGCGCCGCTTGCCAAGCATTTCGATGACCGTGCCCATGTGTTTCTCGGCCACCTCCACGTGCAGTTCCTCGACCGGTTCGAGCGTTTCACCGGCCTCGCCGGTTCGGTAGATGACCTCCGGCTTGGAGACTTGAAATTCGTAACCCTCGCGGCGCATTGTTTCGATGAGGATTGCTAAGTGCAATTCGCCGCGCCCGGAGACGAGGAAGGTGTCCGCGTTCTCCGTGTCCTCGACCCGCAGCGAGACGTTGTGTTCGAGTTCTTTGTAGAGACGTTCGCGAATCTTGCGCGACGTGCCCCACTTGCCCTCGCGGCCCGCTAAGGGTGAGGTACTCACCCCGAAGGTCATCCGCACGGTGGGGGCCTCGACTCGAATCCCCGGCAGCGCGACCGGATTGTTCACGTCCGCAATCGTCTCGCCGATGTGAACTTCTTCCAGCCCGGCGATGGCGGCGATTTCGCCCGCCTGAACTTCATCAATATCCACCTTCTGTAATCCTTGGAAGACGTACAAATACGTGATCTTGCTTTTTTCTATCTGACCATCCGGCAAGATGCGCGCGACCAACTGACCTTTGCGCAGGCTGCCGTTGAACAAACGACCGACAGCCATCAGGCCTTTGTAATCGTCGTAGCTTAAGGTCGTGACGAGCATCTGCGTCGGCGCGTCCGGGTCTACTTTGGGCGGGGGGATGTGCTGCAAGATGGCCTCGAACAGCGGTTGATAGTCCGGCGAAAGTTCAGGCGTGAGACCGGCTTGCTGAGTCAGCGCGTTCGAGTAGAGGATGGGGAAATCGGCCTGTGTTTCGTTCGCGCCGAGTTCGATGAACAGGTCAAACGTTTTGTTGACCGCGCCGACCGGGTCGGCGTTTTTGCGATCCACTTTGTTGATGACGACGATGGCTTTGTGGCCCATCTCCAGCGCTTTGCGCAGGACGAAACGCGTCTGCGGCATCGGGCCTTCGGCGGCGTCCACCAGCAGCAGCACACCGTCTACCATGTTCATCACTCGCTCCACCTCGCCGCCGAAATCGGCGTGGCCGGGCGTGTCTACGATGTTGATCTTAACCTCCCGGTAGGTTACGGCGGTATTCTTGGCGAGGATGGTGATGCCGCGTTCGCGTTCGAGGTCATTGGAATCCATCACGCGCTCGGCCACGCGCTGGTTATCGCGGAAGGTGTGCGCCTGTTTAAGCAGCCCGTCTACCAGTGTGGTCTTGCCGTGGTCTACGTGCGCGATGATGGCGATGTTGCGAAGGTCTGTTCGTTCAGTGAGCATAGCTACTTTCGGGACGGAGGACGGTAGACGGATGACGGAGGAACTTCCTCCATCCATTGTCTTCCGTCTGGCGTCTTTACACAAATAAAAACTCGGCCAAAAAGCGGGCCGAGGGTTCGGCGTGCAATGGGTCGTCGGACTGGCCTGTAACGCTGGAGATCATACCACCAGCCGAGGGGGTTGGGAAGGGTAAATTTAGCACCCAAGAGGAGCGGCGCGTCCTTCGACTTCCACTTCGGCTACGCTCAGTGTCCGCTCACGCGCACTTCGCGTGCACGCCGTGGGTATCACCAAAAAATCCCGCTTGACGCGCTTTCTGGCCTCGTGATATAGTTTGCGGCTGTAGGATGCGAGTAAGTTCTCGTTGGAAGCAGGACAATAGCTCATCCTCTGGGCTATTTTTACGCCTTCGGCGGCTCCGATGGAACAAACAAAGCGCCTAACACCCATTTTTCAGGCTTTTGCTTAATAAGGAGGCAAATACAATGTCTGAGCGCGTCGTCGGCACGGTTAAGTGGTTCAACAGCAGCAAGGGCTATGGCTTTATAGCCCGCGAAGGCGGTGAGGACGTCTTCGTACATTTTTCGGCCATTCAAGGTGAGGGCTACCGCAACCTGGAAGAGGCCAAAAGGTGGAGTTCACCATCGAGAAAGGCCCCAAAGGGCTGCAGGCTGCTAACGTCGTCAAAGTGTAAAACTACTTCGTCGCCACAAAAAAACCGCCGTGATCCACGGCGGTTTTTTATTTTGGGAAGAGCGAAGTGCGGCGCACGGCGTTCTTAAGGCGCTGCTGGCGGTATCGGCTGCCAGACCGGATCGGTATCCGTCGCCTCGTTGTTGGTCAGGTTCGTTTGCCCGGTGCCGGCCACGGTCATCAAATAAATCTCTCGGTTCTGGTCGCGCGTGGACGTGAACACGATCCACTTCCCGTCCAGGCTCCACTGCGCTGAGAAGTTAGTCCCGACGGTGGTCAATTCGTTCCGACTCAGGCGGTTCTCTACTTCGGTCAGGTTGATGTTCGTCGAGCCCCGCAAGGTGTAGAGGAGGTATTGTCCATCCGGCGAGATGGCTGGGTCTTCCAAGAAGGCGTTGAAATCCTTGCTGCTGCGGAACGTCCGGTGACTCGAGCCATCCAGAAAGTAACGCCGGAATTCCTGGCCGTCAAAGCTGGTCGTGATAAAAATCAGACTCTTGCAGTCCGGGAACAAGGCGGGGTCATATTCGGTGGGGCTTTTATGCGTGGCGCTGAAGTTATTCGGCCGCTTTTCTGCGGCAATATCCTCCAGCGTGGTATAGAAGATTTGGCGCGCGTTGTTGACGCGGGTACTGGTAAACCAGAGCGTCCCGTCGCTGCACCAGGTGGGATCATAGTCGTCACCGGGGGCGATGGTGAGGTTGACTTGATTCTTGCCATCGGCATCAATCATCCACAGTTCCAGACCGTTGTTCACACTGCCGGCGGCCACGTACACTAGCTTGGTCCCCTCCGGGTTCCAGGCGAGTTGCGTTCCGTGCAGTCCCCAGCCCGGCTCCCATTTATTCAAGGGGTCGAAGGTAAGCTGCTGGACATCGCTCCCATCCGAGTTCATCGTATAGATTTGATAATTTTTCCCGTCGCGGTTGCTGATGAAGGCGAGGCGCGACCCGCCCCCAAACGGAGTGCCGGCCAGCGTCGGGGTCGCCGTCGGTTCGGGCGTGGGCGTGTCGGTGGGGGCCGCGGCCAGCGTTGGGGTTTCGGTCATCGAAGCAACCGCTTGCGTGAGCAGCGCACTCGTCGTTGCTTCCGCTGATGACTCGGCGGCCTTCGTTTGAGTTTGAGTAATGCTCGGAGTCCGGCTCGGCTTGGCCGCATTCAGCCCATTCAGCGCGGCGAAGCCGATGAGCACTATTCCCAGAATCACAATCACGCCGCCAATGCCCCCGGCGATGAGCATGCCGGTTGGCAGAGGGGTGCGGGCCGGTTGGACACCGGGCGTTTGGGTCGCCCCGGTCGTCGAAATTGTGGGTGTGGACGCGGAGCGCTGCAAGATCGTTGGCGCAGCTGAACCGGCGGGAACAGTGTTCGAGGGCCGTGCGAGTTGAGTCGCTTGAGCAGGCGTCGTTTCATCCATCAGCGCGGCTTTGAACGCCGCTATATTCTCGAAGCGATTCTCGATCTTTACTTCCAACGCGCGCATTAGCGCGGCGGCGACATGCGGCGAGAGATCAGGGCGGATTTGTTTTGGATCTACCAGTTCGGCGTTGCCGAGCAAGCGTTCCATGCTGTCCGGCGGCGTATGGCCGGTGAGCAGCGTGTAGAGCGTCGCGGCGAGCGCGTATTGGTCGGTGGCCGGCGCCGTGCGGCCCAGGCCATACTGCTCCGGCGGCGCGAAGCCCGGCGTGAGGGCCACCGCCGCGGTCGCCGTTTTTTGGCTGGGATCGCTGGCCTTGGCAATCCCAAAGTCCACCAGCATCGCTTCACCGAAAGAAGTCAGTTTGATGTTGGCCGGTTTAATATCGCGATGGATGATGGGTGGATGCAAGTTGTGCAGGTAAGTCAGCGCATCACAAATTTGAGTCGCCCACTGAAGGACATCGGCTTGGGGGAGTGAGCCCTGGCGGGCCATCCGTTCCTTGAGGTCCTCGCCCTCCACGAAGTCCATGACCAGGTATTGTTCATCGCCCAGGACGAAGTGATTGGTGACGCGCGGCAGATTGGGATGGCGCATCGAGGCGAGCAACGTCGCTTCGCGCCGGAACAGTCTTTCCGACTCCGGCGAGAGGTTGAGATTTTCCTTGACGGCGCACGGGATGCCGAGGCTTTCGTCGGTAGCCAGATAGACGGCCCCCATGCCACCCTGGCCAAGAATACGATCAATGCGATAACGCCCGTTGAGGAGGGATCCGGTTTCGAGAGGCATGGAGTTGATTTTAGACTCAGGCGCGGATTTTGTCTAACCGGGTAGCGGCAACCGAGGGAACGGATTTAACAGATAAAATGGATTGAGAGAACGAAGCGAAGTGCGCCGCACCTCCAAGGTGCGGCGCACTTCGCTTCGCTCTGATGGATTTCAACGTGGAACTCTACGGATAGTGCAGCAGTTGTCCCGGATAGATACTGTAGGGGTATGGAATGCCGTTGGTGTTGGCCATTTGCTCGGCCGAGAATCCGCAGTTATAGCCGATCCGGAACAGGTTCTCGCCGCCAGTCACCGTGTGGGTACCGGAACATGAACCCGCCCCGGCAGGTGAGGCGAGCACCTTGGAGCTTGCGCCTCCCGGGATGTTTAATTGCTGCCCAGGAAAAACAAAATCCGGGTTGACGCCGGGATTCGCCGCGAGGAGTTCGGCGACAGCCACGCCGCAGTTGGAGGCAATCCGGTATAGCCATTCGCCGGGCTGGATGGTGTAAGGACTCGGGCAACCGGATTGTGCGATGTTGGCAGTCGTCGTCGTGGGTAGTGGGGCCGGGGGTAATGAGATAGGCTGTGGGGCAGGATTGGCCGCCGGCGGGCTTATCTGTCCATTCTGTGAGGTCGCTTGCCAGGGAATTTGCTCCCATGTGTACTCGGTAAAGTCTATCGGGTAGGTGGTGAGGTAAGGCCAATCCGGTAAGCGGCTGTCGCCGGTGCCGATACAACAACTATACGTGTTGGCAACCATGAAATGCACGTGCGGCCCACTCGACCAACCGGTGTTGCCTTGCTGGCCCAAATCCGTTCCGACGGGAACGTAAACGCCTTCCTGGATCCAATCTGGAATCGTGTAAGCCGCAAAGTGCATATACCAGGCATACTCGCCGGGGCCGGATTGAATGACGATGGTGTTCGCCCACTGCCAACAGGTCCAATCCGGCGGCGGATCGCCGCACAAGCGAGTGCTGCTATCTTTGACGAAGACGACCGTGCCTCCCTTGGAGCTGCGGATGGTGCTGCTGCTCTGAACCGAGAAGTCAATCGCCGGATACCAATGTCTGAACGCGTAGGCGGTTTGTCCCGCGGGCCAGGGCAGCAGATGGCCTGAATAGCGCAGCGCGCTGGCGTTGGCGAGTGGCTGATGTAATAACTTCTGGGCCGTTTCAGGGCTGAGAAGACCTGGCATAGTGGCTAACAAAAGGTTGTACTCGGCTCCGGCTTCAGGCAGGACGGTCCGCCAACTACCCTCGGTGAGCACAACCAGTGCAACGTCCGAGGCGGCCGGGAGTGGTTGGGCGTTGGCCGATGAGTAGCTTTTGACGTAAGCATATCCCTGGCTGCCTTTTTGGCAGATGGAGTAAACCCGCCACAGGCGCTGGGCGTTGTCTGGCCGACTTTGGGCGAGCGCCGCAGCCACCGAGGTGTAAATGGCTTGTGCGGCTGCCGGTTCATTGTCACAGCCAGCGATGAGTTGAAAATTACCAGGGGAGCTACCTTGAGCTTGGGCGGGGTGGGCGGCTAAACTTGAACTGAAGAGGAGGAATACGATGAAGACCGATTGAAGAATGCGATGACCGGGGATTTTCTTTTTCATTGTCCACCTCGCCGCAGGTAAAAAGTCGGATGTGACCAACGGCGCTATTTTAGGTGGATTGAATTGCCGCGCTATTCCGGGTGTTAGAAAATATTAACGCGCGAAAAAGTTCTCCACGGTTTTATCCAACTCACGGATCAGGGGATGGTCGCGTAGTTCGCCTTCCTTGATGCTTGCGGTGACGGCGCGGTAATACCACGCGGTTTCCGTCCGCCCGCGTTTGAAGCGCGACCAGAGCGCCTCGCCCTGCGCGGCGTAATCGGCGATCATCGAACGCAGGTTATGAAGTTTATCTGCAGCCGTAATGAGTTGCACGGCGCGCGGCGCGGTTTTGAGATAAGCAACCGTATGCTGCTTCCGCGCTTCCCAACTGTTGTTTCGATCTGGCTCGGAGCAACCCTCAACGATTTCCGCCACGCGCTCTCCGAAGGCCTCTCGGATTTGGGCGAGCGTCACTTCGGTATCTTCGACCGTGTCGTGCAGCAGTGCGGCTGTCAGCAATTCCGGATCAGCCTCGCCGGCCTCCAGCAGAATCAACAGCACGCCCACCGGATGCACGATATAGGGGATGTCGGTCGCTTTACGGGTTTGCCCGGCGTGCGCCCGGGCAGCGAAGGCGAGGGCGGAGTCTAGTAAGTTAGACATTCAGTGTTGCGGCGCAAAGCCGGGCGGGTTATACTTTGTTCGGGATGAGTGATGAATTTCAAGGCGCACGTGAATATATGGGCGATGCCCGTCGAGCGCTGCGAACGGCTAACTTGGCGTTCGATGACGGCGATTGGGTGGGTGCAATCAACCGTGCCTATTATGCCATCTTCTACGCAGCGAACGCTGTGCTGAATCTGGAAGGACTTCAACGCAGCAAGCATTCGCATGTGATGAGTCTCTTCCGACAAAAGTATGTCAAGCCGGGGATGGTTGAGACGGAGTTCAGCAAGATCTATGGCGAGGCGTTCAAGCTTCGGAACGAGGGAGACTATGAGCGGGTCAAGCTCCCTGAGCGAGAAGATGTGGTCACTACCATTAAAGGCGCTGAACGTTTCGTGGATCGGATTGAGAAACTGCTGAAGGAATTGCCATGAGAAGTCAGTGGCCTCGACGAACTACCGTTCAACAGCGCGCCGCCATTGAAGAATTTCTGCGCCGGGCGCATACGCCATACCCAGGTCGCATACTCTCGACGATTCTCTTCGGCTCCGTAGCGCGCGGTGATTTCGATACCGACTCCGATATTGATCTCCTGCTCATCGCTGACCAAGCCGACCGCTCTTTTGAGCGGGAGATGTGGAGTCTTAGTTTTGACGTTTCACTTGAGTTTGACGTGATTCTCGACCCACACGTTTATTCGCGCGTCCTATGGGAAAGCCTGTGTGCCAAAGGCCATGCTCTTTGCCGTGATATCGAGCGCGAGGGCATCGAACTGACTACGCCCTCCCTCCCAGCTAGTGGTTTGTAAACTAAGTTTTGCAACGAATTAGTCCAGGCGTATTGTTGAGCCAATACTGGAACTTCCGGCAAGACCATTGCCAGTCAAAAGGGTGAGCGAAATGCTGATTGT
>Ga0075421_100002382_pt1 | contig 22496 bp, 14 predicted proteins | sample SoiMetdeltSBSDD5_FD_75292 | JGI IMG/M metagenome (GOLD analysis project Ga0075421, IMG submission 75292) | Bulk soil microbial communities from a Populus tree surrounding site in Tennessee, USA - Soil MetaG P. deltoides SBSDD5 | ecosystem: Environmental > Terrestrial > Soil > Tree plantation...
TGCCATCGAGTTGCTCGACGTCACCGCCGAATTCAACGACCACGCGCGGCGTGATCGAAAATGACGCGTCGGCCCGCCACCCGAACTCGCTGAAGCGCCCGCCGTAGATCGTGGCACCATCGTGATTGTCGTTGTCGAAATTCACACCGGTCGAGAACAGGCGCTGCGTGATTGCGAAGCGAGGCGCGGGAATGTACTGCCACGACAGCGACGTCAGCCACGCGCGATTGAGTCCGTCCTGAATCTCGTTGTCGCCGATGTCTGGATCGCCTTCCTCGAAGACGGCCCGACCGAAGAGCGTCGTGATCGACACCTGATGCTGTGGAGTCAGGTCGTATGCCACCTTCACTTGCGCATCGACGAACCCGAACGCGAATCCCGCTTCCGGATCGATCCGCCTGATGAGATAGTCGAGATAACTCCGGCGGATCGACGCAAGCCACGATCCCTTACCACCTGCGAACGGGCCCTCGCCAAGAAACCCCGCACTCGTGCCACTCAGCCCCGCGCGCCCATGGAACTGATCTCGGCTCCCTTCGCGGGTCGCGAGGTCAACCTGGGCACCCATGCGGCGCCCGGTTCGCTGAGGATAGCTGCCCGGCAGGAGCGACACGCTACCGAGCGTCTCGCTATTGATCATGGCGATCGATCCACCATCGGTAATGCCGTTGACCGTGTGCAGCAGATAGCGCGTCGGGACCCCGTCGACATTCAGGCCCACATAACGAAATGGATTGCCGCGGACAGCGAACTCACTATAGAAGTCGTCGGTCGCGGTGGCCGACGGCAAAGCCTGTATCGCGCGCAGTGGATCATCGAGCACCGCGCCGCGCAGGTTCTCGAGCTCCCGACCGTGGAGCGACGTGCTTCCAGGCACCGAATCGGATTCGCCTCGCAGTGAACCCGATACCGTCACGCGTTCCGTGTAAGCGCCGGCGCCTTCTGACAGGCGGATCATCATGTCGAGCGGCGCGTCTGCGACCTCGATGTCGGTGCTCAACAGCGCGTAGCCGATCACCGATGCGGTGACGGTCTGCCGGCCGCGCGGGATCGTCACGCCGAATCTGCCATTCGCGTCGGTTTCCGTGTAATTCGATTGGCTTTCGACGTAAATCAACACGCCCTTGATCGGTTGTTCCGTGCGATCGTCGATCACGATGCCGGAGACGTTTGGCGTTTGCGCGAGCGCGGGGGTGCCGAGGCACACCGTCAACAGAATGTAACAGGCGACGTTGTTCATCGGGCAGTCGCTGCGCCGGGGAGCAGGATCAGTGCCATGGAGAATGTGTCACCGTGCGCGCACTTTGCGCGATCCAGCGTGCATTGGAGGAAGCGCTTTCCAACTCCAGAGACGCATCGTGTCCTCAGACCGGAGCTCGTGGCCCAGTTCCCGCGCCAGCCAGCAGATCTGCCCGCGGTGATGCGCATCGTGCTGCATGAGGTAGGCGATCATGTTCACGAGGCGCCGCGGCATGCCCTTGACCCGCGCCTGCCCTCCCGTCAGCGCTGTCTCGAAGAGATCCGCGAGAACGTCCGTCGACTCTCGAAGCGCGCGTTGCGCCTGGAGCGGCGTCGAGCGCAGTCGATCGAGAGGCGAAGGGACCCGGCCATTCTGCCTGAACACCTCGAGCAGCTCGCTCTCGAGCTCCAGTGGCCGACCACGTGGCATCGCATCCTCCCGTAGACTGAGCGTTCTGACGTGACGCTGTTCTCGTTCCTGAACAACTTTCTCACGTGGTGGGGCGCCTTCATCCTCGGCGCGCTCGACTCGTCGCTCTTTGTCTTCGTGCCGTTTGGCACCGACGCGGTCGTCGTGTATCTCTGCGCCCGTAATCCATCCCTGTTCTGGTTGTATCCGCTGTTGACGACGGCAGGATCGGTCGTGGGCGCGGCCGGGACCTATCTGGTTGGCGCAAAGATAGGAGACGCAGGCCTCTCAAGGTTCGTGGCAAAACGCAGGCTCGAGCGACTGCGAACGCGAGTGAAGGAGATTGGCGCATTCGCGATGGGGCTGTCAGCCATGCTGCCGCCGCCGTTCCCGCTGACCGCGTTCGTGCTGACGAGCGGCGCGCTCAAGGTGGGAATGACGCGCTTTCTTCTGGTGTTCGCAGGTGCGCGTCTGATCCGGTTCGGCGTGGAGGGAGTGCTGGCGCGCCGTTATGGCGCGTCCGTGCTTCGATTACTCGAATCAGATATCGCGCAACGGATTGTGATCGGGCTTGTGATCGCCTCGATCCTGATCACGGCGATCACGGTCGCACGAGTGTGGCGAGGAACGCGACGGCGCTAGTCGTGCCGCATCGCCACGAGTGGATCGACCTTCAAAGCACGCCAGGCCGGCACGTAGCAGGCCAGACAGGCGACGACGAAAAGCGTCGCCAGTACGACGCCAAAGGTCGCCGGATCGGTCGCGGTGACGCCATAAAGATAGCTGCTGATGATGCGAGTCGCAGCCAGCGACACCACCAGGCCGACCACCAGGCCGAGCCCGATCACCATCAGTCCCTGGCCGAGCACGATGGCGAGGATGTTACGCGCCGTTGCGCCAAAGGCAACGCGAATGCCGATCTCGCTTGTCCGCTGCGTCACCGTGTGACTCATCACGCCGTAGACGCCGACCACCGCGATGACGAGCGCGATCGCGCTGAAGACGCCGAGCAGGATGACGTACTGACGGAACCCCTGGGTCTGCTGCGCTGCGAAATCCTCGAGCAGTTGCACGCCGGTCACGGCGTGCGCAGGATCCAGCTGAATCGCCGCCGCCTGCGCGCCGGGCAGCCAGTCCCCCACCTGCGCCTGTGAGCGGACGACGAACGTGACCGTCTCGAGACCGAACGCTGTCACCCCTGCCTGAAACTGTGGGAGTTGCGCATATGGCACGTACATTCGCGGCTGCGGCTCACGATTGCGGATAGAGGGGCGGATGTCGGACACGATGCCGACGACCTCCCGTGGCTGGTCGTTATAGAAGTCAACGGTGATTGTCTGCCCGATCGGATCTGCGTCCGGCCAGTAGCGTCGCGCCATCGTCTCGTTGACGAGCACCACCGGCGTGCTCGTCGGTAAATCGAGGTCGCTGAACTCGCGGCCACGGACGACCCGCGCCTCCAGCACCTTGAAGTAGTCGGCACCGATCGGATGCCACGCGGCACGCAGCGCGTCGCGCTCGGAGGTGGCCGGCTGTCGGCCGGCGATCGCAAAGGCGTAAACGCGTCCCCCCGCGAGTGGCCTTGCATTCGAGATGGTCGCGCCGTCGACGCCCGGCAGACCGGCGATGCGATCGCGGAGTTGGGTGGCGATCGTGTTGATGCGCGGGTTCAACTGCATCTCAGTCGAACCGGACGGAGTGGTCTGACCCGTCGCCCCGAAAAATTCTCGTCCCGTAAACGACATCTGGAACGTCGTCAGGTTGCGTGGGTCGAAACCGATGTCAGCATTCGAGAGCCGCATCAGGCTGTTGATCAGGAGAGCCGCGCCGGTGAGCAGCATGAGCGCGCTGGAGACCTGGAGCACGACAAAAGCGCTACGCAGCCGCAGGCGTCCGGGCGTGGCGGTTGCCGCGCGGTTCGACGTCTTGAACGCAGCCGCCAGATCCAGCCGCGACGAGGACAGCGCCGGCAGCATGCCGAAGACGACCGACGTGGCGACCGAGACGATGGTGGTAAACAGCAGGACACGGTTGTCGATGGCCACCTCGTTCAAGCGTGGGATCCATTCCGGTAGCCACTTGAGAAGCGCATTGATGCCAGAGGCGATCACGACGAGAGAGACGAGCGCTCCAAGGAGAGAGAGTGCAACGCTTTCCGTGAGCAGCTGACGAACGATACGCCAGCGGCCCGAGCCAATCGCGGCGCGGACGGCGAGCTCGCGCTGTCGCGTGATGCCTTGAGCCAGCAGCAGACCACCAACGTTGGCGCATGCGATGAGCAGGACGATCGCCGCAGCGCCCTGGAGCATCTGAAAGGGCGCCCGCAGAAAGCCAACCTGCGTTTCGGTGACCGGCTCCACCGTGATACCCCAGCCCTTGTTCCGCGGCGAATCGCGTTCGAGAGAGGCCGCGAACTGATTCGCCCCTTCCTGTGCCTGTTGGAGCGAGATTCCCGGTTTGAGGCGTGCCACGACCCAGCGGTTGCGCGCCGGGCTGTTCCGAAGCCGACCCGTTGGCCGAAGCGGTATGAAGTAGTCCGACGTGGGGCCGGCGAACGTGAAGTTCGGGGGCATGACGCCGATGATCGTGCTCGGATCGACGTTGCCGCCGAAGTCGGCGACGCGAAGGCGCTTGCCCAGCACGTCCGGGGCACCACCGAAACGACGCTGCCACAGGTCGTAGCTGATCAGCATGACGCGGTCGGCATCCGCGCTGTCCTCTTCCTGGGTGAACCAACGTCCCATGAGCGGTGATGCACCAATGGCCATCGCCGACCGGTAGCTGAGCATCTCGCCATCCAGCCATTCCGGGCCGGTGGTCTGTTCATCAACCGGATCGGCGACGTTGCCTGAGACAGCGATGTAGCAGCCGGCGTGCTCGTAGTAATTGGATTCCATCCGCAGGTCCATGCAGGCCCCTGCGTTGGCCAGTCCGGCCCTCACCTCGGGACGTTCCGGCGGAGTGAACCACAGCGTGACCAGTCGCTCCGGCTCCGGGTAAGGAAAGGCGCGGAGCAGGATCCCGTTCACGAGGCTGAAGACGAGTGTGTTGGCGCCAATCCCAAGCGCCAGAGAGAGGACGATGATGAAGGTCGTGCCCGGTTGTCGTGCCGCCACGCGGACGGCATACCGGGCATCCTGCAGGAGTTGGCCGACAGCGGTCATCACACGCATCGTGCTTCTCCTCGAGTGGACGGCTTCACGGGCCATGTCAATCTGTGTGCCGCTCGATTCCGAAGCAATTTGCGAGGAGTGACCCGTTTGTTCGTCCGGGCGTGGGACGCCGCCGTTCAGGAGCGAACGCTTTCGCGCGCATGGAGTTCCCACGCGTCTTGGCCGGGCTTGGTCTGCGCCGGTACAGGGAACCGGAACGCGACTCTCTCAATCACCCCGGAGGGCACCAACTCGACATATGCGTAGCCGGGGGCCGCGAACCGATCCTCGGGGGCCGCATCTTCCGTCTGCCGGGCATTTCCCAACGGCCCGGCGCTCGTCGTGTTGATGTACAGGGGCGCTCGCCCGTCTTTGAGCCGCCGCGGATCGACTGCGACGCCGGGATAGACCAGCGGCGGGTGTTCCTTTCCTGGTTTGACCGGGTAAGCTCCTCTCACACTCTTGACCAGGTACTGGCCCTTGAGGTTTCCCTTGCCTGCCTCGGACGGCACGCAAACGGCCAGAAGATCGTCACGGTGGATGTGACCTGAGAACACGACCTGCACGCCTGCAGACGGCTTTGCCAGATCCTTGATGAATTCGCTTCGTGCGCTGCGGAAGGAGCCGTACTCGGCATCCATACCGTACGGACCTCCATCCGGCCGAATGGCGAAGAGGGGGTGCCCCTTGAGTGCCTTTCCCCCATCGGCGGGTTCGAACTGATAGGTCAAGGGTCCGCGCGCTTCGAGCGGCTTGCCGTACGTCTTGAATCCGCGCACGAGATCGAGTTCGCTCCAGTTCGGGTAGGGACCAAGCGGAGGCGTATGCAGGCCAATCACCTTTGCCTTCCCCGAAAGCTGCAGGAACTGGCTGACCATCCACTGCTGCGTCTTCGTCAGGCAGGAGAGGGCCCTGGGACCACGCGATTGGCCGGCGCCTGGAAGGACGTACCCGTAGTTCTTGCCAAGACGTGTGTCGTAGATCAGCAGCGATTCCCGTTTCCCGAAGTCCAGCATCAGGAGCCGATACCCACCCGGCAATTCGCAGCGATAGTCGAGGAATGGGTTGATCGTCAGCAGATACCAGGCCACCGAATCGATGCTCGTTTCCGTCGGCAAACCCTTGTCTTCGAGCGTCTCGGACGAGGTGATGGCCTTGCCCAGCGCTTTGACGACATCGCGAAGATCAAGGTTCTTCCATCGCGGGTCGTAGCTGTACTTCGCGTCGTGGTTGTCGCCATGGCTCTTCCGGATCCATTCCGCGAGCTGCTTCTCCTTGAACGCGGCGAAATTGTGAACGAGCTCCCGTGGGTTTGGAGCACCAGGCGCAAAGAGAGGATACGGATTCACTCTCCAGTCGTGATTGCCCAGGGACGTGTACACCGGCCTGGTGTAGCGGTCACCTGACGCCAGCAGTTCCTGAAAGAGGAACCAATTCCGATCGCGAACATAGTCCTCGTTCTGGCCAAGCTTGCCGCCCCCGGCCAGCCCTCTATGCCCGCGGCCGTAATCGATCAGGTCGCCGGTCATGAGCACGACGTCGACCTTGCCGTCCCTGGTTGCGTCCGCGTAGATGGCGAGGCTGCTGCGATTACAGTTGTTGAACTGCATTTGCGGCGCAACCGACTTCAGCTTGTCCTCGAGGATGTCCCAACGTACGTCCACATGGAGGTCGGTCACGTGCGCGATGCGCAGTGGCCGCGGCGGCTTCTTCATGACGAAGACCGGATGGAGGATCTCCGCGCGGGGCTTCGATGGCTTGCTTCCCTGCCGCTCGGCCTCCGACAGCACGCCGTACTCGTACTCCCGTAGCAGACCGGGCAGGAGGCGATCCCATTTCTGACGCCACTGCGCACGCAGCTGTGGCGCCGGCGCAGAGTCGACCCACACCTTCGCATCCTTTTCCCGATTGGCGGGCGCCACGGACTTGAGGAGCAAAGCCATCTCGTCCGAGGGCACGTCTTCACCAGCGCGATGGTTGTTCCAGAACACGTGGAAGAGAGACATCTCACCTGTTCCCGCCAGTCGCGCGGATGCCTCCTCGCTGAGGCGGATTTCGTACAGGAACGTCATCCTGGCCTTCGCATACTGCTCACGAACGAAGGCCGGCAGATGCACGACGACGCTGTCGGTCTCGCTTCCTCCGCCAAACGAGACGACCTCGCGGTTGCTGTCAATCGTGACCTTGTGGATGACGAGTTGCTCCTCCCGGAAGCTTCCCGCTGCGCCCGCCGGAATGTACCGCCGGCCCCGTTCCTGCCAAGGCACTATCCGGAGATATCGTGCCGCGTCGGCCTTGGACAGGCTCGGGTTGTCTGACAACACGAGGACGGTGATGCAACGCGTGGCGTCCACCAGCAGCGACGCTACTCGCCGTGAACCCGCAGCCGGAGCGATCACTGCGGGAAACCCAAGGGCGGGCCAGAGGATTCGTCCCTGGATGCGGATGGCAGCCGGCGCCTCCTGTACCAGGCTCTCATCTATCGCCTGCGCTTCTGCTTCTTCGTCGGCGGCTTCGCCCACGTATGTGATCTGTCCGCCCGCGGCGGCCTCACCCTGTTCCGCCGTCCACAACTCGCGCGACGAAGAGACGCTACTTCGGCTCTCTGCGCCCTGCCCCCGGGAGACAGCCGCCGCCGTGGGGCGGTACTCCCAATGCCATTCTTCCGTGGAGATCGGCATGAAGCCGTACGTCGCCGCGTGGGTTTTCAGCCAGCGGTGGAACCACGTGTTGCGCCACCGTCGCCGTGAGGCGTCGTCGGATTTGTTTGCGATGTAATTGCGCTTCGTGCGCACCTGGAAGAAGTCGACCGCGATGCCGCCTTGGTGGTTGCTGTACCCGGGAGCAGCAATCCGCCCGCCCAGGCCAAACCCTCCGGCTTTTTTGCGCTTCAGCAGGTAGGCAATCGCCTCGTCGGAATGTCGGCCCTCGGGGATGGCCTGCCGTGCGGTTTGCGTGCGGTCGTAGTAGCCGCCCTGAGCCGAGAAGTAGCGCTGCCACAGATCGCGTTGGTAACCGCTGCCGCGATAACCACTGGTGACCGTGAGCCGGATGGTCCGTCGCGCGTCGGCATCGCCAGCCTTCTGCGCCGCGGCGAGATCCGCAGTCGCCGCTCCGAGTAGGAGCCCGGCCGCTGCGGCAGTGGCGGGCAATGTCTCGATGTCCGTTCCAGCGATCGCCGTCAGCTCGTCGCGGCGCAGGTCGCGCTGCGGCGCCCCGCGCGCCGCTCTGCTGCGTCCGATGTGTGCGGCGAGCACTCGATCACGAAACGCAAGTTGATCGGCCGTGCCCGACCACACTTCCGAATCCAGGAGATCAGTCTCGGACTCTGTCGCCAGGTCGGCGGTGTCCTCACGGTCTTCCCATTCAGCCTCGGCGCCTTCGTCGCTCTCCAGTTCCTCTTCGCACGCTTCATTGACCTGCGGTTCCTGATCTTCAGATTCGGCAGCGTCTGTCTCGCCTTCCCATTCGGTTTCTGTTTCCGCTGGCTCGTCTGCTTCTAATTCGTCAAGTGGCGCATCCTCACTTTCAGCGTCTTCCTCTTCAGTGAAGGTGCCTTCGTCCTCGCCAGACTCCAGTCGCTCGGTCACGTCGGGAATCGAACCCGTCCCGGGCATCTGTTCATCGAGAAAAGGGGATTCGAGTTCGACGCCGGAGTTACGTTTCGAATTCATCATCGCCGCTCTCCGAGTCTTCATCTCGCTCGTGGTCTGCCGCATCGGCTTCGAGCTCTTCGTCAGCGGCCTCGAACGACTCGTCGTCTGGAGACTCCCAGTCCGCGCCTGCCTGCGCGTCGATTTCGGCCTCGCCGGTATCGAATTCCGCGGCCTCGACGTCCTCCTCAAATTCCTTCTTGGTCTTCGGCTTCACAGATGTACTGGCTGGATTCAGCAGCTTCGGTAAACGTATGGAAGGAACTGCACAGTGCCCTTCTGAAACGGGGAAGACCTGCATTCGTTTGCTAGTCCTTCTTGCAACCGATGCAAACCGGTTCCCACACGGGCCTGTTTTCGATCCATCGCGGAAGAAGATCTGCATCTTGAGATTTGGCTTGGATGACAGCCAGCAGAGCCAGTGATCGGTGGGGCACGTATACGAGGTATCGAGCGCCCACACGTCTGACAGCTTCGCGAGACATCCCTTCGACATTTCGGGATCGCCGTGCGCCATCGCCAGCGGGTCGAAGAACTCGTAGGCCTTGGAATGACCGGAGAGAATCAGGTTCTGTATCGACGGTGCGGCTGTTCCGAAGATACGCCCGACTTCGAGCAGCGCCTCCCGCACGACGCCGTTCAGCCTGGCGGGTGTTCCGAGCAGGTGCATGTCGTCCCGGAAGCAGGCTTCGAACTTCAAGCCGTTCGTCTTGAGATTCGGCCAATCCATGAACGGGGCAACCAGCACGACCCCGCGGCCCGAGGCGTCAACGTGCTTGGCCAGCTCGAATGGTTTTTTCGTGATGAGCTCGTCCGTCGTCTTGGGCTCGGGTGAGCAACGATCGAGAAGGCCATGCACGAAAACGAGGACGTCGACCGTCTTCGGCGAGCTGAGAACCTTGGGACAGAAAACCCCAATCTTCATCGGCAGAGTACTCGACGTGAACGACCAGAGTCGTCCGCCGAGGAAGGGGACAACCACCGGAGGTGCTGGAGTCGGGGTTGCCTCCAGCTCCTCGGCCGCCGCTGTCGCCCCCACACACGGGTGATTGGCTCCCGCCGTTCGCTGCCGCTCCAAAGACAGGCTCCAGCCGATTCCGGTCGCGCGGCAATCGAAGTGCATCATGTCGCCGCTGGCGCTCGATCCCAGATCGATCGCGCCCCACGCAAGGCACGCGCGGTCTCGAAGGGCGCATACCAGCGCGCGCTCGAGGTTCATGAAGCCGGTCTCTGGACGCCGGCCGGAGCCGAAGGCGAGTTGGAGCCGCTTGCGATCGTCGCGGATGATTTTCCGCCATCTCTCGACTGCCGCATCGTCGGTCTCACGGGCCTTTAGTACGAGTTCGGGCTTGGGCCCCTGGCGCCTGCGTACGATCGTCGTCTTCAGCGCGTCGGTATCGTTCTGTAACGAGAGATACACCTGCAGGCTCGTCTGGCGCTTTTGAATTTCGTTGTACGCCCACTCGCTCGTACGCGCCGTGTCAGAGGCAAGACCGTGCAGCCACGCGGGTGTCACCGCTTCGTCAGTCCCGCCGAGCAGCCGCGACATGTTGCGTGTGACGGTCTGGAACGCACTGTTCCGGGACGCGTTCGGCTTTCCGGTGTTGTCGTGCTGTCCTGCCACCCACGGGTTCTTGACGTAGCGGATGTCAACGGCGAGACCCAGCGTGTGCATGCTGTTGTTGGCCGTCGTGCGTCCGCCGTGGTGATCCTCGTCGATGTTCATGGCCGCGCCCAGTTCGACCGGGCTCATCTGCGTGTACAGCGACTGATTGAGGAGCCACTTCTCAGCCTGGCGCAGCCGTCGCATCAACTCGATGTGAATCCCTTTGGTAAAAGGGCGTCCAAGAAACGGCGCGTTGACGAACAGGCGATACCAGGTCGTCGGTGAAACATCCGTTCCGAGCTGTTCGAACGCTGCGCGATCCGTGCGATAGACCTGCTGCAGGCGCTGAAACGCTTTCGAGCGTCCTTTGACGTGAAACTTCACATTCAGCGCATCGACGGCGTTGAGCTCAGCGCCGCGATGGCGCACGAACCCGAGCGCGTCGAGCGTGCCTTCGCCGATCTTGCCGTCGTGATAGGGCTTGGACGCGGTGTAGATCTTCTGCTGGAACTGGTGCGCCACGACGGCGAGCACGACGCCGGCATCGCCGGACAGATCTTTCAGCCCCGCCGTTTTCTGCATGGCGCTCTCGATGGCCGAGCGATTCACGTATCGCTCGAGGCGCGTCAACAGCGTAGCCGCTGAAACACCGCTGACCTTGGGATGGCGAGCGGCGTTCCACACCGACGCCGCGCGCGCCGCAGCCGTGTCGAGTAGCGGTTCGACACGATCTCGCACAATCTGAGGAAACAGGCACTGGGATGCGGCCTCGTCAATCGAATCGGCCGAACCGAGCTCGCCGTCCTCGCGCTCCAGCAGCGTCTCCGGCTCTTCGCGCTCGTATGAGTCTTCGCCCCGTTCCACTTCGAGCAACGCGGCCTCCCACTCCGACTCCACATCCTCGCCGCGCTCCTGCGTGGGTTCGTCTTCACGAGCCAGGCTCTCAACCTCGTAGACCGACTCGCTTTCGTTGTCATCGCGTTCGTCCAGGAATTCGCTGCCAGGTTCCTCGATGCTCTGCTCGTGGGTTCCCACCCAATCGACCTCCTGCCGCTCGACCGGGAAAATTTCCTGGTCCAGAAACGGAGATTCGAGTGTTTCCAGTCTTTTCATAAAGGCCCCTTCGCCAGTGGGAACACGCCATGGGGAACGCGTGCTGACGTCAGTCTGAATTTCGCTGTCGTCCACCATGTCGCATCCCTCGACAAGGCTCAGGACGGCGAAGATCCGGCCGGTGCTTCGCGGCTTGAGGACAGACGGCGGCGTCGGCAGCGGGCTGAACGTGCCGAACTTCCCGGTGTCGTCCTCCTGGAGATAGAGGTGAGTGGACGACACGATCAGCTCACCTGTCGCGGTCAGGGGATAGCGGCGGCGGCGGACGGCGTGAGTCACGTTGCCGCCGATAGTTTCAGCGTACGGTTGCGCGCCGCCGGTGTTGACGCCACAGACGATATCGCAGTGCAGATTGCGCCGGCCCGCGAGACCACGCAGGGTGATGCGGGTCGTCATCGTGACTTCTTCCGCGCGATCGGTGGCGATAATGTCGCCCTTCTTGATCACGCGACCCTTCGGCTCGAACGCAAGATAGGCGCCTCGCTTGCCCTTCTTCCTGCCGCGCGCGGCGATGATGTATTCAGAGTGCCGGAAGCTCACCGCCAGGAGCCCGTCTTTTCCTTCATGACGGCTGGCGACCATCCCTTCGAGCTTCAGCGTGATTGCCGCTGCGCGCACGCACGAGCCGACGAACACCGCGCTCCAGGCATCGATATCCGAGCTGAAGTCGTGCGCCTTCACGAGCGCGTCCTCGATGGCGCCGTCCAACCCCGACACGCTGCCCGATGGCGCCGCGGCGACGATCTTCGCGCGGACCGCCTTTCGGTTCGTCGCGTCGATCTTCTGCGCATCCTCCTTGAGCCGGTCGCGCGCCGAAATTGCCTTGGCGCGCGCGGCACGCGCGGCGTCGCGATCCTTAAGGGCCGCCTGATGCTTGCTCTTGGCGTCGTCCTGTTCGCGTCGAGCGGTCGCAAGCGCGGTGGTCGCCGAGGTAAGGGCCGTGCGCGCTTCAGCCTCTTGAGCTTTCGTAGTCGCGGCTTTGACCGCCGCCTTCGCGGTCGTCACCTCCGCTTTGCCAGCCGTGACCTTGTCAGCTGCTGCCTTGACGACGACTGCTGCCGTATCGATCGCGTCCCACTTCGCGTAGACGTCGGCGATTGCGGTATCGGCCTTCGCCGATGCCGTCTTGAACGTGGCAACGGCAGTAATGAGCGTAGCGTGAACGAGCGTGCCATAGGGCACGCTCGATGCAGTGGCGGCCTGCTGCGCGGCCACCAGCCGGTCTGGACGTATGCCTCCGCTGCTGCCGGCAAGCCAATAGCGCACGAGATCGCCAAACCGGGCGGGCTCATCTTCCTTTTGAAGAGTAGTGCCGGCCAGCCACGTCGAGCGTTCGTGCACGGCTGCGGCAACGACGGCGTCCCGCACCTTTGCCTCGGACACAACGGTGCCGTCGGGGAGGAAGAATCCGCAAACGAGTTTCTTCGACGACTGCTTCTGAGGCGGCGGAGCCATAGGGTGGATCGGACGTTCAGGCGGCCTGGAGCGCGCCGCCCAGCCGGAGCATGGACTCCTCCTGCAATTTCAGGATGTCCGCCACGTCATGCGGTCTGGTCGCGAGTTGCAGACCGGTGAGAGCAAGGATTCGCAGACATTCCGTCCAGAGCCAGTGGGTGGACGTGAACAGCGCCGGTCCAATGCGATCGGCCATCTCGCTCAACGACCCCGGGCTGACGCGCTCGGGCCGGACGATGGCGCGGAGCGGCCGATCCTGGAACGCGCGCATCGGCGTGTCGAGTGTCACGCTCACGACCGTCTTCAAGATCGGCAGGGAATCATCGAGCAGCCGGCGAGTCTCGCTCGGCGCACGCTGCGTGGAGTGAAGCAGCGTCCAGGCGAGCGCCATGTCGTCCCACGGACCTGCCCCGTAGAAACGGCGGCACATCTCGGCGCCCAGCAGCACGCGGAGGTAACAGATCGGATGTGGATCGCCGGGTGTGTGCCTGAACACCGACGGGATTTCTCCCGCGAGCACATCGTGCAGTGCGGCAACGCTCGCAAAGCCTGTGTGCACGAATGCGATGGCGTCGGCAGCGATTTCCGACGACCAGCCCGACCACGCTTCGGCGAGGTCGGCGGATGTCGCGGAGAGCGCGCGCGACAGACTGGAGGCGAGCTCGCCATTCCAGCCGGTAATGTGCGCGACCTGATGACCGGCTTCATGAATCGCCGCAGTCGGACGCAGCAGATTGTGCCGGGTGATCTTGATCGCGGCCACCGGGCTCAGATCACCGCCGTCCCACAGCCGCAAACCGGCCTTGAGAATTGAGGCTCCGAGCCCGCGGTCGATGTACGTCAACACGGCAGGCGTCGATTGACCAGTCGCGTCCAGAATCTGCGCCATGCTGCGATATGCGAGCGTGTCGCAGGCGCGCAGCAACGCTGCCGTCCGTACGTTCGTGCGAGTCCCGATCGCGTCCGCGAAATAGTCGAGCGTGGTCTCGGCGCGCAGGAATTGCCGGCGGAACGCGAGCAACTGCTGCCGCACCGCGGCAAGCGCTATCGGGCTATGGGCCGCGCGACTCGTCGACGTGAGAACGTCCGCACCTTCGCGGAGCCGATCGATGACACCCTGCAGATGCCGGCGGAGGGAGAGGCCGAGGTATTGCTCCAAACCACTCCACGCCTCGGGAGCGGCAAGATCGTTCAGGTTCAGACGGGACGCCGCGAGGCACCAGTGAGCCACCTGCCGCTCGGTCTGAGCGCGGACCGCCTGGACCGGGTCACGCACACTTGTGACCCGAGTGCGCTTCGACGCGAACGGTGGGCCGGCCGCCTTTCGCGACCGTCTCCGCAATCTGCGCGCTGCTCGTCCCCTTCTCAGCGAGCGCTTGCCCGAGCTCCTTGAGGCCCGGGGGATGCTCGATGATGAACTCCAGGGTCACGCCGTCGGCGGGATCTTCCGCCGCCGAGATGAACTTCTGCGACTGCGTCTTGACGAACTCGGCAAACGCCTGCACCAGCCATTCCTGGAGCCTGGTCACAAACGCCGGTGGAACGATCGTCGGCAATTTCCCCAGATAGCTGTCGGATGCTGATCCTGGCGGCACCGCGGTGTGCACGATCTTCAGCCGCTTCCGGCGCTTGCCGTGCAGAATCGGCGGAAGCCGCCGGCCGAGAAGCTTGTGAAAGCCGACCGTCAACGAGCCTGCGTGCGACTGCTGGCGCAGGCGAACGGCCAGTCGCTGGGCCTTCACTTCGCTGAGGAAGATGCATACCCGGATCAGATCCTGCGTGTGATCGAGCGTGGCGTACACGCGCGCCAATCGTCGTACCCGGCGGCGCCCTCTGCGCCCGCGCGCCGCAGTCAAGGGCCGCTTGTTGGCGATGGCGAGGTGATAGAGTCGCTGCCCGCCCATTACGGTTCTGATGTTCACGCCCGGCGGCAACTTCCTCCCGAGACCAGGGGCGCCCAGCAAAACCCCCGCAGCCTCCTGCGTAAGCGGCTGCAGTTGAGAGAGCGTGGCCTCGTCGGACGAACCCAGTCCGATCGTTTCACTTTCGCTGCGGGCAATGTCGCCCGCGGTGCCACCTGGCAGGATCTCGTAGAGGTGCACTTCCGCTTCGACATCCTCGCCTTCAGCAATCGCCAGCTGGTCCTGCAGGTATTCAGAGAGCGGAGTGTCCTCGAAGCTCTCGACGGCTTCTGCCATGTACGGCGAGATTTTCACGTTGAACGTGCGCGAACATCGCTTGTATCGCGGTCTGCGCAGGGGCAGCATCACCCACGTCGCGTTGACACCACCTTCCAACAGGTCGGGACGTTTTCTGTACGTCGCCTGGGAGAACACGGCCGGAAGGTTCGCGGCCGCCGACTGCTCGAACGCATCCAGGGTGAAGGCTTCGAGTAATTCCTGATCTTCGAGGACATGATCGGGCAACGAGGCAACGCGGCTGACCGTCTCCTCCACTGTTGCGGCAACGGCCGCCGGGGCCAGTCGGGCCTCGTCCTCATCGCTGGCCTCGAGACTCACGAGCTTCAGCCCCGCGTCGACGATGGCGCGTGACAGCGCAGGGGCCTGGGCGGGTCCGACGAGATTCGAGATCAGCTTGCCAAGCAGGCCAGCAAGGAAATTCACGACCTTGGGGCGGCCGATGAGGCGGATGGCAATACGCAGGACCGGCAGCACCGCCGGCAGGAAATTCTCGATGTAGGGAGCCGGGCTTTCACCTTCCTTCAGTTGCTGAAGGTCGTTGATGAAGCGCTCGCGAGCCTGATCCAGATTCGTGAACACCGGACTCGACGAGCTCGGTGCAGATCGGGCCCGCGCAATTTCCAGCTCCAGTTCCTGCGGATCATCGGCGAGGAGCGCCTCCGCGATCTGCTCGTCGAATTCCGTCTGCATCTCGGTGACGTCGGGACCTGCCGCGGCGGCAATGGGCGTTCCGGGATCGCCCGGGATGGCCGCTGCAGTCGCCTGCGCGGCTGCTTGGGTTCCGACGTCGGCACCTGCTGCGGTCGCATCGGCGGCCGCTGCCGGTTCGGGAGCACTCGGCGCCGGAGGTGGCGCAGGCGCTGCCTTCGGCGCCAGGCCCAGACGTTCCGCGAGCTTGCGCGCGATGGGCTGCACCGCGACCGGCAGCCGTCCGATGGCCTTCTGCATCACCCGATTCAGCAAGGGTCGGATGAGCGCCTTGATCTTCGACAGAATTGGTCCAAGGCCGATCTTGGCAATCCCCTGGATCGCTTTTCCCGCAACGGCCTTGACGCCCTTGCTGATCTTCTTGACCAGTTTGCCGAGGAACTCCTCGAACGCCGGCTCGAGCGTCGAAGGAGGTGCATACCGTTCGGCGAAAGACTCGATCTCTCCTTGAACGAGTCCATCGTCACGCGAGCCGAACTCCGCGGTCATCGTGTCGATCATCGACTCCGATTCACGAATCAGATCGGAGAAGTGCTGCGCCACGAGGCGATCGGCGTCTTCGTGTGAATGGCCGGACGCGAGGTGATCGGAGTGCAGATTTCGTGCATCGGTCAGCAGCTCGAAGAGCGATTCGTCGAACTCTTCATCGTAGAGTTCCTGCACCACCGAGACGTACGCCTCGCGCACCGGGTCCTCGAAAGGCGCCTCTCCCTCTATCTGCTCGTAGACGGAGAGGAACGGCGACCATGGTGCACCTCCCGAAGGGGGCGACACCGGGACCTCGCCTTCTTCGCGGACGAAGCTTGGCATGTCGACAAAGGGCGTGTACGAGTTGCCGTTGGCCATACGCATTCACCTCATAGCCGCCGGCTAGGACGGTCGCCTGGCGCCTTCGCTCGGCACAATCCGTCCGGCCTTCATGTCGCGGCCGGAGATGATGGACCAATGCGTGATGATCTTGCGCATCGACCTTTCGATGGCGCCGGAGTTGTACAACGCCGCCACCGCGCCCGGGATGTCGTTGAAGATCCCTGTTTCAATGAGGAGAAGAATCCTCGACAGGTCGTCCGCAATCTCGAAAAAGCTGGCCGAAAGGCCGTGCGCGGGCACGCCAACCTGTTGCGCAATCTTGTAGAGACGCTGTTCCTCGCTCTCGGCTTCCGCCCGCAGATCCTTGACAATCGAGTTATTGCTCTCGAGCGTCAGATGGAACCACGACATCATCGAGACGGCGACGAACTCCTCCCGCGACAACGTGCCGAACACGCGGCGCGCGAGCAGCATGTCGTTCAGCTTCTTCGTCAGATCCTGGAGCTTGCCGTCATCGGTCGCCTTCGCTCCGCTGATGTTGCCGGCGTTGATGATGCCGATCCAGACTTCCCGCAGCAGCTCTTCGAACGTGCTGACGAACTCCTTGTTGGATGCTTCGGCACGCACATATGAATACGGCTTGTTGTCCGCTGTGCCATGGTTCAGATCCATGCCCAGCAAGCGCTGGTAGCTGTTGCGGCGAGTCGCTTCCTGATCGGGGCGGACGTAACTGGTAATCGCGCTGATGAAAAACGACGGCGGATCGCGATAGAACAACTCCTCGGTGCTCCGCAACCAATGCTGCGTCTCACGACTCGCGGAACCGAGCTTCTCTCCGTGAGCGAATTCGTGCACGACGCGCCGAAAAATCTCGTACGCGCGAGTGTTCTCGATCATGTACGCGTAAATCAGGTGGTCCCAGAGGATTTCACTCTGACGACCCGGAGGGGACTCTCGGGAGGCGTCGATCGCCACGAGCAGTTGTGTGAGGTCGACCTGCAGCGGCCGTTGTCCAGGAGGAAAGACTGGTGGAGGCGGACCGGTCAATGCCGGATTCCCCAACCACGTGTCTTGGAAGCGGTTGAGATCGCTTCTGTGAAAAGGCCGCCCCAACGTCACGGGCTGCTCCAGCCGCCGGTCCCAGGCCAGCTCCAGCAATGCGGTCAGGTCCAATGGATGCAGCAGAAAGAGTCTCGGGTTCTGAGTATCAGGCTGATTGTTAAGAAGACGTGCGAACGCGCGAAACATAGTGCCTCCGATTGCGCAGCGATAGACAGAAGTCCCGTGCCAGAACAGCGGCGTTTAGGTGTATCTGAAACCGTTCACCAGACTTACCGTCCCACCGAAAGTGGTGATGACGACGTCAACCTGGCCATCGCCCTCGATTCGGATCGGCGCAGTCGCCGTAATCTCAGTCGGGCTCTTCACCGTGACATTCGTGGCCTCCCTCGAGGCCTGTCTGTCATTGAAGAAGATTGAAGCGGGCGGGACGAAGTCGGCTCCGATGATCCGCACGTCCGTGCGCACATTGGCGGGGCCGCTGACGGGTTCTATCCGTACGTTCGTGAACGGCGTCTCCATCTTCAACCCACGGTCGATGAGCGCGAATTCGGCGTTGGCAAACGCAACGTCGCGCTCCACCTCCGGCGGAAGCTCTACTGTGGTCGTGAGCGAACTACGTTGCTGGGCTTGCTTGAGCAGATCGAGCAGAACCTGGACCACCTGCTGATTCGCGGCGTCTGGCGCCTTTGCGTCTGACGACCTCGCGTCTGGCGGTCTCGTGTCTGACGGCGTAGTGGGATAACTCTCTTTCTTTTCCTTTTCCGGCATGTCGCACTCCACCTCTTCCATCAGCCGCATTGCGCGGCGAACAGACCAGAACATTTCATCGCTCGCCAGCGCTTCGAGATGAGCAGGTGGCAAAGCTGACCGACCACAAACGCGTTAACGTCGATGGCGGCTGCGGCGTACACGTCGCCCCACATAGAGCGGACCGTCGCTCGTCTTTTTTTATTCCCGCAAAAGGGCTTCAGTTCGGACTACGGACTTTCTCAGTGACACCTTGAGGAACATCACTCTGAGGGGGAAGCCGGTGCAGTATACGCTCGTAGTATGCCGTCAACAAGATCGTGGCGCGACGTGCACACGACTCTCGTGGAGAGCCCTCGCAAATCAGGGATGCGGGATACGTTCTCGGGCGCAACTCAGACCCGACTGAAGAATCGCTGCAGTGCGAGTTCCCGTGCGGAGCGATGAGTGGGACGGTAGCTTCGCGCGCCTTCTTCCGACAGCAAAGTGAAGTTCGATTGCAGCCTCGCGAGCACCACATGCGGACGCGGCTGGCCGCCTCCGAGCTTCGCGGATACTGCGATGTCGTCCTCTCCATCGAGATCGAGATGTCCGACGCGCGCAAGCTGGACCGCAGGGCAGCAGAAGTACATGCCCTTGACGATGTCGACACGCATGTCGCGCCGAATGCGCCCGGCACGGACCCCGACGTGGCTGGAGCGCCAGTAGCCGAGGTCGCGATTCAGTACGACGCCGCTGGCGCCGACGACGAATGGGGCGCTGTGCACCGCTTCGTCGACCGTCCAGGCGAACACGTTCGGATCGGATGGCATGAGATCGTCGTCGTGAACGAGCACGAAGTCCGTTTCGGCATGACTCGCCATCCACCAGCGCGGGGCGCATCGGGCGTTCCTCGAGCTGCGTATCAGCCAGTCCACTCTCGGGTCGTCGAAATCCTGCGCTGGTGAATTGTCCCAGACGAAAATCGTGGCCTCGAGTGTCTGTGTGCGGATAGCGTCGATGATCCGCGTGACATTTGCAGCTCTGAGATAGTTCGTCACGACGACGGTCAGAGACATACGCTGAGCCTCGTCAATCGGCGGCTGCGCGCTTGCCGGTTTGCGACGGCGACCCTCGATGGATCCCGGCCCGCGCGCACAGAAGATCGAACGCTTGTAGAAAGCCTGTGCCGTTGTGCGTCCCTTCGACCCACCGCCTTCCTTCGCGACCGAGCGCGATTCGAAGGGACTCGTCGTCGAGGAGACGACGCAAACCCGCAACCAGCTCGCTCAGGCCCCTCATCCCGTCTCCGCCACACCACGGGACATGGATTCCGAACCGCGATGCTACGTCCTCCTGGTTGGTGAAGCTGAGCAGCGGAGTCTCGCGCGCGAGGGCCTCGAGAAAGCTCGTAGGCAACCCCTCGTGAATCGACGTATTCACCAGGACCCATGCTGATGACACGGCTTGATGTTTCCGAGTCCCTTCGACGTGGCCCAGCAGTTTGACATTCGGCGGCAGATCGACTGCCGCCCAGCTTCCGGGCCCGTGGAAGTGCGACTGTCCCAGCATCAGGAACTCGACCTCCGGGAAGAATCGGGCGAGCTCGACAAACAGCCACGGACGCTTGATCGGGTCGAGACGTGCAAGGAAGACTACGCAAGGCTTTTCGCTCTTCGTCACCGGGCCATCGACTGTGTCCACGATGTTCGGCAGGAAGGCGCAGTCAACATCCGTGACCCCGTACGCACTTCTCACCGCGGAGGCAAGTGAAGGCGCAGTGGTGCCGAACAACACCGGCACACGTAACTGGAGCCGCGCGGCAGTGAGATAGGCGAGCGAACGGCAATCGGGAGCGTTGATCCCTTGTGGCCACGAGCGATCCTGCAAAAGACGAAGGCTCTTGACTCTCGCTTGAATCTCCGGCGGCTTCGGATCCCGCACCCACACCAGAATGGGTGCGCGTTCGAACATGTCCAGGATCGCGCGATAGCGAGTCCGGAAATCAATGGTCAAAAGCAAATCGGGCTTGCGGCCGGACAGGATGCCGCGATGCGCGACCCGGGGATCGCAGAATACGATCGGCGTGTCGTGGATCCTGGCTGGATCTCCAGGACCGGGTGAACGCGCCGCGTAAAACGTCACGTGCACCCCAAGCTCGGGTCTCGAGTTGAAGAACCTGGCAACCTGACGTGCGGCCCACCCGAAGCCGCCCATCCGGCCCACTTCCTGGCAGAAGAACTCGTCGGCGACGATACCCAGATTCATGGCAACGAAGCGTGCGGCCGGCGCTCGCGCCGTGCCGCATCGAGCCGCGATCGCAGCGATTCCAGCGCTGCATCCGTATCGCCCCACGCCGCGGTCCCGACGTGGTCGCGCAACACGTCGAGATGAGATGAGAAGTGTTTGTTTCGGGCGGGATTGCTGATGTTGTCCTCGTGCGACAGCCAGAAGAACAGATCGTCTCGCTCGATGCCGGCACTCGGTCGACAGCGGGCAGCCACTTTTCGCATCCAGAACGTATCGCTGGATCTCTCGACACCTTCTCGAAACACGACCGGCAACACGGCTTCTCTCCTGAAGGCCGCGGTATTGAAGATCATGCACCCCTGCGGGGCCTTGAACGCCGCGCATCGCGATTGGTACAAGTCGACGAACCACCCGGACGGCGATCCAGCGTACGCGGCCCCACCCCTCAGCGCCTCCACGTGCCAGGCGAGCTTCTCAGGATGCTGCCAGTCGTCGTCGTCAAACCACGCGATGAGATCGCCGCGAGCCGCCCCCAACGCGAGGTTTCGTTTGCGTGCGACTCCAGTCCCCGAGGGAAGCGCCATCACGCGGACGTCGTCGCGGACCGACACGAACGTCCGTTCGGAACTGTCGAGGATCAGGAGCTCACGATGTGGCCAGGTCTGGCGATCGAAACACCACAACAGCCAGGGCATGAACGCGGCCCGCCCCTCCGTCACGCAGAGGCAGCTCACCAAGGGCCGGTTCGGCAAAGGGCCAAGCGCGGGATGGCTCACAGACACGGCCCCAGGGCACGTCAGTTCTTGACGTACTTCGTCACGCCACGCAGTTGCGCTTCCGCAGTGAAGACGCTGCCAGCGGCATCGATGGCGATGCCCTCCCCCATCGCGCCGTCAGTCGAGTTCGGCGTCACGTGCGGCGGAACGAACATCGTCACCTTCCCGTCCTTGAGGCTGCCGATGCGGATGCCCCGCTGCCAACCGGGATGGACCCTTTCGCTCGACTCTGAATCCGCTGTGTAGATCACATCGTTTCCGTCGATGGCCAACCCGCTGATGCGGCCGAAGTCGGGGTACTCAGCGACGAACTTCCCTTCCTTCGTCAGGATCTGGATGCGATGGTTGTGGCGATCAGCGACCACGAGCCTCCCCTGCGAATCGAACTCGAGCGCGTGCGGCGTGCGGAACTCACCGGGCCCTGTGCCGGTCTTTCCGATGACCCTGAGGAACTTGCCGTTCCGGTCGAACACCGAGATGCGAGCAACCAGATTGGAGTCTGCCACGTCCGTGTGACTCTCCGCCACGTAGACGTCGCCGTTTCGCGGGTCGGTGACGACATCAGTCGGATCGGTCAACGCCTCGGGAGGATTTCCTCGTACGCCTGGTTTGCCAAGCGTCATGAGGACCTTGCCATCCGGACTGAACTTCACGACCACGCTGCCCTTGCCGTCTTCGCCCGGAAACTTCTTGAGATCGTCCGCGCTCGGGGCGCGTGCATCACTCACCCACACATTTCCATCTCGATCGACGTGGATGCCGTGCGGCCAGACGAACATCCCTCCGCCGAAACTCCTGATCTCTTTGCCTGAGTCATCGAAATGGTGAACCGGGTTCGCCTTGGTGCCGAGACAGCCTGGTGTCGTGCCCGGCGAACACCGATCGGTCGCCCACACCGACTTGCCATCACGATCGATGGCGACGCCGTTCGAGCCACCCCACGGTCTTCCCTCGGACTCGAACCGCGCCCAGTCACGGATGACGCGATAGGGATTGGCGCCGCTGTTGACAGGCTGGACTTTGTCCGTCTGAGGTGTGCCTCCCCGCTGTTGCGTCTGCACGAGAGTCACGTGCAGCACAACGCCGACGAGGATCAAAGAGTAGAGCGTTCTCATTTCCAACTCTGAATGGCTTTGTAGTGCAGTGAATCCGGGGTGAGCTCGGCAAGCTCGATGCGACCCATGTACGGATCGGTAATGTTGGCGAGCACCGCCTTCGTGTCACTGACGTTGGTGTCACTCACCATCACGCCGCGCTTCCTGAACATCGCGACGGCATCGGCGACGTTCTCGACGTGGAGCCCGTAGTGCGTGAAACCAGCCGGGCGCTGTGCGTT
>Ga0075421_100002384_pt1 | contig 22491 bp, 24 predicted proteins | sample SoiMetdeltSBSDD5_FD_75292 | JGI IMG/M metagenome (GOLD analysis project Ga0075421, IMG submission 75292) | Bulk soil microbial communities from a Populus tree surrounding site in Tennessee, USA - Soil MetaG P. deltoides SBSDD5 | ecosystem: Environmental > Terrestrial > Soil > Tree plantation...
CGCCCTTTTTGGGGGCCTCCGGCCCTCATCCGATGAATAAGTCGGCATGCTGATCAATGGCTAGCCGGCGAAGGGTGGGCAAGCCCATGGAATCCGAGCCGGTATCTCTTGCGTGGATGTCGGCATGCTTGCCGGGTACCGCTCCGCAATGCAGCTTCTGCGATCGACGTTGTCGAGACTGGACGCCCAGCACTTCCGGTTGAAAACTCCCCACTAACCATCGTTCCTGGAACCAAACATGCGCCGCGTCGTTGCAAAACTGCAGGGACGCAGTTACAGTTTTGTGGGGAGTGGTCACTGTGGCGAAGGGTATGCTGCGTCTAGTCGGTATAGGGCTTACGGGGATGCTGAGCTTGGCGGCGCTGAGCCCCCCTTCCTTCGCGAAGGGATCCGACACCTGGCAGAGCCAAAATTCGTTTGAGAGAGCCCAGGGACTTAAAGTTCAGAACTTTGGCTCCAGAAAGAAAAACTATCGACGCCGAGAAGTCGGCAGAAGCTATCTGCTTTACGACGATAACCCGCGCTGGTTGAAGGTCCGTAAGCAGCGGTTTTGGGAGCGAAAGCGCAAAAGTCGGTATTATGAAGACATTGATCCTGAGCCCGATTACGGCTTGGTTAAGGGTAAGCCGCGCTCCCCCGATGATGGATTCGATACCTATCAGCCCGTGAAGCTGGTGTCGCTTGCCGACCCGAAGCTGAACGCGCCCGCGCCACCTCAGGTTTTGGCATCTACGATCTTTTACGAGCTTCGCTCCGATGCCAGTGGCGCTCGGGTAACTGCGCGCCAACGCGATGCCATCGTCACCTTCTACCGGCTCAACAATTTCGCGCCCCTCTGGATAACGTCGGAGGGTTTGAACGACCGAGCGACGCGCGTCCTGGACCTATTTTCGCGGGCCGAGGAGGAGGGCCTCAATCCGGAAGACTACCTTCCAGCCTCGCTAAACTCCTTCCGTGATACGGGTCGAAGTGCAAGAGGTGACGTCAACGCTTTGGCCCGGCTGGACATCAGCATGACGGCGAAGGTGATCCGATACGCCGAGCATATTTACAGTGGTCGTATTGTCCCGAAACGGCTGTCGGGTTATTACGATGTGGAGCCGCCATCACTCAACCTTGGTCAGGCACTCTTCCAGTTTTACGCTCACCCTGATCCCGCCGCCTATTTGACCTCGCTTGCGCCGCCGCACCCCGCGTATGCGGCATTAAAGCGAGAACTCGCCGCGTTCAAGGCGAATCCCGAAGCCGCCAAGCCTGTTGCCATAGCTTCGGGAAACCGGGTGAAGCCTGGTGAGAAAGATGCCCGCGTCGTTCAGGTGAGAGAGCGAATGGTTGAACTTGGCTTTCTCTCCGAAGACGATGCTTCCGCATGGATGCTTGGCCATGCAGACACCGAGCCTGACATAAAGAGCTATGAAGAAACGCTCGATAAAGAACTCGCCAAGGCACTGAAAAAATTTCAAGCGTCGGAGGAGCTCAAGCAAACAGGGGCCATCGATAAGGCGACCATCGCGGCTCTCAATGGTCCTCCTGAGGAGGACAATGTTCAAAAGCTCGTTCTCAATATGGAAAGGCTGCGGTGGCTCCCGCGTGAACTGGGGGACCGTTACATCATCGTGAACCAGGCAGCCTTTGAGTTGAGGGTGATGGATCGGGACAAGATTACCTGGCGCACCAAGGTTATCGTCGGCAAGCCGGAGACGCAGACCTTCGTGTTCAGCGATGAGATGGAGACCGTTGTCATCAATCCCTATTGGGGCGTGCCGCAGTCGATCATCAAATATGAACTAATGCCCTATCTGGCTAGAGACCGCGGCTATTTGGACAAGCTTGGCTATGAAGTATTGAACGCGAAAGGCAAGCGCATCAGTTCACGGTCGGTGAATTGGTGGGCTTATGGCAGCAAAATCCCCTTGTCGGTGAGACAGCCACCGGGCGACGACAATGCTCTTGGCCGAATCAAATTCCTGTTTCCCAATGCGCACGACATTTATATGCATGACACTCCAACCAAGAAACTGTTCTCGGAGGAAGTGCGCGCCTTCAGTCACGGCTGCATTCGGGTGGAAAATCCAAGGGACCTAGCCGTTCGAGTCTTGGGATGGGACCGCCGGCGCATCGACGAGATGATCGAGACTGGAGAGAACAGGAACGTTGCCCTCGAGAAACACATTCCGGTTCACTTGACCTATTTCACGGCCTGGCCCAATCCCTCGGGGAAGATCGCGTTCCATTCCGATATTTATGAACGAGATGCTCGCCTGAAGAGAGCATTCGACACGGTCATGGTCGCCACCACCCAATAGGCTTTGGGTCCACCAGGCTTCGCCCTGTGTCAGTTTTCTTTACAGATACGCACTTTAATGCGGCGCGCAGAGCGACCGCCCGGTTGCAAAGTCAGATGGTCGTTCGGCTGTCACCTCCACCAATGAGTCGTCCAGCCCTGCCGGTCGATCCGCTTTCTTCTGAGAAGGACAGATCGCCATTTACAAACACTTGCATGACGCCAATGGAGCGCTTTTTTGGTGTTTCATAAGTAGCCTTATCGATGATCCTAACGGGGTCGAATACGACGAGATCGGCAAAAAAACCCGCTTTAAGCCGTCCGCGCCCCGCCAGTTTGAACACTTGGGCGGGCAGGCCGGTCATTTTGTTTATCGCCACTTCCATTGGAAATAAGCTTAGTTCTCGGGCATAGCGACCAATCACGCGGGGAAAGGTCCCCCACAAGCGTGGATGCGGATGAGCGTCATGAGGCAGACCGTCCGAGCCGATCATTGCTAGTTTCGAGCTCATGACACGGCGCACATCGGCTTCGTCCATCTGGAAATAAATGGCCCCCGCTGGATCGAGTCTTTGGGCTGCCTCCTTCAGGTCGCAGTTCCACTCCGCTGCAATATCCTTGAGATCGCGGCCGATCATCTCCGGGTGCGGCCGCGACCAGCTGATCATGATGCGGTACTCATCCGACACAAGATCGAAACGCAAATTGGTGGAACCCGCATCATAGGGATAGACGTCGAAATTGACGGACTGGCCCGCCGCCGCCTTTTCGATGCGGGGCAGCGTTTCGCGCGTGCGGCCCCAATTGCGGGGGCCCGCACATTTGTGGTGGGAAATGACCAGCGGTATCCTGGCGTGCCGTGCCGTGCTCAGTGTTTCATCGATGCTTTCCATCACCTGGTCGAATTCATCGCGCATATGCGTTGCATAGACACCGCCCCTTTCGGCGAAGCGGGCAGCGACGCGGGCCACTTCGTTGGCATCGGCGGCAGCATTCGGCGGGTAGAACAAGCCGGTTGAAAAGCCGATGGCGCCGTTCGCCATCGCCTCATCCGCGTATGAGATCATTGCCTCAATCTCGCCGTTGCTCGCCTTTCGGCCGACATCGTCCATGGTCGCGAGCCTCAAGGCCGAGTGGCCAACCAATGCTGCGACGTTCACGGCCGGAGCGGTGTGTCCGACGGCCTCAGCGTAGGCGGCGAAGCTCGGGAAGGCATAAGAGTCCGCGCCACCCAGTAGATTCATCGGAGGAGGTGGATCCCCGTGGAAGGTTACGGGGGCGAGGGAAATACCGCAGTTGCCGACGACGACCGTGGTCACCCCCTGGCTTATTTTCGGCAACATGGCGGGCTCATCAAGAACGATACGGTCATCATGAGTATGCGCGTCGATGAAACCGGGAGCCAGAGCGAGCCCGCGCAGATCCTGCTCCGATCGCCCCACTTCTTGGGGGATAGTTCCAGACGGCCCGACCGCAACGATCCGTTCACCGGAAAGCGCCAACTCTCCAATGAAGGGAGGCTTACTGCTGCCGTCGAAAATGAGGGCATTTCTAAAAACGAGTTCACGATGCGCCCGCTTGATCTCGCGGGGCTGGATTGCCTGGATTGCCATCAATAACCGATCTCTAGGTAGTTGATTCAGGTCATGCCCTTGCAGAGCAAGTCTTTCTGTAACATGATTTAATACTGGCGCCTGCCGGTCAATGATAGTGTTCCGTTGATTACCCCCAGAGCATACCGAGAGAAGCTGAGGGCCGATGATGAATGAGACCCAAGTCCGGAAGGCTCCTCAGCTGGAAACCGCCGCGCCCGTCAAGATGGTTGTCGACCGCGCAACCAAGTATTATCGAACGGCGACAGGCACAGTCCACGCGCTCGACAATATCTCGCTCGAGGTCAGGGAGGGCGAGTTTCTTTGCATCCTCGGCCCGTCGGGCTGCGGTAAAACGACTCTGCTTTGGTCTATGGCTGGCCTACACGATCTGAGCGGCGGGCAGATTAAGCTCGGTGCCGAACCCATCCTCAAACCCCATCCGGAAATCGCCATGATTTTCCAGGATGCCAATCTGCTGCCTTGGCGCAATCTGGAGGGGAATATAAATCTCCCCTTCGAGATCAAGCGCATCCCGCCCGACCGCGCCCGCATTCGTCAGCTTCTCGACCGAGTCGGCCTCACCGGCTTCGAAAACAAGTTCCCACGCGAGCTCTCAGGCGGAATGCAGCAGCGCGCCTCAATTGTGCGCAGCCTTTCCGTCAATCCTTCGGTCTTATTGATGGATGAGCCCTTCGGTGCGCTCGATGCTTTCACGCGCGATGAGATGAACATATTGATCCAGGAAATGTGGATGGAGACCCGCAAGACCATTGCCTTCGTGACGCATTCGATATCCGAGGCGATTTTTCTTGCCGACCGAGTGGTCGTAATGTCGGCACGACCAGGGCGCATCACTTCGATTTATGAGGTTGACATACCCCGTCCGAGGCCAGTGGAGATACAAACCCGCCCCGAGTTCATCGAGCGGGTGCTCAAGATCAAATCGCGCATCGAACATGGGCGCGGGCCGGCCAGTGGGCTTGCGATCACCTAGAGCATAAGGGAGCTGCATGGCCAGCGATCAGATTCCCGAATTCAACAAGAAACAATTGGCGGCCGCCGAGGACATAGGCTTATCGGCCATGTCGTCGCTTGGACTTGGCGGTCACCGCTCGAAACTCGAGGTTGTCGTTATTGTGCTCATTGCGATGATTATCATCGGCGGGACGGAATTCCTGCTGACGATCTTCAAAGTGCCGCATTACGTGCTGCCGAAGCCAAGCCAGATCGTGACGGCGCTGTTCACCGAATGGAAGTTCCTCTGGCCGCACCTGATGATCACTCTATATGAGCTGCTGGTCGGTTTCGCCATCGGTGGTACGATTGGATTTATTCTTGCCGCGATCATTACGCAATTTCCCTTCGTCGAGAAGGTCGTGACGCCCTATATTCTCCTTCTGGTCACCACCCCCATGCTGGCACTTGTGCCTCTTCTCATCCTCCGCTTTGGTTTCGGTAGCGAGCCACGCATCATTGCGGTGGCTTTGGCTAGCGGGCCCATGGTGATGATCAACTCGGCAACGGGATTTCGTCGGGTGGACATGGCCAAGATCGCGCTCGCCCGTTCTTTTGGCGCCAGCACGCTGCAGATTTTCACCAAGATTCGCATACCCATGGCGATGCCCATGATCATCGTTGGGCTGATGGTGGGGTCGATCTTTGGGCTGCTCACTACAATTGGGGCGGAAATGGTGGGCGGCGCGGAGGGCCTGGGCAACCGGCTCACCTACTACTCGGCATTGATCCGGATGCCACAGTTCTTTGCCATCATTCTGATCTTGGCCGTACTCGGAATTTCGATCTATGTGTTTTTCTACTGGCTCGGCAAGAAATGGGCCAGTTGGGAGGCGTGAGACGTCAACAGGGAGAGGAAGTGCGATGAGTAGCAAACAGATTGGCAATTTGGTGATGAGTCGCCGGAGATTACTGAGCTTGACGGCGGCAGGGGTAACGATATCGACTCTCGGTCTGCCGAATATCAGGCAGGCACACGCCGCCGACATGGTGCGCTGGGTATCCCCGCGCGGCACCATCGAAGTTCTCGACGATTATCCCTACTGGGTGGGCAAGAAGTTCGGATATTTCGGTGACATTGAAACGACTCTTGAGCCTGGTCCTTCGGATGCAACAGCCACGGTGAAGCTGGTCGACCAGAATCAGGCCGACATGGGATATCCCTCTCCGGGGGTGTTTTCGCTAGCGCTCGCCCAAGGAATTCCCCTCGTTTCGGTCTTTCATATGGGTGGTAGCGACGTATTCGACTTTGCATTCCGCAAAGGGGAGGCCCCTCAGGATTTGAAGGCGCTGGAAGGCAAGACCGTCGTGCTGGGTAGTGCCGGTTGGCAATCCATCGCCGATCCTATGCTCAAGGCTGCGGGCGTTGACATAACTAAGGTGAAGTATGTCGACGCCGGCTGGCCGACATGGGGCACGGCACTTGCGCAGGGCAAGGGCGATTCTGCCCTGACCTGGGAAGGCTTGCGGGCGCAATGGAAGGGGCAAGGGCTCGATTTTGATTACATCCTCGGACGCAACTTTTCGAAGCTCCCCGCCAACAGCTTCGTCATCCGCCGGGCCGATTTCGAGGATTCTGCCAAGAAGGACCTCTATGGCAGATATCTCCAGGGTTGGGCGGCCGGTCTAGAATTCGGCAAACACAATCCGCGCGCTGCGACGCAAATCGTCATGGAGCAGTTTCCGGGCCTCTCCTCGCAGATGACGCCGGCGGTGGCGACTGAATCGATGATGCAGCTCGCCAATGTCTTTGCCGGTCGTATGGATGAACGGAAGAAATGGGGCTTTCACCTCATGGAAAGCTGGCAGCTGTTCTTCGACATCGGCCGCGAAATCGGTCAGATCACCGGCGATTTCAAAGTTGAAGACGTTGTCAAGAACGATCTCGTCGACACGGCGAACAGTTTCGACGCAGCGAAGGTCAAGGCCGATGCGGATGGCTTCCAGCTGTCCGAAGACTACAAGGTGGTCGACGTCGAGGCGATCAGGGCGGCCCTCTAGCCATACCCGCGGCGGTGCACGGATCTGCGCCGCCGCGACTCATTTTGGAGCCTGCCGCCGGCATGAGCTATCGGGCCATTTACACGTATGCATGGGACATCGCCGAGGAGGGCGTGCACGTATTCGCGGAGCGGGTGCGCAATCTGGGATTGGATACCGTCACTCTTGCTGGAAGCTATCATGCAGGAAAGTTTCTGCGTCCCCAGGGTCGTAGCGGCAAGGTCTATTTCCCCGAGGACGGCACCGTTTACTTCAAAAACGATCCGACCCACTACGGCGCGATTAAACCCGTGCCCAACAGCATGCTTGCCCATAGAGACGTGTTGCGTGAGCTCACGGACAACCAGAACGCCCAGACGAATGTTTGGTTGGTGCTGTTGCATAACACGCTCCTCGGCAGCAGACATCCTGAAGCAACGGTCACCAACGCTTTCGGTGATCACTACATCTATAATCTGTGTCCATCTGCTCCAGCAGCGCGGGATTATGCGATTGGCCTTGCGCGCGACGTCACCGAGAACTATGCGGTTGCTGGCATTTCTCTGGAGACGCCCGGCTTCCTTCCCTACACCCATGGTTTCCATCACGAGTTTGCGTTAAACGCGCCGAACCGATGGCTGGATTGTCTATTGGGTCTTTGCTTCTGCGATCATTGCCTCCATGGTGCGGCCCAAGCGGGCATCGATGCGAAGCGGCTTAGGGCTCAAGTGGCGAAGGACATCGGCGCCTTTCTTGAGACCGACTTGGATTTTCCGCCTGATATGGCCGAAGCTTTCTGGATTGCCGACATGCGAAGCAATGGCGATCTCAAGTCGCTGCTCGACTGGAGATGCACGGTGGTGACGTCACTCGTGGGCGAGATCCGCAAGAGCGTGCGACGTGATGTTGACGTGGCCGTCATACCCTCGGTAGCCCGTCCGACCTCTGGCGCCTGGTATGAGGGAAGTGATCTCGCCGCCCTTGCTGAGTCTGCGGGCATAGTTGAAGCCTGTTTCTACGAGCCAGGCGTTGACCGCATCAGAGCGGATCTCTTCGACGTGAAGCGTAGGCTCGATGGTCGAGGCCGGCTCCGGGGAATTTTGAGGCCGGCTTATCCCGATTTGACCAAGCGATCGGAAATTGTGGCTGCAGTTCGGGCGCTTGCCGAAAACGGTGTGAATGAGATCGCATTTTACAATTGGGGCCACCTGCGCAGCGCGAACATCGCGTGGATTGGCGAGGCCATACGTCTCCTGGATAGGTGTTCATGATATTTTCGGACAAGGTTGTCGCGATCACAGGCGCCGCAGGCGGCATAGGTCAGGCTCTATGTCGGTATTTTGCAGAGGAGGGTGCAACCATCGCTGCTCTCGACAAGAGCGAGGAAGTTGAATTATTTGCAACCGATCTCACAAAGACAGGCCGAAAGGCTGCCCCTTATGTCGTCGACGTCGGCGACAGGGCGGCGGTTGAAAAGTCATTGGCGGCAATCACACGCGATTTGGGTTCAGTTGATATTCTTGTAAACAATGCAGGGTTCTCGCAGCATCACATCTTTGCCCGTACTGATCCGGCAAGCTGGCAGCACGAGGTTAACGGCAATCTCAACGGCGCATATTATTGCGCGCATGCCGTACTGCCGGGCATGCAGGCAAAAGGCGGCGGGTCGATCATCGCCATCGGTTCGGTCAACGGACTTTCGGCTCTGGGCGACCCAGCCTATAGCGCAGCGAAGGCTGGCATGATCTCATTGACCCGTTCTTTGGCCATAGAATATGGACGATATGGCATCCGTGCTAACGCGGTGCTGCCGGGCACGGTTCGGACCCCGCTATGGAAGCGCCGCGCTGCCAGTGAGCCTGAGGTATTGGCCAAGCTTGTGCGCTGGTACCCTCTTGGGCGCATCGTCGAGCCGGAGGATGTCGCCCGCGCGGTCGGCTTTCTCGCCTCCGATGCAGCCTCGGCCATCACAGGCGTGGCGTTACCCGTCGACTGTGGCTTAATGGCAGGCAATATCGTCATGGCGCGCGAGCTGACGCTGGAGGATTTCTAAGTCAAGGAGAGACACATGTCGAAGAGAGTATTGGTAGTGGGACTGGGCAATATGGGAATGAGCCATGCGCTCGCCTATACGAGAATTCCAGGTTTTGAAGTCGTTGGGGTGTGCGAACGGCGCATTGCTAACCGCAAGCTGCCAGACGCGCTTAAGACCGCCAAGAGGTTCGACAACTTCGAGAAAGCCCTAGCCGAGCTTAAGCCGGATGTCGTATCCATCAACACGCTGCCTGACACCCACGCTGATTTCGCCGTCAAAGCCATGCAATCTGGCGCGCACGTGTTTGTGGAAAAGCCCCTCGCCGATAATGCCAAGAATGCCGAAAAGGTGGTTGAGACCGCGAAGCGCACCGGCAGGAAGCTCGTTGTCGGCTATATCCTGCGGCAGCACCCATCCTGGATCAAATTTATCGAGATTGCCCGTGAGCTTGGCACACCTCTGGTCTTTCGTATGAACCTCAACCAGCAATCGAACGGAGAAACTTGGGAATGGCACAAGCGCCTCATGGACTCATTCCCGCCCATTGTCGATTGCGGTGTGCACTACGTAGACGTGATGTGCCAAATGACTAAGGCGAAGCCGGTCAAAGTTCACGCCATCGGCGCAAAGCTGACGGGAGAGGTGCCGGTGAACAATTATGGGATGCTCCAGGTGATGTTCGATGATGGCTCGGTCGGCTGGTATGAGGCAGGGTGGGGTCCCATGATGAGTGAGACGGCCTTTTTCGTGAAAGACGTTATTGGTCCGAAGGGCTCGGTTTCGATCGTCATGGCGGAAACGGCGGGCGACATACGCTCGGATGACATCAACGCACACACCAAAACCAACCAAATTCTCCGGCACTATGCCGATATGTCCAGGCCCGACGAGCGCATCGACATGACTGATGAGCCCGATCACGATGCTTTGTGCGAGCGCGAGCAGCGTTTCCTGCTCGAAGCCATCGACAAGAACATCGATCTCACCGATCACATGGAGGATGCCGTGAAGAGCCTAAAGATCGTTCTCGCGGCAGATAGATCCATTCACGAGGGCCAAGTCGTATCGCTTGCATCGTGATGTCGGAAAAGGCCCTGCTCTCCGAAGGACCGGAGATGCAGGGCCTGGTGCTACTTTGCCGCGTGCCGGCCGTGCGGGGTCTGCGGGCACGCGACACGCTGACAATGCTTCCAGGAGCGTTTGGTTCCTCGGGTGGTGTTCGCTCTAGGGATTTTTCGGCTGCTCAGTGCCTTGCGGCTGCTGTTTGCTCCGTTCTTCCAGCATTTTCTGCAAATCAGCGATATGGGCCCCAGCAAGGCGCCCACCGGCCGCCGCAGCGCTTTCCATCAGTCCAGGCAGATGTGCCGCCATTTTTTGACCGGTCGGAGTGCCGTAGAAACGAGTAATTTCCCTGAGCTCGGGCTCGGTAAACGCCGCTGTGTATAACTTTACGAGTTCAGGTGCGGCGGCTTCCCAGGTTACATACTTGTTTGACCAGGCAACTATGACGTCGCGATGGACAGCAAGCGGCGGATTGGAACGGATTAAGCTATTTGCCAGCGCCGAAGAGATCTCCTCAACGATCTTTTCGATGCCGATTGCCTCGAGAAATTCGAAGGCTGCCTGATCATGGCTGGTTGTCGCCGATCGTAAAGTGGAAGGTGCTGCGGCAAGGAGGAAAGCAAGGGAAAGTGCCAGAAGATACTTTTTCACGAACTAGCTCCACGGTTGGTGCCGAATGAGACAAGCATACAGCAACAATGCAAATGCGCTTAGCAAGGTTCACCTTCTGCTCAGGAACGCGCTGCCTCGCGATCATTTATGCCGGTCTACGCATCCACACCACGCTGCCCTGATGAGCCTTGTTCTGGGTACTCCTGAGTTCCGTCGCCTGTAAGAAATCCGCCACGAAAGCCGTGGATGGCTTGTTGAAAACTTCAGCCACGGTGCCGACCTGTTCAATCTTGCCTTCGCTTAAGATGGCGACGCGGTCGGCAAGCTCGAATGCCTCGTCCTGGTCGTGCGTAACGAACACCGTTGTATGTTTTGTGCGCTCATGCAGCTCGCGCAACCATCGTCGCAGGTCCTTGCGCACCTTGGCGTCTAGCGCGCCGAAGGGTTCATCGAGTAAAAGAACGCGAGGCTCGATGGCAAGAGCGCGCGCTAGGGCTACGCGCTGGCGCTGACCACCGGAAAGCTGAGTGGGGTAGCGATCCTCCAGGCCATCAAGTTGCACGAGCTCCAGCAATTCGCGAACACGTGTTCGGATCAGTTGACTGGACGGTCTTGTGCTGCGTGGCCGGGCACGGAGGCCGAAGGCGATGTTGTCCAGCACCGTCATGTGCCGGAAAAGCGCATAGTGCTGGAACACGAACCCGATTCGACGCTCTCTGAGGGTCAGCTTGGTTGCATCGACATCCCCGAACAAGACTTCTCCTGAATCGATCTGCTCAAGCCCAGCGATGGCCCGGAGTAGAGTCGTCTTTCCCGAACCCGAAGGTCCAAGCAGGGCGATGAGCTCGCCTGCGTCGACACCGAGTGAAACATCCCGAAGGGCGGGATAGCGGCCGAATGATTTTTCCAGGTGTCTAACGGTAACAGCGACGGACATGACGGGGCCTCATTGGCGCTGAAGGGCATTGAGTTCGCCGGCATAATGCCGTTCGAGAACCGATTTCGCCACCAATGTCACGAGCGCGAGGCTTGCCAGGAGTGTTGCAACGGCGAAAGCGGCCACGAAATTGTACTCATTGTACAGGATTTCGATATGGAGCGGCATGGTATTGGTCAGCCCTCTGATGTGACCCGAAACCACGGAAACGGCGCCGAACTCTCCCATGGCACGGGCATTGCAAAGGAGTACGCCATAAAGCAGTGCCCATTTTATGTTCGGCAGGGTAACCTTCATGAATGTTTGCCAGCCCGAGGCGCCGAGCGATAAGGCGGCCTCTTCCTCGCTTGTCCCTTGACTCTGCATCAGTGGGATAAGCTCGCGCGCGACGAATGGAAACGTCACGAGGATGGTGGCGAGCACGATCCCCGGAACTGCAAATATGATCTGAATGCCTTGTGATTGGAGCAAGGGCCCTAACCACCCATGAGCGCCAAAAAGCAGAACATAGACCAATCCCGAAATGACGGGTGAAATCGAAAAGGGAAGGTCGATGAGCGTGAGGAGCAGGTTTTTGCCCTTGAAATGATGCTTGGCGATTGCCCAGGAAGCTGCCAGGCCAACGATTGCGTTGAATGACACGGCAATCGCGGCGACGAGAAGGGTTAATTTGACGGCCGAGAGCGTATCGGGGTCAGCAAAGCTCTCCATGAACACTCCGACGCCTTTTCGAAATCCTTCGAGGAAAACGACAATCAGCGGGAGGAAAAGAAAAACGGCGAGAAACAGCACAGCGGTACTGATAAGCGCCGCTTTAACCAGGGGAGTCTCTCCAGTTGCTCCAGGCGCTACATCCGCATTGATGGTTAGATCAGACATTGCCGAGGCTCCTGCGGCTCCATGTCTGCACCCGGTTGATAAGAAACAGGAGGATAAACGAAATCGCGAGCATCACCGTGGCAACAACCGTCGCACCGCCGTAATCAAATTCTTCGAGCTTGATGACGATGAGAAGTGGCGCAATTTCAGAAACCATAGGAATGTTGCCGGCAATGAATATCACCGACCCATACTCGCCCACGCCGCGCGCGAACGCCATTGCGAAGCCGGTAATCATTGCAGGGTAAACATGGGGCAAGATGACCTGCAGAACGGTGCGAATTCGGCTTGAACCCAGGAGGGCTGCGGCTTCCTCAATCTCCTTTTCTACTTCCGCCAGAATGGGCTGCACTGTGCGTACGACGAAAGGCAGTCCGACGAAGACTAGAGCAATCACGATGCCAACGGGGGTGAACGCGATTTTGATTTGCAAGGCATCGGCAACGGAACCAATGATGCCGTTGGGTGCATATACGGCTGTCATGGCGATGCCGGCGACGGCGGTCGGCAGGGCAAAAGGAAGATCGACTGCAGCGTCGATGATGCGCCGGCCGGGAAACCGATAGCGTACCAGCACCCATGCGAGCAGAAGACCGAAAAAAGCATTGATGCAGCTAGCGATGAGTGCGGCACCGAAAGAAAGTCGCAAGGCAGCCAGAACGCGAGGGTCTGTGGCAATACTCCAGAACTCTGCAGGGCCAATGCTTGCGGCCCGAAGCACGAGTGCGCCGACGGGGAGGAGCACGATCAGTGCCAAGGCAGTTAACGTGAGACCAAGAGAGATCCCGAACCCAGGGATTACGCTTGGCTCACGCAACCGATTTAAGGTGAGGGACGCCATCCGATTCAGTTCGTGGGCTTGTAAATTTCGTCGAAAATGCCTCCATCGGCGAAATGCTTCTTTTGTGCATCAGTCCAGCCACCGAAGGTCTCATCGATGGTGACGAGCTCCAATTTCGGAAAACGAGCCAAATCGGCGGGATTGGCGGCGGAAGGATCGACCGGCCTGAAAAAATGATTTGCGGCAAGCTTTTGACCGGCGGGTGAGTAGAGAAATTCCAGATAGGCTTTCGCGACTTCGAGATTGCCCTTCGCCTTGGCGTTCGCTTCTACCAGAGCAACGGAGGGTTCCGCCTTGATGGAAATTGATGGTACGACGATCTCATATTTGTCGTCGCCGAATTCCCTCAGAACGAGAAAAGCTTCGTTCTCCCAGCTGATGAGGACGTCTCCCAGGCCGCGCTGGGCGAATGTGGTCGTCGAGCCTCTTGCGCCTGTGTCCAGCACGGGAACATTTCGATAGAGTTCGGCAATATACTGTTTGACTTTGGATTCATTACCGCCGTTTGCCCGGTCGGCCCAAGCCCATGCGGCGAGATAGTTCCAGCGCGCACCGCCCGAGGTCTTGGGATTGGGCGTGATGACCGATATTCCTGGTTTCGCGAGATCGGCCCAGTCCTTAATCTGTTTGGGGTTTCCCTTACGGACGATGAACACGACCGTGGAGGTATACGGCGCCGAATTGTGGGGCAGTCGTTTCGACCAATCTGCTGGAATTTTGTTCGTTGCCTTCGCGATTTGATCGATGTCCCCGGCAAGCGCCAGCGTCACCACGTCGGCCTCGAGGCCGTCGATCACCGCGCGCGCCTGCTTTCCCGAGCCGCCATGCGATTGTCGGATCGTCACCTTCTCGCCGCTCTTGGCCTGCCAGACTTGGGTGAATGCTTCGTTCACTTCCTTGTAAAATTCGCGCGTGGGATCATAGGAGACATTCAGCAGGGTCTTGTCTGCTTGAGCCGAGCTCGCGCTGAGCGCGAGTACGAGAGCAGCTGCATAGACCGTGACGCCTCGTCGAGTGACCATAGAATCGATCCTCCCTGGATAAGAGTTAAACTATATAAATTCACTATACATTCAAGCAAATTTGTTCGTTAAAGCGAACACACCGTACTTAACAAAGAATTTCAGGCGCTTGCAAGCGGAGCGATTACGGGCTCTCGCACGGGACGCGGCAACTCCGCGTCGGATGAGGCAAGCACTTCTGCCAGCGTGGTAGCCTCCAAAGTGGCAAGATAGCCCCCATAGGCCTCGGCAAATGCGATACGAAGCTCGCAGTGAGCTTCTTGTCTGCAGTCGTCGCAGCGCCGATAGGCCGTGCGCGAAAGGCATGGCAGAGGAGCAATTGGTCCATCGACCGTGCGCAGCAAAGGACCAATGAAAATCAGATCCGTAGGTTTGCGTAGCTCATAACCCCCATAACGCCCTCGTCGACTGGTGATGTACCCTGCAGCCTTGAGGGTTAGCAAAATCTGTTCGAGGAACTTGCGGGGAAGCTTCTCCTGGGCGCACAGCTGCCCGATCCTCAGGCCTTCCCCCGGCTTGGCTCGGGCCAAAGCGACTAGGGCTTTGAATGCATAACGTGCACGCTTTGAGATCATCTCTACTTTATTAGTAGAGATTCGCAGTTTCGTCTACCTGAATTTGTGCTAAAGACGGCCCCTGCAAACCGCGCCCTAAAGGCTGTCGAACGCTTCAAAATCCCACGTCATCGTGGCGGTTTTGGCGATCATGGCCGAGGCTGAGCAATATTTCTCAACAGAAAGCTTGATGGCGCGCTCCACCTTCTCTTTCGATAGTCCGCGACCTCTGACTATGAAATGCATATGAACGCGGGTGAATACGCGTGGATCTTGGTCGGCGCGTTCGGCCTCGACTTCCACCGCGACATCCTCTACCGGCTCACGACCCTTGGTAAGGATATGAACGACATCGAATGCTGAACAACCACCCGTGCCGATAAGCACGAGTTCCATGGGGCTGGGCCCAGGAGTGCGCCCTTCGGGCCCGACTGCAGTTCCAAGCACGAGTTTGTGGCCACTGCCGGACTCCCCGATGAATGTCCGATTCTCAACCCATTTTACCCGAGCCTTCATCCGGATTACCTTTCAATTCTTTTCTCCTGAGAAATGCCACACCTCGTCGCCACCTGCCAGATAATTACCCTGACCTGGAGCCGATCCTCGGTGTAGGGTGTTCGGCGCTTCAGGAGGAGGCGATGCGAACTCATCTTCACTTAACGATAATTTTGATTGCTTTGGCTTTATGTGCGGGCTTCGCCATTTCCGCTCGCGGCAACATGTCCTTTGAGCTTGAACTTGTAAGGGCGGAGATGCAGGAGGCCGGTCCTCAATTCGAGGCTGCGTTTGCGCAGTACCCCGAGGCGTCAACGAGAGTATACATGCTTTATGGACATACGCCTGAGCTGCGAGAAGTCTTTCAGAGGTTTGGTCACAACCAGATCGTCCCAATTATCGAGAAATGTTTTGAGAAAGGAGACGCGCTGATTGAGCTTTCAGCTCAAATTGATGGTCTGTTGATCTCTCTCACGCATGGAAAAACGAAAGTTGTGTCAGTCTCGCCAGCAGAGTGCGGCTGGAGAGCAATTCTTATCACGCAGGCGGCAGGCAATAGTTTCCTTGGACAATACGTCGTAGACGCGACGGGGAGTGCGCGTCTGTTGCCAGGAAGCTCCGTGCTGGCGATCCTCAAGCGCCTCACGACGGGAGGACTGCAACTCGTCGAAAGACGGCTGGTGCTCGGTGAGACTCCAACGTCGAGAGAATGGGGCTTAGCAGCGCTGGATGTCGCTGTTGTAGGATTAGCCGGAAAATCCATCGCCACGGCCGTAAAGCCAGGCATTGCCCGAGCAGCAAGACCCGCCATCGGCCAAAGGCTCGGCTCGGTACAGAAAGGCATGGCCGCATTCGCACGAACCTATGCGCCTACAGTTGCAAAATACGGAAGTATGGCAGGCATCGCATACTTGGCCCTGCATCATCCCGGGGTGATCAGCAGTGCGGCCAAGATCATGGCAGATACGCTGGGCGTGGCGCCGATCCTTTTGCAGACAATTGTGTGGGCAGCCATTCTATTTTTGCCCTTGTGGATTGTGTTCTCTACTACCGTCTTGCTGAGATCGGTATTGAGGTCTGTCGCGAGCTCTATCAAAACCCTTTTTTATTTGCCTCGGAGACCGAGTCTCAACAAGGCGACCGGTTAGCACTCTGCAAACGGAAGAGGCCTTCCAGTGGTCTCGACTTGCCGCTGAGTTTCGCGCCTAGCGTCATGAGTTGAGGTATGTGCTGCAAGATCGGTTTGCAGAAGATGTTTGCACCAGGGCTCATTGCGAGATGAGCAAACAGGTTTGCGGCGCGAACGCGCAAGCCGAAAGCGGCGTACCAATCATTCGTATAGACACCACCAAGGGCGGCTGGATCAGAACTGCTCAACAACGAATGGGCCTCTGAAATCAGGCATTTCGCCAAAAGCCACGCTGACTGGATTGCCATGCTGATGCCTTCCGCGATGATCGGATGCGCCTCTCCAGCACTATTGCCCACCATGAACACGCCATTGCGATAGGGACTTCTGAACCCTGGCCGAATGGGTCCTGCTGCCAGCCAGTTTCCCTCCAATTTGGCATGAGTGAAAGAAGGGTGAAGTTCACGACATGACTGCAGTATGTGCCGGAGGACGGCCTGCCCGGCTCGCTCCTGACTGCCTTTCCGGCACCACTGCAGCACATCACGGCGAATGCAGCAGGAGAGGCTGACCTTTCGACCATCGCTCTTTACCAGACCGCCATAGCCGCCGGGGAAGGCGAGCAATGGCATGACGGCGTCGCGAACATTCAAATCTCGGAAATGTGCCTTGAATGCAAGCCAATCGTCGTCACGCGCTATGTGTTGGCCCGAAAAGAAGGGCCCTTTTTCAAGAGATCCAGCCGCATTGATGAGCACTTGCGCGGATAATTCGGTGACGTGTCCATCTCTCGCGATGGCGCACGCCCATTCATTCGTATTCCTTGTCATCGAAATGGCACGGTAAGGTTGCCAAACATGGGCTCCAGCTTTTCTCGCAGCTTCGAGCAACAGGAGGTCGAGCTGATCACGTCCCAATGCTCTACCCCACCTACCGCTCTGTTGATGAAGACCGGGCATCGGTGCCTCGATGACCGTATCGGCGGAATAGAGCCCGACATGCGTGATCTCAGGTCCAGCCAACGCGACAAACTGCTTACCAACGCCGAGCTCGAACAGCAGGGGGAAAGAGGTGGCGGAAATGAACTCGCCGCATACTTTGGGCCTCGGGAAACTGGCTTTCTCGATGAGCGCTACCGACCAGCCCGCCTTGCTTAGTAGAATGGCGGCTGTGCTACCGGCCGGACCACCGCCGACGATGAGCACGTCATATCTCGACGGTGTCTTACGCAACATGGCGGGCGACGAAACAATGGCTGAACGGCCCCGCACGATACTCTTCGAGCTGCCATTCATTGCTTGCAGGCCAAAGGCGCGAAAGCTCCTCCCCATTAAATCCGGCCCTGACACTTGCAGGCGCATCATGGCGGGTAATGTGATTGCACCCGATCACGCCGAGGAGTTGGCTGGCCAACAGCGGAAAGGACCCGCGGCGTGGCTCGCAGGCGATGAAAAGTCGCGCAAGCTGCGCAACATGCGACAATAGTCGAGTGAGCGACGTTTCAGCCAAATGATGCAGAAAGAGATTCGCAATGATCACATCGCAGCGCGGAGATCCGGAATTGAGGAACTCGATTGCATCAGCTTCGATCACCGCGAGCTTCCAACTGGCGGTCTCGAAGCCGCGAAGAGTGTCTTCGGTTACTCTGCTGCGAGGATCTACGATGGTGACGGATAGGGCAGGGGAGTGCAGGCTCAATTTTCGCGCAAGTGCGAGCAGGAAAGTGCCGTCGCCGCCACCAAGATCGACAATCGAATGCATTCGACGCAAGTTTCGTTCCCTGCTGAGAATACGCCCGATTAGTCTCGCATGACCCATAATTGCGTTCAGGCGGCGAAGGTCGCGACGCGAAGAAAGGGCGCTGGGTTCGTCCGCAGCCAGCCGGTCCAACCATTCCGCTTCTATATGCCGTGTCATGCCCAATCGACGATCCGCTGGTTAAGCGCCCACGGTTCGAAAACGCATGGTTTCAGCAACCAAACCCGGGCCAAATGCCATGGCGCAACCCTTTGCACCTGCGGCGGCTGTACGAAGCAGTTCACCTAGAACGAACATGACCGTCGCCGAAGACATATTTCCAAATTGGCGTAGCACTTGCCGTGACACCGCGAGACAGTTGGGCGCCAGACCTATGCCCCGTTCGACGGCATCAAGAACGGTCCGCCCGCCGGGGTGCACAGCCCAGAGGGAAATGGTCTCTGTGGGCTGATCGTGCAGAATTTCAGCAACTCCGTCTCTCATTGCTTGCTGGATTGTGGCAGGCACTTTGCCCGATAGCAGCATATCGAAACCCGAGTCCCGTACATTCCAGGTGATAAGATCTTGCGTCTGCGGTACAATGATGGCGCGGAAATCCTCGAGCTCAAATCCATGCGGGCGCGCCGAAACCAGGCTGGCGGAGCAGCCATCACCCCAGAGCAGAAACGAGAGTAGTTTTTCGAAATCATCCGTTTCCTGCAGGTGAATGGTACAAAGCTCGAGATTGATGATCAAGACAAGCGCCTCCGGTTCAGACCTCACGATGTGACGGGCCACCTTCAGGGCGTTGACGGCTGCATAGCATCCCATGAATCCGATGATCGTACGCTCGGCCGATCGCGGCAAACGGCAGCGTTCGACGAGTTCGAGATCTAAGCCGGGTGCTGACAGACCCGTGCAACATGTAATCAGCACGTGGCTGATGCGCCCGCGATCGCTTCCAAGCTGAAGACGTTCTACCGCACTTTCCCCAAGTTTGGGAGCATGCGTTTCGAAATAGCGCATGCGGGCGGCCGTCGAGGGAAAGCTGCCACGCAAATAGAAGCGGTCCTTATCAAGCACTGGTCCCGCCACATCTCCCAAAGGTTCTAGGAAAGAAAAACGATGCTCGATGTCGGATTTCTTAGCCATCCTGTCAAACAGCGCCGCATGGGTGATCGAGGGCAACAATGATTTTGCGAATTGCAGAAATGCCATGTGAACATCATTCGGCGGAACTGCGGTGGCGATACGATTAACATAAGCTGACGTCACGGAACGGGTCCTTCCAAATTTTCAATGTATGAGTTGCAGTACGCACTAGAGCGACATTATTTCGGCAGGATTGGAAATTGTTCTGCAAAACTGAGATAGCGGCGGCATTAACATAAGCTGAGATCACCGAATGTTTACTTACACATTTTCCATTCTCCCACCACCGGTAGGTCAACCTTGATAGACATATGCTTTGCCGACCGGAGCTATTCCTGCGGGCTGTAAATTTTTGGCCCGGCTGGTTCTGGAAGGCAGTACCTTTGGGCTGGAATAGAATGCGTGCAACTGGCGTATAGTAGCAGACGTATGGCGTTGCGCAGTGAAATCGCCGGTGAGGTCCCGCATTTGCGCCGCTTTGCCCTGGCGCTGACAGGAGATGCTTCACTTGCGGACGATCTTGTTCAAGACTGCATCGAACAGGCTCTGCGAAAGCAACATCTTTTTGATGAAACTCGAAAACTTCGATCCTGGCTCTTTGCCATATTGCGAAATCTTTATATCAGCGGATTGCGTCGCAACAGCCGCGGCAAACTCGTATCACTTGAAATTGATGTGGCCTCGGCCTCGGGGAAGCTGCATGAGCAGGAGGCTCATTTGGCCTTGGCGGATGTCAAGTCGGCAATTGCGCGTATGCCGCCCCTTTACCGGGAGGTCCTTTTGCTAATTGCTCTTGAGGGGATGAGCTATCGGGAGGTCTCAGAAATTACCGGAGTGCCGGTTGGGACAGTGATGTCTCGGCTGGCTCGGGCACGAGCCGGCCTGCGCGTTCTGTTGGGAGAGAACGGCACATCGGGATTGAGACGGGTCAAATGACGCATCCCAAGAAGATTCTCGATTGGGCATTGCACGCCTATGCCGACGGCGAACTGGACGACACTGACAAGAAGCTGATCGAAAAGGAATTGGCGAGCGATCCAGAAGCGCGAGCTTTGGTTGATGCATGGCAGCGACAAAAGCAACAGATCTGCGATGCTTTTGCATCTGTCTTCGAGGAGCCTGTGCCCGAGTCCGTTGAAACGGTCCTACTTCCACCCAAGGCATATCTCTCTGTCTGGCATGTAGCAGCCGCATTGATATTGGTTCTGGTGTTGGGCTTGGGAGCCTATGGTCTTGGGTGGTTGGTCTCGGGCCGTGATGCCGAACGCTTTGCCGAGAGTGCGCTGTCGGCACACATAGTCTATGCGTTTGAGAACGAACGTCCCGTTGAAGTTCCGGCGAGCGAAAGAGATTATCTCGATCGATGGCTGACCTCTCGCTTTGGCCGGCCGGTTATTGCTCCCGATCTCTCCTCTCGCGGTTTTGCTTTCGTGGGCGGAAGGCTTCTTCATGAGGAACAGCGGCCAGCAGCGCAGCTCATGTATGAAGACAGGAGCAAACGACGGTTGACGGTGTACATGACCGCAAATACGACGGGCAGCGAAATCCCCTTCCGTTTGAAAAAGGATGCTCATCTTACGACGTGTTATTGGCTGGATGAGGACGCCGCTTATGCGGTCGTCGGTGAACTCCAACCATCCGAACTGCTGCCTTTGGCCACCTTTATCCACAAGACGATGGAAGCGCCCAAACGATCCTAGTGGCTTTAGCGTGTCTAATTTGGTGAATGGGCAGCCGGTGGAGGCTGCCCATTCCTCTTAGTATCCCATCTTGTGATATTTCTTTTTGTGCCTGTGACGCGACAAAATTTAATGTGGACCTGGGGATCGGCGTGAACGAGGTTTATCCGTCATTCGATCCGAATAAGCGTGGTGGCCGTCTTGGCAGTGGCGTCCATCATGGATAGGCCGTGACAAACAGCAATCACCAGCAGCAGCCTAGACGGCCACTAGGGCAGGGGGTCGACACGTTACTGCCCGGACGCGTTAACTAGCCTTGCGCCAGCAGCGGCTACGGCGGTCTCGGCATTCCTGATCGCCTGTTCGAGCATTTTTAGGTTTGCCTTTGGATCCGCCAGGCCTCGATTGAATTTCAGCTCGGCTTCTTGCAGCGCCTTCTGCGCCCGTGCCAGATCGGCATGCAGCTCGCTCGTAGAATCTGTTAGTTTTGCTCCACCGATGATGGGCTTTCTCTTGGTTCTTTGAACAGGTGAGCCCTCGAAACTCTGAGAAATGCTTCCGGTATTGAGGGAGCCTCTGCGGCCTCCGCTCCCTAGATTGCCTTTGCCGGAGCTACCTCCACTAGCTTTGCCGCTACTGCCTTCTCTGCCGTTGCTGCCATCCTTTGCCCACGCGCAATCCAAGGCCGGCCCCATAACGAGCGCGGCGCTCAGCGCAAGGGTTAAGAGAGCTGATTTGGAAATACGCATTAGACGTCAGCTCCATTTAAGGCAATTTCAGCATATACCAGTGAGGTGCGCGTAACATTCATGTGTGCTGGGAATGGTGCAGTTTCGGTAAAGACATTCATGAAAATTTTACCGAACAGCCGCCTGCGGAAGACCATCATTCGGTAACGGTTTTCCACCAAGCAGGCCTCTGGTCCGGCCTAAACTCAACGCCAAGTTCGCTTCCTTGTCTCCAGACGACGGTCGAATGAAAAATTCGAGTCGTGCCGACAAGCCGAAACGAGAAACTGCGAGGCAATATCCAGCTCGTGGATAAATGCAAGCGCGCTCCACCCGGTGAGACCTCCACCACGTGGCAGGGTGCCACTGAGACTTTGCCTGGGATGATAATGTCGCCAGGTATGTCGGCGACAAGGCGAGGCTGATCTAGTCTTTTTTCCTTTTGTTCATTCATTATCTGCCTCAGGAATGGAGATAAAGAGTTACGCAAATCAAATCGATGCTGCGTTAAATATTTTCGTAAAATTTTACCGTGGCCCGGGAGGTCGGGCCCATTCACCATCCGTTCTAGTCACGATTGCGACCTACTTGGCTCGCCTACCGGGATCGTCGATAAAGCTAGTCCGCGGCAGCAGCTTTCACGGCTTTTTCGATTGCCTCATTGAGATCGGCATATTCCTCGCAGGAGGTGCCGCAGATGCGGCGGATCTCGGCGAGCTGTTCCTTGGCGAGGTCGAGCTTGCCAATGGTGACATA
>Ga0075421_100002386_pt1 | contig 22487 bp, 16 predicted proteins | sample SoiMetdeltSBSDD5_FD_75292 | JGI IMG/M metagenome (GOLD analysis project Ga0075421, IMG submission 75292) | Bulk soil microbial communities from a Populus tree surrounding site in Tennessee, USA - Soil MetaG P. deltoides SBSDD5 | ecosystem: Environmental > Terrestrial > Soil > Tree plantation...
GCGTGGGTTGAAGCCTGCACCTGCAGCTCGGCCGCGACGCGGGTGTATTGGGCACGGTGAGAGATGGATAAACAGACCCTCCAGCCAGGTAGCCTCTATCCGGGTGAAACATGGTTTCAGTATGCGTCACCTGAAGAAGCCGGGTATTCTTCTTCTCAGTTGCTCCAAGCTCACGATTACTTTAATCAAATAGACTCAGCCTCCCTAGTGGTAGTCCATGATGGAGCAATTCTGGCAGCCTGGGGTGATGTCACCCGACGCTTCACAAATCACTCCATCAGAAAAAGCTATCTGAGCGCTTTATATGGCATTCACGTCAATCACGGAAATATTAATCTCCAGCAGACCCTGGCCGAACTCAACCTGGATGATGAGCCAGCCTTACCTACCGCAGAAAAAGAGGCGCGTGTTTTTGATTTGCTTACCGCTCGGTCTGGCGTCTATCATCCAGCCGCTGCGGAAACGCCTCATATGATCAAGCACAGACCGGAACGAGGCAGCCATAAGCCTGGAACCCACTGGTATTACAACAATTGGGATTTCAATGCCTTGGGCACCATTTTGGAACAGAAAACCGGGGCCTCTGTCTTTGAAGAGTTCAAACAAAAATTGGCGGATCCCCTCCAGATGGAAGAATTCAGGCTGAGGGATACCTTCTATTATTTTCAAAAAGATAAATCCATCCATCCGGCTTACCATCTTCGCCTGTCGGCTAAAGATATGGCTCGATTTGGCTTACTCTATTTGCGGCAGGGGCGCTGGAAAGGTCAACCCATCATCCCGGAACAGTGGATTGCCGAAAGTACCGCCAGCTATTCGGAGGTCAGCGAGAAAAACGGGTATGGGTATCTCTGGTGGACGATTGCGCCTCGACACCCGAATCGGCGATTGTACAAGTTGGGGGCGTATCTGGCCGAGGGCGTCGGCACTCAATACATTATCGTTCTACCCGGCGCAAAGTTGGTAGTCGTTCACCTAGCCAATACTTATCTCTCATTGAGTTTTAATGCAACCCTGTTTTGGAGGTTACTGGATATGATCCTCGACGCTCGAATAGCATCGCCGGTATCAAAACCTAACCTGATTCCTTTTCAAAGCCCGCCGAAACGGTTCGAAATTATCAAACTCGAAACTGCGATCCTGGATCAGTATGTGGGTGATTATGAGTTCGAGGGAGGTGTTCGGTGTTCTATCCAGAGACAGGACAATCAATTGTTTTGGACCAGCACTGCGAATGGTTTCTCGGTATCCCTGCTTCCCATTTCAGAAACAAAATTCTTTGTAGAGGATATCGAGGAGGTAGCCACCTTCGCTCTCGATAATGACGCTTATCAATTAATAGCAGAAAATACTCAAGGAAAAGCAAGTCACGCAAGATTAGTGCAAAGCAAGACATAGCTGGTAGACATCCACGAATAGACCCGGGCTTGACCGACGAGAGAACTTGCTTCGGGTGCATTCGCCAATTTTGTCTTTGCTCCCAGCCCGCGTCCAGGCGGGCGGAATACCTCGCACACGCCCGCGCGGACGCGGGCTGGGAGCGTGGGCCAAAAAATCCGAATGCACCCCTTGCTGCCTCGCTGAGAGCAGGTTTCTCGCCGCCTCTCCACTATTCTCAAAATTTTGATTACAATCACTTTTGTGTACTCGCTCGACAACCCCTATCTCCACTTCTCCCTCGATCCTAACACCGGCCATTGGAGCCTGCGCCCGCAGACAGGGACAACGCCTTACCTGGAGGCCGTGCGACCCGGACTCAAATATCGTCTGCATTCCAGGCCAAGCCTGCTGCCTAACATTTGGGAAGGCGACCTGTATGACATTCAAATCACCTCCCCGGAGTCCGCCCCTTCCCCTCATGGTCGCCTCAACTTCCTGCGGCTCACGTGCCGTGAAGCTTCACCCGCCATCGCTGCGCTGAGTGTGGAATTCGCGCTGCCGGAGGACAGCCCGTTTCTCCTTTGGCGCTTAATCGCGCGCAACGAAAGTGATCAAGCGCTCACCCTCGAAGCGCTCGACCTCGCCCTCGTCGGGGCGCGCTTCAAGCCGATGTTCCAACTCGACGCTACGCGAGACAGGCTACAACTACAACCCGGCGAACTGCGGCTGCATCCTGATCCCGGTCATCTGGCTTTTTTCACCAACGGCTATCAATCCTGGAGTTTCGCGGGCGCGCTTCAAGCCGACCAACGTCAGCCGGGCTCGCGCCTCCGGCGCTTCAGTGACGCCAAAAATGTGAATCTCATCACGCCCATCGTCAAGTGGAACGGACACTTCACCAGCGATATGTTCGGCGTGCTGGGTGATCGCGATCATCAGATCGGCCTCGTCGCCGGTTTCCTCTCGCAAGGCGAGCAGTTTGGTATCGTCGAAGTCGTATTGGACACGGAAACACCCTCGCTGCGCCTCACCGCGCAATGTGACGACGTCGCATTTTCTCCGGGCGAGACTCGCGCCACCGATTGGGCCTACCTGCAGTTCATCGCGCTCGACGACTTTGACCCGCTGGCCGAGTACACGGAGGCCGTCGCCCGTGAGAACGGAGCGCGCGTCCCACTGCACACGCCGATCGGCTGGTGTTCGTGGTATCACTACTTCGATAAAGTCACGGAGAAGGACATGACCGCCAATCTCGTCGCCCTCGCGCAGGAACGGGAACGGCTGCCGCTCGATTTCGTCCAACTCGATGACGGCTTCCAGGCCCAGGTCGGCGATTGGTTCGAGACGAATTCCAAATTCCCGCACGGTCTCAAATGGCTGACGGAACAAATTCGCGCGCGCCGGCACACGCCCGGCTTGTGGCTCGCGCCTTACATCGTCCGCTCGGATGCCAAACTGCTGCGCCAACATCCCGATTGGTTTCTGCGCTCATCAAGCGGACACCTGGTAAGCGCCGGCTTGAACTGGTTCAAGTGGTGTTATGGCCTCGACCCGACTCATCCCGGCGTCCGGGAGCACACACAGCGCTTAATTTCCACCGCCGTCAATGAGTGGGGCTTTCCTTATCTCAAGCTTGATTTTCTTTACGCCGCCGCACTCCCCGCCCGCCGCTATGATCCAACGCTCACGCGCGCTCAAGCCATGCGGCTCGCCTTAAAAGATATTCGCGAGGCCGCCGGGCCGGAGACTTTTCTGCTCGGCTGCGGCTGTCCGCTCGGTTCGGCCGTCGGGCTGGTGGATGGGATGCGCATCAGCACGGACGCCGCGCCCAATTGGAAGCCGGAACTGTTCACACCCGCCCTCTCTCAAATCCTGCGCCACGAAATGGATTTTCCCTGCGTCCACAGCGCCATCCGCAACACGATTAACCGCGCGCCGCTGCATCGCCGCTGGTGGATCAACGATCCGGATTGCCTGCTCGTGCGCGATCACGACACGCGGCTGAACGAGGCCGAAGTCCGCAGCCTGGCGACGGTGATTGCGCTTTCCGGTGGGATGTTTTTGGTCTCGGACAATATGACGCGCTTGAAAGCCGAGCGCCGGCGCTACATTGCGCCGCTGCTGCCGGTATTGAACGTGAGCGCCCGCGCGCCGGATTGGATGAGCACCAGCATGCCGGAGATTCTCACGCTGCCGCTCACCGGCGCAGGAACGCTCGGCCCGTGGTGGCTGGTGAGCCTCTTCAACTGGAGTGACTATTCTCGCGATTGCCTCTTGGACTTGCGCCAGCCGCCGCTGGAACTTGATCCCGAAGCTGAGTATCTTGTCTCCGACTTTTGGGAACAACGCCATTGGAAATTAAAAGGCAGCAACCCGCTCCTCTTCAAGGCCGTCCGGCCCCATGGCGCAAATCTGGTCGCCATACGCCGCGTCACGCCGGAACCGAGGCTCATCGCTTCTACATTTCATTTCTCACAAGGCCGCGAGTTCAGCACCTGGGATGTCGCGGCGCGGGAACTCCGCTTCACGATTGATTTGGGCCGCGTGGCAGACGGCAGAATAGCAGTCGCACTGCCGGGAACGCCTCACACCGCTACCGTTGAAAATGAGCCGCTATCCGTCAAGGATTTAGGAGATGGAATTTATTCGCTTGAGTTCACGGTCAAGCGCACCGCGCGGGTGAGATTGGAATGGTAATGGTACAACCGTACAGTCTTGGAACTTGGCGCTCTGTGTTAGCATCTCTTTCGTGCGCGCCAGATGTATGGAGGTAATTGTCATCGCGGTTTCGCGGTCCTAATTCGCCCCTCACCCCAGCCCTCTCCCCGGTGGGGAGAGGAAGAACTCCCCTCTCCCTTTCAGGGAGAGGGGCCGGGGGTGAGGGTGAACCTCAGTGCGCCCCATTCGTGCAATTGTATCAATCCAGCACACACGGTAGAATCACGATATACTTTGCTACAAGCCGGGTGACAGCCACCTGAAACGCGGAAATCACATTGAAATCTCTCCAGCGTCCTAGCTCTCTCATTCGTTGGTTAAGCCTCGTCCTGACCTTTGGCGGACTGGTCATTGGAACCGTCTCCAGTCACGTCGAGGCCGCCACAGGCAGTAACGTGCGCGCGCAAGCCGAAGGTCAGCCCATCACGCTCTCGCTGCACGCCGGGTTCGACGGCTACTATAAGGAAACCCGCTGGATGCCGGTGCGCATCGAAGTCGCCAACGATGGCCCGGACGTTCGCGGCACGCTGACGATTGCCTCCCCTCGCAGCTATGGCGGCGAGGCCATCTTCACCCGCCAGCTTGAACTCCCCACCCAATCGCGGCGTGAAATCTTCCTCTACATTCCGCCGGAAGGCACCCTCACTAATCTCAAAGTTTCATTGCTGAATGGAAAAACAGAATTAGCCGTGGCCACCGCGCGGCTGGTAGGTGCCAGCGCCACCGATTTGATTTACGGCGTCCTGGCAAATTCACCTTCATCTTTTAACAACTTGGTGGATGTGGACCCCATCAGCGGCTCGGCCTTCGTCGCTCAACTGGAAATCGCCGACCTGCCTCCCGTCGGGCAAGGCTGGGAAGCGCTCGACGTTTTGGTCGTCTCCGATATGGATATGGGGTCGCTCTCACCGGAACAACACACGGCCCTCGCGGATTGGATCACGGGCGGTGGACGATTGATCGTCGCGGGCGGTCCGGCCTGGCAGAAGACGGCCGCCGGGTTGAGCGATCTGTTACCGATTTCCCCGACCGCCGCGCGGACCTTGAATAATTTTGACGCGTTGGGAACGTTCGCCGCCAGCGCGGCTCCGGAAGGAAGCGCCGTCGCCGCTACCGGCCAAAAGACAGCAGATGCAACCATCCTCACCCAGGCCGGAAACGTGCCCCTCATCGTTTCTCGACCTTTGGGTTTTGGACAAGTAACTTTCCTCGCGATTGATCCGGCGTTTGCGCCGTTCAAAGGCTGGGACGGATTCGAGGGACTCTTTAGCAATATCCTGGCCACGCCCGTGGAGCGCCCCAACTGGGCTGATGGCTTCAAAGATTGGTCGTCCGCTTCATCCGCGGTCAATGCGCTGCCCGGTTTGGACCTGCCTTCCAGTTTTCAAATCTGCGGTTTCCTCGGCATCTATCTCGTCGTCGCCGGGCCGTTGAACTACTTGCTGCTCAAACGCGTGAAACGCCGCGAATTGGCCTGGCTCACCGTTCCCGGCCTAGCGCTACTGTTCAGCGGCATCGCCTACCTCACTGGCTATCAACTGCGTGGGGCGCAGGCCACCTTGCACCAACTGTCTATCGTCCAGGTCTGGCCGGATTCAGACTATGCGCAAGTGGATGAACTCGTCGGCCTGGTCTCACCGCGCCGCCAGAGTTACACCCTGCAATTCACTGAGAACTTCCTGGCGCGGCCGCTCCCCGCTGATTACACGTACACCACCACCACCGGCTCGCTCACGTTGGAGCAGAGCGACCAAACTCAGATCGCCGGCATCCGCGCCGACATTGGGGCAATCAAAGCCTTCGTCGCTCAAGGTCAAGTGCCCGCGCCGCGCTTCGACTCGCAACTCACGCTGGATTTCTCCGGCAATTCGCCGCGCCTGACTGGAACCGTCACCAACCAAAGCAACCTGACCTTGACGGACGCCGTGCTGCTGGGGCCTGGCGGCCTAATGCGCCTGGGAGATTTTCCGCCGGGCAAGAGTCAAAACGTCTCAATCCCTCTGCTCAACATGCGCGCCACGTCGGTGGCCCAAAACAACGCGGCACCGGTCTTTCCGGTCATCGGGGGCGCCAAGCCGCTCCCCTACTCGCCCGGCAGCGTTTCCGATTCCACCATTGACGACATTCTCGGCAACACCAACTACTACAATGACAAGCAAGCGTACCGCCGCTATTCCCTGCTCGCCGCGGCGATTCAATCCTATGGCGGCGGCTCGCGCGGCAGCGGCGTGTACCTGGCTGGGTGGACCTCCAAGGCGCCCGTCTCCGCGGAGGTGGTCAACCGGAGTTTCGTGACGGAAGACGTGACGCTGTATCTGGTGAGCTTGCCCCCCACGTTCAACTTGGGAGAAGGCGTGTTCATCATCCCACCGGGCCTGATGACTTGGGCCGTGGTTGACCCAGGGCAAAGTGGATCGCCGGCGCCTTATGATATGAGCGTTTATGCCGGTTATACGTACGCGCTGCGGTTTTCACCCGCGCACTCCATGCCCTTCGGTCAAGTCACGCAACTCACCCTACATCTCTCCAGTTCCAGTTATGGGATAACCGGCGTAGCGCCGGTGAGGATTGAGCTATGGGACTTTACCGAGAATACCTGGGTGGAAGAGAATCCGGTCATTTGGGGCGATAATAAAATCTCGGCTCCGGCGCGGTTCGTCAGCCCAGCCGGCGAAATTCAAGTGCGCGTGACCAACCCGGCTTCGGCGGTCTCCAGCGTTGATTTGGAAACGTTGGACTTTACGCTGTTTGTGGAAGAGTAGACTTGTAGGAATACAAGGAAGATAATCACGAATAACGCGAACCGCTTCGCTCGAATAACACGAATGATTCTTAAAAACTGATTCGCACTATTCGTGTCATTCGAGCGAAGTCGAAGCCTTCGGCCTTCAGGGTGCAATTCGTGACATTCGTGATAAAGAACTTATGCCCGCCATCATTGAGACCAAGAACCTCACCAAGCGCTACGGCAAACTCATCGCCGTCAATGACCTGTCGCTCAACGTCGAGCAGGGCGCGATTTATGGCTTCGTCGGCCCGAACGGCGCGGGCAAGACCACGACCATGCGCATGATCACCACGTTATTGCAGCCAACCTCCGGCGAAGCCCGGATCGCCGGCTACTCCGTCGCCCGCGACCTGCGCGCCGTGCGGCGGGCCATCGGTTACATGCCGGACTTCTTCGGCGTCTACGACGACATGCAGGTTTGGGAATACCTCGATTTCTTCGCCGCCTGTTACGAAATCCCTGAAGCAACGCGCACGAACTTGATCACCGATCTACTGGAACTGGTAGACTTGAGCCATCGCCGGAACGACATGGTGGACAGCCTCTCACGCGGCATGAAGCAGCGCCTGTGCCTGGCTCGCACGTTGGCGCACGACCCGCAAGTATTGATCCTGGACGAGCCGGCCTCCGGCCTCGACCCGCGCGCGCGCATTGAAATTCGTGAACTCTTGCAGGAACTCAGCCGCCTGGGCAAGACCATCTTCTTCTCTACACACATCCTGGCGGACGTGGCTGAGATTTGCACGCAGGTGGGCATTGTGGAAGCCGGGCGGCTGGTGGCGGAGGGCAGCCTGGAGGAAATGCAGCGCCGGATTGTGCCTCATCGGCGATTGCAAGTTGTGTTATTAAGCCAGGCGGAGCAGGCCCAAGCCGCGCTGATCGGACGCGAGGGCGTGATCGAAGTTCGAGTGTTGGAAAATGGCGCTAGCCAGAAGACTCAAGCCGCAGCGCAAGTTTTGGAAGTGGACTTTACCGGCGACGATGCCGCCGTGAGTGGACTCCTCAAAGATTTGGTGGGTCGCGGTTTTCCGGTGCTGCGTTTCACCGAGTCCGTGCACGATCTGGAAGACGTCTTCATGCACGCGACGAAGGGCATTGTGTCGTGACCCCTCTACCTCCCCCCATCTCCGCCCATTGCTCGGTGGATAAAAAGCAGGTCGGATGGGCGGAGATGGGGGGACCGAGGGGGGTGGATCACCTATGACCGCTGAAACAGCCATCGCCCCTCCTGCCCCAACGAAGCCGGCGCGCACCCCGCGCAACTTGCGCTCGTACCTCACGCGGAATCCGGTTGTGCTCAAGGAATTACGTGGACGAATGCGCGGCTCGCGCGCGTTTGTCCTGCTCACCTTCCACATCCTGGTCATGAGCGGCTTCGTCCTCCTGCTCTATACCGCTTACGCCGCCTCCGCGAATGCCGTTTACAGCGGTTTCAGCGGCCAACTCTTGGGCAAGTTCGTCTTCGGCGGAATTGTCACCATTGAACTGCTGCTGGCGTGTTTCATCACGCCGGCCATCACCTCCAGCGCGGTCAGCGGCGAGCGCGAACGGCAGACGTATGATCTGCTGCGCACCACGCTGCTCTCGGCGCGCTCGTTGGTTCTGGGCAAACTGACTGCCGCGCTATTATTCGTCCTCCTGATGCTGTTGACCGCCCTCCCGCTCCAAAGCCTGGCCTTCTTGCTCGGCGGCGTCGCGCCGGAGGAAGTGCTCATCTCCACCGGGCTGCTCGTCGCCACGGCGTATCTCTTTGGCGCGGCGGGCATCTTCTTCTCATCGTTGATGCGCCGCACGTTGGGCGCCACGGTGCTCACCTACGCCTTTGCGCTGTTGGCGACGCTCGGTCTGCCGCTATTGTTGATGGCGGTGCTTCCGCTCAGCGCCTTCCTTTTTTACAGTTCACCCCCGCCGTTTCTGGAGGCGGTGCTCCTCTACACCTTTGGCCTGCTCGTCATCACCAACCCCATCGCCACCGCGGTCACGACGGAAGTCCTGCTGATAGACCGGCAAACGGCTTTTTACTTCACGCAGTCCATCAGTAATGGAATTAACCTGCCTTTCATTTCTCCCTGGCTGCCATTCATCCTCTTCTGCTTTGTGCTGGGGACGTTGATGACCCTTATCGGTATTCAGATCGTCCGGCGCGCGGAACGTTAACCCACTGAGCAACGTCTAAAGCATATGTCCACCACTCTCCCCTTTCAAGAAGTCGAACAACGTCTCTCATATTGGCTCATCCGATTGCGCTTGCAGCAGGCGCTGCTCTGGTCAGTCCGCGGCCTGGCGGGCGGAGTCGCCGCCGGACTCGGCCTCTCGCTCGTCGCGCGCCTGCGTCCCTTCCAGCCCGTCCTGGTCCTCATCGTCCTCTCTGTCAGTCTCGCGCTCCTCGGCTTTACGTTGGCACTGGCCTCCGCTTACTTCTGGCCTCGCCCGCGTCTCACCGCCGCGCGTTATTTTGATCGGCTCTTCGGTCTCGCGGAACGGACCTCGACCGCGCTCGAATTAGCTCGGACGAACGATCGGACGCCCGAGTGGCTCCGGCGCGATCAATGGGAGGATGCCGCGGGGGCCGCGCGGGGGGTTGACCCCGGACGTCATCTGCCCTTTCGGTTTGATCGCCGTGACAGCCTGCTGCTCTCCCTCCTCATCCTCGCGCTCGCGCTTTCTTTATATTTGCCCAACCCGCAGCAGGGTCTCCTTGCGCAGCAACAAGCCGTGCAGCAAACGATCGCCGAGCAAATACAAAAGATCGAAGCTGTCCGTGAGCAAATTGAGAATAATCCAAATCTCACCGAGGAGCAGAAGGCCGAACTGACCAAGCCGCTCACCGAAGCCGAAGAGCAATTGAAAAAGGGCAACCTCACCCAGGAACAGGCTGTCCAGATTCTCACGCAAACACAGCAAAGCCTTCAGCAGCAAGTCAATCCCAACGCGCAGACGCAGGCCGAGGCGCTGCAGCAAGCCGGCCAGGGCCTCAGCCAGAACTCAACGACGCAGGCGATGGGCAATGCGTTAACTCAGGGCAATCTCCAAGACGCGGCGCAGGCATTGGGGAACATGGACCTCTCGCAAATGACCGAGGCGCAGCGTCAAGATTTGGCGAATCAACTGGCGCAAACGGCGCAGCAGTTGCAAAACTCCAATCCGCAACTCGCCTCCCAATTGCAAGCCGCCGCGGACGCGCTGCGACAGGGCGACCTTAACGCCGCGCAAGCCGCGTTGCAGCAAGCCGCGCAAACCATGTCGCAGACCGCCCAAGCCGCCGCGCAATCTCAAGCAGCCAGTCAGGCGGCCGGACAAGTGAGTCAATCACAACGCGCGGTGGCCCAGGCCGGAAACCAAGGTCAGCAGGGACAAGGACAAGGACAAGGACAAGGTCAGGGTCAAGGGCAAGGCCAGGGTCAAGGCCAAGGCCAGGGACAAGGCCAAGGCCAGGGACAAGGTCAAGGGCAAGGACAAAGTGGATCAGGTACAGGTGAGGGGAATGGCGAAAGTCAAGGGGGTGAGGCGGGCACGGATCCCATCGAACAAAACGGCGCGAGTGATGGCGGCGAAAGTTCCTATGAAGCCATCTACTCGCCTTATCATCTCGGCGGCAGCGGTGGTGAAGACGCCAGTCTCCCCGGCTCCGGCGACCCGAACGGCGAAGTCATCGGTGAGGGGCCGACCAATCCGCAGAATGCGGGCGAGGTGACGGTTCCGTACAACGAGGTCTACGCCGACTACAACCAGACCGCGCACTCGGCGATTGAGAACGGCGAAGTGCCCTACAACCTGCGCGACATCGTGCGCTCATATTTCAGTTCCCTACAGCCGTAATTATTGGGACGCAGATACACGCAGATGAACGCTGATTTTTTTCTTGATCTGCGTTCATCTGCGTCCTTTTTTACTATTCAAGGAATCCGCTTATGAAAAAAACCGTGACCAAAGCCGTTGAGTCTCCGGTTCAAGAAACCAGCCGCGCGGTTGGCGGCGCGGAAATCACCGTCGCACAGTTCCGCGAATCGGCGGCGACGATTGAATCCGAAGTCGGTCGCGTGATCGTAGGACAAGCCGAGGTCGTGCGCCATGTGCTCATCTGCCTGATCGCCGGGAGTCACGCATTGCTGGAAGGTGTGCCCGGCCTCGGCAAGACCATGCTCATCAAGACGCTGGCCGAGGCGCTCGAACTACAATTCGCGCGCATCCAATTCACGCCTGATCTGATGCCGGCGGACATCGTGGGCACGGACATTATTGAAGAGACCAGCGACGGGAAGCGAGAATTCCGCTTCCAGCCCGGCCCGATCTTCGCCAACTTGGTCCTCGCCGACGAGATCAATCGCGCGACGCCTAAGACACAATCCGCGCTGCTTGAGGCGATGCAGGAACATTCGGTGACGGTTGCCAAACTTACTTACAAATTGGAAGAGCCATTCTTCGTCCTCGCCACGCAGAACCCAATTGAAATGGAAGGAACATATCCACTGCCGGAAGCGCAGTTGGATCGTTTCCTGTTTAAAGTCAACGTGGATTTTCCATCGTCCACTGACTTAGTGGAAATCATCGCCCGCACAACGGGCGGACACACGCCGAGCGCGCGCAAAGCTGCCGATGGCCCGCGCATGGTGGCGATGGGCCAACTCGCCCGACAGATTCCCGTGGCCTCGCACGTCTCCGAGTTTGTCGCGCGGCTCATTGTGGCCTCGCATCCCGATCAAGCCTCCGCCCCGCCGATGGTGAAGCAGTTTGTCCGCTACGGCGCTTCGCCGCGCGGCGCGCAGGCCTTGATCCTCGGCGCGAAGATCACGGCGCTCTTTGCCGGTCGCCTCAACGTTGCCTTTGAAGACGTCGCCGCCGTCGCGCCCGCCGCGTTGCGTCATCGTTTGCTGCTCAATTTTGAAGGCCAAGCAGAAGGTGTGACGACAGACGATGTAGTTAAAGAGCTTTTGAAGGATGTCTCGGTGACAGCGAAGTAAATCAATGTACACATGGCCCCTCGACGGACAACACTAACCATCTTTCACCGAGCAAAGGTTTTACGCCTTAACACGACGCCGGCCGAGAAAAAACTATGGGCGCGGCTGCGTGATCATCGGTTAGGCGGTTTAGGCTTTCGTCGCCAACATGCGATTGGTCCTTACATTGTGGATTTTGTCTGCCGAGAGAGAAAGCATGTTATTGAACTCGACGGTGACAGCCACGCGAACCAACCCGACTATGATGCTCGGCGGACGGCCTGGCTGGAAAAACATGGGTATCGGGTTCAACGATTTACGAATGACGAAGTACATCGCAATATCGAAGCGGTATTACAGGCAATTCTCGAGGCGTGTAACCCACCCCAATGACGAAGCAGTCTTGTAAATTATTCTCGAGGCCTTTACCCCACCCCGGCCCTCCCCATCGGAAAACCACCGATGGGGAGGGAGAAAGAGACTCCTCCCCCATTTGTGCTCTTCCAAATGGGGGAGGCCGGGAGGGGGTTCCCCCTCTTCTCTAAATGACCCTCTTCGACGAAACCACCCTCCGCAAACTTGATCGCCTCGCGCTGGTCGCCGCGCAAGTCCGCGCCGGGCAGATCAAGGGCGAGCGCCGTTCCACCAAGCGCGGCACCTCCATTGAGTTTGCCGACTACCGCGACTACACGCGCGGCGACGACCTGCGCCGCGTAGATTGGAATGTCTACGCGCGGCTCGAACGCCCCTTCATCAAACTCCTTGAAGAAGAAGAAGACCTGGCCGTGCATGTGCTCCTCGACGCCTCGCGCTCAATGGATTACGGAACCGACGAACAGCACAAGTTTCACTACGCCCAACGGTTGGCGGCGGCGCTGGGTCACATCACACTCGCAGCGGGCGACCGTTTGACGCTCATTGCCCTGCAAGGCGAAGCGCCCGCCGCGCAGTTTGGGCCGGCGCGCGGACGTGGCCACACGCTGCGGCTGCTGAAATTTTTAGAAGACATGAAAGTTGGCGGGACGACCGAACTCGACGCCGCGCTCCGCAACTACGCCCTCACCGCCAAACGACCGGGCCTCGTTTTCCTCCTCTCAGATTTATTCTCGCCCGCCGGTTACCGCGACGGTCTCTCTCAATTACAAGGTCGCGGCTACGAAGTCAGCCTCCTCCATCTCCTCGCGCCGGACGAACTTGATCCGCCCCTCGCCGGCGACCTGCGCCTGATTGACGCTGAAACCGGCGCCCCGCAAGACGTAACGCTCGACGGCGGCCTGCGCGACCTCTACCGCAAACGCATCGCCGCCTGGCGCGAGGAAATTGAGAGCTACTGCCTCAAACGTCAGATGCACTACGTTCCGGTGACGACGGATTTAGGCTGGGACGAGTTGGTGTTGTATCAACTGCGGAGACGAGGATTAGTGAAGTGACGGAAGACGGTGGACGGACGAAAGACGAAGGACGAACGACGAAAGTGTTTTTAGAAAAATGTATGATTAAGCCATGGTTGGATGAGGCCAATCTACCGCGCGAATCACGAAAACATGCAAGAGATTACCATCAACTCTACCAAGCACCCCATGAAATCAGAGTCTTTTGAAGATATATTCATAGATAAAATCAAGAAGGTAGTAGAAAGCAAATCTTTTACTATTAAAGTAATTAGACATCATTTTGAAAAATCTGGCATCATACTGACTCCTGAGCAAATTAGGAGCATAAAGGATCAACTTAGCATTTCAGAAAAAGAGGAAATTGAAATTGAGTTTTCAGATGAGCAAGTCGCGATTTTTGCAGATCGCGGAATTGATCTAAACCATCTAGATCTTGGTCAAATTGATGACACCTTTAATACAGAGTTATCAAAGATCAGAGAAAAAGCAATGACGTATGTGATTGAGCAATTAGGATCACACTTCGCTAACAAATGGTCAATTGCTCAACCGGATATTGTGGCAGGACGCAACAGAGAATTGGATAAATTTTACGCCTTCTTGCATAACATCTGGGGAACTGCATTTGACGCGCTAGAAGCATTTATTAGCTTATGTGCCGAATTGAGCGAAGATCAGTTTTCCTATGGGCTGACAAGCCTATCGAAAAGCAAGCGTGAAGTATTAGCTAGACTTCAAGCTCGTTCTTGTCAAGTTTCGAGAGAAATTTGTACGTTGCTTCGATCTGGATTTGCCGATGGCGCACATGCCCGATGGCGAACATTGGATGAATTGGTTACCGTCGGGGAGTTTCTACTCGATGCTCCAGATGAAGTTTCGGAGATGTACATGGCACATGCAAATATAGCAAGAGCTAAGGAAGCCGAGGAATTCCAAAGCCATCAGCAATTCTTTGGATACGAACCCATTTCTGACGCTGACATGGCAGAAATAATCGCTGCAAAAGAAGCTGCACGAGCAAAGTTTGGCACAGACTTCCTTAATGATTATGGTTGGGCAACACAGCATCTTAAGACACATCATAACAAGAAAGGGGGTAGAACTTCATTTATTGATATTGAATTAGCAGTCAATAAGTCAAGACTTCGCAATTATTACAAATTAGCAAATCGAAACGTACACGCTGGTTTTTGGGGAGAGTTTTCGCGTTTAGGGAGTGATCCGACGTGGACCGGAAATATTTTATTGGCTGGGCCAAGTCATTTCGGCATAGCAATACCGGCCCACAACACAGCATATTCTTTAGGCTTATTAACAACCGGATTACTTCTAGAGGAGTCATCATTTGAGACTCTGATCTCGGCAAAGGCGCTGAATCTTTTGGTTATCCAATTTAATGATTTGGTAAACAGAGCAGCCGCTCAAACCAAACAAGATTGACACATGAATACAAATCAAACTCCCTTCAATATAAAAAGCAGTTCATCCCTTCAAACCCGACTGAAAAATTGCTCCTTCCTCATCCGTCATTTTTTTCATTTGTCATTTGTCATTTTTCATTCCTCCGTCCTCCGTCCTCCGTCTTCCGTCTAACCACCCATGTCCTTCCTCACTCCCTTCGCCCTCCTCCTCAGCCTGATCGCCATCCCGATCATCATCCTCTACATGCTCAAGCTGCGGCGGCGCGAGGTCGAGGTCTCGTCCACGCTGCTCTGGCAGTTGCTCATGCGCGACCGGGAAGCCAACTCGCCCTGGCAGCGACTGCGGCGCAACCTGCTGCTGCTCCTGCAACTTTTACTTCTCGTGATGCTCGTGCTCGCGCTCGCGCGCCCGTTCCTGCGCGTCCCCACAATTGCAACCGGCACGGTCGTCGTCTTGCTGGATGGATCCGCTTCAATGAACGCGTCGGACGTTGAGCCAAGTCGCTTTGAAGCCGCGCGCGCGACCGTGCGGCAACTCATCAACGATCTCGCTGTCGGCAGCCGGATGTCGCTCATCCTCGTCGGTCATCAACCGGAAGCGCTCGCCTCCGCCACCACTGACAAAGTAGTACTTCGCGAAGCGCTGACTCGCGCGCACGTCTCCCAAGGCCCGGCGGATTGGGAGTCGGCGTTAGCCCTCGCCTCCGGCGCGATGCGCGCCGCCCAAGTCGAAGAATCCATGGTCGTCATCATCTCCGACGGCGGACTGCCGGAAAAATTACCGCCGCTGCCGGGTGAAGTGCGCTATATCCCCATTGGAGAATCGCCGGACAACCTGGCAATTGAAGCCTTCGCGCTACGCTCAACCGCCACCGGCCCGCAGTTGTTCACCAAAGTCGCCAACTACGGCGACGCCCCGCGCACGATCATCGTCTCTTTCTCCGTCGCTGGAGAGTTGTTCAGCGCGCAACAGGTGGATGTGCCCGCCGGACAAACCGCCGATCTCGTCCTCACGGATTTGCCGACGACGCCGGCCGTCTATCAAGCGAAACTCTCTCTCCCGGCTTCGGCGGACAACGCGAAGGAACTGGATGAACTTCCCTTGGACGATACCGCTTGGGCTGTGTATCAGCCGCCCTCGTCCGGTCGAGTGCTGCTCGTCTCGTCCGGAAACGTTTTCCTCGAGCAAATACTGACCGCGCTCCCTGGCCTGCAACCGTTCCGCCTCACGCCCAACGCGGCCTTCCCCACCGACCCGTTCGATCTCTACGTCTTCGACAGCGTCATCACCGGCACCCATTCGGCAGGCTCAGGGCAGGCGCTGCCCGCCGCGGACCTTCTGCTCATCAATCCGCCCACGAATCCGCTCTTCACGATGGGCGCGACCTTCACGAATACCGCGGTAGCGAACATCGCCACGAACGATCCGCTGACGCAATATCTCGATTGGAGCAGCGTACATATTTTGAAAGCGCGCGCGGTGACAGTGCCGACGTGGGCGCGCGTCTTAGTCGAGGCGGAGGGCGGCCCGCTCGTTTTCGCGGGTGAGACGGGCGGACGGCGAATCGCGGTCGTGACCTTTGACCTGCACGATTCCGATTTGCCTTTGCAGGTGGCATATCCGATTTTGATGTCGAACCTGATCAATTATCTCGCGCCCGCGCAAGCGTTCTCCGCCTCGGACGGACTACGCCCCGGCGAGACTCTGACCATCAAGCCGGCCGGCGGCGATACCGCGATTGCGATTGACGACCCGAACGGCGTGCGCTACGCCGCGCCCGCGACGGAAGCGGGTGTCATCTTCGCCGATACCTATGCGCTTGGCGTGTATCAAGTCGTCTCGAATCAATCGCTGCTTGGCACCTTCGCCGTAAATCTTTTCAACCCGGCGGAGTCGAACATCCGGCCCGCGCCCACCATCTACATTGGACGCAGCAAAGTCAACGCTTCCGCGCGCGAGGCCCAAGGCCAACTCGAAATCTGGCCGTGGCTGGCGGGACTGGCTTTCTTGTTGTTATTCATTGAATGGTGGGTCTATCATCGGGGTTCGATGATCCCAGCGAAGAGAGGATTGTAGATTGCTGATTGCTGATTAATTGCTCTTCAATCAGCAATCAGCAATCCACAATCATCAATGTCTACCGTCTATCTTCTCCTCGGCGTCCAAGGTTCCGGTAAGTCCACCTGGGCGCGGGCAAACGCGGAAAAGTTGAACGCCGTTGTGCTCGCCTCGGATGAGGTGCGGAACGAATTGGAAGCTCAGGGAATAGACGCCTCCACCGAAGGCGACCAAGTATTTGCCATCGTCGAGAAACGCTTGGGACGGTTGGTGGATGAGGGCAAGAACGTGATTGTGGACGCGACGCACGCTCGCCGAAAATGGCGCGAGAAACATCTCGCCATCGCTCGCAAGCACGGGGCCAAAGTCATCGCGGTGTGGCTCGATGTGCCGCTCGCGGTCTGCCTGACACGCAACGCGCACAAGCCCGGTGGTCTCCGCTGGGGCGAGCGCGTGGTGCCCAAGGATATCCTCCTCGGAGTCGCCCAAGGCTTCGAGCCGCCGACGAAGCAGGAGTTTGATGAGGTATGGAGATATAAATAAATTTAACCACAGATTACACAGATTGCACGGATTTTTAAAATCCTCCCAATCAGTGTAATCTGTGTAATCCGTGGTTTCATTACTCTGATGACCTTCACCGCACCGCTCTTCCTCCTGCTCCTCCTCACCCTTCCCCTCCTCATCTGGTTGGGGCGGCCTTCGCGCGGGCCGAGCCGGATGCGGGAATGGCTCAGCCTCGGGTTGCGGTTGCTCATCGCGCTGCTGCTCATCTTTGGGCTGGCCGGGCTGGAGCTAAAACGTCCCTCCAATAAACTCTCGGTCGTCTTCCTCGTAGACCATTCGGATTCCGTTCCCGCCGAAGCGCGGCAACTTGAATTGAACTACGTGCGCGACGCGCTCCAGCACATGAAGTCGGCTGACAAAGCCGCCGTCATCCTCTTCGGCGGCGATGCGCTCGTCGAGCGGCCCTTCTCTAACAGCAAAGACGTGGACGCCTTCACGTCCAAAGTCATCTCCATCCAAACCGATCTCGCCGAAGCGATTCGCTTAGGCATGGCGCTTCTGCCCGCGGACTCCGCTCGCCGCATGGTCATCCTCTCGGATGGAATCCAAACGACCGGGGACGCGCTCGAAGCCGCGCGCCTCGCCGCCACCGGCGGCGTCCAGGTCATCGTCGTCCCATTCCGCATGCAAGGCGGCACGGAAGCGATGATCACTTCGGTCAACGCCCCATCCCATTTGCGCGAGGGCGAAGAGTTCGGCTTGGAAGTCACAATTGAAGCAACCACCGATCAAAATGTGGGCGTGCGCGTTTTGTCCGGGACAACCGTCGCTTACGAAGGCACGCTGCAACTTCGGCGCGGCACAAACTCATTCACTCTGCCGCTCACCGCCGGGACGCCCGGCTTCTCGGCCTATCGTGTCGTCATCACGCCGCTCGACGATCTTTTCTATCAGAACAATGAACTGGCCGCGTTCTCGCAAGTCGCCGGCCCGCCCAAAGTGCTGCTCGTGAAAAATCTCAAGCCGCGCGACGAGGTAGACGAAACCAAAGAACTCATCGCCGCGCTCGAAGCCTCCAACATCCTGACCGAGGTCGTGCCCCCGAGCGGATTGCCTTCGGAACTCGCGGTGCTGTCCGAATATGCGTCGGTGATTTTGGTGGATGTGCCCGCGCGCGATCTCGCGCCCCGACAGATGACCGCACTCCAGACGTACGTCCGCGATTTGGGCGGTGGACTGGTGGCGGTGGGCGGGCCTTCGTCCTTTGGGGTGGGAGGCTACTTCAAGACTCCGCTCGAGGACACGCTCCCGGTCGAGATGCAGATCAAAGACGAAAAGCGCCGGCCGAAGTTAGCCATCGTCTTCATCATTGACAAGTCCGGCAGCATGGCGGATACCTCCGGCGGCGTCTCCAAGGAAGAACTGGCCAAGGAAGCCGCTATCCGGGCAGTGGAACTGCTCAATCCCACCGACAAAGTCGGCGTGATCGCGTTTGATGATTCCGCGAAATGGGTCGTGCCCATCACCCCGCTCGATAATCCGGACTCAGTCGTCAACTCCATCGGCACCATTCGCCCCGATGGCGGCACCGATATTATGGCCGGAGTGCGGGCCGCCTCGGAAAAATTCCCGGAAGACGATTCCACCGTTAAGCACATCATCCTGCTCACGGACGGCGGCGCCGACCCGACCGGCATTGCCGAACTCGTCCAATCCATGAACACGAATTATGGAATTACGCTCTCCGCCGTGGGCGTGGGCCACGACGCCGCCGATTTTCTGCCGGACTTAGCCGAGGCCGGCGGTGGTCTCTATCACTTCACCGACGATCCCTCGTCCATCCCCTCTATCTTCACGGAAGAAGTCACGCTCGCCACGCGCGCGTACATCATCGAAGAAGAATTTTTCCCGCAGCAAGTCAGCCCCAGCCCCATCCTCTCCGGCATCAAAAGTGTGCCCAAGCTGCTGGGTTACATCGGCACAACGGCAAAGGATTCCGCGCAAACCATTTTGATCTCCGAGAAGAAAGACCCGGTGCTCGCCGCGTGGCAGTATGGCTTGGGAAAATCGGTCGCGTGGACGTCGGACGCAACGGGGCGCTGGGCAAAGAATTGGGTGAGTTGGGAGCACTTCGCGCGTTTTTGGGCGCAGGTTGTGCGCTATACGATCAACGAAGGCCTGACCTCGAATGTCCAGGCGAACGTGAAGCGCGAGGGCGAACAGGCCACGTTGAGCGTGGACGCGCAATCCGACTCCGGCGAGTATCTGAATGGCTTGACGATGCAGGCGAACATCGTCGGCCCGGATGGACAGACGCAGACGATGACGATGCAACAAGTTGCGCCGGGACGGTACACCGGAACCTTCAGCCCGACGACCGAAGGCGCTTATCTGATTCGCGTGGCCGGTTCGGAACCCGGACAGCCCGCGGACGCGCAGGCCGCTATCGCGCAGACCGCCGGTTGGGTGCTTTCCTATTCACCCGAATACCAGACGTTGACCGCGGACCCGAACTTCCTCCTGCGTTTGGCGACTCTGACCGGCGGCGGTGTGGTGAGCGAAGACCTGAGCACAATTTTCAAACACGATCTTCCGGTTCCGCGCGCGTCCACGCAGCCGGTCTGGCCGTTGTTGTTTTTGTTGGCCGTGCTGCTTCTCCCGTTGGACATTGCGGTGCGGCGATTGGTGATGACACGCTACGATTTGGAGCGCGGCTGGCAGCGGGTAGCCGCGTGGTTGACGTTGAGCGCGCCCCAACCCGCAACGGTGCCCGTCGAACGCGCCGAGCAACTTTCTTCACTCTTTAAAGCCAAGAGCCGCGCCGGGACGGAAACGCAGCCCGCTCCGATCCAGAGCGCGAAGACGCCGCCGCCGATCATCACAAATCCCACACCGCCTCCGAGCGTAGCGAACGCCGAAACGCCTCCGCCGATTGTTGTCGCGCCGGCACGCCCTGAGCGTGTCGAAGGGCCCACATCACCCCAACCTCCGCCTGCACCTGCCGGTTCTACTTCTGCGGCGCTGTTAGCGGCCAAGAAGCGGGCGAGAGGAAAGGAAAAGTAAGGTGTAAAATAATCACATGGAGCAAGAATTGCCCGCAACGCGATTGCCGGGCGCGACTTATGCAGTGAGTGACACCGGGCCTTTGATTTCAGTCTTTCAATCAGACAGCTTCAGTTTACTGACTCAAATCTTTGGCGAAATTCACCTATCAACGGTATGTATGGCGGAATTAACAAAACACGGCTGGGAAGATGAAGTCCAGGCCAACTCAGGTAAACTCGTCATTCTGAAATTGACTTCTGATGAAGAACTGCTGGCGTTGTCCATTGCCAAGGAAATTGCCCGCCACCCTGAGACGAATGATCCAGTAGTTGGAAATCATTTAGGAGAATCGCAAGCCATCGTTTTGGCCCTCCGTTCGGAATACCAAGATGATTTGCTCCTACTGGATGAATTGGCTGCACGAGCCATTGCCAAACAAAAAGGAATCAAGCTCTCCGGGTTTCCCGGTGTGCTAGTCTTGGCCGTCCGCGGTGGTCTGATTTCAGCGAATGACCTGAAGATCAAATTGGAAAAGTGCCGGGAACAAGGGACGCACTACGGAGTCACTTTTATCCAGCAAGTTTATGAGAAGGCTAAACAAGGCAGGAGGAAAAAATGAAACACAAATCAATTCACGAGCCTAAAGCCAAATTGATGAGTGCTGCCGAGGTCTGGGATGATTCCCGACAAATCACGGGAGTCTTACAGCAAAATTTGTTAAAAGCTGAACCGATGATCAGGCTCCAGATTCCACTGTCAGTTTTTCTCTCGGCTCTGGACAACTTCAGCCGCGATGAATTAGTGATCTTGCGCGAGCGAGTTGAAGAACGATTAGCAGCTTAATCGCTGAAGTAGAGACTCGTGACACAGCTTGAACTCAAGATAGCCATTCCTGACAGCCTGGCTCAAGAAGCTCAGGCTGCTGGCCTGCTTACTCCTCAGGCTATTGAGCGATTGCTCCGCGAGGAAGTTCGGCGGCATCGCATTCAAGAACTTTTTGAAGCCGCTGACCGCTTAGCCAAGCTAGACCAGCCGCCGTTAACCGAGGCGGAAGTAAAAGCTGAGATCATGGCTGCCCGATCTCAGAAGCGTGCGCCTCGCGAGATTTGAGAATCTTTTCCAGGTAACGTTACTTTCAACGGATCGTTAAACGGGAAAGCGGATGCGGAGTGGAACCATCCGCTTTTCCGCTTAAAATATCCGCTGGAAGTTTCCGCGACTCAGTTTAACGCAAGTAGGAATCCAGGCACAATGTTCTGGACTCCCGCACTCTAAAGAGTATCTTCGACTTGCGCGGGAGTGAAGCTTTACGCGTAAACGTACTTCCCCTCGCTTGAAGTATAATCTGCGACCATGACAGACTTACTCATCGGCCACGGCACGCATCCCGGCGAAACCGGCAAGAACAACGAAGACCACTACGCCATAAACTCTTTTCCCGCGGAAGGCGGCGAGAGCCTGACGTTGGGCATCGTCGCGGATGGGATTGGCGGGCACCGAGCCGGCGAGGTGGCCTCGGAACTTGCCACGCGCGTAATTACTGAAGTCGTCAACCAGAGCAGCGGTCAGGATTATCGCGCGATCCTGGAAGCGGCCTTTACCCAAGCCGCGCAGAAGGTGGCTGAAAAAGCTCACTCCAAGCCGGATTATCACGGCATGGGCACGACCTGCGTGGTCGCTTTGATTGCCGGCCGGCGCCTATACACCGGCTACATTGGCGATAGCCGCATCTATTTAATTCAAAACCAAAACATTCGGCAGATCAGCGTAGATCACACGTGGGTGCAGGAGGCCGTGGAGCATGGCCTGCTGACGCGTGAGGAAGCCAGGCAGAGTCCGCAGCGGCACATTGTGCGCCGCCATTTGGGAAATAACCCGGATGTGAAACCGGACTTCCGCCTGCGCCTGACCTCCGACGAAACGCCGGAGCAGTCCGAGCAAAATCAAGGCTTGCAACTCGAACCGGGCGACGCGGTGTTATTGTGTTCGGATGGGTTGAGCGATTTGGCCGAGGCCGATGAAATTCTCAATATACTCACGGGACACGAACTTCAAGCGGCGGTCGGAGAATTGATTACACTCGCGCGTCAACGCGGCGGACCGGACAACATTACCGTGGTGGTGATGCAAGTGCCGGACTAGTGGTTTGTAAACTAAATTCTGCAACAAATGATTTGTCTGGCTTGATAGACTGTGATAGCGTTACTCATCTGCTAAAACACCCTCAAGAGGTGA
>Ga0075421_100002387_pt1 | contig 22481 bp, 18 predicted proteins | sample SoiMetdeltSBSDD5_FD_75292 | JGI IMG/M metagenome (GOLD analysis project Ga0075421, IMG submission 75292) | Bulk soil microbial communities from a Populus tree surrounding site in Tennessee, USA - Soil MetaG P. deltoides SBSDD5 | ecosystem: Environmental > Terrestrial > Soil > Tree plantation...
GGACGATCGGAATCGTCAGAGCGCGAGCAAAGATCGGATTGCAGAACCTCGTCTACAACATCCGTCGCCTCGTGACCCTCGAACGGATGGCCGTCGCATGAAGTGAAGACCGTCTGGGGGGCCTCGGAGCGGGACACCAGTCGGACACAGCGGAGCTGCGTTACCGTCAGTCACCTCTGAAAACCGCTAGCGATCCGCACGGGCTCACAATCATGCACGAAAACGGCATTGTTCGAGGGGCCCCATTGTTCAATCGCCAGCGGCCCGCGCAGGCTCGAGCACATCGCCCGGCCGTTGGGCAAGATGAAGCCGCGCGCGTCGCCGTGCCTTCACCGAGCATTTGAGCGTCCCACAATCAGGTCGGCACTCAGCGATCGGATATAAAAATGGAATACGAAAAGCGCGCTTGATGAACTTAAGCGATGGAGGCCAAGCGGAGGAGCAGCTCTTGGCGTCGGCTCAATTTCCTTTTATATGAGGCCGGGGCCTTAAATAACGCCCATTCATTGACAGGCAAAAATAACAAAAAGCCGAGACCGGATTATAACCTTTCGCCATTTCAAAAACCCCACTGACCGCTGGATGGATGCGCCCGGTCAACAATTGGCGGAGGATCCATGCCCAGTACGTAACTGCGCGCGTCCTCATTCGAAAGCCCAAGACGGCCGCCCAGTCTTCGGAGGGCAGTCTTGCGCGATACCAATCCATCAGACCGATGTCTTCTTTTATGTACCAGAGTCCAGACATGCTTGCGTTCGTCACTTGACGCTTATGGGCACGGACGTCTGCGACGATCTTTTGGTTGCGGACGATCGGATACCGGTCCGCTATCCTATTCCAAAGCTCGTAATCTCCGGCGACTTTCATTTGAGCATTGAATATTCCCACGTCGTCCAACACCTCCCTCCGGATCATTACCGTCGAAATCGACGCAGGCAGAGATCCGTAATGTGCCGAAAGTGAAAGATACAAGTCCCGACCGATGAGTTCCGGGGTTCCGTCCTGCGATGAATCGCTCAATACGTTTGCATTTTCGTCAATTGTGCGGATACCGCAGTATACCATTCCTGCTTTTTTGTATTTACCCAAAGAGTCCAACTGCGATTCCAGGCAATTGACATGCATGATGTCGTCCTGGGAGAACAGGTGGACGAACTCACCAGACGACAACGCGAGGCACGCATTGATATTTCCGAACAGCCCCAGGTTCGCATCGTTTTCGACGGCGATAATTCGCTTATCCGCGAACTTCCGCATGATCTCTCTAGATTGATCAGTCGACCGATCGTCGCGAATGATCAGCTGGAGATCCTCGAATGATTGCGACAATACTGAGCTGATTGCCTCCTCCAAGAAATCCGCACCGTTATAGACCGGGAGCAAGACCGATACTACGGGCATCCGCGCACCTCAAGAGAGCGGCAAGCCTTTGAAGCGAACAGTCGATTTAGACTGTCCACGATTTCAGCTTCGGTGCGCTCGATATCAAAATGCCAGGCCCTCTTCGTGGCCGCCAAGCCCATTTTTTCCAGTTGCGCCCGTTCGCCAGTCATCTCGTGCAGCGTACGCCCCAACGACGATGGGTCGACCCAGGAGAACACTCTTCCACAGGAGGCATCTACGACGTCGGCTGCGCAGCCCACGCGGTCACTGACCAGCACCGGCCGGCCACAGGCCAGGGCCTCGTTCACGGAAAGTCCCCAGGTCTCGCCAATCGAGGAAGGAAGCACGAACAGATCACTCAGTCGATACACCACCGGCATGCGACTCTGGTTCTGGAACGGCAGCACGCGAAAACGATCCGGTTCAGCCCTTGCGATAGCCCGAACCTCGGGCTCCAACTCGCCGCTGCCAACCATCACCAGCACATGCCGGCGGTCGAGCGACCCGACGGCGTGCATCAGCTCGAGCGGCCGTTTCCTCTCCTCAAATTTGCCGGCAAACAACAACACGCATCGGTCAGCGGAAATTTCCAGCTGCGCCCTCCATCGAGCGGCTTCTTGCTCCAGCAGATCAGCCGGCTCGGCAAAGCGAGCGACGTCGATGGAATGCGAGCACGCGTGCAGGCGGTCGGGCTCCACGCCGAACGCCTCGTAATAGGCGCGATTGGCTTGGCCGACGACCAAGAAGGCCGCCGGCCACGAAAATATACGCCTCAGGAGCGCGCGTTTCATCCACCAGCGCGGCCCGGCCCGAGCTTCGTCGAGCAGATGCGAGTCTCCGCGGAACAGGACCGGGATGCCTTGCTTGTGAAACGTACGCATCGCGACAGAGTGGGAAAACCACGCCCAGCCGGTGATATGCACTGCGTTGGGCTGCCAAGCGGCGACTCGTTCAACAAGAGACGGATTGGTCAGTCCCCAAAACCGATGAGTCCCCGGGTCGGAAGATACGTTGGGTACCAGTTCAAATTCATAGCCTTCCGTAAGGGGGACATCCCAGGCCACCGGCACCTTGAAGCCGGGATCCTCAAGGGGCGCTTGGCCAGCGTGCCAGGTGAAGAACACTTTCAGCGCAAGGTCAACCCGCTGGGCCAACCGTCTATGAAGCGGCGCATAATATTGGATGGGGTGAGACACGACGACGGCCAATCTCATCTTCGAGAAGCTCGCTGGCCCGGTCGGACGTGAACATAATGGAAAGTTTCCGTCGCGCCGCGGAACGGAAGCCGTTGAGTCGATCAGGGTCATGCAGCTGCCCTGCGCTTCTCGAACAGTCGGAGTGCGCTGCCGATCGCTTCCACTAACACTTTGGCGCTGTTGCGCGCCGAATATGCATCAAAAGTTTCCCATCGCACTTTATCAGGAGAATATTGCGGATCTCGGATGAAATTCGATAGTGAGGCGGCCAGCGAGCCGGCCTCAGGTAGCGCATTATCGGTGAACGTGACGACCCGGCCCGATTGGCTATCGCGCAATACGCCAACGGCAGTACTTTGCTCATGGAGCAAAGCAAAAATGGGGCGCTTCGCCTGCACTGATTGGTAGACTTTAGACGGCGTATAGTGAGCTTCGGTAGATCCCAGGATAAGGATGGCGGAAGCATTGGCCAAGTGAGTGAGCACATCAGCGTAATCGATGCGGCGAGGAAACTCGGCGACCCATCGACCCAGTCCAAGCCGCTCCACACGCGGGCCAATTATACCTTCAGGCTTGTTGGGAGATTGGCCGGTACCGACGAAGTGAACCCGAAACCGTTCCATCAACCTTGGCTCGCGATCGCGCAGTTCCGCTAGAGCCTCCAAAAACCGGTCCAGCACTGCATATGCTTTTGCCCACATCGTCCCTGCGTAGATCATGTGAAACAGTCCGTCGCCTTTCGGAAACAGGAACGCCTCGCGTGGCGGCTTGGTCTGCATAAGTTGATAATCGAATTCCGAATTACCAATAGGCATGGCGGCCGTCACGCACCGATCACGCAGGTGTGGGTTTCTATCCATGGCAGCCTCATAATGAAGCGGTGCCACGCCGGTAATCAGAATGGCGTGCTTCAGGGCCCACGGCTCTAGCCAGCTACCCAATTTGTATGACAACCATGCTTTGCTGAGGGGCTTTTCGACGCCTGGCCATGGATGTACCCATGGATCCTGATAATCTATTCCAAATGGAAAACCGTAACGATGGTGAATAATTGCTCCTAGCATTGCTGAATAATTTGAAGGAATGGTGATATGAATGAAATCAATTTCTTTCTGTACCACGAGTTCATCGAGCACCTTGAGCTGCTGACAAAACGCGCGCACCCCGATATCACCCACGAATCTCATTGGTTTTACGGAAAAAGCGTTAGTTCGAATGACGCGCAAATCTGCGCTGACAAGTTCAGAAAGGCTCCAATCGAGTGCTTCTTCATAGAATTTCCAGTGCGCGGTGACAACGATCGGCTCCCAGCCAAATTCCGGCAAGTACTGAGCCCAGAGCCGGGAGCGATGGACGCCCGCTAGGTTGCTCGGCGGAAAATGACTGGTGACAATCGCTACGCGCTTATTACTATTTCGCATGATCTCTTGGGATTGACTTTCGAAAGAGCTTCATTGTGATGTCAACGAAATGAAAATCGACGTTGCTTTGATTGCCTTGACCAGTGAGTGTATAAGAGCCCTTTGTCATTCATTCGTGGAAGAAATTACAGGAAGCGAACTAGCTATTACGAATAGCCCGGACATAGATTGAAAAAGGCACGCTCGGGCTCGGATTGTCCAGCCAGACAAACGGAACGGCTAGGAGCGCAACTAATCCAGCACCTGCCTCGCCCAAGCAGCGGCGAATTGGTGCCTGAATTTGCTCTTGTATGAACACCAGCAAAGGACCCCCGATGCCCTCGAAATGGTCGATGCGGTAGCCTAGGGGCTCTAACAGCTGACGATAACTCTGTTCGGAATAACCATGCCGGACGTGCCCGCCACACTCGGCGAAATCCAGTTGCTCCCGCTGCCAGCGCGGGTGCTCTGCATTGGGACAGCACAGATGGAGGACGCCTCCAGGAGTGAGCAAGCTATGAAAGAGCCCGCACACAAGCCGGTCGTCACGGATGTGCTCGAGCGTCTCATAACAGATGATTTCATCAAAACAGTGGCCAAGCTGGGCGACCTGGTAGAGGTTCATCTCACGGAACTGCAAACCGGATTGGGGAATGCCGAGGTAATCATTGTATAAGCTACTCGCCTTTGTGATCAGGTCGGGCTCGACGGCAATCGCAGTTACGGCTGCACCCCCCTTGTACGCCCGATAAGCAAACCAGCCATTACCAAATCCTGCGTCGAGCACCTTGCGCCGTCCCTTCTTCCAATTTCGCTCTATGAACGTCCTCCGGCGGGTAAAAATGTCGGTCCCGGGAAGTGCGATCAATCGGAGGAGGTTGTGATTGAACACCTTAGAACCACCGATGATCTTGGTCATGGCGATTTTCACTCGTATCCTTCTCCAATCACGCGATCGACGGCTGTGACAAGCGTTTGCGATTCTAGTTCCCAGTTCCAGCGGTCTCGCGCAGCCTCGAGGGCCTGTGCTTTGGTGCGTTGGAGTAAATTGCGATCTCGCGCTAATCGCTCGATTAGGGCTGCAAGTCCCCGGGGATCGTCGGAATCGTAAAGAAAACCAGCATTTGGGCTCATCTTTAACAATTCCGTATGTCCGCGAGTCCGGGAGGCTACTACTGCCAAACCAGCAAGCATATAGATGAAAATCTTGTTCGCGATGCAGTTGTCCTTGCTCGCGGTTGATGGCACTTCAAGACATAGGCCGACATCGTGCTCGGCCGCCGCAGCCAGCAAATTGTCCGGCGAAATAGGGTCAAGAAAGCGAATCTGGCCTTCCACGCCGCAGCGCTGGGCGATAGCTATTAAGTTGGATTTGACCTCTTGAGTCACGGCTCCGCGTAGGTGCAGCGCCACCGGCGCGCGGACGTGCTCGAGAGCACGAATGACATCCTCGAGGCCTCTGTCCAATCCCACGATCTGGGAGAACCAATAAAGGGACAGCCCATCGCTGCGGGCGAGAAGCCCGGGGGCTGCGATCTTAGCTCGATCCGCCCAATTGAACACGTTCAAGACAGTGAGCGGTTCCGCAAGTCCATGTACTTTGGCGACTTCTCTCGCTATACCCCACGAGGCGGCGGTGATGAGGTGGGCTTTGGACAAGTAACGACCCTCGATTAGGGCGAGGAGCTGGTGAGAGAGCGCACCAGATTCGCTTGGCTTCGCTTCACCTAAGTGAAAATCTTCGAAGTCGAAGCCGTACTTTGCATTAGTCAGCCGCGCGGCCCAAACAACTACCGGCAGAGATTGCGGATTGTGTCCGATGTAGAGATCCGCGCGTGCGCCGATTGCAAGCCGAAGCTGTTCCAGAAGGAAGCGCGAATACGCTAATTCGGGGATTGGCGCGAACTTCCAAACTTTCGCTAAAGTGCGAAACATTACCCTACGCGTTGCCAGCATAACTCGAAACGCTTGCCGCCTTGTTCCGTCGGGCCAAATCTCGATGGCACGCGCGCGCCACTTCGCCCGATTTAGGATATCTTGGTCGAGGGAAACGGTCCATTCTGCGTGTTGCGCGAATACCACGAAGACGTCATATCCTGCAGCGCTCAGTGCGTCGGCCTCCTTGACGACGCGTGGATTCTGAGAGATTGGCGCGTTGCTTACGATGCAGATGCGCTTGCTTCGTCGCCAAAAACCGTCTGATCCGCAGGACAAAAAACCGTCTGATCCGCAGGACAAGTTACCCCGCGGCGCCCGGGATTGCTCCTCCCAGTTGACGTGATGATCGGAAATCAGAGACTGTCGGCAGGGGTTCATCTACCAGCCAGCCGCACGGGCCAGGCGCGAACTACCGTCTCTCGGCCGCGGGCCGCTTCGGAAAGCCGGTCGAGGAACGCGCTCCACACGAGGAGCCGCCAAGCCTCACCGAAATGATTGATGATCGCCTTAGTAGACCAGCACCGTGACGACCCGCGTAACTCGCGCGGCACGAACCCGCCGAACGTCTCTATCACCTCATCTTTGACTGCTTCCCTCAAGCCATCGAACCGTGAGAGCGCCCAACGCCAGCGAAGACTAAATGCGAAGCCGAGTTTTGGCCGATCAAGAAACCATCTCGGCCAATTCGAAAGCTGGGCTTTCAACAACGGCTTGAGCCCACCATTGCCAGCAAGGATGCTATACGGAACACTACGAACGTAGCAGAATAACGACCAATCGAGCAGGGGACACCGCACCTCGACGCCTTGCTCGGCGGAGGCACGGTCGGCCTTTGCGAACATGTGGCCCAGCAACGTGCTGCCCGTCACGTCGCGGGCCCATGTAGCCATCCAGTCGGCCGGGCCTGGCCCAACCTTTACGAACGGTGGCTCCTCGAGGCTCAGCAAATTGTGTGATCTCCAATCGGCAGGCGGCCGATAGCCCAGGAACACTTCGTCGCCGCCATCCCCGGTGAGAAGCACTCGGCCGCGTTGCGCGGCTGCTTCTACCATCTGATACAGCAAGAAATACGCGGGCATGCCGAGAGGCTCGTCCTGGACGGACAGCGCTCGACTGATCGAATTGAAAAGCGGACGATTGCCGATAGAGATCATGTGCAGTTGAATACCAAGTCGCCGTGCAGCATATCGAGCATAGAATTCATCTTGCGTGTAAGGCACGAGAGCGCCAAGGGTGAGCACCTTAAGGGGCCGAGATCGTCCTGCCTTTTCGACACGATCACGGGCAAATTGGGTGACAATAGTAGAGTCGATACCTCCGGACAGGAGCGCAACCGGATCTGGATTGTTTTCGAGGCGCCGGTCTACGGATTTGCTAAGAAGGTCGTGGATATTTCGTTGGACCTCTTGTGGCCCTTCGTTACGGTAAAGCAATGATGGCGATGGCTCGCATCGAGATGTCGCGATTTCGCGGCCCTGCCAATCGAGTTCGACTACTTGTCCGGGCAGAATCGGTCGGACACCGTTAATAACACTTGTCTCCGGCGACACATAAGCCCGCCTCCAATAAAAGTCCACCACATCAGGATTGATAGTTGGGTCGATGCCGCAAGCAACCAACGGCAGGACGGAGGAACTGAATACTGCCCTGTCACCGATTTGGCGAATGAACAAGGGCTTCTTTCCGACCGCGTCCCTCACGAGAAACACGCGGCGGCGAGGCTCGTCGACCACGACAAACGCAAACATCCCATTCAGTCGGTTAAATCCTTGTACTCCATGGGCGGCATATGCCGCCACAATGACTTCGGTATCCGACTCGGTTTGGAACGGGTATTCGGCGAGTTCGCGCCTGAGCTGCCGATAATTATAGATCTCACCGTTGAGCGCGATGGTGATCCCGAGACTCGCGTCCCCGAATGGCTGATCGGCGCGCGGATCGGTATCGACGATCGCCAGCCGAGTGTGCAATAGGGTCACCGCGGTGTCCTTACTCGCCCACACATGATGGCCGTCGGGTCCCCGTCGACGAAGCCACGGCAGCCCTCGACGCACGTCCCAGCCTTGTCCGATGCTGCCAATAAATCCGCACATTTCGGTTAATCTGTATCGGGCCGGCGCTGGGCAACCACACAAATCTCGTCGAATTCGGTCAGATATTCGGCTTTGGGCAGCTTTACGCCGGCTGAGGTATAGAACTCGGGATCCCAGCCATGACGTACCAGATTTCGGGCGAACCATGACATAGTAAAGCCCACAGTGTGGGCTTCCCCGATCAGCGGACCCCAGCCTACTCCGAGACGCCGTGCCGCCGTGCAACTGCCATTCGGGACGAAAATCACGAGCGCAGATGCATGGCTGGCCATCCTTGCGAGCGTATCGAGCGTGATGCCAGGTCGGGCGACATGCTCAAGAGCATGGTCTGCTAGAATGATATCGAAACGCATGCCGCGAAACTCTTCCAGGCTGCTACGAATGTCCAACTTGAGGTGCCTGCGTCCAAATTCGGATCGATCTTCGTCAAATTCAAAACCATACGCTCGCCAGCCGGACGCGAGATACTGCCAGACCGAGTAGCCCCAAGAACAGCCAAAATCGAGCAGCGCACGCCCGTGTGCATTGCCGAGGGTGCGCTCCAAGAATGCGACTCTGTGGTGCTTGTCGAATTGAGTAGCGGCAAAGTTTCGCGACGACATTCGCTCGAGCTCGCTGGCATGGGGCAGCTCGGTGGCCTGCTGGCCTTCGTAGCCATTCTCGTAAAAGTCTCTCGTGCCATCGGCGGGATCCGTGGGCCATCGATAGATGAGTCCGCAATGAATACATTGCCTCGCCTCGATGAGCACCCATTTGCGTTGCAGTCGAACGAACAATTTCGACTCGCAGTATGGACACAACGAGTGATCTTTGCTCCAGCGCTCTTTGGCCATACGCAGGGCGAACGCTAACCGTGCCATGTTATCAATCCTGGCAATCTATTAGCTTCTTAACATGACTTAGGTGTTGCGCGTTCGAGTGCGCCAGTGTCCAACTTCTCGCTTTCTCAGCGGATCGAGCGCCCATTGCCGGCAGACGCGTTCGATATTTCAAGGCATCGACGAGGGCTAGCGCCAGCGCTCCTGCATCGCGTGCTGGAACGACGAAGCCGTTTTCACCTTCGACTATCAGATCGCCAATGCCGGACGCTTCGGTCGTAATTATAGGTAACCCAAATGAGAGAGCTTCCAGCACCGAGTGTGCGAGCCCTTCGCATAAGGTCGGAAGAACCATCAGGTCGGCCTGACGGTAAACGTCGAAGAGCTCATCCTTCGTTAGCATGCCCAGATAACGGATTGTGGGCTCGGCTTGAAGCTCTTTCATAACATCGAGCTCGGGTTTCCCGGCAATCCACAGTTCGCCATGCGGGCCAAACTCCGCCCTGCGCCAAGCCTCAAGAAGGTACGGAAAGCCCTTGCGCAGCGACAGGGTACCCACATAAAGCACCCGCAACGCGTCCCGCCCAACTCCACTCCTCGCCCCGACCCGGTCAACTGGGGGGCATCCAGTTGGGACGGCAACGATCTTTGCGGGCGGAACACCGTTTTCGATGAAAGTCTTTTTGACATAATGTGAATTGGCTACGATTAGGTCTGCAAGCTCATATTCAGTCTCCTTGCGTGACGCAATTTTCTCTTCATTCTCCATTAGCAAACGGTGGTAGACAGTGACAAATTGTGGAAAGCGGTCCGTCTCCTGACGTAGGATTGTATTGATTGTCCGTGCATGCGCGCTCACCTGACGTAGCACGCACCGGCCTCCGCCCGCTTTCTGCGCTTTGAATGTTGCAGCCGAGCTGTGTTCCATGCCGTAGACAATATCGAAGCGACCACCATATCTGCGGGCCACAATGCGGTCAAAGCTGGTCTCGGCCCACTCCCAAAGATCATGGGTGACGTTGGGATCCATGATCCTTGCGGAAAGGGTTCTTAGGAGTTCGCGAATCCAGATGTTGTCCACCTTATCGGCAATAAACGCCGGCGCTTGACGCCGCTTCAGTATCCGCCCCAAGGCGCGGCCCACTAGAGGGACTCCGGCCAGGAGCTTGATCTGCTGCGGGCTAAACGAAATCGTTGTCGCGACCCGCGCTAAGAGATCGCTCTCGTCAAGGCCCTGCAGAATGCTGAGCAAACTCGGCCGCAAATCCGGTGACGAAACGAGGAAGTGCGCCATTTGATCAAAGTCGATCGAAGGAACAGATCAGTTGCACGTTGACTGCAGACGTTATGTCGATATCAAAATCGTATAGTCTGCGGTTCCGTGGCCTTCGTGCAAGACAGTCCTCGCAGCCACATGAACGCCGCGAGCACCGCGCCAGCCGCGGTGAAACCAATCATCGAAGAAGCCAGCTCCGCAGCCTTTGGCCAAGTCGGCCGGAATTTAGGTTCAAGCTTGTAAAGGCGCCCTACACAGTCGCGAAACCCAGCCCTATCGCTAAAGAACAACGAGCGGGCAGCATAGTCGTAAATTTGTGCCAACGCATGGCACTGCTCGGCGTTCATCCTTCCCCTCGCCTCGAACGTCGCTTGCAGATCGCAGGCATTGCGGAAGACATCGAGCACAAAGGCCGTTGAACTGCGGCGCGAAAGACTGGCACCGCGATGGATTCGGTATCTAGCCCCGATCCCCGGTGCATATGCGAACTTACCCCCAACTAGGCCGGCGTCCTGAAGGAACCGTGCATCCTGGATGATCGGCAGCCATTCTTTCCAGCCGCCAATCCGGTCTACTAGCGTTCGTCGGTAGGTCAGCGCAGCCGGCGGCGCCCAGAAATGGGTTATCAGGGCGATTTCAAGATCCGCGTGGACGTCTTCGATCCGGCGTGTAACCCGATCATGCACAGCGAATACGCCTGGCTCAGCCTCCACGAGTTTCTCCCAATCGGAATAAGCAACATCGGTATCGGTTTCCTTAAGAACCGTCACGCGCCGCTCGATTGCGTCGCGTGTCAGCAGATCGTCGGCATCCAGGTATTGAATGAACGCGCCGCCGGCCAAAGCCGTGCCCCGATTCCTCGCTGCGCTGGGGCCACGGTTGGGGCCGAACTCGGCCATGACGCGGCGCCCATAGGAGCGGATGAGTTCGGCCGTCCCGTCAGTCGAACCGTCATCGACGACGATGATCTCGATGCTTGGGTAGGTCTGGACGAAGGCGCTTTCCAGTGTTTCGGCCAAATACTGGCGTGCATTGTAACAGGGAATGATGATGGAGACGAGGTCGCCGGGCAGCTTTACGATGACGTCAGGCGGCATATCGGCCAGTTGCCTTGAGTTCGCGATAGAGTGCTGCCATTTCGCGGCCGACTTCCACCATGGTCCGTACCGGGCCAACCCCTCTCTGCAGCCGCTCCAGCAATGCGCGATCGGTCGCCAAGCGAAGCATCGCCGCCGTCCAAGCGTTCAGGTCATCATGGGGCACCAAAAGTCCGTTCCTGCCGTGGCCGACAAGTTCACTGATGCCTCCCAGGTCAGATCCAATGACTGGCACTCCAGAAGCAAAGGCCTCAAGCACAACCAACGGCCCGGTCTCCAGCCATAGCGACGGGACCGCAAGCACATCGAGCCCGGAAAGAAAGGCGCCGACTTCCCTGTGCGGAAGCGGAGGAAGCACCCGGATGCGCGGGTCGCCCGACCCGGAACGCCGGACCTGGTCCCGATATTTCTCTCCGGTGCGTCCCTGGACCGCCGCGCAAATGTCGAGCGTCACAGGCAGGTCGGAAGGCAAGCGCCTGAATGCTTCAACGAGGACATGCACTCCTTTGACGGGATCCCACCGGCCGAGAAAACCGAAGCGGACAACACCCGAAGGTCGGCCGGGCCGGCTAAGCGGCGCGGGTCCCCGCGCTGCGACGCCCTGACGGTTGAGCACGAGTTTTCCGGCCGGCACGCCATTTGCCCGCAGGGCATCGTGCAGCCATTGGCATACGGCCACGATCCGATCCGCCGCTGCGGACATTGCCTGCAAATCCTCGATGCGGCCGGCAGCCAATGCCCGAGCCGACAGGGCGGAACCAACCCGCGGCAGCCACTGCAAGGACGGGAGCGGTCGGGGAAGCTTGGCGATGCCCCGGGCGGCCGTTGCCGGCAGACCCTTCGACTGCAGCCAGCACGCGGCACATCTCTCCGGCAGGATCTTGCCATCACACGCAGCACGACCTTCGTAGAGCATCGTGCCACGCATGCAGAGGTTCCCGGGCACGTGCACAGTGACGACGGTCTTCAATCCGAGGCGTTTCGCCGCCTTCAGGTGCCACAGGCCGCAGCCCGCGGTCCACGAGTGCTGGTGATAGACGTCCGCCCCCTGCCGGCGCAGCCAGTCCTCGAAGAAATGCAACCGACGCGGCGGCTCCTTCCCCTGGAGCTCGCGACGGAGCCAGCGCTCGGGGACCGGATAGCGGAAGACTTCAACACCTTCATGAACCGATCGCGCCGGCTCTTCCGATGCATGCGGCGCCGCCACGATGCAACCGACGCCGTAGGAGCGAAGGCTGCCGGCCAGCGAACTAACGTAAGCTTCCGTTCCGCCGGTGGAATCGGGGTAGTAGAAGCCCGTGGAGTGAACGACGCGCATCTCGGGGAACACGACGCTATCTCCAGCTCCATTCCCCCCCCCGAGGGCAGGGGAATCGCATTTGAAAAAAAGTGCCGGTCGAATGGGGCTTTTCGAGACGAGCTCCTTGCACCGTCCCAAAGCCCGTTCGCGTTCCGATTCTGGTTCGTTCCCGGTGCAATTCGGCGGATTGGTACCGATAGAGTCGTGCCTTGCGGCGGCAAGCGACTCCCGCTCGGCCCAAGTCCCGGATCGGACTCCGGAATTTCCAAATGCGATAGCCCTGCCCCCGAGGGGGAGGGTAGCCGGGGCCGGGTGGGGGGTTGCGCACCGCATCAGCGATCAGGGTCAGAACGTCGAGGCCTGCGCGCCGCGACCGAAAGTCCCGCAAGGGCCCGTATTCATGCCGGCCTACGCGCGACCGCGATGATGTTGTTGCATAACTGCGGGAGAGCATCGGCGAGAGCTTGACTTATTCGTCCTGCTCCGAACCTCGATGACATCGGAAGGAACGATACGCCTCGGATGCGGATATCGCGGAAGCCGAGCTCGGAAAGGTGCTGTTTCCGCACGGTGGGGTTATAGAGGCGCACGTGGTGAATGATGTTCCGAAATTCCAATCCCGTCGGGTAGGCCCCCAGGGCACGGTAATCCGATTGCGCATGCTGCTGATGTTCGGGGTCGAAATGAGCATCCAGCCGCCGGGAACTAGCCGATTCGCGGATTGACGAGAGGAAGCGGTCGGTGTCCGCATATGCTCCAGCACCTCGAGAGCCGAAATCACATCCATTGGCTCCCCCAGGGGCAGGCATTTCTCAAGATCGACCTGGCTGTACTCCCAATCCGAATCCGCGGCGCACTTCAGGGAAGGATCCCAATCGTCCGAACCATGAGGCCTCAAGCCGAACCGTGAAATAAGAATGCGGAGAAACTGGCCCTGGTGGCAACCGAGATCGAGCCATCGCGTTTGCTTGCCGATCGCGCCGCCGCTTTCCAGCAGAAGCTCAATGCAGCGAAAAAATCTGAACTCGTCACCGCGAATAAGACCCATTGGCTGCCGCCCCGAACACGCGCCCTGAATTGCGGTCGAATCACCGCGAGGAAATGATGGAAGACTTCATCCGCTTCCGGCGCGCCGCTGCAAAATCGTGTCGCTCATCACCAGCACATCCATCCGTGTGCGCAGGAAGCAGTCGAGCGCCTCCCTCGGCACGCACACCACCGGCTCGTTCTCGTTGAACGAGGTATTGAGCACCATCGGCACGCCGGTGAGTTCGCGAAAAGATGCGATGAGTCGGTGATAGCGGGGATTGGTGCGCCGGCATACCGTCTGCAGGCGCCCGGAGCCGTCGACGTGGGTCACCGCCGGGATGAGCGCCCGCTTCTCCCGGCGGATCTGGAACACCTGCATCATGAAGGGGACGGCGTCGTCCTCCTCGAACCAGTCGGCCACCTCCTCCTCGAGCACCGAGGGAGCGAAGGGCCGGAACGATTCGCGCCGCTTGATCTTGCTGTTGAGAATGTCCTTCATGTCGGCGCGACGGGGGTCGCACACGATCGACCGGTTGCCCAGCGCGCGCGGCCCCCACTCCATGCGTCCCTGGAACCAACCAACCACCTTGCCGTCGGCAATCGCCGCGGCCGTGCGCCGGCACAGCTCCGCCTCTTCCGCGATGGTCTCGACCGCGCAGCCGGCTGCGTTGATCTCCGGTTCTCGCCCTGCGATCAGCGCCCGGATCTCGGCCGGGCCAAATCGCGGTCCCCAATAGGCATGATCCATCACGAACGACCGCGCACCGTCGAGCTTGTGCCAGAGCGCGAACGCTGCGCCGATGGCGCCGCCGGCATCGCCCGCTGCCGACTGCACGTAGACGTGCCGGAATGGCGTCATTCGCCGCACCTTGCCGTTGGCGACCGAGTTCATGGCGCAACCGCCGGCGAGGGCCAGATTCGCAAGCCCATGGCGCTCGTGCAGCTGGCCGATCAGATTGAAGAAGGCCTCCTCGTACATCGCCTGCACCGAGCGCGCGATGTCGCGGTGCCGGTCCTCGAGCGGATGGTCGGGCGCGCGGCGGGGTCCAAGCAGCGTCTCCAGCGCCGGCGCGAACAGGTCGCCGAATTCGGGTGAGCCGCCGGTCCACTGGTATGAGATCCGCTCCTTGTGATGGCGGAAATACGCGAGATCGAGCTCGTAGGCTCCATCGCGTCGAAGCCTTACGATCTGTCGCATGGCGTCCAGGAATGCCGGTTTGCCGTACGGCGCAAGGCCCATGACCTTGTATTCGTCGCCGTAATGGGGGAATCCCAGATACTGCGTGAGTGCCTGATAGAAGATGCCGAGCGAATGCGGGAAATACACCCGTCCATCGATGGAGATGGTCTTGCCCCTGCCGACCCCCCATGCCGCACTGGAGAAGTCGCCAAAGCCATCGACCGAGACGACGACGGCATCCTCAAAGGGGGAAACATGAAAAGCCGAGGAAAGGTGTGCGAGATGATGCTCGATCCGATGCACCTCGCCATCAAAACGCTCTCCGGGGAAGCTCGCCGCCAACAACTCCTGGACGCTACGGCGCGCCTGTCGATTCTTGAGCCGATTGAGAATGAGCGCGAAGTCCGGGCGATGGGACACCAAATAGGCCAGTTTCCTTAGGAGATTTGCCCGGCTGTCCTGATTGATGGCGACGTGCCGCACATCGGCGAGCATGACGCCCGCTTCGCGCAGACAATAGGCAATCGCCTGCAATGGGAAGCCGGCCCAATGCTTGACGCGACGAAATCTCTCCTCTTCGGCCGCCGCAACGAGCGTACCGTCACGCACGATCGCGGCTGCGGAATCGCCGTGGAAGGCATTGAGGCCGAGAATGATCATTTGCTCGGGGCCCGCGCGCCGGCAACGCCAATCGTCTCGCAATGCCCGAACCGCTGCCGGTGCCAGTTCCAAGTGTCGTTGATGATGGTGGCAAGATCGGACCGCTCCGCGGACCAGCCGAGCAACTCCCGCGCCCGCGTGGCGTCGGCGACCAGGATCGCCGGATCGCCGGGTCGGCGCGCTGCATCGCGCGCGTCGATCTTACGGCCGGTGACAGTGCGCGCCGTGTCGACTACCTCGCGGACCGATGCGCCCTGCCCACTGGCCAGATTGACGGCGATGCTGTGGCCGCCGTCGAGCAGGTGCTCAAGGGCGAGGACATGCGCCCGGGCAAGATCGGACACGTGCACGTAATCGCGGATGGCAGTGCCGTCCGGGGTGTTGTAATCCGTTCCGAACACCTGGACGGCAGGCCTTGCGCCCGAAGCCGCCTCCAGGATCAAAGGGATGAGATGGGTCTCGGGGCTATGGTCCTCTCCGATCTCGCCGGTCGCTTCCGCGCCCGCGGCATTGAAGTAGCGAAGCCTCGCCGACCTGAGCCCGTGCGCATGACCGAAATCATCCATCATACGCTCGCAGGCCAGCTTGGTGAAGCCGTATGGATTAATCGGATCGCATCGCGTGCTTTCGACGATTGGAACGCTATCCGGCTGGCCATACACAGCGCAGCTCGACGAGAACACGATCAGCGGAACTCTCGCCCGCACCATGGTATCGAGCAGCACCCGCGTCCCATTTATGTTCACGTCGTAATACCTGCCCGGCGCCGTCACTGACTCGCCGACATAGGCGAGCGCGGCTAGGTGCATCACCGCATCAATGCGATGAGCACCGAACACAAGATCGAGCGCCGCTGCATCCCGGATGTCGCCCTCGACCAATGGACCCCAGCGCACGAACTCGCGGTGGCCGAAGGTGAGATCGTCGAACACGATCGCATCGTGGCCGGCTGCCGCGAGGGCCTTGGCGCAGTGGCTACCGACGTAGCCAGCGCCGCCGGTGACCAGGATGGACGCCATGTGGAGTTGCCGGGCTGCCCGAGCTGGAGAAGGCGATCACGCCCCACGCAGCCGCCGGTCGATGAGATCGAGCGCAAGCATCGTCTCGAAAAGCAGGCGCTGAAGGGCGTAGTACCAGCCCGGCCAGCCGTCCAGCAGGCAGCCCTTCAAGACGAGCGTGTAAATGAAAACCCCGAGCGGCGCCGGCCAGGCGGCAAGCCGGATGCGGTCGGTGCCGCCGAGTGCCGTGCGGTCCGACGCTAGAAGATGCTCCGCCTCGTCACGGGCATATCGCTGCTGGGTGCTGAACCAGTGCGCGAGCGGCTTGCGATCGTCGTGAAAGACCACGCCGAGGAGCGGCACGACCTTGCCGGCGACGGTGACTCGGTGGCCATGCCCTTCGTTTCGATAAAAGGCCTTATCCTTGCGATAGAGCACGGTGCGGGGCGGGTAGAGCGTGCCTCGCAGCGGCCGTCCGAAGATACGGTAAACGAAGCGCGCGCGATAACCTCCGGTCGCCGCCTCCGGACGCAGGCGGTGCAACTCGGCAACGAGCTCGTCGCTCAGCTCATAGTCGGCGTCGAGCGACAGCACCCAGGGCGTGCTCACCTGCGCGAGTGCGAAATTACATTGACTGGCGAAATCGTCGAACGGCCTGTAAACGACCTCCGCCTGTCGGTACGACCGAACGATCTCCAGGGTTTGGTCGGTGCTGCCGCTGTCGATCACCACGATGCGCTGCGCCCAGGCCAGCCGGTCGAGGGTGCGCGCGATATTCGCTTCCTCATTGTAGGTAATCACGATCGGGGTGATGTCCTCGATCATGATCACGCCGCATCATCGAGCCGCCGCTGCGCCGGGCCAGCGTTGCCTTCTCGCGCTATCGTCCGGTACAGCTCTCCGAACGAGTACGCCACCCTGTCCCATGTCAAATGCTCGCGCGCATAGCTCACGCCGGAAGCGCCAGCGTCTGCGAGCCGCTGCTCCGACCGAAGCAAGGCTGCGAGCGCGGCAGCGAAGTCCTGCTGGCCGCTTCCCGCCACGGCTCCGGCGCCGCCGGCTCGAACGATCTCCGCTGCCCCGACCCGCTCGCTCACAACGACCGGCAGGCCACGGATCATCGCCTCGGCTACGACGTTGCCGAAATTCTCCGACACCGACGGCAGCGCGAACAGGCGCGCCGCGGTGAACAAGGCTTCCTTATCGGCGCCGCCGACCTGCCGAGGGAGAAGCCGCACGCGATCGCCCGCCCCTGTTTGCTTGGCGAGGATCCGCAGCCTTTCCGCAAAGCGCTCCTCATCGTTGCCAGCAATGAGCGCCGTCGCGTCCGGCAGCTGCGCCAATGCCCGGATCAGCCGGTCGAGGCCTTTCTTCCAGCTGATCCTGCCGAAGCTCAGAATGTCGAACCCCTGCGCGACCAGCGCGCGGACGTCGGGGGATATCGCATCGGAGGCGAAAGAGGCGGGCGCCTCGACCCCGTTGGGAATGACCGAGAGCGGCGCCAATGCCAGCCCGAGATCGAGCAGCGCACGGCGCTCTTCCGTAGAGGTCAGGTGAATGCGGGCCGACCTCGCGAGATTGCCGCGCTCGACCAGCCTGATCCAGGCGCGCTTAGTGATCGTGCTCCGCCGCGCGATCAGCTCTCGGTCGAGCATCCCGCGCGGTGACAGCACATAGGGCACCCGCGCCCGCACAGCCGCACGGGCGCCCGCCCAGGTCGGGAACAGAAACACCGAGTGGAGATGCACGACATCGAAGTCAGCGGTCATCGAGCTCAACGCGTCCGCAAGATCGGCCGACCAATAAATGCGCCGGAGCAACCAAGAACGAAAATAATGAACCTGCACGCCGTCCAGATCGACCGGACGCCCATGCGGCACATTACTGTCTCCAGCGCCATCGACGCTGGTTGTAATGACATGCACCTGATGGCCGGCTGCGGCAAGCGCGCGGCACAACGCATGCACGGAATAGATGGGCCCACCATACCGGACGGCCGGATAATAGGTGGGCACGACGTGCAGAATCTTCATTAATTAGCGGTGATTAAAACGCAAGATCAGAGATTGTTGCCATCCCGACCGACCGCCTGCACCCCGCGCAAGTGAGAGCCGAGATCCCTACCCTCCGCAGCCATTCGCCCCCCTCCGTGCGGCAGCTCTCCGCCAACTGTCGCGGCCGCGGTCGGACCCCACTTGCTCAACAGATAAGGCAGTAATGAAATCCTGAGCGCCAGAATGGCGACAAATGTGGTGACCGCCGACCCGACCACCTTCAGAAGGCCCTGCTCGAAGGACATCACCGACATCATGAGCACGACGGCGAGCCCGGAACTCACGATTGCGGGCAACGCTGTAGACGCAATCAGATACTTAACGACACGACCGGAGAGAAACCCCAAGATGAAGATGGCCGCCAACGTACCGACAAAACCGAAGTCGACATACAGTTCCGCGACGTAGCCCAGGCTGATTGAGGTATCAGTGGCATTACCTCCCGCATCCAGATTGATACCCGAATATAGAACCGTTATCTCGGTGTCGCTCCGAAGCGGCGGTTTTTCTGGAAACAGCAGTCGCGGCTGTAGCACGTGCATGATCGTCGCGCCAACCAACGCTCCATTTTCGAACGGCACCTGAGCCGGCACATTGCGCATGGTCGCAGCTAGAAGACCGACATAACCCCAACGCCTCGCCATCGTATCAAATCCGTATCGCATCATTTCGCCATCGACTGCGGCTGCCCGGTCCATCAGATAGCCGAGGCGGTCCGGAATAGGAACGAGAATGGTCTGCTGCTGCAAACTGCCCAGGCTGAGAAATGTTCTATAGTCCGTCTTTATCGCCGACCAGAACGCCCCCAGCGTTAGAGCGAAGCCCGCCAGCAGGGCACCGCTCAGGACCATTCTCCGATTGAGTTTCGAGCTGGCGGCCAAAGTCCCGACAAGAAGAACGATGAAAATTTCCTTGAAATCAGCGAAGTACCCGAGGGAACCTCTGACTAACTCAAAAAAAGCTACGAGCAGGACGTAAACAAATCCGCGCCGTCGTGTCGTGCACACATATGTAAGCACGAACACTCCGGCCCATTTAATCCTAGCGGCAGCTAAAAAGGGCTGTCGAAGACCATCATAAAGATCGCCGAGCGCCACGAAGAGGGCCGAAAGCAATAATGTTGCCAGGCAGAAGACGAACGCCGCTCGCGGAGACCAGACAGCAGCCTCCAGCTCCATCGCCGAAGCGGTCCGCCTCACTCCCAGTTGACCGATCCACATGCCCGCCACGAGGCTCAGCATCGCGGCCAGGGCGAACCAGGTCCCAAGGGTCAGATTGCCAAATTCGAACGCGACGTCGTGGAGCTGCCCCCCCATAAGGGCGGCGTGCAGCGGAAGGACGATCACTTGGCTGAGCTGACATCCCGCGGCCATCAGCAGCACGGGCGCTTCGCCCGCGCGCCAAAGCAGAACCACCGCCAGGGCCACCACCGATCCGCCGGCCAGGAGCAAGACGGGATCATGGCTCATGGTGGCAAGAACGGACGTCACCGCAAGCACAGTGATGCAAAAAGTTGTCGTCTGCCTCGATGCCGGGGCGCTGATCATCAATCCCACATGGCTACTTGTAGCGGGTAAGTCTGGCCAACCCGCGAATGTGAACTGAGCTCTTCCACAGTCCCTCAGCAAATCCCAGCGCTGATTGCAGCAAAGTACCTGCCCGCAACTCGGTACGATTCAATACGTGCCTGCGGAATGCCCGCCACACCATCCGCCATCGCGGTAAGAAGCGAGCATCCATTCGATACCAAAAGTAATTCACACAAAAAGCAACGTGGTACAGATGCTCACGCCTGCTCGCCGCATCGCGGCAGCCACCGCTCGGCACCTGCAGATGCACTAACCGCGCATCCGATGCATAACAAAGCTTACCCCTTTTTTTCGCCCGGTGCGAGAATTCGGCATCCTCTCCAATTGCCGCCCTGTTGAACATTTCGTCAAACCCGCCGAGATCGATGATAAGAGTCCGACGAAACGACATATTGCAGCCCACCGCCCACTCGGCAGAAGAGGGGAAGTCGACATCGGAGCGTATATCTAGCGACTGCCCCCTTTGAAACACCCGTCCAGCCACGCCCACCACGTCCGAATCGACATAGCAACGAGCGTGCGCGAGCAGGAATCCAGGAACCGGCTCAACATCATCATCTACGAATACGACGATTTCACCCTTCGCAAGCCGAACTCCGTGGTTTCGCGCTTTGGGCAAACTTTTGTAATCGACAGGGACGTAGCGGATCCCATCGCCGTTCCGCGCCAGGAAGTCACGCGTCGCTTCAAGATGGCCATCGCTCTGATCGATGACGATCACTTCGAATGACCGATACGTCTCCGCTTCGAGAAAGTAGCGCAGAGTATTACGAAGTGGCTCCTCGCGGTTTAACGTTGCGATAACGACCGAGATCATGGGAGGCCGCGAGCACGCATCCGCCGAGCTCTCTTGCATCTCCCTTGAACCTAGCATCTGTTACGATCTTTGCAGGTCTTCGTATAAAGTTTGCACTGACGTGTATCCGCGATGCTGAATCATCTGATACCTCTATGAATCTTACCTTTTCCAATGCAGTTTACAAAAATGCGTTCATCATAGATAATTTGTGACCCCAGCTGTAAACCTATTGTACCAAGCTAGTTGCAATGTGGCTGCACGGATTGTCGTCTCGCTCTTGCATTCTTCGGACTTTTGCGGTCGAATTTGGCACAATATATCCATGATCAGGATAATGCGGAACGGTTCTCCCAGGAATGGGACTCTCGTTAATTTCAAAGTTTATTGTATTCCGGATATGATCGTATGTTTCATTGTTGTGTGGACCAATCCAGAAATTAAGTCCATAGACGCCGGGCACCAAAGGAGGCAACTCGATATTCAAGTCAAGTTGATACGAGCCCGGAGCGCCCCCTATGAAGGCGGCATAACTCGGCTGCGCCTGCATGATCGCAAAGAAGTTTGGATCTACCACATCTACATCAATCATGGCGGGTCGAGCAGTTTCCTCCCACACAATGATACACTTACATTCAAGGCTAAATTTCGGTTGCTGTCCCTTAAGGCGAATGTCTATTGATTCGAATCGGACTGGTGATGTGCGATCTTCGGAGCGCACCCATGAACGAGCCAGTCTCAGTTCGTGCTCTGAAGAATAATGTGCAAGTGCAGAAATGATATCTTGCTTCGGTCTTGCGACCCCATTGCGGAGAACGAGTCCGTGCGTGCAGAGAGTTCGAAGAGCCATTGGATTGTGGCTAACGAACAAGACTGTTCGCCCGGTCTTAGAGACTTGAGACATCTTACCAAGACATTTTCGTTGAAATTCTGTATCGCCTACTGCGAGCACTTCGTCGACCACTAAGATCTCCGGCTCGAGATGCGCTGCGACTGCGAACGCCAGCCGGACATACATCCCGCTGCTATACTGCTTGACCGGTGTATCGAGGAATTTTTCCACTTCGGCAAAGGCGACGATTTCGTCAAATTTTCGACGAATATCATGCCCCGTCATTCCGAGAACTGCGCCATTTAGATAGATGTTCTCGCGACCTGTTAACTCGGGATGGAATCCGGTGCCGACTTCCAGAAGGCTTCCGACGCGACCGCGCAACCGCGCCCGGCCTTCGGTGGGCTCCGTGATGCGGCTCAGGATCTTGAGCAGCGTGCTCTTGCCGGCCCCATTGCGTCCAATGATGCCGACAATCTCGCCTTCCTTCACCTCGAAGCTAACATCTTTCAGCGCCCAGAATTCCTCGACTTCGTCGCCCTGAACAATCTGTTTTCCGTGAACCAAATCTATCGCTTTGCGTAGAAAATTGCGTGCCTCTCTTTCAATAACGTCTCTCAGCGCGGTATAAGGTTCGCGTCGACCTCTCTGGTGACCAATCAGGTACCGCTTCGATATGTTCTCTACAGAAATTGCGATATCGGACATTGAGCTTTTCGTGCGTCACTCAGATCAGGTCGGCAAAACTCTTTTCCATCTTTCTAAACCGGCGAATGCCGAGCCACAGAAAGAATGCCGCTACGCCGATGCTTAACAGGAATCCGGGCAGATAAAGCGGACTT
>Ga0075421_100002389_pt1 | contig 22467 bp, 19 predicted proteins | sample SoiMetdeltSBSDD5_FD_75292 | JGI IMG/M metagenome (GOLD analysis project Ga0075421, IMG submission 75292) | Bulk soil microbial communities from a Populus tree surrounding site in Tennessee, USA - Soil MetaG P. deltoides SBSDD5 | ecosystem: Environmental > Terrestrial > Soil > Tree plantation...
GCGCCCGCGGTGTGCGCGCGCGGAGGCGTCCAGGAGCGCCGCCACGCTCAGGGCAGGAAGTCCTCCAGGCGCAGCCGCTCCCACACCGCCGGCGGCACGCGGTGCCGGGGCGTATAGGCGGCGAGCGAGGGCTTGGCGGTGGCGTCGAGTCCCCATTTCGACGTGTAGCCATCCTCCTTCGACGACGGATCGAGGTCGGAGCCGCGCGCGTGCGTGATGACGGTGATGTCGCGGTCGGGCTGGCAGCGGGTGGCGATGGCCCAGGTGACCTGCCGCTCGTCGAAGACGTCGACGTCGTGGTCGACGACCACGACGCGCTTCATGTAGAGGTCGGCGCCGAAGACCGCCATGATCGCGTTCTTCGCCTGCCCGGGCAGCCGCTGCTCGAGCGAGACGTAACAGGTGAACGGCGCCGGCACGCGGACGGCACGGACCGAGGGGACCATGGCGCGCACGGCGCGATAGAGGTTTGCCTCCATCGGAATGGTGGACAGCAGCATGTGATCGAGATGCGCGACCGTGATGTCCTGGAACAGGGCGTCGCGCCGGCGCGTGATCGCGTGGACCTTCACGACCTCGCGCTGTCGCTCGCCGAGACTGTAGCCGGTGAACTCCCCGAACGGCCCCTCGGCCGTGCGCCGGCCCGGCAGGATCTCGCACTCGAGCACGAGCTCCGCGTGCGCGGGCACGAGCACGTCGGACGTCTCGCACTTCACGAGCTCGAGCGGCTCGCCGAGCAGGCCGCCCATGATCGCGCGCTCGTCCTCGTCGATGGAGCCGATGGCGAGGGCGCCGAGGGCGATGGCGGGATGCACCCCGATCACGAGCGCAAGCGGCAGCGTCTCACCGCGCTGCTCGGCGATCTGCTGGAACTCCCACAGATGCTTGCCGAGCGTCAGATGAATGGACGTCGTGTCGCGGCCCTGGATCATCAGACGGTTGTAGGCGCAGTTCCACGTGTCGGACGTCGGATCCTTTGCGAACGAGATGGCGGCCGTGACGTACGGACCGGCGTCGCCCTCGTGGTGCACGATCTGCGGCAGCGCATAGAGGTCGACATCGGCGCCCCGCGCGATCACCTCCTTCACGGGTCCGGTCGCCACGACCCGCGGCGGCACCGGACGGTCCATCGCGCGCAGATACGTGGGCAGCATGACGTCCGGCGCGCAGCCGATCGCTTGCGCGAGGCGCGACCGGCTGGCGTGGAGGTTGGTGAGCACCGGAAGCTTCGTGCCCCTGACGTTCTCGAAGAGCAGGATGGGCCGTTGCTTGCGTTCCCTTTCGAGCTTCACCACCAGGGCGGTGAGCTCGAACGCCGGATCGACGGCTCGCGTGACGACCTGGACGTCGGTGGGACGCTTGCCCTTCACCTGCTCGAGGAACGAGCGCAGATCCTGCGACATCACGCCTCCTCCAACGGATGGGCCGACCGGCTGGCATTGCGGGCGAACCACCAGCCGAGGGCGGTCACGGCGATGGCGACCACGAGCGCCAGCGGCATGCCCCAGCCGGGCTGCTCGGTGCCGATCCAGTGCGCGAGAGCCTTGTCGTGCAGGATCATCTGCACGGCGAAGTAGCCGAGGATGCCGCCGCCGACCCAGATGATCCACGCGAACCGATTCATGAGCCGCGCCAGCAGGCCGCTGCCCCAGATGACGATCGGAATCGACAGCCCGATGCCGAACACGACGAGCAGCATGTCACCGTGCGCGGCCGCGGCCACCGCCAGCACGTTGTCGAGACTCATGACGGCATCGGCCACGATGATGATCCAGACCGCCTCCAGCAGCGTCGTGCCCTGACGCACGTGGCCCTCGCCGCCCTCGCCTCCGCCACCCTGCTGGCGGACGAGCTTGATCGCGATCCAGACGAGGAGCAGGCCGCCGGCGACTTGCAGGAACGGAATCCGCAGCAGGAACGTCGCGATGAAGATGAAGGCAAGGCGCAGGCCGACGGCGCCCGCCGTGCCCCAGATCCGCCCGTAGAGCTGCTGGCGCCGCGGAAGGTTCCGGACGGCCAGCGCGATGACGAGCGCGTTGTCGCCGGCGAGGGTGAGGTCGATGATGACGATGCTCACCAGCCGCGCCCAGAACGCCGCCGTGAAGAGCTCGGTCATCTGTAGCGACCGCTGTTCGTGCGGCTCGAAACGTGGGTGGCCTGATCGCGACGGTGTGTGGCTGTCATTTGAATCCGTAGAGGCGGCGGGCGTTGTCGGCGAGGATCTTGCCCTTCTGGATGTCGCTCAGGTCTCCGCGCTCACGGATCTCGGCGATCGACTGCGGGAACGAATGGTCCCAGTGGGGGAAGTCGGAGGCGTAGACGATCTGGTTCTCGCCGATCAGCTTCACGGCCGGCCCCAGCAGCCACTCGTCGGCCTCGCACGAGAAGTAGATCTTGCCGCAACGGACGTAGTCGCTCGGCTTCTTCTTGAGCACCGGCGCCTCGGAGGCGCGCTTGGCGTACTCGTCGTCCATGCGCTCCGCCCAGTACGGCGCCCAGCCGCAGCCGGCCTCGAGGAACGCGATGCGCAGGTCGGGGAACCGCTCGGGAATGCCCTCGAAGATCACCGAGGTGAGCTGCCGCATCTGCCCGAACGCGTGCGAGCACGTGTGGGCCTGGATGAACTGCGGGAACAGCTCCACGCCCGCGCCGCCCAGCGACGAGCCGGATGCGTGGATGCCGACCATCACGTCGAGGCGCTGCGCCATCTCGTAGATCGGCGTGAAGCGGGGATCGCCGAGGACGTGGCTTCCGTCGGCCGCCAGCATCGCGCCGCACAGTCCGAGCTGGCGGACGGAGCGCTCGAGCTCGGCAGCAGCCGCCTCCGGATCCTGGAGCGGCAGCAGCGCCACCGCCTTGAGCCGCGATGTCTTGGACGTGAACTCCTCGTGCAGGAACGTGTTGTAGGCGCGGCAGATCGCGACCGCCCATTGCCGGTCCTTGAGGAACGACAGGAACAGCCCGAGCGTCGGATAGAGCACGCTCAGCTCCATGCCGCCGCGGTCGAGGGCCCGGAGCCACTGCTCCACGGTACCGCCCTGATCGCCGAGCGTGCCGAGCAGCCGACGATCCCAGCCATCCTGAGGATAGAAGGAAAAGGTCAGCGGCCGCCGCCGATACGGCTCGTCCAGATACTTCGCGATGCCTTCGTTGGTCTCGATGACGTGACCATCCGCGTCGACGATTCCGTAATTCATCTTTGCCTCCGTCAGGGTTTCTTGCACATGACGTTCAGGAGGACTTGGCGGCGCTCGCGGCGGACGATGTCGAGGGCGCGGGCGAGGGCGGCGGGAAGCTTGGTCGGGTCCTCGACCTTCTCGGCGTGGCCGCCGGAGGCCTGGCAGATCAGCTCGTAGTCCGGCGGCGGATCGAGCTCGGTGAGGGGCATGCCGGTGCGCTTCGCCCAGCCGTCGGGCGCGTGCGAGAGGACCGAGCGCTTCACGGCGTTCCAGACCCGATTGTTGAAGACGATCCAGAGCACGGGCGCCTCGTATGCGCGCGAGACCCAGTGGGCGGCGGTCGGCGCGCCGAAGATGTAGGCGCCGTCGCCGACGCAGCAGATCACGGTGTGGCCGGGTGCGGCCAGCTTGGCGCCGAGAGCGGCGCCGAGGCCCCAGCCGAGCCCGCCCGAGGACGGCGCCGCGAAGTACGTGCCCGGCGTCGTGAAGCATGTCTGCGAGGCGTCGAGGTCGTATTCGTTCACGACGATCGTGCGCGGGTCGAGGACGTCGCCGATGCAGCGCGAGAGCCATGCCATGTCGATCGGCTGGTCCTGGCCGAGGGCGCGGGCCCGCGCCTCGGCCGCCGAGCGCCGTTCGCGTCCGGCGGCAGCGACCCGCTCGCGTCGCTCGGCCGCCACGCTGGCGGGCACTGCCCCGCGGAGCGCCGCCGCCAGCGCGGCCAGCGTGAGTCGCGGCGCACCGGGCAGCGCGACGTCGGCGGCGAAGCCACGTACGGGGTAGCGGGTGAACAGCGGGTCGACAGCGACGTGGACGAGCCGTGCGTCCGGCCGCGCGGACTTCAGCGCAGGAAACCACGGCACGTCCGATTCGACGACGAGCACCGCGTCGGCTTCATCGAGATATGGGCTCGCGTCGAATCCGCCGTGCAGCGCGTTGTCTTGCGGGAAGTTGACATGCGTATGGAACTGGTCGACCACCGGCGCGCCGAGCGCCTCGGCGAGGGCAACCAGCGCCGGCACCGCGCCGGGATCCCGTCCGGCCGCCTTGGTGATGACGAGGGGCCGCCGCGCCGCGGCCAGGATGCGCGCCGCCTCCTGAACCGCTTCCGGTGCCGCCACCGCGTCCGCCGGGCGCGGCGCGCGCGACGTGTCGGCGTACTCGAACACGTCGTGAGCCTCGCCGAGGACCTCGCGCGGCAGCGTGAGGTAGACGGGGCCCTGCGGCTCGGCGGCGCTGACGGCCAGCGCCCGGTCGACCACCGTCTCCAGCTGCGAGAAGTTGCGCAGCTCGTAGTCCCACTTGACGAACTCGCGTACGAGCGCGCCCTGATCGAACGATTCCTGCGCCCAGTGGATCGGACGATTGCGCGAGCCGCGGAACCCCGCCTCCGTGATCGGATTGCGGCCGGCGGTGAAGAGCATGGGCACGCCGGCCCGCGCGGCGTTGATGAGCCCGCCTGTCGCGTTGGCGGCGCCCACGATCACGTGGACCATGACCGCCTGTGGCCGGCCGGTGACCATCGCGAAGCCGTGGGCCATCGCCACCGCCGGCACCTCGTGCGGGACCGTGATCGGCCGCGGAAGCGCCTGGCCGGTGGCGAACCGCTTGGCATAGGCCTCGATGAGCGGCGCGAAATCGGTGCCGGCGTTGGCGAAGAGATATTCGATCCCCCGCGCCGCGAGCAGCTCCAGATAGGCCTCGGCGGTCGATTCGATCGCGACCTTCTTGCTCATGATGGTTTCTCCACGGGACGAGCCCGCGCGACGGGTCGCGAGGTGCTCAGCTCGCTCACGACGAACGCCGCACCGAGCACGAGGCCGATGGCGTCGGCGGCCACCGTCGGCAGCACGGCCAGGGGCGGCATGATGAAGAACGCGGCCGCCACGAACGTCCAGGCGCGGCGCGGCCAGCCGAGGGGGCGGGTGAAGAAGCCCGCACACCCGATGGACAGCAGTATGACACCGGCCGCGGCCGTGAGGACCGTGCCGATGATCTCGAGCCATGTGCCGTGGCCGATGAGCGCCGGATGGAAGACGAACACGAACGGCACGATGTAGGCCACGATTCCGAGGCGCATGCCCGTCCAGCCCGTGCGCCAGAAGTCCGCCTTCGCGATGGCGGCCGCCGCGTAGGTAGCCAGGCAATCGGGCGGGGTGATGAGCGAGAGCATGCCGAAGTAGAAGAGGAACAGATGCGCGGCGAGCGGGTGCACGCCCATCTGCGCCAGCGCGGGGCCCACGAGGACGGCGAGCGTGACGTACACGACCGTCGTCGGCAGCGACATGCCGAGCAGGATGCTCACGATGGCCGTGAGCACCAGGAGCACGAAGAGATTGCCGGCGGCGGCGCTCGTGAGCAGCAGCGGAAGCTTCGACGTGAGGCCGGAGAGCTGGAAGCTGCCGATCACGATCCCGGCCAGCGTCGTGATCGCCACCAGGTCGAGCATCGTGCGGCCGGTGCTCTCCAGCGCAGCGAGCACGCCGCGCGCATCGGGACGCGTCGTCTTCTGGAGCGCGCCGACGGCGAACGTCACGGCCACCGCGAGCATTCCCGCCTTGCCGGCTTCCCAGCTCGCGATGATCAGCGCCCACACGAGCACGGCGAGCGGGACGACAAAGACCCATCCGCCGCGCATGACGGGCGCCAGCCGGGGCACCTCGTGCCGCGGGACGCCGGAGAGCCCCAGCTTCGCGGCCTCCAGATCGACCTGCGCCAGCAGCGCCAGGTAGTACAGCGCGGCGGGAATGGCGGCCGCGAGCGCCACGTCGCCGTAGGGGATCGACAGGTACTCGGCCATCAGGAATGCGGCGGCGCCCATCACCGGCGGCATGATCTGACCGCCGTTCGAGGCCACCGCCTCGATCGCCGCGGCGAGGTGCGGGGGATACCCCGAGCGCTTCATCATCGGGATCGTGATGGCGCCGTCGACCACGACGTTGGCCACCGCGCTGCCGGACACGGTGCCGTACAGGCTCGAGGAGAGCACCGACATCTTGGCCGCGCCGCCGCGGTAGCGGCCCATCGCGATCATCGCGACGTCGGTGAGGAACTTGTCGCCGCCGACCGCGTAGAGGGCCTGGCCGAAGAAGATGTAGGCGACCACGATGGTGGCGGTCACGGCGAGCGGGACGCCGAGGATGCCGTTGGTGTCCAGGTAGAGATAGACGGCGATGCGCGACCAGCTCGAGCCGCGTGCGTTCAGCACGCCCGGGAAGAGCCAGGCGAGCTTCGCGTAGAGCAGACACACCACGGCGATCCACATCAGGGCCCAGCCGGCGATGCGCCGCACCGCCTCGAGCACCACCATGATGGCGACCACCGCCAGCGCGAGCTTGTCCCACGTGACGATGCCGAGCGTGTAGGCGATGGTCGGGTACATGACGGCGACGTAGCCGCCAACGGTCAGCGCCGCCGCCGCCAGCACCCAGTCGTAGACGGGGACGCTCGTCTGCGGCGCGCGCGAGGACGCGCGCGTGCACACGAAGACCGGCGCCAGGCCGAGGGCCAGGAAGAGGCCGAGATACTGCTCGTTGAAGAACGCGAATGGCAGGTGGTGATGCGCCTGAGTGGCCCAGAGCCCGCCCACGACCGTGAGCGCCAGCAGCAGCACGCGCTCCGCCGTGCGCGCCGGACCGTCCAGGGTACGGAACTTCGCGATGACCTCGGTCACTTGCCGGTCAAGAGCTTCTGCTGGAGCGCCTCGTGCTCCGGCTTCCATACCCCGCGCTCCTTGTAGAAGCGCACGGCCGCGGGATGGTAGGGAATCGTCATCTCGGTGGTGACCGCGCGCTCGCGCGTCCACTCCTTGAAGATCGGATGGATGGGCGCGAGCTTGTCGATGTTGTCCCAGATCGAGCGCAGCGTGCTTTCGACCATGTCGTCGGCCACGCCCTTGCCCGCGGTGAGATAGAGATCGTAGGCGATGAAGCACGTGTCCTCGACCACGGCCGCCGCGCTCCCGGCCTTGATCCAGCGCGGGTAGTAGCCGGGTACCGCCGTGCGGAGTCGCTTCTCGCCTTCCGGCGAGCAGTCGATGGTCACGTGACGCACGCCGACGGCGGCGTCCGCCTCCTTGACCTTGGCGGAGTTCAGCGCGTGCTCGGTGACGTCGGCGCGGCCCTGCACGACGGCGTCAACGCCCTCGTTGACGGCGGGCACGGGGACGACCTTGACGTCGTTCCAGCCGAGCCCGGCGCTGGCAAGGTGGCCGAACATGTTGTACCAGACGGCCAGGTGCGCGGGGTACTCGCCGGTCATTCGCTTGCCCTTCACGTCGTACACGCTCTTGATGGGCGAGTCCTTGCGCACGAGCAGGCCGACCAGGAACGGCGAGCCGTTCATCACGAGCCGCGCGTTGGGGGTGGGCGGGAAGGGGTTGCGCCCGCCGATCTTGAACTGCGGGCCGCGCTGGGCCAGTGCCATGTCGACGGCATTGTTGACGCCGAACTCGAGCTCGCCGCTGTCGAGCAGCGGCAGGAAGGTGCTCGAGCCGGAATAGGGCTGGACGGTGAGCTTGACGGCGGCGGCGTCGGTGACGATCTTGCTCAGCCCGCTGGCCACCGCGTAGAAGGCCGTGCCCGGCGGGTTGCTGCCGAGGTTCGCCGATCTCTGCGCGAAGGCCGGGGCGGAGAGTCCGAGCGTGGTCAGCAGGGCGACGATCCAGGCGACTCGCATGGGGACGGATCCTCCGGTACGGACGGCCAAAAAGTGGCCTAGCCTAGCCCGGCCGCGGAGGCGTTTCAAGGCTCGCCGGAGTCTGCGGGGCAGGGTGCTATAAAAGTAAGAAGTGACGACCACGACGCGTTTCCGCGACGCTCGCGAGGTCAAGGCCTGGAACGACGCCATGGTCGTCAAGTACGACCTCGACCGGTTTCACGACCACCCGAGCCCTCTCGTCCGCTTCGTCGAGTCGCGACGCGTCGAGGTGATCTTCCGCCTCCTCGATCCGCGGCTTCTACGAGACCCAGCGCAAGGCGGCCTACTACGTGCCCGAAACTGACGGCATGCAGGGAGTCGAGTAGCGCCCGTGTGCGGCATCGTCGGCAACGTCCTGGCGCGCGCCGACCGGCGCCCGGACCAGAAGATCCTCGAAGCGATGGCGGACACCCTGGCCCACCGCGGGCCCGACGATGCGGGCTTCGTCATCCGCGGGCCGGCCGGGCTCGGCATCCGGCGCCTCAAGATCATCGACCTCGACACCGGCCGGCAGCCGATGACCGGCGAGGACGGTGGCACGTGGGTCGTTTTCAACGGTGAGATCTACAACTACCGGGAGCTGACCAACCGGCTCAGCGCCACGGGGCACGTCTTCCGGACGCGCTCGGACACGGAGGCGATCGTCCACGCCTGGGAGGCGCGCGGCGCCGATGCCCTCGAGGATCTCGAGGGCATGTTCGGCCTCGCCGTGTGGCACGAGCCGTCACAGACGCTGGTGCTCGCCCGTGATCGGCTGGGCGTCAAGCCGCTCTACTACGCGCTCCTCCCCGACCAGATCGTCTTTGCCTCCGAGCTGAAAGCGATGCTCGCGCATCCCGCGATCTCGGCCGAGCTGGACGTCGACGCGCTCTCGGCGTATCTCGCCCACGAGTGGCTGCCGGCGCCACAGTCCATCGTGCGCGCGGTCCGCAAGCTGCCGCCCGGCCACCGGCTGGTCTACGCGGGCGGCCAGGCGAAGCTCGAGCAGTGGTGGGACATCCGGTACGGCGGCGGATCGCACGAGGAGATCGTCGGCGTCGCGCATCTGGCGGCCGCGCTGGACCTCTCGGTCCGTCAGCACCTGATCGCCGACGTGCCCCTCGGCGTGTTCCTGTCGGGCGGGATCGACTCCGCGACGGTGGCCGCCATCGCGCGCGGACACACGAGCGGACGGATCCAGACGTTTTCCATCGGCTTCGAGGACCGCTCGTTCGACGAGTCGGGCCAGGCGCGGCTGGTGGCCGAGACGCTCGGGACCGAGCATCACGAGCACGTGGTCGGCCCCCGTGAGGCGCTGGACCTCGTCGGCGGTCTCGCGGAGCTCGTCGACGAGCCCCTCGGCGACGCCTCGATCCTCCCGACGTACCTGCTGTCAAGCTTCGCGCGGCGCACGGTGACCGTGGCGCTGTCGGGCGACGGCGGCGACGAGATCTTCGCCGGCTACCCGACCTACCAGGCCCACAAGCTCGCGCGCGCCTGGCAGCGCACGCCCGCCGTGTTTCGCGGCGGCGTCCGCGGCATCGTGGAGCGGCTGCCGGTCTCTCACGACAACCTGAGCCTCGACTTCAAGCTGAAGCGCTTCGTGACCGGCGCCACGCTCGACACCGTGGACCGCCACGCGATGTGGATGGGCTCGTTCACGCCGGACGAGCAGCGCGAGCTCCTGACGCCCGAGACGCTCGCGCGTCTGTCCGCCCCGCCATCCTACGCGGCGATGCATCGCATCGCGGCCGGCGTGCCGGCCGCGCCGTGGCTGAACCAGGTGCTCTACCTGGACCTGAAGGGTTACCTCGCCGAGGGCGTGCTGCAGAAGGTCGATCGCGCGTCGATGGCCTGCTCGCTCGAGGTCCGCGTGCCGCTGCTCGACCGGCGCGTGGTGGAGGTGGCGGCGCTGCTGCCGCCCGGGATGAAGCTCAAGCACTTTCGCACCAAGCACATCCTCAAGAAGACGATGCGCAGCCGTCTGCCGGCCGCCGTCCTCGATCGCCCGAAGAAGGGCTTCGGCGTACCGCTGGCGCGCTGGTTCCGCGGCGAGCTCGCGCCGCTGCTGCGTGACGTCTGCGAGCCGGGCGCGCTGCGCCGTGACGGCCTCTTCCGTCCGGAGGCTGTCCAGCGGCTGCTCGACGAGCACCAGGCCGGTCAGTACGACCACCGCAAGAAGCTCTACACGCTGCTCGTCTTCCTGCTGTGGTGCCGGCGCTACGCCCGCTAGGCTAGCGCGCTCCGCCCGACGTCACTCCGCCGGTCGCCGCGCCATGCAAAGCAGCGACACGCCGAACGGGAGCAGACGGTTCAGGCCGAGCCGGTGCTCCCAGACGATCTGCGCCCGGAGGAGCTCGTTGAGCCAGGGGGGGGGAGATCGAAGAAGTCGTCGGCGCCGACCGCCCCGCCGCCGCGCGAGCGATCGAGCTTGGCGCGCACGAGGAGGGGCAGGAAGTAGGCGCCACCGTGGAGTACTCGAGCCCGAACGCGAGGCCGTGGCGCTCGAGCAGGCGCAGCGTGTTGCCGGGACCGCACCCGACGTCGAGGATGCGCAGGGGGCGGCCGGCGCCCTCGCCGAGGCGCTGGAAAAAAGGCGCGCGCGGCCCGCGGGTGCCGAGGCGACCGGCTGAGGTAGAGTAGGTGACCATGACGACCGGACGCGTCCGCGGCGGGTTCAACCAGTACGGCTTCACCGTCGGCATCCTCATGCTCGACACGCGGTTTCCGCGCATCCACGGCGACATGGGCAACGCGACCACGTTTCCGTTCCCGGTGCGCTACCAGCGCGTAGCCGGCGCGGATCCCGATCTCGTCGTGCGACGCGGGGCCGAGGGTCTCCTGCCGGCGTTCGTAGCGGGCGCGCAGGCGCTGGAGCGGGAGGGTGTCGGCGCCATCACCACGAACTGCGGCTTCCTGATCACGTACCAGGCCGAGCTCGTGCGCGCCGTCAGCGTGCCGGTGTTCACGTCGAGCCTGCTGCTGGTGCCGCTGGTGCACCGGACGCTGCCGGCGGGGCAGCGCGTCGGCATCATGACGGTGAACGCGGGCACGCTCACGCCGGCGCATCTCCGGGGCGCGGGCATCGGCGCCGACGTGCCGCTGGCGGTGGTGGGCATGGAGACGGAGAAGGAGTTCACCCGCGCGCTGCTCGACAACGAGCTCGAGCTTGACGTCGATCTCGCGCGGGAGGAGCACATTCGCGTGGCCCGCCGCCTCGTCACGGAGCATCCGGACGTCGGCGCCATCGTGCTCGAGTGCACGAACATGCCGCCGTACACGGCCGACATCCAGCGCGAGACCGGCCGGCCCGTCTTCGACGTGCTCTCGCTCGTCACGATGTATCACGCCGCGCTCGTCGCCGCCCAGCCGCCGCGACGCGCCTGACCCGGAGCGCGCAGCCACGACCATCTCGACCAGGCCACCCACCCTAACCGCCGGTGCCGACGGCTGTCGGGCCGGCTGGGTCGTCGTGCTCGCCGGTCGCGAGACCTCGGTGCAGGTGGTGCAACGCTTCGCCGACGTCCTGGACCTCTCGGCGGACGCGGCCGTGGTCGGCGTCGACATGCCCATCGGTCTGCTCGATCAAGCCGTGCCCGGGGGCCGGGACTGCGATCGGCGGGCGCGGCGTCTGCTCGGGCGCCGCGCCTGCTGCGTCTTCACGCCGCCCGTTCGATCGGCGTTGCGTGCCGGCGAGTATGCGCGCGCGCTCGCGCTCAATCGTCGCTCCTCGGCCGCGCGGCTCGGCATCTCCATCGAGTGCTTCGGCCTCTTCGCCAAGCTCCGCGAGGTCGACGCGGCGCTTCGCCGCCGGCCGGCGCTCCTCCGGCGCGTGCGGGAGATTCATCCGGAGCTCGCCTTCCGGGCGATGGCCAGAGCGCGGGCGGGATTGCCGCCCAAGCGCTCGGCGCCGGGACGGGCGGAGCGCCTGGCGCTGCTCGAGCGCCGGTTTCCCGACGTGCGCGCGGCGGTGGCGCGGCCGCCGCGCGGCGCTGCCGCCGACGACGTCATCGACGCGTTCGCCGTGTGCTGGTCGGCCGCGCGCATCGCCGGCCGGCGCGCGGTGTGCTTGCCCGCGCGGCCGTGTCACGACGCGCGCGGGCTGCCAATGGCCATCTGGTACTGACGCACCGAGATCGAGTCCAGCCCAAGGAGAGCGTGATGCCCATTCAGAGCCGGTATCTCTTCACTGCCGCCATGGATGTCGAGCCGAGCAAGGATGCGATCTTCAACGAGGTCTACGACATGGAGCACGTGCCCGCGCTGCTGCAGGTGCCCGGCGTCGTCTCGGTCGCGCGCTTTCGCCGGCGGCCGCTCGAGATGTTCATCGGCGGCGAGCGGAAGAAGATCGTGATCGAGGGAGAGCCGAGCTACACGGCGCTCTACGAGCTCGAGAGTCCCGAGGTGCTGGTGACGCCCGCCTGGTCGGCGGCGGTCGAGCGAGGCCGCTGGCCCGCACAGGTGCGTCCGTACACCAGCAATCGCCGTCACTTCATGTGGCAGAAGATTTGAGCCGCTCGATGAGGGCGGCGTCGGCGGGAGGAAACCTGTAGTCTGCGAGCTGCGCCGGCGCCGCCCAGGCCATGGCCTGGCCCTCGCGGGGAGCGATGGGGCCCGCGAGATGGCGACAGCGATGGAAGCGCAGGATGATCGTGCGGTCGGGGTACTCCCAGTGGATCGTCTCCACGAGGGCGCCGACCTCGAACGTCGCCGTGAGCTCTTCCTCGAGCTCGCGGCGCAGCCCCACCTCCGGTGTCTCCCCCGCCTCGAGCTTGCCGCCGGGAAACTCCCAGAGGCCCTCGAGGTGACTGCCCTGGCGCCGCTGGGTGATGAGATAGCGGCCCTGGTCGTCGCGGATGAGCGCCGCGATCACCTCGATGACGAGCGGCACGTCAGGCGCCTCGGGGGAGCGTCGGAAACGTGGCGCAGAGGCGTCGCAAAGGGCAACGACCGCACCGCGGCGCGCGCGGCGTGCACCACGTGGCGCCGAAGTCCATGAGCGCCTGGTTGAAGTCGTAGCAGCGGCCCGGCGGGACGAGCGCCTCGGCGAGCTCCCAGAAGCGCCGGTCGCCGCGGAGGCGCGCGAGACGGCGCGGTCCGAAAAAGACGCGGCCGAGCACACGCCGCACGTTGGTGTCCAGAATCGCGGCGTCGCGCCCGTAGGCGAACGAGAGCAGCGCGCCCGCCGTGTAACGGCCGATGCCGGGCAGCGCGCGAAGCGCCTCGCCGTCGTCCGGCAGCCGGCCACCGTAGCGCGCCATCGTCTCCCGGGCGATGGCGTGCAAGCGCACGGGACGGATGTTGTAGCCGAGCGGGTACCACATCCGGCGCACGTCGGCGACGTCCGCCGCCGCCAGCGCGCGCAGCGAGGGAAACGCGCGCAGGAACTCGCGGTACTTCGGGATGACGCGCTCGACCTGCGTCTGCTGCAGCATGATCTCGGAGACGAGGACGCGGTAGGGCACGCGCGTCCGTCGCCACGGCAGATCGCGGCCGTGACGCGCGTACCACGCGAGCAGCGCCCGCTGGAATCTGCGGATGACGAGCCGCGCGGGTCCCGGCACGGCGCGCAGTCTATCACGTGTAAAATGACGCCATGCCCGAGGCGATCGCGCGCGAGATTCCGCTCGACTACGGTGACGCCGCGGCCGAGTACCGCGCCGTGCGCCAGCGCGTCGGCGTGATCGACCGCGGCGACCGCGGCCTCGTCGAGGCCGCCGGCCGCGATCGCGCGAGCTTCCTCCACGCGCTCCTCAGCAACGAGATCAAGGGGCTGATGCCGGGGCAGGGCTGCGCGGCCACGCTGCTCGACGTCCACGGCAAGGTCCAGGTGATGCTGCTCGTGTGGGTGCTGGACGATCGCATCGTGCTCGTCACGCCGCCCGGCATGGCGCCGGCCGTGTACGAGCAGCTCGACAAGTACCTCTTCGCGGAGAAGGTCGTCCTCGAGGACGTGAGCGGCGCCCACGGCCTCCTGCTGATGGCCGGGCCGGAGGCGCCGGCGCTCGTGCACCGGCTTGCCGGCGTCGCGCCCGCAGACGCCGCGTGGGCCGGCGTCGCCGCTACTCTCGACGGTGTCGACGTGCGCCTCGTGCGTGGAGCCGGCGAGACGGGCGCGGCGGAGATCTGGATCATGACGCCGGCGGATGGAGCGGCCCGCGTGTGGGACGCCCTGCGCGCAGCGGGCGCGCACCCGGTCGGCCAGCACGCCGTCGAGATCCTGCGCATCGAGGCGGGCACGCCGCGGTTCGGGCGCGACGTCGACGCCGGCGTGCTGCTCCCCGAGATTCCGTTCGACGCCCTCGTGTCGCAGACGAAGGGCTGCTATCCGGGCCAGGAGGTCGTCGTGCGCATTCGCGACCGCGGGCACGTCAACCGTCACCTGCGCGGGCTGCTGCTGAACGGCGCCGATGTGCCCGAGGCGGGGGCGGACGTCTGGGCGGACGGCGGCGCCGTCGGCCGCATCACCAGCGCCACGCTCTCGCCGGCGCTCGGACGCGCCATCGCGCTCGGCTTCGTCCGGCGCCAGCACGCGGCGGCCGGCACACGGGTCGAGGTTCGCAGCGGCGACCGGACACTCGAGGCCGTCGTGAGCGACCTGCCGTTCTCTCGCTGAGGCGCCGGTGAGCGAGAACCGTCTGGCGCGCGAGACGAGCCCCTATCTGCTCCAGCACGCGCACAATCCCGTCGACTGGTATCCCTGGGGCGAGGAAGCGTTCGCGCGCGCGCGCGCCGAGAACAAGCCGATCTTGCTCTCGGTCGGGTACTCGGCGTGTCACTGGTGTCACGTGATGGAACGGGAGTCATTCGAGAACGCCGACACCGCCGCCCTCATGAACCGGCACTTCGTGAACGTGAAGGTCGATCGCGAGGAGCGTCCGGACGTCGACCACATCTACATGCAAGCCGTGCAGTCGTTGACCGGCCACGGCGGGTGGCCCATGACCGTGTTCCTCACGCCCGACGGCACGCCATTCTATGGCGGCACCTATTTCCCGCCGGCCGACCGCCACGGCCTCCCCGCGTTTCCGCGGCTGCTGACCGCCCTGGCCGAGGCGTGGGCGAACCGGCAGGGCGAGGTGGTGCAATCCGGCCGGCAGATCACGGAGGCGCTCGGCCAGACCGAGCGGCTGCGCGGCGCGGCCACGCTCCTGACCGACGAGGTGCTGTCCTCCGCCTTCCACGGCCTGTCCGCGCAGTTCGACGAGGAGCACGGCGGCCTCGGCGGCGCGCCGAAGTTCCCGCAGCCGATGATCTGGGAGTTCGCGCTGCGGTTCGCGCGGCGGACGGACAACGAGTACGCCCGGCGAATGGTCCACACGACCCTCGTGCGCATGGCGCGAGGCGGGATGTACGACCAGCTCGGCGGCGGCTTCGCCCGCTACTCGGTCGACGCGCACTGGCTCGTGCCGCACTTCGAGAAGATGCTCTACGACAACGCGCAGCTCGCCTCGCTGTACCTCCACGGGTGGCTGGCGTTCGGCGACGCCGAGTGCCGCCGCGTGTGCGAAGAGACGCTCGACTACGTCCTGCGGGAGATGACCGATCCAGGCGGGGGCTTCTACTCGGCGCAGGACGCGGACTCCGAGGGCCACGAGGGCAAGTTCTTCGTGTGGACGCCGGACGAGATCCGGGTCGTGCTCGGCGCCGAGGCCGACGCCGCCATGGCGTACTGGGGTGTCGACCGCGGCCCGAACTTCGAAGGCCAGTCGATCCTCTACGTGCCGGGCGAGCCGGACCCCGAGCGCATGGCAGCCGCCCGTCGCAAGCTCTATGAGGCGCGCGAGCGACGGGTGCATCCCGCGCGGGACGACAAGGTGCTCGCCGCGTGGAACGGTCTCATGTGCCAGGCGCTGGCGGAGGCCGGCCGCGCGCTCGGCCGCGCCGACTATCTGGCCGCGGCCGTCCGCAACGCCGAGTTCGTGCTCGGCTCGATGCGCCGCGATGGCCGGCTCCTGCGGACGTGGAAGGCTGGGGCGGCGCGCCTCAACGGCTATCTCGAGGACTATGCGACGGTGGCGGCCGCGCTGGTGATGCTCTACGAGGCGACGTTCGACCGCCGCTGGCTCGACGAGGCTGGCGGCCTCGTCACCGAGATGCTGGGCCTGTTCTGGGATGGCACGCTGGAGGGCTTCTACGACACGGGGACGGATCATGAGCGGCTGATCGTGCGGCCGCGCAACCTCTACGACAATGCCGTCCCGTGCGGCTCGTCGGTGGCGATCGAGGTCCTGCTCCGGATGGCCGAGCTCACGGGCGAGCGCGAATACGAATCTCGCGCGGTGGCCGCGCTGCGCCCGATGGCCGACTTGATGGGGCGGCACCCGACGGCGTTCGGGCGCTTCCTCTGTGCGCTCGACTTCCACATCGGGCCCCGCGTAGAGCTCGCACTGGTCGCGGCGCGGACGGTCACCGAGGTCGCGCCGCTCGCGCGCGAGGCGTTCAGCCGCTACGTGCCCAACCTGGTGGCCGCCGGGGCCGTGAGCTCGCGGCCGGAGACCGCCACCGGCATTCCGCTGCTCGAAGGCCGTGCCGCGGTCGACGGCAAGCCGACCGCGTACGTCTGCCGGAACTACGCGTGCGAGCTGCCGGCTACCGATGCGGGTACGCTCGCGCGCCAACTGGATGTCGCGGCAGGATCGTAGATGCGCCTGAGATTGACCGCCTTGCTCGCCACGTTGCTGACCGCGTCCCCCGCGGCCGCCCAGCTCGACCAGCTCCTCAAGCAGTTGCCGCAAATTCCTGGCGCGGAACAGATTCCGGCTGGCAGCTCGGTGGGCGATGTGCGGATCGGTCAGGCGCTGAAGGAAGCCCTGCAGGTGGGCACCGCCAATGCCGTCGCCCTCACGGGCAAGACCGGCGGCTACTTCGACAATCAGGCGATAAGGATCGTGCTGCCCGAGCGACTGCGAACCTTCGAGAGAGGGCTGCGGGCCGTTGGCTATGGCGCCGAGGTGGACGAGCTGGTGCTCGGCATGAATCGAGCGGCCGAGCGCGCGGCGCCCCAGGCCAAGCAGATCTTCTGGGACGCGATCGGCGCCATGACCATCGACGATGCGCGCGGCATCCTGAACGGAAGCGAGACCGCGGCCACCGACTACTTCAAGACCAAGACCACGGAGCCGCTCAGCACCGCATTCCGTCCGATTGTCGAGCAATCGATGCGCCAGGTCGGCGTCTCACGTCAGTACAAGGAGCTGCTGGGCCGCGCCCAGGCCATCCCGTTTCTCAACGTCGGCGCGTACGATCTCGACGAGTATGTTGTTGGCAAAGCGCTGAACGGCCTCTTCCACGTGGTCGGTGAGGAGGAGAAGAAGATCCGCACGAATCCGTCGGCGCGTGTCACGGAGCTGCTGCGCGAGGTCTTCGGCCGTCGCTAGCGATACGCGCAGGGCGGCACCGGGGTCCGATAGGGCGCTTGGGTGAGGTGGCGCCCTGGCGCGAAGAGCCGGAGCTGCTCTGCTGCCGCGGACGCCGCAAGCCGCCGGCCGCCCAGCGCCAGATAGAGGCCAGCTCGCACCGTGTCGACGCCGGCTTTCTTCAGATCGCCGAGACCGCGCAGCACCGTCCGCCGGCGACCGTCCACGAGCCGCCGCGCGGTCGTGGGGCCGACGCCGGGAACGCGGACGAGCGCTTCGTAGGGCGCGCGGGTGATCTCGACCGGAAAGCGCTCGGGATGGGCGCGCGCCCACGCCGTCTTCGGGTCGACGTCGAGAGAGAGGTTGCCATCCGCCTCGAAGGCGACCTCGTCGTAGCCGAAGCCGTACTGGCGCAGCAGGTGCTCGGCCTGATAGAGGCGGAGCTCGCGTGCGGCGGGCGTTGCCGGCAGGTTCTCGAGCGGAGTGCCCGCCACCGGCTGGAAGGCGCTGAAGTGGGCGTGGTGCAGCAGTCGGCGCCGCTCGAGGCCGGCGACGACGTCCAGGATTTCCCGGTCGCGCTCGCCCGCGGCGCCGACCACGAACTGTGTGGTGGTGCCCGCGCTCCGAAGCGCGCCCGGCTCATGATGACGCTGCGCGAGCTGCCGGGCGGCGCGCTCGAGCTTCGGCAACAGATCGCCGGCGAGGTCCTTCTCACGCGCGAGCTGCCGGACGTAGCCGTCGGCCGGCGCCTCCAGGTTGACAGAGATGCGGGAGGCCAGCCGCGCGGCCTCGTCGACCTGCGCGGGCTCGGCGCCGGGCAGCAGCTTGATGTGGACATAACCGGTGAATCCCTCGCGCCGCCGGAGGAGGTCGAGGGTGGCCAGCATCCGGTCGGTCGCGCGCTGCGGTCGGCCCGGCACGCCGGACGTGAGGAAGAGGCCCTGCGCGAGCCCCTTGCGGTGCACGTCCATGAAGGTGCGCGCGGTCTCCTCGGGAGTGATCGTCGCGCGCGGGACGTTGCCGCCGCAGTACGTCGGACAGTAACCGCACGAGAGCGAGCAGGCGTTCGTCTGCATGACGCGCATCAGGTTGGTGGTCCCGCCGCCCGGCACTCTCACGGCCGCGATCCCGACCGATGCCAGCGGCCGCGAGCCAACGCGCATGGGCTGGTGCGCGCGAGGAGGGCCGTCACGGTCGGCGAGCGCTGCGTCCGACAGTAGCTCCATCCGGCGCCGGAGGTCCATGCCGGATAGATACTATACAAATGGAGAGTGGTCTAGTCCCTGGGCAGGAATCCCTCGGTCATCGCGTTGACCTCCGGAATCCCGGTCCGGGCGATGGCGTTGATGCGCGCCTTCATCTCCGCGAGCGGCCGGAATGGCTTTGCCAGCAGCGTTTGCGCGAACTCCTTCACACGCTTGTCGAGCTCTGGTCCGGTGACCACACGGTGGACGAGGCCCATGGCCTGCGCCTCGTCCGCGGTGTAGCGGCGGCACTCGAGGATGATCTCCTTCGCGCGAGCCGGTCCCACCAGTCGGACGAAGCGCGTGGTCGAGGCGACACCGAGCGGCACGCCGAGATCGACTTCCGGGATCCAGAACTGCGCCTCGGCCGCGGCCAGACGAAAGTCGCAGGCGAGCGCGAGCCCCCAGCCGCCGCCGACGGCGTGGCCATTGACGGCCGCGATGGTGATCTGCTCGAGCCCCTCGAGCAGCGCGTTGGCGCGCTCGAACAGGCGCCGGAACTGCGACTTGCTCGAGGCGAACGCCCGGCGCCGGTCCTCGGCGCTCATCGAGCTCTTGAGTCCTGCGTCGGCGCCTGCCGAGAATACCGGCGGCGCGCCGGTCACGACCACGACGCGGACGGTCGTGTCGTCACGCAGCTCCGCGAAGGCGGCGCCGAGCTCAGTCAGCATCGCATCGCTCAGCGAATTGCGACGGTCGGGCCGCGCCATGGTCACGGTCGCGACAGCGCCGTCCCGGGCCAGGGTCATGTTTTTGTCCATGGCGCCAGGGATATCATAGGAGCCGTGATGACAGACGACATCATTTGGCGCCCCACACCGGAAGTGATCGAGCGCGCGCGCATCACCCGCCTCATGCGCTCGCTCGGCGTCGCGAGCCTCGCGGAGCTGCAGCGGCGCTCGGTCGAGGATCCCGAGTGGTACTGGAACGGCGTCGTGAACGATCTGGGGCTGCGCTGGCTCACGCCGTACACGAAGGTGCTCGACGACTCGCGTGGACCGGCGTGGCCGCGCTGGTTTCCGGGCGGCCGGCTGAACTTCAGCGACAATTGCCTCGATCGCAATCTCGATGCGGGGCGCGGTCGCCAGCCGGCGGTCGTCTGGGAAGGCGACGACGGCCAGACACGTACGCTCAGCTACGAGGAGCTCGCGCGCGAGGTGAATCGCCTCGCCAACGCGCTCCGCGCGCTCGGCATTGTGAACGGCGATCGCGTCGGGATCTTCCTGCCGATGTCGCCGGAAGCCGTGATCGCCACGCTCGCCGTGGTGCGGATCGGCGCCATCTACACGCCCTGCTTCTCGGGCTTCGGCGCGCAGGCGGTCGCGTCGCGATTACAAGATTGCGAGGCGAAGCTCCTCATCACCGCCGACGGCTTTCACCGCCGCGGACAAGTCGTCCGCGTGAAGGAGACCGCCGACGAGGCGCTCACGCAATGTCCGACGGTGGCCCAGGTGCTCGTGTACCGGCGCCTCGGCCGCGACATCCCGTGGACGGCCGGCCGCGATCGGTGGTGGCAGGATGCCGTGGCCGGTCAGCCGGATGATTGCCCGCCCGTGCCGGTCGAGGCCGATCATCCGTGCCTCATCATTTACACGTCCGGGACGACCGGGCGGCCGAAGGGCACGGTGCTGACGCACGGCGGATTCCTCGTGAAGTGCGCGCACGACTTCGCGTACTGCCACGACGTCGGCGACGACGATCGGCTCTTCTGGCTCACCGATCTCGGCTGGTTGATGGGGCCGATGCTCTTCACGGCGGCGCTGGCCCTCGGGGGCACCGCGGTCGTGTTCGAGGGCGTCCCCGACTATCCGAAGCCCGATCGGCTGTGGACGCTCGTGGAGCGCCATCGAATCACGGTGATGGGCATGTCGCCGACGGCGGTGCGGGCGCTGATGCCGCATGGACCCGAGCACGTGCACGCGCACGACCTGAGCTCGCTGCGCATCCTCGGGTCCACCGGCGAGCCGTGGAACCCCGAGCCCTATCGGTGGCTGTTCGAGAACGCCGGCAAGGCGCGGATACCGATCACCAATTACACGGGCGGTACGGAGATCTCCGGCGGGATCCTCGGGTGCTTTCCAGTTGCACCGATCAAGCCGTGCTCGTTCGCCGGACCGATCCCGGGCATGGCGGCCGAGGTCTTCGATGAGGGCGGCCGTCCCGTGCGCGGCGCGGTGGGCGAGCTGGTCATCACGAAGCCGTGGCCGGGTATGACGGCCGGGTTCTGGCGAGACCGGGACCGCTATCTGGAGACGTACTGGTCGCGGTGGAAGGACGTGTGGGTCCACGGCGACTGGGCGATCATCGACGCCGACGGGTTCTGGTACATCCAGGGGCGCTCGGACGACACGCTGAAGATCGCCGGGAAGCGTCTCGGACCGGCGGAGGTCGAGTCGGTCCTCGTCGGCCATCCCGCGGTGGCCGAGGCGGGCGTGATCGGGGTCCCGCACGAGGTGAAGGGTGAGGCGATCGTCTGCTTCGTCGTGCTGCGGCCGGATCAGACGGCGTCGGAGGCGCTTCGCAAGGAGCTCGGCGAGCGCGTGGCCGCGCAGATGGGTAAGGCGCTCAAGCCCGAGAAGATCCTGTTCGCACGCGATCTCCCGAAGACGCGCAGCGCCAAGATCATGCGCCGGGTGATCCGGGCCACCCACCTCGGCCGCGAGCCCGGCGATCTCTCATCGCTGGAGAATCCGGCGGCGGTGAAGGCCGTCAGCGAGGCGAAGTAGCGTCTGCGGCGGGCGCCGGAGCGAGGAGCGCCACGGCTGTGCCAGGGCGCTCCGAGCGATGGCGGGTATCGGGGCCCCCCATCCTAACGACAGCTTGATGGTGCTTGCCGCGGGGGCCGCCGACCTCGAGGTGCTCGCTGATCGACAGCGCGGGCCGCACGGTGGCAATGGCGATCAGCGCGGCGCCGACGGCGAGCGTGAAGCGCCTGGCGCCGACGAACTTGGCGATGAGGAGGCTTACCGCGGCGACGGCGACCACGACCTGCATGACGACGGTGAGGCTGCTCCAGTACTCCTGGACCGCGGCGACGTTCGCGCCGGCCGCGTAGCCGACAGCGACGAACGCGCCCGCCCACACCGTCGCGCCGATCCCGTCCCAGAGGACGAAGCGCGCGAAGGGGAGCCGTCGCGCGCCGGCCATCGGCGCCACCATCACACGCGCGCCGATCACGAAGCGGCCGAAGATCAGCGTGGTCACGCCGGGCGTCCAGCGCTGGCCGAAGCGCACGCGCTTGAAGACCCGCTGGCCGTGAAGGCGCCCGATCCAGTACGTGAGCGCGTCGGCGACAACCACCCCGGCCGCAGCGGCGGCCACGCCGGAGGCGGGATTGAGGTGCCCCTGGCCGGCCAGGCCGCCGAGCGTGAGCAGGAGCAGTTCGCCGGGGATCGGCAGGGCGGCGCAATCGAGGGCGACGGCGGCGAAGACCACGATGTATCCGTGGGTCAGGACCAGGGCTATCAGCGCGTCGAAGAGGCTCACGCCGTGATCGAAGAGCAAGACGAGTACCAGACTGACCACCCGCTAAAATCGCGGCATTTCACGCGGACGGGCCAGCTCGGCGGCGCGACTGGCCAGGAACTGATCGGCCGGCCTGGCTAGGAGAAACTCGGTTCGAGGTCAGCCTTTGACGGCGCCCGCCGTCAGGCCGGAGACGTAGTAGTCGAGGAACCAGACGTAGATCACGACGATGGGGACGCTGGCCAGCACGGCGCCCGCCATGAGCGATCCCCAGTAATAGATATCGCCGCGGATGAGGTCGGCGGTGACGCCGACCACAGCCGTCTTGTTCGCGGTCTGTGAGACGAACGTCAGCGCGTACGTGAACTCGTTCCACGTCAGCGTGAACGAGAACAGCGCGGCGCAGACGATTCCTGGTATCGCCATCGGCAGGACGATCCGCCAGAGCGTCTGCATCCGGCTGGCTCCGTCGACGAGGGCGCATTCCTCGACCTCACGGGGCACGGTCCGGAAGTACCCCATGAGGAGCCACGTGCAGAACGG
>Ga0075421_100002390_pt1 | contig 22466 bp, 17 predicted proteins | sample SoiMetdeltSBSDD5_FD_75292 | JGI IMG/M metagenome (GOLD analysis project Ga0075421, IMG submission 75292) | Bulk soil microbial communities from a Populus tree surrounding site in Tennessee, USA - Soil MetaG P. deltoides SBSDD5 | ecosystem: Environmental > Terrestrial > Soil > Tree plantation...
CGCCAGAAGCTGGCCGCGCACCGGGCCGAGATCGAGGAGGCGGCCCGGCGCCTCGGCTGGTCGTTCCTGGTCCATCACACCGACCGCCCGGCCGCCGAGCCGCTGCTCACGCTCATCATGCGCCTGCAGGGGGTGGCGACGGACTACAGGTGGAAGCCGGACGCGCAAGCAGCCGACGCCTCCAAGGACACACCCCCGCTGCCCAGGCAAGCCCGCAAGGACGCACCGAGGGACGCCGGATGATGCTCGGCCCCATCGCCTTCCTGAGCCCCGTGCTGCTCACCGGCCTCCTGGCCCTGCCGCTCATCTGGTGGCTGCTGCGCGCCATTCCGCCGAGCCCGCAGCGCATCGCCTTCCCGCCCACACGTATCCTGGTGGGGATCGAGAACCGTGAGAAGACGCCGGCCAAGACCCCCTGGTGGCTCACCCTCATCCGCATGGTCGCCGCCGCGCTGGTGATCGTGGCGCTGGCGGAGCCGGTGCTGAACCCGAACCGCGAGACGGCGCTGACAGGCTCCGGCCCCGTGGTGCTGGTGGTCGACAACGGCTGGCCGGCCGCCGCGCACTGGTCGCACCGCACCTTCATGCTGGAGCGGCTGATCGCCGAGGCCGAGGCGCAGAGCCGCCCGGTGATGATCGTGCCTACCGCCAACGCCACCAAGAGCGTCAGTCTGCGCGTTGAGGCGCCGTCCACCGCGCGCTCGACGGCGGCAGCAGTGCAACCACAACCGTTTGCGCCGGACCGCCTGGCGGTGGCCCAGGCGATCGCCGCCGCGCTCGGCGGCGCCTCCGGCACCAGCGTGGTGTGGCTGGCCGACGGCATCGACCACGACGATCAGACGCGCGCCTTTGCCGAACGGCTCAAGGACCTCGCCTCGTCCGGGCTGGCCGTCATCGAGACCGGTCCGGGGCAGGAGGCGCTCGGCGCCAGCGCCACGCTGGTGAGTGGTGGACGGCTGGAGGCACAAGTCTTGCGTGCGGAGGGTGGAGGGACGCGCAGCGGTTCGCTGCACGCCCTGTCCGGACGCGGCCAGCGCCTGGGCTCGGCGGCCTTCAACCTCGGGGCCGGCGAGACGCGGGCGGTGGCGAGCTTCAACCTGCCGCTGGAGCTCAGAAACCAGGTGACCCGCATCGAGATCGAATCGGAACGCTCTGCCGGTGCCGTGCACCTCCTGGATGCGCGCTCGCAATGGCATCGCGTGGGCCTGTACGCCAGTGAATCGCGCGAGCAGGCCCAGCCGCTGCTGGCGCCGCTCTACTACATCGAGCGGGCGCTGGCGCCCTTCACCGAGCTGGCCAGGAGCGACATCGTCAATCTGCCGAGCGCCATCGACGCCATCCTGAAGCGCAACGTCTCGGTGCTGATGCTGGCCGACATCGGCGTGCTGCCGCCCGAGGTGCACGACCGCCTCGCCGAGTGGGTCAAGAAGGGCGGCGTGCTGGTGCGCTTCGCCGGCCCCAGGCTCGAGAAGGGCGGCGACGATCTCCTGCCCGTCGCGCTCCGCCACGGCGGACGCACGCTGGGCGGTGCCCTGTCGTGGTCGTCGCCGCAGCCGCTTGCCGCCTTCGGCGACGACGGCCTGTTCGCCGGCCTGCCCGTGCCACCCGAGGTGGTGGTGAACCGCCAGGTGCTGGCCGACCCCGCCGGGCTGACGGCGGACGTGAAGGTGTGGGCACGGCTGAAAGACGGCACGCCGCTTGTTACCGCCGCCCGGCGCGGCGACGGCCAGGTGGTGTTCTTCCACGTCACGGCCAACTCCGACTGGTCGAACCTGGCTCTGTCGGGCCTGTTCGTGGAGATGCTGCGCCGGATCACCAGCCTCGGCCGGCTGGGCGGCGCCTCGGAGGGAGCCGGCGGCACCGACGTGCAGGACGCCGCTGCAACAGCCAACGCCGACGTGCTCTCGCCTCTGCAGGTGCTCGACGGGTTCGGCCTCCTCAAGAGCCCGCCGCCGACCACCCAGGGCATCGCCGCCTCCAGAATCGCCGACGCGCGACCCAACGCCGAGAACCCGCCGGGCTACTACGGCCCGGCCGGCGCGCCGCGCGCGCTCAACCTGCTCACGCCCAAGAGCCTCCTCAAGCCGCTGCCCGCCCTTCCCGCGGGCGCCGAGCGCCGGCTCTACGAGGGCAACACCACCCAGCCGCTCAAGCCGCAGCTTCTCGCCGCCGCCATGGCCCTGTTGTTCGTCGACATCCTGGCGGTCCTGCTCCTGCAAGCCGGAGGTTTCGCCATGATGCGCCGTGCCCGCCGCGCCGCTGCCATGCTGGCCGTCGCCGCCATCGGGACCGGAGTGGTGCTGACCTTCACGGCCGGCCCGGCGGTCGCGCAATCCTCGCCGACGGCACGCGCGGACGTGACGGCCGTCAGGGCCACCTCCAAGGTGACGTTTGCCTACGTCGTCACGGGAGACGCGGCGTCCGACGAGGCCAGCCGGCGCGGCATCATCGGGCTCAACCGGGAGCTGACGAAGCGGACGGCGGTGGAGCCAGGCGAGCCGTTCGCCGTCAACATCGAGACCGACGAGATCGCCTTCTTCCCGGTGCTCTACTGGCCGGTGCTGGCCAACGCGCGCCCGTTGTCCCAGGCGGTGCTCGCCAAGATCGACGCCTACATGAAGCAGGGCGGCATGATCGTGTTCGACACCAAGGACACCGGGCAGGGCATGCCGAGCGGCTACAACATGCGCGGTGACGGCACCACCCCGCTGCAGCGCATGCTGGGCAACCTGGACATCCCGCGCCTGGAGCCGGTGCCGGAGCACCACGTTCTCACCAAGTCGTTCTATCTCCTGCGCACCTTCCCCGGCCGCTTCGACGGCGGCAGCCTGTGGGTGGAGGCTGAGACCCCGCGTGACAGCGACCAGGGGCGGCAGGCCCGGCGCGTCGACGGAGTGAGCTCGGTTCTCATCACCGCCAACGACCTCGCCTCCGCCTGGGCCGTGGACGACTCCGGCCGCCACCTCTATCCGGTGGTTCCGGGCGGCGAGCGCCAGCGCGAGTACGCCATCCGGGTCGGGATCAACATCATCATGTACGTGCTCACCGGCAACTACAAAGCCGACCAGGTGCACGTGCCTGCCCTGCTGGAGCGGCTCGGGCAATGAGAATGGAAGCTCTACGCGGATTCCCTCTCCCCGCTTGCGGGGAGAGGGTTAGCCCCGGCGAAGGCCGGGGGAGGGGCAGCAACAGACGCCGACGTCGGAGCGCGTGGCTGCCCCTCACCCCGGCCCTCTCCCCGCGCTGTGGGAGCGCGTGGCGAGGTCGGAGTTGCGCGGGGAGAGGGAGATGAGCAACTGGTCGCTCGACTTCGCGCTGATGCTGCCGCCGCCCGTGTACTGGGCGGGCGTGGCCCTGGCGCTCGTGCTGGTGGTGCTGCTCATCGTGCGGCGCACGCGCGGAGCCATGCTCAGGGCGCTTTCGCTCGCGGCGTTACTGCTCGCGCTCGCCAACCCGACGCTGCGCCAGGAGGAGCGCGAGAGCCTCGCCAACATTGCCATCGTCGTCACCGACGAGAGCCTGAGCCAGGCCATCGCCGGGCGCCCCGAGCAGACTGCCGCCATCAAGCGCGAGCTGGAGACACGGCTCGGCGACATCCCGAACCTGCAGGTGCGCTGGGTTTCCTCGTCCCGCCCCACCGGCCAGCAGGCCGCCGGCACCAACCTGTTCGCCGACCTCAACAGCGCGCTCGCCAACACCCCGCCCGACCGTCTCGCCGGCGTCATCATGCTCACCGACGGCCAGGTGCACGACGTGCCGAAGTCCGCGCAGGTGCTGGGCTTCGATGCGCCCGTGCACGGCCTTCTCACCGGCGCTCCCGGCGAGTTCGACCGGCGCATCGAGATCGTGAAGGCGCCCCGCTACGGCATCGTCGGCTCCACGCGCGACATCGAGCTGCGCGTGGTGGAGACCGGCCGCAAGGGCCGCGCCAGCGAGCGCGTGTCGCTCAAGATCCGCCGCGAGGGCAGCCCGGATGCCACGCGCGGGGCGGTGATCGGCCGCTCCGTGACGGTGCCCATGCCGTTCCCGCACGCCGGGCAGAACATCATGGAGGTGGAGCTGGAGACGGCCCCAGGCGAGCTCACCGCCGCCAACAACCGGGTGGTGGTGGTGGCCGAGGGCGTGCGCGAGAACCTGCGTGTGCTGCTGGTGTCGGGTGAGCCGCACGCAGGCGAGCGCGTATGGCGCAACCTGCTGAAGTCGGACGCTTCCGTCGATCTCGTGCATTTCACCATTCTGCGCCCGCCGCAGAAGCAGGACGGCACACCCATCAACCAGCTCTCGCTCATCGCCTTCCCGACGCGCGAGCTGTTCTCGGAGAAGATCAAGGACTTCGATCTCATCATCTTCGACCGCTACCAGCACCGCGACATCCTGCAGAGCCTCTACTACGAGAACATCGCCCGCTACGTGCAGGACGGCGGCGCCCTGCTGGTCGCCTCGGGCGACGACTATGCCGGCAAGGCCAGCCTCGCCTACACGGCGCTGAGCTCCGTGCTGCCGGCCATGCCCACCGGCCAGCTCATCGAGCGGCCGTTCAAGGCCAAGCTGTCCGGCGACGGCCACAAGCATCCCGTGACGCGCGCGCTGCCCGGTGCCGAGGGCGGAGAGGCGGCCAAGGAGGCGGGCAAGGAGCCGAGCTGGGGCCGCTGGTTCCGCCAGGTCGAGGTTGCGCCCGGCCGCGGCCGCGTGCTGATGAACGGTGCCGACGAGCGGCCGCTGCTGGTGCTCGACCGCAAGACCAAGGGCCGCGTGGCGCTGCTGCTGTCCGACCACGCCTGGCTGTGGGCGCGCGGCTACGAGGGGGGCGGCCCGCACACCGACCTCTTACGCCGGCTCTCGCACTGGCTGATGAAAGAGCCCGACCTGGAGGAGGAGCGCCTGCTGGCCTCGGCCAAGGGGCTCAAGCTCACCATCGAGCGCCGCTCCATGGAGGAGGACACCGTGGGCCGGGTGCAGGTCTCGGCACCGGGCGGGGAGACCTCCGAGGTGGCGCTGGACAAGGCTGGCCCCGGCGTGTGGCGCTCCACCATCGATGTCGCGGCCCCCGGGCTCTACAAGCTCGAGACGCCGTCGACGCTCGGGCCCCTCACGGCCGTCGCCCACGCCGGCGTCGAGGACGCGCGCGAGATGAGCGAGGTGACGGCCACCGACGAGAAGCTGCGGCCGCTCGCCGAGGCCACAGGCGGCGGGGTGTTCTGGACGCGGGGCAACGGCCTCTTGTCCAATCTCGGCTCGGGCGTGGACGTGCCGCGCATCTCCATGCTCACCAACGCCCGCGTCCTGGCCGGCTCCGGCTGGCTCGGCCTCAAGGACCGCGAGGCCTTCGTGACCCGCGGCGTCAAGCTGATCCCGATGTTCACCGGGTTCCTGGCGCTCGCTGCGCTGCTGGCCCTGCTGGCGGCGACATGGTGGCGCGAGGGGCGATAAAACCCGCTCGTACTCTCGCCTGCCGGCTTGGGTGCTGCGCAGGAGGCTTGTTCGGGTGCCAACGGCTCCCTCTCCTGGTGGCCTTGCGCTGAACACATTGCGTTGTCCCTGAAGCTCCCCCATGCTCGGCTCGGGGACTTGGTTTGGGGGAACACGCAATGAGGACGTATACATGCGCGCTGTCCGTTTTCGCATGTCTGCTTACCATGACTGCGGACGGCGCACTCGCGCAACTTTCGCTCAAGACTTCAGCATCCCGCGCGGCTGATGCATCTGCGCTGAAAATGTGCCGAGAGAAGATTGCGGCCCGGACCTCGACCAAGATGGGGCCGGTGGAGCCCTTACCCGGCGCGAGCATTCGTTTCCGACCCACCATCGCCAACCTCTCCATGGGACCTGACTCCGTGCGCGCATCGAACGTGCGCTTGTTCAGGGCGCGCCTGCAGGGCACGAATCTTTTTGGGATGCCTCAGGATTTCTATGCAGTTTGCTTCTTTGAGGATCGCGGCAGAAGCCACCGCTTCATCCAGATCTGTCGCACCAAAGACCTTACGTTGAATTTCCTGCACTGCAACCTCGGCTGGCTCATGAGCGACGCGTTGTACGACGCGTCACTGAAGAATCAGAGCGGCTCTCGCTAGACGGACGACCTTGCGCCGCAACGCGAATGGGAAACCTGCAATGGCTATTCAGTTGTGCTTCATTCGCCGCTCCGGTCGGATCACGCCGGAAACAGCCGCGGCACGGCCGTGGCCGTCGCGACGGCCAGCAGGCTGCCAGTACCGTCGCGGAGTGCTCCCTGCATGACGACGCTGGACGAGCCGAAGCGCAGCACCTCGCCGCGGGCGATGACGCGCGCGATGGGCGTGGGACGCAGGTAGCTGACGGAGGTCTGCAGCGTCGGCACGATCACCTCGAAGCGGCGCGAAAGGCTGGCCGCGAACGACATGGTGTCGTCGAGCATCGCGCACACGAAGCCGCCCTGCACCGCGCCGGCCGGATTGGCGAACTCCGGCCGCGGGCTGAAGGCCACCTCGGCCCAGCCGGCGTCGATCGAATAGTCGAGAAGCTCAAACCCCAGATGCCGCGCGCACGGCGGATGCTTGGACGTGTCGCGCAGGAAGGCGTGAAGCTCGTCGTCGCTAAGCGGCATGATATTTCTCCCCCCGCGTAGGTTGGTCGATAAACGGGGTCAGACCCCTGGCCAAGACGCCAGCGATAAAGCTCCCGCGTCAGTGGCCAGAGGTCTGACCCCGGTCCCTCACAGCCCGCTGAACCAGTTGTAGCCTCGGTCCTCCCAGTAGCCACCCGTGTAGTGGTTCACCACGGACAGGCCGACCACGTGCTTGGGGTTCTTGAACCCGAGCTTGGTGGGGATGCGGATGCGCATCGGGAAGCCGAACCGGGTGGGCAGCACCTGGCCGTCGAATTTCAGCGTCATCTGCGTCTGCGAGTGCAGCGCTGTCGGCATGTCGATGGAGCTGGAGTAGCCCTCCGCGCAGGCGAAGTGCACGTATTTGGCGGTAAGATCTGCCCCGATCCGCTCCAGGAACGCCCGCAGCGGCACCCCGGTCCATTTGCCGATGGCGCTCCAGCCCTCGACGCAGATGAGGCGCGTGATCTGCGTCTCCTGCGGCAGCGCGTTGAGCTGGTCCAGCGTCCACGACTGTTTCCGCTCGATGAGGCCATCCACGATCAGGCGATAGCGGTCCTCGTCGACATCGGGGGCGTCCGCCTCGTCGTAGTAGGCGTTGAAGCGGAACGGGCGCATGATGGCGCTTTCCGGGTAGGTCTCGGCCAGACGGCCCGGGCTGAACAGGCGGGCCTGCACCCAGTCGTTGAACTCCGAGACCTTGCGCAGCACCCGCTCGGCGGAGTCGCTGTCGGAGACGCCGCAGCCGGTGAGCAGGGCGAGCGCGCCCACGCTGGCTGCGTTGCGCAGGAACAGCCGGCGGGAGGGATCGGGCAGCAGCCGCGCCGCGTCCTTGACGAGGAGCCGTCCGTCGACGCCGGGAATCGTCTTGGGCACGCGGTTCATGGCTGTTCTCCTCAGCGCCCCAGGATCATGGCACGCAGGCTCCGTGGCACCAGCAGCGCCATGACGACGTGGATGGCGAGAAATGTGACGATGGCGGCCATGGCGAGGAAGTGCACCAGGCGCGCGCTCTCGTAGCCGCCCAGCAGCGCCGCCAGCCACCACAGCTGCACCGGCTTCCATAACGCCAGCCCCGAGGCGACGATCACGACACCGGCCAGCAGGACGCCGAGGTAGGCCGCTTTCTGTACGGCGTTGTAGACGGCAAGGTCGGCGTGGCTGAGCCGGCCCGTCAGGGCTGCCCGGAGATCGTGGAGCACCTGCCGTGGCCAGACCGGCAGCAGCCTCTCCCGCAGTCGGCCGGTGACGAGGCCAACGACCAGGTAAGCGATGCCGTTGGCGACCAGCAGCCACATGGCCGCGAAATGCCAGAGCAGGCCGCCTGCCAGCCATCCGCCCAAGGTCAGGCTATCAGGAAATGTAAACGGAAAGAGCGGCGAGGCGTTGTAGATCTGCCATCCCGATCCAATCATGATCAGCATGGCGACCGCATTAATCCAATGCGTGACGCGCACGTACAGCGGATGGATGGCGGGGCGTCTGTCGCGCGCCGCCTCGGCCTTGGCTTCCGCATGAGTGCTCATGGCTACGCCCTTCCGGACTAAACCTGGCCGCTCCAGCGTCTACCGGCTACCAAACTTTTCGGGAGGAGCCGCAACGCAACCGGTGACGCGACTGCCACGGCCGTGATTGCCGATGTGGAACTTACGGTGCCCGCTCACCTACCCGCGAAGGTGGCAGGCGACCCAATGGCCGCTGCCGACCTCCTTGAGCTGAGGCGCCTCGTGACTGCAGAGTGGCAGCTCACGAATCGGGCAGCGCGTGTGAAAGCGGCATCCGCCGGGCGGCCGGATCGGGTTCGGAAGCTCGCCTTTGAGTATCACCCGCCGGCGCTTTGCCTTGGGGTCAGGGATCGGCACCGCCGACAACAGAGCCTCGGTATAGGGGTGGAGCGGCGACGCGTAGAGATCGCGCGCCGACGCCATCTCGACGATGCGGCCCATGTACATGACCGCGACCCGCGTGCTGACATGCTCCACCACCGACAGATCGTGGGCGATGAAGATGTAGGTGAGGCCGAGCTTCTGCTGCAGGTCCTCCAGCAGGTTGATGACCTGCGCCTGGATCGAGACATCGAGCGCGGAGACCGGCTCGTCGCAGACGATCAGCCTCGGCTCGACCGCCAGGGCTCGAGCGATGCCGATCCGCTGGCGCTGCCCGCCGGAGAACTCGTGCGGATAGCGGCGCATGTGATCGGCGTCGAGCCCGACCGTCTCCAGCAGCTGGACAACACGCGCCTCGAACTGCTGCCGGGTTTTCGCCAATCCGTGGATGGTCAGCGCCTCGCCGATGATCGAGCCCACGGTCATGCGCGGGTTCAGCGAGGCGAACGGGTCCTGGAAGATGATCTGCATGTCGCGGCACAGCGACCTCAAGGCGCCGGGATCGAGCCTGGTGACATTCGTGCCCTTGAACCAGACCTCGCCGGACGTCGGCTCGATCAGCCGCAGGATGCAGCGGCCGGTCGTCGACTTGCCGCACCCGGATTCGCCGACTAGGCCCAGCGTCTCGCCGGCGCCGACCTCGAAGCTGACGTGATCGACGGCATGAACGCGGTCGAGTTCGCGGCGGAACAGCCCCCCGCGCACCGGATAGTATTTGACCAGGTCCTTGACGCGGAGAAGCGGCTCGGCCATCCGTTCGGCTCCCCCATCCATCACAGCACGCACGCCACCTTGTGGCCCGCCTCGACCTCGCGCAGCGGCGGCACGGCCTGCCGGCAGGTGGCCATCGCGAAGCGGCAGCGCGGCGCGAACCGGCAGCCCGCCGGAGGATCGAGCAGGCTCGGCACCGTGCCGCCGATGGCTTCCAGGCGCGTCTTGCGGGCCGCGGCCGTGTCGATGCGCGGGATCGAGCGGATGAGGCCGGCCGTGTACGGGTGCCGCGGTTGGCGGAAGAGCTGCTCCACCGGGGCTTCCTCGACGACCCTGCCGGCATACATGACGACGACGCGCTGGGCGGTCTCGGCGACCACGCCCATGGCGTGGGTGATCAGCATGACGGCCATGCCGAAGCGGGCCTTCATGTCCTGGATCAGCTCCAGGATCTGCGCCTGGATCGTGACGTCGAGGGCGGTGGTCGGCTCGTCCGCGATCAGCAGCTTCGGGCTGCAGGACAGCGCCATCGCGATCATGACCCGCTGGCGCATGCCGCCGGAGAACTGGTGGGGATAGTCGTGCACCCGGCGCTCTGGATTGGGAATCTGCACGAGCCGCAGCATGTCGACGGTGTTGCCGAGCGCCGCGCGCCGGCTGAGCCCTTCGTGGCGACGGATCGTCTCGGCGATCTGCTCGCCCACCGTGTAGACGGGGTTGAGCGAGGTCATCGGCTCCTGGAAGACGATGGCGATCTCCTTGGCTCGGACGCCGTCCATGGCCTCCGGCCCGAGCGGAACCAGATCCCGGCCGTGCCAGAGGATCTGGCCCTCGACGATCCGCCCCGGCGGCATGGCGATCAGCTTCAGCACCGAGAGGGCGGTGACGGTCTTGCCGCAGCCCGATTCGCCGACCACACCGACGGTCTCGCCCGCATGCACCGTGAGATCGACGCCGTCGACCGCATGCACCATGCCGTCGTCGGTCGCAAAGTGGGTCTTCAATCCGCGGATTTCGAGCAGAGGCTCGCCCATCACATCACCTTGCGTGGATCGAGCGCATCGCGCAATCCGTCGCCAATGAAGTTGATGGAGAGCACCGTGAGGAAGATCGCCGCGCCCGGGAACAGCGCCCAGTGCGGCGCGATGTCCAGGTAGTCCTTGGCGTCGAACAGCACCCGCCCCCAGGTCGGGATGTCGGGCGGGAAGCCCAGCCCCAGGAACGACAGCGTGGATTCGGCGATGATGGCGGCGGCGACGTCGATGGTGCCGGCGACGATCACCGGCCCCAGCGCATTGGGCAGGATGTGCCGGATGACCAGCCGGGTCCTCGACGCACCGAGCGCCCGGGCGGCCTCGACGAACTCCTTCTCCCGCAGCGACAGGAACTGGGCGCGCACGAGGCGGGCAACGGGCATCCACCGCAGGCCGCCGATGACGATGACGATCAGGATGAAAACGCCGCCCTCGGGACCGAAGGCGTTTTTGAGCGAGTCCCGGAACAGGTAGATCACGAGCAGAAGCAGCGGCAGCTGCGGCAGCGACAGAAACAGGTCTGCCAGCCACATCAGGGCCGAGCCGACCCAGCCACGCGAGATGCCGGCAACCGCGCCGATGATGGTCCCGAACAGGATGGCGACGACCATCGCGGCGAGGCCCACAGCCAGCGAGATGCGGCCGCCGTAGAGCAGCCGGGCGAGCAGGTCCTGACCGAGGTCGTCGGTACCGAGCGGATGCTGCCAGGAGGGGCTCTGCAGCCGGGCGGTGAAATCGATGGCGTTGATCGGGTGCCCCCATAGCCAGGGCCCGAGCAGGATGGCGAGCACAATAGCGAGCAGAATCGCACCGCTGACGACGGCCAGCGGATGCCTGCGGAAGCGCCGCCAGGCCTCCAGCCACGGCGAGAAGGTTCGGGCGCGGCGCCGCCTCGCGGCTACGGCCTCAGCGGTAAGTGATGCGGGGATCGAGCCAACCATAGACGATGTCTGCGATGAGGTTGAAGAGGACCACGAGGCAGGCGAGGATGAACGTCACGGCCATGACGACCGGGGTGTCGTTGGCCAGGATCGAGCTGATCAGCAGCGATCCGATCCCGGGAATCCGGAAGATCTGCTCGGTCACGATCGCGCCGCCGAAGATGGCCGGCATCTGCAGGGCGACCAGCGTCACCACCGGGATCAGAGCGTTGCGCACCACATGCTTGGTGATGACCACGCGCTCGCCGAGCCCCTTGGCGCGCGCCGTGGTGACGTAATCGAGGCGAATGACGTCGAGCACGGAGGCGCGCACGTAGCGCGTCACGGATGCGGCCTGGAACAGCCCGAGCACGGCGATCGGCATCAGCGCCTGCCGCAGGTGCTCCCAGTACCACCGCCAGCCGGTGGCGCTGATGTCGGTGCGATAGATGAACGGCAGCCAGTCGAGATAGATGCTGAACACGAGAATGAGCAGCAGCCCGGTGAAGAACGTGGGCAGGGAGAAGCCGATGAAGGCCAGGGTATTGGCGAGCTGATCGAACAGCGAGTAGGGCCGTGTCGCCGCGTAGACGCCGACGGGGATGGCGATCAGGAGCGCGAGCACCTGCGATGCGCCGATGACGAACAGCGTCGTCGGCAGGCGCTGCAGGATCAGCGTGTCCACGTTCATGCGGCTGACGAAGGAGAAGCCCCAGTCGCCCTGCGCCATCGCCGTGAGCCAGCGCACGTAGCGCACTGGCACGGGATCATCGAGTCCGAACTTGGTGCGCAAGGCGGCGCGCACCTCGGGAGGTATGGCCGGATTGGTGGCCAGCTCCTCGAACGGGTCCCCGGGAGCGAGGGCGAGCACCGCAAAGAGGACGATACTGATACCGAGCAGGCTGGGAATGGCGATGAGAAGGCGCCTGACCAGATACTGTCCCATCGCCCCTTCCCCAACCGGATCACGCCAGCATCGATGTTGCTCCCTACGCCTCTCGATACCAGTCCGCCAATGCCCAGAAGTCGTTGTCCCAGCCGCTGAGCGGGGCCCGCAGCGTGTGCGCCACCGCCGCCACGCGCGATCGCGCGATCAGGGGAATGACGACGTGGTTGTCGCACACCAGATCGTTCATGCGGATGAACAAGGCCGCGCGCTTGACCGGATCCAGCTCGGCCTCGGCCGCGCGGAACGTCTTGTCGTACTCCTCGCTGCGCCAGCGCGTGACGTTGCGACCCTGCCACTTGTTGTCCTTCGAGGCCACCTCCCAGGAGGTGTACTGATTCATGAACACCTCGGGATCGGCTTGCGACATGGTGGTCGTGAACATCTGAATGTCGGAGTAGAAATGCGGATAGGTGTCGGGATTGGCGACATCCGATGAGAAGAAGACCGACGCCGTCACCGCCTTCAGCTCGACGTCGATGCCGGCCTTCTGGCAGGCCTGCTTGATGATCGCCTGGGTCTTCTGGCGCGGGGTGTTGATTGAGGTCTGATAGAGGATCTTCAGCTTCTTCCCGTCCTTGGCCCTGATGCCGTCGGGCCCCTTCTTCCAGCCGGCCTCCTCCAGGATCTGGCTGGCCTTGTCGATATTGAACTCCCATTTCGTGTTCTTCGAGCGGAAGCGCTCCGGGGCGTTGAGGAAATTCCCCGTGGCGATGCCCGTGCGCCCGTAGATGTGGGTCTCGACCGCGGCGCGATCGACGAGCATGGCGAGCGCTCGGGGAACTGCCGAGTCTGAGAACAGCGGATGCTTCGTCTTCGGGCTTGCCCGCTCGCCATCGACCTCCGTCCACGGGTCGGCCTGGTTGACCTGAATGAACTCGATGTTGCCGCTTGGATAGATGATGGCGCGCCCCTTGCCGCCCTTCTCCAGGCGCAGGAGGATCTCGTCCTCCACCTGCATGTTCCAGGCATAATCGTACTCGCCGGTCTGGATCACGGCGCGCGCCGCCGACACGGCGTCGCCGCCGCCCTTCATCTCGATGGTATCGAAGTGCGGCCGGTTCTCGACGTGATATTTTGGATTGAGCTCGCCTCGGACCAGATCTCCGGGTTTGAACTCAACGAAGCGATAGGGGCCGGTTCCCACCGGTTTCAAGTTGGTCGGCGCCTCGCGCGACTTTGCGCCCTTGTAGTCCTCGAACAGATGCTTCGGGATCAGCATGCCGCGCGTGCTGACGAAGGCGTCCGCCCAGAACGGCGTGGGCTTTTGGAAAACCACGCGCACCGTATAGGCGTCGACTTTCTCGACCTTGATCTCCTTGTAGCTGCCAACAGTCACCGTAGCCGTCGCCGGATCGGAGGCATACTCCCAGTTGAACACCACGTCGTCGGCGGTGAACGGCTTGCCGTCGTGCCACTGCACGCCCTGCTTCAGCTTCCAGGTGACGGACTTGCCGTCGCGGGCGAGGCCGCCGTTCTCGATGCTCGGAATATCCGCGGCAAGGATCGGCACCAGTCCGCCGTCCCGATCCCAGGCTGCGAGCGGCTCGTAGAAGATGCGCGAGCCTTCCTGGTCCTTGGTGCCGACCGCGAAGTGCGGGTTGAGCAGGGTCGCGCCTTGCCACCAGAGGGCTTTGAGCGCGCCGCCACCGCCGCGCTTGGTCGGCTTGTACTCGTTCATCGTGTCAGCCCGCGCCACGCCCGAGTAGGCCAGCATGTGGAAGGCGATCGGCGCCGTGAGACCAAGGGCTACGATTCTCTGGACGAAGGCGCGGCGTGTGAGCCTGCCGGTCTTTACCTCGGCGATCAGAGCGCGCAGTTCCTGCTCTTGCATAGGAGTCCCCTCGCGTGCTCGGCTGGCCCAGCCGCCACCCGGCAAATCTCGCAACCCAACTCAGCCCACTGGCGATCAAAACAGGCCCGGGGGAAGCGGTCAATGCGCGCCGTGCCCAACATCTGGGCTATCGCGCTGCAACATTGGGCGAATCCTCACCCGCGGCGATTTTTTCCGACGCGCCCCACACCGCCTCCTCCGTCCACCCGAGCGCGGCAAACTCCACCGCCCGCAGTGGAGCCTCGTTGGCAGAGAAGAACTCATCGAGCTGTGGCGGCTTCACCGCACAGTCTGACACCATCGCGTGCACCTGCCCGCGATGGTGGATCTGATGCTGAAAGAGGTGGAGGAGCAGGCGGTCGCGCCGCTCTGTCTGCACGCGGGTATCGCGATTGACTCGTACGAAGCCACTGAGCGACAGATCAGTCAGGCCTTCGCAAACGGCGATCAGGCGCCTATCGGCGGCCCGTTGCTCCCGCTGCAGCTCTGCTACCGACGCGCACGGCAGCCGGTCGGCCCAGGCCTTCGGGCCGAGCCAGCCGCCCTCGAGGGCATCGACGTAGAACCAGTCGATGATCAGGATGTGGTTGAGCGTGGCCTTGATGCTCGGGAAGAAGCCGCTGCGCCGGGCGGTGAACTCCTCAGGTGTAAGGGAGGCGCAAGTCGTCAGGAGGCGCTGATTGGCCCAAGCGTTGTTGTACGCCATGGCACGGTAGGTCCCGACCAAGGAAGCGGACATTGGTTCCTCCTGCGATGTGACGGCGATGCCATCGTGGCCCCCAGCTGCCGCGCCGGCAAGGCTACACCGACGAGCACTCGCGACGGGCGCAAGCCTTTTATGCGGGGCCCGCCATGGCCTTTGTCGGCTGCTTCGGCGATAGTCGCCTCAACGGCAAGCCGCCTAAGGCAAGGAGACGGGGCCATGGGAAATACCGACAAGATCTGGGAGCTGGTCGACATCCGCAAGGATGCCTACGAAGCGTTGTCGGATCGGGTCTGGGAGATGCCCGAGCTTGCCTACGGGGAACATCGCTCCGTGGCCGAGCACCGCAGCATGCTCGAACGGGAAGGCTTCCGCATCGAGGAGAACCTCGCAGGCATACCGACGGCGGTGATGGGCGAGGCGGGAGACGGCGGGCCGGTGATTGCCATCCTTGGCGAATACGACGCGCTTCCAGGCCTGTCGCAGGTTGCCGGCATTGCCGAGCAACGGGAGCTGGAGGCCGGCGGCAACGGCCACGGTTGTGGCCACAACCTCCTGGGCTCGGCGGCGCTGCTGGCTGCCGCCGCGGTAAAGGACCACCTGGCCGCGCAAGGCATCAAGGGCCGCGTCCGCTACTACGGGTGTCCGGCCGAGGAGGGCGGGGCCGCCAAGGCCTTCATGGTCCGCGCCGGCCTCTTCGAGGATGTCGACATCGCCATCACCTGGCACCCCGGCGCCACCAACCGTGTCGACGACGCCATGAGCCTCGCCAACACGCGGATCGACTTTACGTTCAAGGGCCGGGCATCGCACGCGGCGGCTGCGCCGCACCTCGGCCGCAGCGCCCTTGACGCGGTCGAGCTGATGAACGTCGGCGTCAACTACATGCGCGAGCACATGCCCTCCGATGCGCGCATCCACTACGCCCTTGTCGATGCGGGCGGGATCGCCCCGAACGTTGTCCAGGCCACGGCAACGGTGCGCTACGCCATCCGCGCCCGCGACCTGACCGGCATGCGCGCGCTGGTCGAGCGGGTGTTGAAGGTGGCGCAGGGGGCCGCGCTGATGACTGAGACGCAGATGACCCAGCGGGTCGTCAGCGCCGTCTCCAACCTGCTCGGCAACGCGCCCCTCGAGGCGGCGATGCAGCGCCAATTCGAGCATCTGGGGCCGCCGCCCTTCGACGCCGCCGATCGCAAGTACGCGGCCGAGATCCAGGCCACGCTCTCGGCGGAGGATATCGCGTCCGCCTATGCGCGCATGGGCGTCGCTCCGCGCAACGGCACTCCGCTGGCCGATTTCATCGTGCCACTCGGCACGAAGGGGGCGCCGATGATGGGATCGACCGATGTCGGCGACGTGAGCTGGGTGGTGCCAACCGTGCAGGCCAGGGTCGCCACGTGCGCCATCGGCACGCCGGGGCACTCCTGGCAGATCACCGCCCAGGGCAAGTCGGGGCAGGCAAAGAAGGGCATGGTCACCGCAGCCAAGGTGATGGCCGGCGTGGCGGTCGAGGCGCTGGAAGACCAGGCGCTGATTGCGCGGGCCAAGGCCGATCACAAGGCGCGCACCGAAGCGACGCCCTACGCGTGCCCGCTGCCCGCCGACACGCACCCGCCCGTGCGGCCGCAATCAAGTCCCGCCTGAGCTCGGCAGTCGTCCCTGACGCCCTTCACACGTCCAGACCCTTGCAGCGCAGTAAGCTGCGTGTGCAGGTTGCGACACTGCGGCGAGAATTGTGCGCGCGGCCCCCGAGGCTCTATCGTGCGCGGCAGACCGACGAAGGAGCCAACGATGAGCAGCGAGGCACTCAAGACGCAAATCGCCCGCGAGTTCGGCACGCCGGCTGTCGTGATCGATCTCGACCGCGTTGACGCCAACATCGCTCGGGTGCAGCAGCTGTGCGATGCCAAGGGCGTCGCCAACCGTCCCCACATCAAGACGCACAAGAGCCCGACGCTCGCCAAGATGCAGGTGGCGGCCGGCGCCCGGGGCATCACCTGTCAGAAGCTCGGCGAGGCCGAGGTGATGGTCGACGGCGGGCTCGACGACATCCTCATCAGCTACAATCTCCTGGGCGAGGAGAAGATGGGCCGCCTGGGCCGCCTCCTCGGGCGGGCGTCGATCACGGTGGCTGCCGACAACCCGACGGTGATCGAGGGCCTGCCGTGCGCCGCCGAGATCGCCGGACGTCCGCTCGGCGTCGTCATCGAGTGCGATACGGGGCGCAAGCGCGCCGGCGTCGAGACGGCCGGGGAAGCGATCGCACTGGCCCGTCTCATCAAGGACAAGCCCGGCCTCGGCTTCGAGGGTTTCCTGTTCTATCCCACCGAGCAATCCTGGCCCGAGACGCAGCGCTTCTTCGAGGAGGCGCAGGAGGGCATCCGTGCGCTCGGGCTCGAGGCGCGAATTGTCTCCACGGGCGGCACGCCGAACCTCGTCAACGTCGGCCAGCTCGAAGGCGCCACCGAGCACCGAGCCGGCACCTACATCTTCAACGACCGCATGATGCTGGCCTGCGGCGCCGCAAGGTCCGAGGACTGCGCGCTCAGCGTCTACGCCACGGTGGTGAGCCGTGCCGCGCCCGAGCGGGGTATCCTCGACTCGGGCTCCAAGACGTTGACCGCCGACTCGGGCGCGCTCAACGACGGCTTCGGCCTGATCCTGGAGTACCCACAGGCCAGGATTGCCGCCTTCGCCGAGGAGCACGGCTTCCTCGACCTGTCCCGCAGCAACGCCCGGCCCAAGGTCGGCGAGGTGGTGCGGGTGATCCCCAACCACGTGTGTGTGGTGGTCAACATGGTCGACCGGCTGATCGCCGTGCGCGGCGAGCGGATCGTCGAGGTGCTGCCGGTGGCGGCACGGGGCAAGCTGGCCTGACGGGAGCTTGGTGACGATCCGGCGCGCGCTGGCGCCACTTCAGCCGACCAGGCCCGCCGTGGGCGCCACATTGGCGCTTCCGGGGAACACGGCGCTTGCCAGCGCTGCCTCCTCCACCCGCAGGTGGTCGCGAAGCAGGCCCTTGAGCACCGCGCGCAGGTCGATCGTGGCCTTGAGGTCGCGACCCTCGTGGAGGTCGGCGCCCCTCAAGCCCGGCCAGTCGGCGACGACCCGTCCGCCCTTGAGAGCGCCGCCGGCCAGCAGCGCCACCGTGCCCGTGCCGTGGTCGGTGCCGTCGGTCCCGTTGATGCGGGCGGTCCGTCCGAACTCGGTGATGACGGCGACCACCGTCTCGCGCCAGCTGTCGCCCATGTTGGTCTCGATCGCCGCCAGCGCGCCATCGAGCGCGCCGAGAAGGTTGGCGAGTTGACCCGACGCAGCACCCTCGTTGATGTGGGTGTCCCAGCCCACGAAGCCCATGGCGCCGACGCGCGGACCGTCCGCACGGGCGAGATAGCGGGCCGCCGTGCCGGCCGCCTCCGCGAAGTACGCGCGCACGCGCGCTATGCCGGGGGGCGGCAGCTGGGCCCCGTTGGGCGGACTGCCGTCCATGCCGCCGGCGCGGCCGAGCGCCACCAGCCGGATGCGGCTCTCGAGTGCGCTGGCAAGCTTCGGGTCGGTATGGCGATAGAGATCGAGCAGGCGGGCTTGCGTGTCGTCGCTGGCGGGGAGGACCTGCGGGGGAGTCCACGACATCACCGGCGCCTGCCCCCGCACCACCAGCGGCGTCACCGGACCGACCGCCACAGCACGTCCGCCGCGCGGATCAACGCGACCGCCCGGGGCCATGGCCAGCAGCGCGCGGTTGAGCCAGCCGGTATCGGCCGTTCCCGGCCGCGGGAGCCCGCTCTCCAGGACGTCCTGGCCATCGAAGTGGGAGCGCTCGCGATAGGCCGTGGCGGTGGCGTGCACGATGGTGGCCTGCCGCGCCTTGTAGAGGCGATGCAGGTTGGGCATCGCCGCGTTGAGGGCGAAGTAGGAATCGAGGGGCAGCGCCGGCGTGGGGCCGTCCAGTATCAGGGCCCGGTTGCCCCGCAGCCTTATCCAGTCCGGATCGCCGACGGGGGCCACGGTGCCGAGGCCGTCAAGCGCGCCGCGGAGCACGATGACCAGCATGCGCGGATCGCGGCCTTCGGCGCGCGCGAGCTTAGGAAACTGGGTCCAGGCAAAGAGGGCACCTGAGCCGATCAGCGCCTCGCGACGACTCGGCAGATGCGGGCAATCGGCCATGGTCACCTCCTCTGAAAATCAGGAGACATGAAGAGCAGCGTAAGCGCCTGCTGGCGGCTCTCGGCGCGGGCGACGGCCTGCAGGGTCTCGGGCGCGACGGTCGATGCCAGCACGGTCTCGATGATGGCTCGCGGATCAATCCGGGTCGCTATGCGCTCGGCAACGGTATTGGCGACATCCAGGCGCTGGCCCATACCGTCGATCCAGGTGGCCTCGTCGTCGGCATAGCCCCGGGGCGACGGCGGCCGCCACATGGGCTCGCCGAGGGTCGCCAGCCCGGCGGTGAAGCGGGCGGGGTCGGCCGTCGTGCCGGCGGCGCGCACCATGGAAATGACCCACTCGCTCGGTCGCTTGAGCTTGCGCGAGGAGAACGTCCAAGCTTCGGGCGCGGAGACCAGGGCCTCGGTGACCTCCTTGAGATCGCCGCCCGTCTCGCGGAATACGGCCGCCAGCTTGTCGACCAGCACCGGCGGGGGCTCGTCGGCCACAAAGTGGCGGACCAGCTTGGTGGCGATGTGTCTGGCGGTCGCCTCGTGCACGGCCAGGTCGCGCAGCACGGCGCGACCCTGCTCGACGCCGGTGTCCTCATAGACCTTGCCAACGACCGTCTGCGGTCCGGGCTCGTGCAGACGCCGGTTGAACGAGAACTCGCCCCCGTGCTCGGGATTGTCGCCGGCCGGCAGGAAGGTCCAGCCCGTGAGCACCTTGGCGAAACTGATGATGTCGTCCTGGGTGTAGACGGTGCGCACGCCGAGCGTATGCAGCTCGAGGATCTCGCGCGCGAGGTTCTCGTTGAGCCCGCGGGTGCGGTTGATGCCGGCGATAGAGTTGGGGCCCATCGACGCCGCCTGGTCGAGGTAGAAGAGCATGCAGGGATGGCTCTCGGCGGCCTGCAGCAGGTCGGCAAAACGGCCCAGGATATGGGGGCGGATGGCCTCGCGCTCGTAGGCCCCAGCCATGCTCTGGATTTTGTCGGCGGAGATGCAGAAGTGGTTCGACCAGAACCACACCAGCCGCTCCGTAAAACCGGTTTCGGCGGCGAGCGCCGCGTCGATGCGTACGCGCGCCTCGTTGAGATAGATCTGACGCCCGGGATCGGGAACGGCCCCAGCCGCCACACGGGCGGCCATGTCGTTGTCGGCCTGCTGGCCCGCCTCTCCGCGCATCGCCTCCTTCTGCGCCCGCGCAGCGACGATGCGCTTGGCCTGGCGCACGGCGTTGGCCTCAGCAACGGTGCGAAAGGCCAGAGAGCTGCCCGGCAAGCCGGGCGCCGCAACCTCGCCCGCGCGCGGCCTTCGGAGCTCGGCCAGAAGGGCACCGCGGGGGTCTGACTCGATAGCTGCGATCGATCCCGCCCGCGGTCCCATTCCGAAGCGATGCAGTGCAAACGCGGCTACTGCTTTCGCGGATTCAGCCATGGCACAGGCCCCAAGATTCGAAGGTACTGCGTGTTGCTGGCAATCGCCCGACAAGACAGTCACGGGCGGCATCCTATCCCGGGCTTGTGCCCGTACCGATCAACTCTCCTTCGGGTCGGAGCAGATTCTTCGGTAGACGTGACAGGCCGGTCGCGATCCAACTACTGCCCGTAACGCTACGATTAGTAGCATATGGAAATCGACTGTGCAAGGTGTTTGCGCACCCCTTTTGAAAATCCAAATCGGCGAATGCTAGGGCGGATTTCCAGTTGGTATGCATCGGGGCGGTCGCATGCCGCCTGCCGAGTTGGCGGCTAATGATAAGCTCTCCCCTTTTCGTCATGCGCGTTCGCCCTGCGACACTCGACGGGCGTGCAGGGGGAGCGTCTTACCAGGAGGAGAAGACTATGACTGAGGACTATCCCATCAGCCGCCGCGGACAAGCCTCCGTGCCGCCCCCGTGGCAGCGCCCGAGAACGATCGTCTTGGGCGCACTCGTGTTCTTCGTGCTGCTGTCCATGTGGCTCGCGGCCTTCAACACCAATGCCGGCACGGTGGACATCGTGCTGCGCTGGGGTGCGCCGGTGCGCGTCACCGAGCCGGGCCTCAACTTCAAGTTTCCCTTCGCCGAGACCCGTCACACGATCGAGCTGCGCGAGCGCGCCTACGTCAAGACCTACGAGTCGGCGTCGCGTGACCCGATGGAGCTGAACGTTACGGTGGCGATCAACTGGGCCGTGAACAAGGAGCACGTGGTCCAGCTCTACAATCAGTTCGGCGACCTCGATCAGTTTGAGAACCGCATCATCGCGCCGCGGCTGCCTGATGCCGTCAAGGCGGTGGTATCGCGGTTCGCGGTCAATGAGCTGCTCACCAAGCGCACCGAGCTGCGCGACCAGGCACGCGCCGCCGCCTTTGCGGTGATCCCGCAGCAGATCATGACCATCACCGGCTTCGCCGTCACCAACGTCGAGTTCCCCAAGGCCTACACGCAGCAGATTGCCGCGGTGCAAGTTGCGCGCGAGGCCGCCAACGCCCAGGAGCAGGAGCTGCGCAAGCAGAACTTCAAGGCGCAGGAGGTGTTCAACTCCGCCAAGGCGCAGGCTGACGCCACCAAGGCGCAAGCCGACGCAGAGGCCTATTCCATCGCCATCAGGGGCAAGGCGCAGCTGGACATCCAGGAGCGGCAGGCCGCGATCCTGAAGTCCAACCCGCTGCTGATCGACTGGGAGCGCGCCGTGCGGCTTGTACCTGGCGTTCTGCCCCACACCTTCGTGGGTGGCGACGGCAGCGCGGCGCTGATGTTCCAGCTTGGCTCCAGCCAGCCGGCGTCGGTGAAGAAGTAGCAGAGCGCGTCCGCAGTGAACGCGCGTCCACGCGGGCCGCGCGTTGACCTTGCAAGCGTCAGGCTGGTCCTACCTCGGGGGCCGCCGTTCACGTCCCCTGGAGACGGGCCGCGTGAACGTCGGCAAGGGCGCCGCCCCGCCGACGTGAGGCGCTCCACGCGGCTCCCCCTCCCCGTCGTCCTCGGGGTCTTTGGGGCGAGGGTTGCGCGCGTGGCTGGCCCAGGGCGGCAGGGAGAGAGAGTCTAACGCCGGGTGCCGGCGGAGTGGGTGCGCCAGCTGTCAGCGGACGGAGGCGGCGGCGGAGCCAGGCTCTTCAGCCGCGAGCGCAGCTCCTCGGCCACGTTGCGGGCATCGCGCGAGTCACGGATCACCTGCGGGCGGATGAAGACGATGAGCTCGGTGCGCTTCAGTGCCTTGCCGGTGGTGCCGAGCAGATCGCCGAACAGCGGAATCTGGTTGATGATCGGCACGCTCGTCCGGTCGCTGTCGCGCTGCTCGCTGATGAGGCCGCCGAGGGCCACCATCTGCCCGCTGTAGACCGAGATGGTGCTGGCCACCTGGCGCTGGGAGACGGTTGGCGTCGTCGAACCCGCCGAGTTCTGGGCCACCTGGCTGACCTCCTGCTCCACGTCCATGGTCACGAGGCCGGTGGAGTTGACGCGCGGGATCACCTTGAGAATGACGCCAGTATCGCGATATTGGAACGAGTCAAAGGTAGTTCCAGCTTCCGTGAGACCGGTTTGCGTCTTGACCGGGATCTCGTCGCCGACCTTGAGGATGGCCGGCTGGTTGTCGACCACGACCACCGAGGGTGACGAGACCACCTTCACCTCCGTCACATCGGCCAAAGCGTCGACCACGACCTTCGGGTCGGTCAGCGCGCCGGCGATGAGGTTGAGGCCGATATTGTTGGCT
>Ga0075421_100002391_pt1 | contig 22460 bp, 14 predicted proteins | sample SoiMetdeltSBSDD5_FD_75292 | JGI IMG/M metagenome (GOLD analysis project Ga0075421, IMG submission 75292) | Bulk soil microbial communities from a Populus tree surrounding site in Tennessee, USA - Soil MetaG P. deltoides SBSDD5 | ecosystem: Environmental > Terrestrial > Soil > Tree plantation...
GGCGCTCAACAACATCGACCCGGAGCGCGACATCCAGTTCGTCCTCGGCCCGGTCGACGTCCTCGACCACGCGGCGCGCCTCACCGGGTACGGGTCGAAGATGGGCGTCGATGCGACGCGCAAGTGGATGAGCGAGGGCTTCGAGCGCCGCTGGCCGCGCGAGAACCAGACGAGCGCCGAGGTCAAGCGGGTCGTCGACGAGAAGTGGAAAAAACTAGGACTCTAAATCAGAGCGGAATGGCCCACGGATGACACGGATTTAACGGATCGGCACGGATCAAAAATCCGTGAGCATCCGTCGCCTCCGTGTCATCCGTGGGCCATTCCCCGTTTTCTCCTGCTCTTGAATTCGCGCGTTAGTTTTGCCTGGCCGTCGACGGCAGAGGTCAATTCCCCAATGCGGCTCTGCAAGGATGACTGCGCCTGCAGCGCGGAGGCGCGGACGAATAACTCCCTGGCGTCTTCGAGGTGCTCCGTCATCCGGCGACGCGCCTCGTCGGCGTCCTTGCGCCGAATAGCGGTGTAGATGCGCCGATGGAGCTGCAGCGTGTGTTCCGGCTCGACGAGCTGCGAGGTCAAGTGAATCAGTCTCTCCAGCGATTGATGCACCACGGTGAACATGAGGCTACAGACCCGGTTGCCGGCGAGGCGAAAGATCGTTTTGTGAAACAGCAGGTCGCCCTCGGTGAACCGTCGGTGATCCTCCCGGCTCTCTTCCATGAGGTTGAGCACCTGGTGCAGCTCGGCGACGTCTTCCGGCGTGGCGCGGGCCGCGGCGCGGGCGGCGAGCTCCGGTTCGACGATCAGCCGCGCCTCCATCAACTCGTGGAAAGTAAGGCCGTCGAGGAGAATAAAAAACTCGAGCGGCTCGGCGAGGATTGAAGGCGCCGCCGTATTCAAATAGGTGCCGTCGCCCACCCGCTGGGAGATGACACCCATAATCTCCAGGACCTTCAGCGCCTGGCGGAGCGAAGACCGGCTGACGCCAAACATCTCGGCCAACTCCCGCTCCGCCGGCAGGCGATTACCCGGCACCAACGAGCCCTCCGAAATCAACCGCTTGAAGACGCCGATGAGCATGGCCGTGATGTCTTCCTTCCCGGCCGTCGTACTCTGGGCTCTGAGGCATGCAACATTGCTCTTCATAGGTATGACCAATCTAACACGGAACAGCTAGTAACTCTAGACCCGACTCGGGCGCCGCATCAGTTTGCCGTCAGCCGCACGCAAAGGTGCGGCCAATCGTTCGGTTACGGCACGAGTCGGAAGACGGCATTTTTTCACGCCTGACGATCTTTTTCTTGCCAAACAGAGATAATGGTTGTACCATTCGCCGCAGCGCTCAATCCGTTTTATCGGTAGTTTTCTCGAATGGCATGCTTGTGACCTCGCCCGGGCGCGATCAAAGTCCCAAGCAATGGTAATACCATTCCAGCTCGGTCCTGTCCGCTGGGGCAACATGGGAGGTGAATTATGCCAACGCCAGTTCAAGCCGCGTATCGCCCGCGCCTCATGGCGCTCTTGCTGTTGAGTGTTGTCTTGACAATCTCGGCCCGGGCGCAAGTCCAGACGGGGCGCATCGTCGGCACCGTCAGCGATTCGCAAAAGGCGGCCTTGCCGAATGCCCAGGTCACGGTCACCGAATTGGCGACCAATCAATCGGTCACGGTGGGCACCCATGAACGCGGTGATTACGTGGTCACGCCGCTCAACCCGGGGCGCTACCGGGTCGCAATTTCCAGCCCGGGCTTTCAGACGACGGTGATCAACGGGGTCGAGGTGCAGGTCGGGCAGTCGGCGCGCGCGGACGTGGAATTGAAGGTCGGCGAGGTGACTTCGATGGTTGAGGTGACATCTCAAGCACCTCTGCTCGATACCGAATCCGGGGCACTCGGACACGTGGTGACGAACACGCAGATCGTCAACCTCCCGCTCAACGGGCGGAGCTTTTATGAGCTGGCGCGACTCATGCCGGGCGCGGCGCTGTTGCCGGGCGGCGGAAATCTGCTGCGCATCCGCGCCAACTACATCTCCGGCACGGGCGTCAGCGGGGTGCGGGGCCGCCAGACAACTTTTCTCATGGACGGCGTCGACATTTCCGACCACCATCAGGGCGGCTCGTTCATTCAGACTTCGATTGACGCGCTCCAGGAGTTCAAAGTGCAGCAGAGCGCCTATTCGGCCGAATTCAGCAACGCGGGCGGCATGTTGAATGCGGCCACGAAATCCGGCTCCAACAATTTCCACGGCGGCGTTTTCGAGTTTCTGCGTAACGACAAACTCGACGCGCGCAACTTCTTCGCCCGGGAGCGGGAAGTGCTCAAGCGCAACCAGTTCGGCGGGACGCTGGGCGGGCCTGTGTCGCTGCCGAAGCTCTATGACGGGGCCGACAAGACCTTCTTCTTCGTCAGCTACGAAGGGATGCGCGAGCGGCAAGGCCTGGTCTTCAATAGCCTCGTGCCGAGCGCGGCAATGAAGCGTGGCGATTTCAGCGCGGCGGGTTTGAACACGCTTTACGATCCGTTGACCACCGTCGGCAATACGCGCACGGCGTTCGCGGGCAATGTCATTCCGACCAACCGGCTTTCCCCGCAGGCGCTCTACTTTCTGAAGTTCATCCCCGATCCGAATACTTCGTCGGGGACCTTTTCTTACGCGCCGTCGCGCGCGCTGGACACGGATCAGGTGACGGCGCGGTTTGACGAAAACCTCGGCGCCAACCATCGCATCTTCGTCCGCTACAGTTATCACGACAACCGGCAGAACGAGCCGAACGCCTTCCCCGCGCTGGGGTTTTCGCCGCTGGAGACGCGCGCCCACAACTTCGTGGCCAGTCTGAACAACACGCTGCGCCCGACTCTCATGCACGAATTTCGCTTCAATTATCTCCCCGCCATTCTCGACCTGGCGCCGTTTTTGCTCGGCACGGACTTCAACCAGGCGGCCGGGATTCGCGGCTTCGAAGAGACGGGTCGGCCCGGCGTGGTCGGTTCGTTCCCGGACTTCAGTTGGAGCGGCTATGCCGCGATGAACGGCTCGGCGTTCGATCAGCGTCCGAAGACGCAAGATCTGAAAGTCTATGAGTGGACGGACAACATGACGTGGATCAAAGGACGGAACATCTACAAGTTCGGCGCGAAGATTCGCCGCTGGGTTCCGCTCTTCACCGACAGCAAGCAGTATCAAGGCCAGTGGAGTTTCAACGGGTCGAACACGCAGAATCCGGCCGGCCCCGCTCGCACGGGCGATGCCATCGCTGATTTCCTGCTCGGGCTGCCGCGCTCGGTCGTGCGCGCTTACCCGGCGGACACCTTCGGCGGGTATGCCAACTACTGGCATTTTTACTTCCAGGACGATTTGAAGGTGAATAGCCGTTTGTCGCTCAACCTCGGTCTGCGGTACGAATACTCGCCGTGGTTGAAGGGCTATCGAGGTCAGGTCGGAACCTTCGACCCGACCTCGTCCAAACCGATCATCATCGCCAGCGACGACGACCAGATTGACTTGGCCGCGCAGTTCGCCGCGCCCGCGGCCTACGCCTTGTTCAAGGACATCATTCAGACCAGCAAGCAGGCGGGGCTGCCGCTGGCGATCACCGCTCCGGACAAAAGGCAGTTCGCCCCGCGTTTCGGGTTCGCCTGGCGCCCATTCGGGGAGAAGACCGTCCTCCGGGGCGGCTACGGGATCTTCTATGAAGCCGAGAGTTCGACCGAACGGGTCAACAACAATATCGTGCCTTTCAAGCTCGACCAGACGGTCTTTAACGACCAGGCGATTCCGGTCCGCACCATGGCGGATCCGTTCCTCGGAACGGCGCTCACGCTCTCGGCGGCTCCGAGTTTAGTGCCGGCTTACGCAGCGGCCGGGATGGGCTATGACCAGCACTGGAACATCGGCATTCAGCAGCAACTCATGGCGGATACCGTGCTCGAAGTGGATTACGTCGGCAACAAGGGGACGCACCTGGCGGGCACGACCGCGATCAACAACCCGCCCGCGGGCGCGGGCGCGATTCAAAGCCGCCGGCCTTACCCGCGCTTTGGCACGATCGCCTACTTCTCACAGGACGTCTCCTCGAACTACCATGCCTTGCAGACCAAGTTGGAAAAACGCCTTTCGGGCGGCGCGTGGTACGTGGTTTCCTACACCTTCTCGAAGAACATCCAGCGGGCGAACTCCCCGGCAGTCGGAGAAAACGCCGTCTGGGAGCGGGCGCTGACCGATTTCGACATCCCGCACAATCTGGCGGTCAGCTTTGGCTACGAACTGCCCGTCGGGCGCGGCAAGCGGTGGCTCGGCGGCGCCGGCGGCTTGACCAACGCGCTGCTCGGTGGGTGGCAGACGCAAGGGATTCTGGTGGTGCGCAGCGGGCGTCCGTTTACACCGACGATCAGCGCCGACCGCGCCAACATCGGTGTCGGCGGGCAGCGTCCGACCCGACTCGGCTCGGGCAAGCTGGACGATCCGACAGTCGAGAGGTGGTTCGATGTTTCGGCCTTCGTGCTGCCGGCGCAATTCACTTATGGCAATTCGGGCGCGAACATCCTGCGCGAAGACCGGTTCAAGTCGCTCGACTTCTCGATCTTCAAACAGTTCCACGTCACCGAAGGCAGCCAGTTGCAGTTCCGCGCCGAAGCCTTCAACCTGACCAACACGCCGAGTTTCGCGATTCCAAACACGGCGGTTGACACCGCCGCCGGCGGGCGCGTCACCAGCACGCTGAGCGCGCCGCGGCAAATTCAGTTCGCGTTGAAGTACAACTTTTGAGGAGCCCACATGGCACGCCAAGCGATCATCGCCCTCTTCATGGCCTTGTCAATGACTCTGACGCCGAGTCTGCGGTCGGCGCAGGAGACGGTCACCATCCGCGTGGACGGCGACGCGAAGGTCGGACCGTACAAGCCGATCTATGCTTACTTCGGCTACGACGAGCCGAACTACACCTACATGAAACACGGGCGGAAGCTGGTCGGCGAACTCGCCCGGTTGAGTTCGGTGCCGGTCCACATTCGCCCGCACAGTCTGCTGGTGACGGGCGACGGCACGCCTGCGCTCAAGTGGGGTTCGACCAACGCCTACACCGAGGACGAGTCGGGCAAGCCGATCTACGACTGGAAGATCGTCGATCAAATCTTTGACACCTACGTCAAGGCCGGGGCGAAGCCGTTCGTCGAGATCGGCTTTATGCCGGAGGCGCTCTCGGTCAAGCCGCAGCCTTACCGGCACAACTGGCAGCCCGGCAATCAGTACAGCGACATCTACCTCGGCTGGGCGTACCCGCCGAAGGATTACGCGAAGTGGGCGGAGTTGGTGCGGCAGTGGGTCCGGCATTCGGTCGAGCGGTACGGCCGGGAAGAGGTGTTGACGTGGTATTGGGAGCTGTGGAACGAGCCGGACATTCCGTACTGGAAAGGGACGCCCGAAGAGTATAACAAGCTCTATGATTACACGGCGGAGGCCGTCAAAGGGGCGCTCCCCGGCGCCAGGGTCGGCGGCCCGGCGACGACCGGCCCGGCCAGCGAGAAGGCGGCGGCCTTCCTGAAGCAGTTCCTGGAACACTGCGCGAATGGAAAGAACGCCGTCACGGGCGGGAAGGGCGCACCACTCGACTTCATCACTTACCACGCCAAAGGCCGACCGACGGTCGTCGACGGCCACGTCCGGATGGGCATCTCGAAGAATATGGCCGACGTCTCGAAGGGGATGGAGATCGTCGCCTCGTTCCCGCAGTTCAAGAACCTGCCGATCGTCCTCAGTGAGTGCGACCCGGAAGGCTGTGCCGCCTGCTCGGCGCGCGTCTACCCGCAGAACGCTTACCGCAACGGCACGCTCTACCCGACTTACACCGCTGTCGCGCTGAGCAACGTCTTCAAGCTGGCCGACAAGCACCAGGCGAACATCGAGGGCATGCAGACGTGGGCTTTCGAGTTTGAGGATCAGCCCTGGTTTGACGGCTTCCGCTCGCTGGCAACGAATGGCGTCGACAAACCCGTGCTCAACGTCTTCCGCATGGCCGGGCTCATGCGCGGCGACCGGCTCAAGGTCGAGAGCAGCAGCGCGGTCAGTTTGGAGACGATCCTCACCGAAGGAGTGCGGGGCAAGCCGGACGTCAACGCCCTAGCGACGCGGGCCGAGCGCGAGATCGCGGTCATGGCCTGGAATTATCACGACGACTATCTGCCCGCGCCCGATTCTCCGGTGCGGCTGGAGGTGAGCGGCGTACCACCGGACGTCAGGCGCGTGCTCGTGCGCCATTACCGGATTGATGAGGAGCATAGCAACGCCTACACGCTCTGGAAAAAGATGGGTTCGCCTCAGAAGCCGACGCCGGAGCAGTACGCGCAGCTTGAAGCTGCCGGCCAGCTCGCGCTGCTCACGTCGCCCGCATGGGTGAATAGTAAAGACGGCCGGGTCGAGCTGAGCTTTCCGCTGCCTCGCCAGGCCGTGTCGCTGATCCAAGTGAGCTGGTGATGTGGCGCCTGGCCGTCATGACTTCAGTCGTCGCGGTCGCGCCACGACTCAAGCCGTGACGACGAAGAGACTTTTCGAGAAGATGATGATCCGATCATTACGCTGGCAGATCGCGCTCCTCATCAGCGCGGCCATCGCCATCAGCTACCTGGATCGGCAGACGCTGCCGGTGGCTATTGCCGCCATCCAACGCGACATTCCGATCAACAACACGCAGTTTTCGCACCTGCAGGTGGCGTTCCTGCTGGCTTACGCCGTCATGTATGCGGGCGGCGGAAAGCTGATTGATGTGCTCGGCACGCGGCGCGGGTTCCTCTGGATCATGCTCTTCTGGTCGCTGGCCTGCGCCAGCCACGGCCTGGCTGCGGGGTTCGGGGCGCTGGCGGTGAGCCGTTTTCTACTCGGCGCGGGCGAAGGCGGCGGATTCCCCGCCGCGACCAAAGCCGTCTCCGAATGGTTCCCGGCGCGCGAACGTTCGACGGCCATGGGCATGATCAACGCGGGCACGGCGGTCGGCGCGGTCGTTGCCCCGCCGGCCATCGCCGCCATGATTGAGCATCTGGGCTGGCGCTGGGTCTTCTTTCTCTGCGGCGCGGCCGGGTTGCTCTGGACGCTGTGGTGGTGGCGCGAGTACTTCACACCTGCGCAGCATCCGAAACTCACGGCGCAGGAGCGCCTCGAAATCGAAGAAGTCTTTGCCGCGCCCGCGCGGCAGAAAGCCGAAGGGTCGTGGCTCGACCTCTTCGCCGTGCCAGAGGTCTGGGGTTTGGTCCTCGGGAAGTTTCTGAGCGATGCTGCCTGGTACTTTTACCTCTTCTGGCTGCCGAAATATCTTTACGATGCGCGCGGCTTCGACACGAAGCAGGTAGGATATTTTGCCTGGATTCCTTATGCCGCGTCGGGCTTGGGCAGTCTGCTCGGGGGCTGGTTTTCGAGCTGGCTGTTGCGGCGCGGGAACTCGCTGAACTTTTCACGCAAGGTCGCGCTCGGCGCCAGCGCTGCGGTCATGCCTTTGATCCTCTTCGTGACTCAAGTCCCGGTCGAGTTAACCATCGTGCTTTTCAGCATTGCCTTCTTCGGGCAGCAATCGTGGTCAACGCTGGTCATGATCCTGCCGGCGGACCTTTTCCCGCGCCGCGTCGTCGGCTCGGTCGCCGGGTTGGTCGGCTTCGGCGGCGCGATGGGCGGCGTCGTTTTCAATCTGATTGCCGGGCGGATGCTGGACAGCGGTTTCGGCTACGGCCCGGTCTTCGCCATCGTCAGCACGTTTCACGTGCTGGCCTTCATCCTCATTCTATTAACCATCCGTGACGTACGGCCGATCGAAGTCAAAGGAGTATTGGCGTGAAAATTACTGAGGTTCGCACTCGTGTCGTGGAATGGCGCGGCAAGACCGTCCCGCCGCAGCCCAATTTCTGCACCAACCCGATGGATTTGCTGGCGCTCCCCGCGGATGCGATGGCAGGCTTCCGGTTTCACGGTTGGCTCATCGTCGAAGTCTCGACCGATACCGGGCTTGTCGGAATCGGGAACGCCGCGCTCTCGCCGCGTGTGACCAAACAGGTGATCGACCTCTACCTGAAACCGCTGCTCATCGGCAAAGACCCGTTCGACACGGAATACTTGTGGCAGCACATGTACCGGCAGACCATGGCCTTCGGTCGCAAAGGCATTGGCATGGTCGCGATCAGCGCCGTGGACATTGCCATCTGGGATGTGCTGGGCAAGGCTACGGGGCAGCCCGTTTTCAAACTACTCGGCGGCAGGACCAAAGCGAGAATCCCGGTCTATGCCAGCCGTCTCTACAGCCAGAAGCTGGACGACCTGGCCGCCGAAGCAGGCAACTACAAGGAGGCAGGCTACCGCGCCATGAAGCTGCGCTTCGGCTGGGGGCCGCTCGACGGCGCATCCGGAATGGAGCGTAACCTCGAGTTGGTCCGGACGGTGCGCGGCGTGATCGGGTACGAGATCGATCTCATGGCTGACGCCTACATGGGCTGGACGCTCGATTACGCGCGGCGTATGATTCCGCTGCTGGAACCGTACCGGTTGCGCTGGCTGGAGGAGCCGGTGATTCCCGATGACATTCACGGCTACGCGGCTTTGAAGGCACTGGGCCGCATTCCGATCGCGGGCGGCGAGCACGAATTCACGTTGTCTGGCTTTCGTCAGCTGATCGAAGCGAAGGCGGTGGATTATATCCAGTTCGACACCAACCGCGTCGGCGGCATGACGCAGGCGCGCAAGATCGCCGCGCTGGCCGAAGCCCACTCGATTCCCGTGATCCCGCACGCCGGCCAGATGCACAACTTTCACATCGTCATGGCCAGCCTCAACTCTCCGATGGCCGAGTACTTCCCGATCGTGGATGTGGAGATCGGCAACGAGCTTTTCTGGTATATCTTCGACGGCGAGCCGAAGGCGGAGAACGGTTATCTTGATTTGAGGGACGAGGTGCCCGGCTTAGGCTTGACGATCAAGGAAAGTGAGTTGAGCAAATTTGCCGTCATCGAATAACTTTTTGAGGAGAACCGATGCGACTAATTCAGATGACCAACTCCCAAGGCGACCGCCGCGTCTGTCTAGTGGAAGACGACCGGCTGCGGCTGATCGGCGGGCAGGCTTCCGTTTACGCTTTGGCGCAGACCGCGCTGGCTGCCGGGATGACGCTTCCGGCGACGGTGAATCGTTATCTCACGTCGGATGAACTCGCTTACGACGAGATTTACGAAGGCCGCTCCGCGTGGCGAATCCTGCCGCCGATCGACCATCCCGATGAACCGGCGCGCTGTCTGATCAGCGGAACGGGACTGACGCACAAGGGCAGCGCCGACGATCGTCAGGCGATGCACGCTGCCGGCGCTGCGCCGACCGACAGCATGCGAATGTTTCAATGGGGACTGGAAGGCGGACGTCCCGCGCCCGGTCAGGTCGGCGTTTCGCCCGAATGGTTTTACAAAGGCCCCGGCACAATTCTGCGCGCGCACGGTGAGCAGTTGGAAGTTCCGCCTTATGCCGAAGACGGCGGTGAAGAAGGCGAACTGGCCGGCGTCTACCTGATTGACGCGGCGGGCGTGCCGCGCCGGTTGGGAATGACCGTCGGCAACGAGTTTTCAGACCATCGCTTTGAAAAGAAGAACTATCTGTATCTGGCCGCCTCGAAGCTGCGCACCTGCGCCATCGGGCCGGAGTTGGTGGTTGATCCTGATTATGCTTCCGTGCCGGGCGAGGTGGCCATTGAACGTCACGGAGAGACGATCTGGTCCAAGCCGATTCTGACCGGCGACGCGGCCATGTCACACAGCCTGGAAAATATGGAGCACCACCATTTCAAACACGACGCGCACCGGCGGCCCGGCGACATTCATCTTCACTTCTTCGGCGCGGCGGTGCTCAGCTTTGGCGACGGGATCGAGTTGAGTGACGGCGATGTCATGCGTGTCAGCTTCACGGGCTTCGGACGTCCGCTGCGCAACCCGGTTCGGATCGCTCGCTCCGGAGAGACGCTGGTCATGGCTTATCCGCTTTGAGGCGTCGATCATGGCAGATGAATCATTGGAAACAGGGCTGATCGGGGGCGCCGAAAAACGCGAGATCGAGATTGTCGACTACGATACGGATTGGCCGAAGAAGTTTGAGACGCACGCCAAGATCATCGCGGACGCGATTGGCGGCTCCGCCCTGCGAATCGAGCATGTTGGGTCGACGTCCGTCCCGGGTCTGGCCGCCAAGCCGATCATCGACATTCTTGTCGTGGTCGCGGATTCCGCGGATGAGTCCGGTTATCTGCCCCAATTGGAAACGGCAGGGTATGTCCTGCGGGTGCGGGAGCCGGATTGGAACGAGCACCGGATGTTCCGGACTCCTGAACAGGACGTGCACATCCACATCTACTCGGCCGGTTGCCAGGAGATTGAGCGAAACCTGACCTTCCGCGACCGCCTGCGCCGAAACATCGACGACAGAAGCCGCTACGAGCAGACGAAGCGCGAACTGGCCGCGAAGGAGTGGCCCGACATGAACGCCTACGCGGATGCCAAGGCGGAGGTGATTGAAAGCATTATCGCCGCATCGCAGGCAGCGGGCGAACTCTCCTACACCCCTTCCCGCTCAACTCGCTGATTCAACTCCGGCGAGCGCAAAGATGGGAGGCTCGCCACACTGAAGCTTTACGTTGCTTTTTTGTCAAGGTACGAGCGCGACCTGAGGCGCAACGAGAAGTAGATCAGTACAGCACCGATCAGCATGAAGAGAACGCCGAAGGCTGCGACGAGGCCGCCTTCACCCAGGAAGAGCAGCCCCGCGAGAATGCTGCCTGCCCCGGCGATCGCCCACGTTACCGTGGCTAGCAGCGGTCGCGGCCCGAGCATCATCCACGCGAGAAAGAGCGGTAAGATAACCGCTACTGAGAAAGCTAAAAAGCGCATCGCCATCCTCCTTTCTCGAACCTCAGCAGACATGAGTCTCTGTCGCAATCTTAATGCCATCACCGGTAGGAATGAGGGGCTTCTTAGATTAATAAGTTGAGGAGAGGCAAATTGATTGGGGTTACAACGCCTTGCTTGATGGAGAGGGGTGACTCGTCGCCGGCCTCGATAAAGGTATCTGACGAGGACGGAAAATCTTACCCGCTCATTGGCTCCAATGCTTACAACGGGAAGCGCGGGTCGTCTTTGACCTGGCGGGCCTGCCAGAGGTGGCGCCGCTCGTGCGCCGCGAGGAGAGCGAGGCTCTGCCCAAGGCTGATTCTGATGAGGCGGCTGGCGGGCGAGTGTACTTTGGCCCGTGCCAGATCGACGCCATTCGCGTCACGGACGAAGCGCAGCAGTTGCTCCTGCACCCCCATGAATTCGGGCACCACGCTGACAAAGGGCTGATCGGGCGGGGGGACGAAGATCTTGGGCGCCTTGAATCGCCGTTTGACGGGGGGCTCGAGCGACCTGACGAACCAGTTGCCAAGGAAGCCGTGGCGAAAGGGGCCGGCGCTGAGGAGGTGCCGCGCCCGCGCCTGCTCGATGGCCGCGCGGATGAGGGGGAAGTACTGCCGCGCGGTGACATTGAGGTGCGTCAGGCACTCAGCGATCGACCAGCGGCCCGCCTCCGGCCGCCAGTTGAACTGTGCCTCGCTCAACTCGACGACCAGATCGGTGGCGTCGCGTTTGATCGCCTCGACCTGGCGCGCGTATTCCTCCAACTCCGGGATGAGAATGTCGCTCTCCGTCCGCGCCATAAATCAAACCGTGAATAATTGCAAAGCTTGCCGGACCGTGCAATCATACCGCCCCCTGGTCGACATGCGCTAGAGCAAGAATGCCGGCGCGCGGTTCGCGCCCAAGCCCCCGATTCGATGAGACGACGTGATTTTATCAACAACGCCGTCGCCGGGAGCCTGCTACTGCTCACCGGCGGCCGTTCCACCGTGACTCAGTCGCGGCTGGCCGAGGCGAGGATCGAAGTTCTGCCCGACGAGCCGATCGGCAGAATCGCCCCGGAAATCTACGGCCATTTCGCGGAGCACCTGGGTGGGGTCATCTACGACGGCATCTGGGTGGGGGAGGCCTCAAAAATCCCACATGTCGGGGGCGTTCGGCGGGCGCTGGTCGAAGCCATGAAGCGGATCAAACCCTCCGTGGTGCGCTGGCCGGGCGGCTGTTTTGCGGACAGCTACAACTGGCGCGACGGCGTCGGGGCCAGGGCGCAGCGCCCGCGGCGGCCGAACTTTTGGGTCGACGCGCCAGAGTGGCCGAAGGGCGCCCCGGACGGCCCGTGGAAATACGACACCAATCATTTCGGGACCGATGAATTTCTGCGCTTCTGCCAGTTGACTGGGGCGCAACCCTACCTCGCGGCCAATCTGCGCAGCCTCACGGCCAAAGATTTTTACGAGTGGGTGGATTACTGCAACTCCCCGGCGGGCAGCACGACGCTGTCCGAGATGCGGGGGGCCGCGGGTCAGCGCGAGCCCTGGAAGGTGCGCTACTGGGGCGTCGGGAACGAGTCATGGGGGTGCGGCGGCAACTTCACGCCGGAGGAGTACGCCGCCGAGTACCGCCGCTTCTCGGAGTGGGTGCCGAGGTACGGCCTCGACCTGGCCTTCATCGGTTCCGGCCCGAACGGCGGGGACCTCGGCTGGTCGCGCCGCTTCTTCGGGCGGCTCGCCGAGAGGGGCGGCTTCGGCCGGATGTGGGGCTGGGCGCTGCACCACTACTCGTGGAATGTCAGCGGCGGGCGAACGAGCGACTGGTTCCAGGGCAAGGGCGAGGCGGTCAAGTACCCGGACGACGAGTGGTACGAATTGCTCAGCGAAGCCGACCGCATGGAATCGCTGATCACCGACCACTGGGCAGTCATGGGGGAGTTCGACCGGCAGCATCGGGTCAAGCTGGTCGTTGACGAATGGGGCGCATGGTACAAACCGGGGAGCGAGGCGCACCCGTCGCACCTGCTCGGCCAGCAGGCGACGATCCGCGACGCGGTGCTCGCCGGGCTGACGCTCGACACCTTCCACCGCCACGCGGACAAGGTCGCCATGGCCAACGTGGCGCAGCTCATCAACTGTCTGCAGGCGCTCTTCCTCGCGCACGAAGACAAATTCATCCTGACGCCGACTTACCACGTCTTCGAGATGTACGCCGCGCACCAGGGCGGGCAGTCGGTGAGGACGAACGTCTCGGCGCCGCGCCTGTCCTACACGCGCCAGGGCAAACCGGCCTCGATGCGCGGCCTCAGCGCCTCGGCCTCGCTTCACGACCGGCGGCTAATCCTCACCGTGACCAATGCTGACCCGGGCGCGGCAAAAGAGACGGAGATCGGCGTGCGCGGCACGGCCGTCAAAGAGGTCAGCGTGCTGACACTCACGGCCGGCGACATTCGCGCGCACAACAGCTTCGACCACCCGCGCGTGATCGAGCCGCGGCCGGCGCAGGCGGCGGCGCGCGGCGGCGGCCCCCTGACCTACACCTTCGCGCCCGCTTCGGTGACGCGGTTGCAGATCACGCTCGCCTAAGGGCATGGCGTCCCCACCTCGGACTTCACTTTTTGGCGAAACTTTAAATAGATTTAACGCAGACTTAACATCCACCCGTCATATTGCTATACTCCGTCCGCAGTTGTGGTCCAATTTCATGAGGGCGACGGCTCCTGCCGCCGCCCGGAGGCAAAGCGATCGGCCCCCCGATTCGCAGGCCCCGGCCCGATCAACTCCACCCTTGACAAACCCGGGACGACCCCGTCCTGGAGGAGGCAGCCCATGCTTAACGCGCCACAATCAGACACGATCTCCGCGGTGCTGCGGGCCGTCGCGGTGCTGCTCTGCGCGGCCCTCTCCGGCGCGGCGGCCTCCGCGCAGGTGATCACCGGCCAGATCTCCGGGACGGTGAAGGACGCCGCCGGCGCGCCGCTCGTCGGCGTGACGGTCGTGGTCATCAACCAGCAGACGACGCTGCAACGCAAGGCGACGACTGACGAGGACGGCTTTTACCTGGTCTCCAACCTGCCCCCCGGGGGGTACCGGGTGCGGGTGGAGCAGCAGGGGTTCAAGGCCTACACCGAAGACGACGTGCAGTTGACGGCGGGGGCGCGCGCGAGTGTCAACCCGTCGCTCCAGGTCGGCGAGGTGAGCGAGACGGTAACGGTCGCGGCGGCCGGAGAGAACGTGCAGACCGACAACGGCTCGGTCGGGCAACTGATCGACGGCTCGCAGGTGCGCGAGCTGTCGCTCAACGGGCGCAACCTCATGACGCTGCTCATGGTGGTGCCGGGGGTGGCCGTGACGACCGACGAGTTCGACCGCGGCGGGATGACTTACGGGAGCATCGGCTCGTACAACGTCAACGGGCTGCGGGCCACGTCGAACGCGGTGACGCTGGACGGCGGGTACAACCAGGACAGCGGCAACATCACTTCGCTGACCAACAACGTCGGCGTCGATTTCGTCAGCGAAGTCAAGATCGCCTCGAGCGGCTACAGCGCGGAGTACGGGCGGACAGGGGGGGCGCAAGTCAACTTCTCGACGCGGCGCGGGACTTCGGAGTATCACGGGACGCTCTTCGAGTTCTTCCGCAACGACAAGCTCAACAGCCGCGGCTTCTTCTCGCCGACGGTCGAAAAGCTGCGGCTCAATGATTTTGGCTGGAGCCTCGGCGGCCCGGTCTTCATCCCCGGCAAATTCAACACCGAGCGCAAGAAGCTGTTCTTCTTCGGCGGGCAGGAGTATAAGCGCCGGGTCGACGCGGCGACGCGGCGCGCGACCTTCCCGACGCGCGCGGAGCGCTCCGGCGTCATCAACACCAGTTCGGTCTTGAGGTACCCGGCCAACTTCCCTGTTGCCGAATTACGCGGCCGGCAGATCGCCGACCCTTCGCGCGCGACGCCGGGCAACCCGCAGGGGCTCAACATCCTGCCGCAGCAGTACATCACCGCCAACGGCGCGGCGATCATGAAGATCTTCGACGTCATGGAGGGGCAGTCGCTGCTCTACAACGACGCGGCGACGGCCAACAACATCACCTTCCAACTCGACAACCGCGACATCCGCCGCGAAGACATCTTCCGCTTTGACTACAACCCGTCGGAGAGGAACGAATTTTCGGTGCGCTACATCTACGACACCGGGTCAAACTCGGTGCCGTACGAGACGGGCAACATCCCCACTTACCGGGCGACGCGGCGCAACAAGGCGCGGAACATTCAGTTCACCTGGACCTCGGTCATCAGCAACCGCACGGTCAACGAGTTCTCCGCTGTCTCGACCTACCTCTTTCTCGAGCGCTTCCCGTACGACGATTTCCGGTTCCCGAAGACGTACGGGCTGAACATCAAGGAGTTGTACGGCGACGACATGGACGTCTACGGGATCCCGCCGATCGCGATCGCGGGCTACACGACGATCTCCGGCGCGCGCGCCAACTCGCACTCGCCCCTGTGGGACGGCTCGCTCCGAAACAATTTCAGCCACCTGGTCGGCAAGCACAATTTGAAGGCCGGGGCACTCTTCCTCCGCAACCGCAAGAACGAGCGCGTCGGCGGCACGCTGGTCGGCGACCTCTCCTTCAACACCAGCGGCAACACGAATACGGCCGGCAACGCGCTGCTCGACACGCTGCTTGGCAACTACCGGCAATACCGCGAGGGCGACGTCGACAAGTTCAGCTACGTCCGCTACAACCAGGTGGAGGCCTACCTCGCCGACACGTGGAAGGCGCGCCCCAATCTGACGCTCGACATCGGCGCGCGCGTGACGCATTTCGGCGCGCCCTACGACACGGGCAACACACTGTCGACTTTCGTGCCCGGGGCGTTCGACCCGTCGCGGGCGCAGCAGGTGATCCCGTCGGGCGCGGGCGCGGGCGAGTTGAGGCCGGGCGTCGGCCAGCCTTACAACGGGGTCGTGGTCGGCGGCGACGAGTTCACCCAGCCGCACCGGGTACCGGCCGACCCACTCGCGCAGGACCTCTTCGGCGGCCTCCCGCGCAGCCTCATGAACAGCCAGACGAAGATCTCGCCGCGGTTCGGCTTCTCGTGGGACCCGCGCGGCAAAGGCGACTTCGTCGTCCGCGGCGGCGGCGCGGTCTACAACGACCGCCTCTCTTTGATCGCGGTCACGGCGGGCGGCAACCCGCCGTTCCTCAACACTGTGACGCTCTTCAACGGGAGCATCGACAACCTGACCAACGGCCGCCTAGCCTCGTTCCCGGTGGCGGTGACGAGCATCGACCCGGAGACGACTTTCCCGACGACTTATAACTGGAACCTCGGCGTCCAGAAGAAGCTGCCGTTCGACTCGCTGCTCGACGTCAACTACGTCTCGACCCAGGGCCGCCACCTGCTGCGCCGCCCGGACATCAACCAGGTGACACCGGCGGTGCAGTCGGCGAACCCGTCGGTCAACATCAACGCCCTGCGCCCGTACCAGGGTTACACCAACGTCCGCCTCTACCAGAGCAGCGCCTCGTCGAGCTACCACGGGCTGCAGGTCGGCCTGACGCGGCGCTACTCGGAGGATTTGACCTTCAGCGTCGCCTACACGTGGTCGAAGGCCCTGACCGACGCCTCGGGCCAGGACGACGGGGTCGAGGACCTCCTCAATTTTCGCGGCGAGCGTTCGCACGCCTCCTTCGACCGCAACCACATCTTCACTATGTCCTACGTCTACTACCTGCCGTTCTTCCGGGCGCAGTCGGGGATAGTTGGCAAGCTCCTCGGCGGGTGGCAGCTTTCGGGCCTGATCCAGGCCCAGTCGGGCGCGTGGCTGACGGCCACGATCGACACCCCGACCGGCGCGCGCCGGCCCGACCTGGTCGGCGAGGTGCAGTACCTCGACCCGCGCCAGGTGCAGACGCTGACCGGCGGGAACAACCAGCCGGTGACGGGGAATTTCTACTTCGACCCGACACCGGGGAAGATTTTCGCGGTCCCGGCGTCGAATCGCTACGGGAACTCAGGGCCGAACGTGGTCCGGGGCCCGGGCAGGCACAACTGGGATTTGTCACTCTTCAAGAACATCAGGGCCACCGAGCGGATCAACCTGCAGTTCCGCGCCGAGGCCTTCAACGTCTGGAATCATGCGAGCTTCCGCAACCCGAACATGAACTCCTCCTCGCGCGACTTCGGCACGATCTCGGACGCCGGGCCACCGCGGCTCATCCAGCTCGCGCTTAAATTGTTATTCTGACCGGGTCAGCATGTCGGGGCAGGGCAAGTCCGCGGCCCGCGTGTTCGTCACCGCGACCACGGGCAGGGACGAGCCCTGCCCCTACGCTCAATTGCAATCCGCCCTAATTCCTCTCCCCGAGGAGGATGACCTGATCGGTGAAGCCCTCGAAGGTGTCATCGTGGCTGATGACGAAGAGTTGCTGGAAGTCCTTGATCCGGCCGATCTGCTGGGCGAGGTTGCGCCGCCGCTCCTCGTCCATGTTGGTCGTCGGCTCGTCGAAGAAGGCGAGGTTGACCTCCGAGAGCTCTTTGAGCAGGGCGAGGCGCACGGCGAGCGCGGCGGCCATCTGCTCGCCGCCCGAGAGGTTGGCGAACGGGCGCTCGCGCCCCTCCTCCTCGAGCGTGATCTCGTACTCCTTGTTCCAGTTGAGGGTCACGTCGTGGCGCCCCGTGATCTCGCGGAAGAGCTGGTTGGCTTCGAGCGAGATCGAGAAGAGGTATGAGTCGACGATGTAGGGCGCGGCCTTCTGCAGGATGTCGCGGATGAAGTCGGCCGTCTCGCGCAGCTGCGCGGCCCGCTCGCGGGCGGCGAGCTCTTCGCGCCGGCGCGCGCGCACCTCATCGAGGCGGGCGAGTTGCGCCCGGAGCCGGGAGTGCTGCTCGCGGGTGTGGGCGAGCTGCGCCGCGAGCTGCGTCGCGCGCTCGCGCCAGCGGTCGAGCTCGGCCTGCGCCCGGAGGTGGCGCTCGGCGTCGTAGCGGGCCTCGAGCGCGGCGAGCTGGCCGAGCGTCGCGGCGAGCCCGGTCTCGGTCTGTTCGACGTCGGCGGCGATCGCCGCGGCCTCGTGCTCGCGCGCCGCGAGCGTCGCGGCGATCTGCTCGTGGGCGATGAAGGTCTGGTAGTCGGGTTCGCTCGCAGCGCGCTCACGGCCGGCGGCGGCGACCTCGGCGTCCACCTCGGCGTAGGCGGCAAGCTCGGCGGCGAGCGCCGCGAGCGCCGCGGCGACCTCGCCCGCGCGGAGCGCGGCGGCCTCGGCCTCCCGCCGCCGCTCGCCCTCGCGCGCGACGACCTGCCCGAGCACACCGGCGCGGCCGCGCGGGTCGCCGAGCGCGGCAAGCTGAGCCTCGGCGGCGGCGAGCTGAGCCTCGAGGTCGCCGAGCTGCGCCAGCCGCCGGCCCAGCTCATCGCGCTCGCGCCGCTTGGCCTCGCCCGCGCGTTTGACCTCGTCGCGCGTGCGGCCGAGCACCTCGGCCCGGGCATAGAGCCGCTGCGCCTCGCGCGCGTCGCGCAGCAGCGCCTCGGTCGCCACGCGCTTGTGCTTGAGCTCCTTGATCTCGCCGTCGGTGACTCCGCTCCCGAGCAGGGTTTCGTCCTCGATCTTCCTGGACCGCTCCTGCTGCGCCTCCAGCTCCCGGGCGATCCGCGCCGCCTCCGCCTGGAGCTTCGGCAGGCGCCGCGCCTCGGCCTCGGCCTCGCGCGCGCCCTGCGCCTCGGCCGCGAGCGCGGTGAGCCCCGCCTCGATCTCGGCGATCTGCGCGCGCCGCTGCTCGAGCCCGGAGCGGAAGCGGGCGTCGAGGGACTCCCCGGGCTTGAGGTTGAGGCACTTCTCGGTGAGCAGCGGGCACCAGCCCCCGCCCTCGAGCCCGGCGACCATCTCGGCGTCGCGCGCGACCTCGGCGCGCAAGCGGGCGACACGCTCGGCCTCGGCCTGCGCGCGCGCCTCGGCCTCGGCCCGGCCGGCGGCTCGCGCCGCGAGCGGCCCGAGGCGCGCAGCCTCGCGCGCGTTCTCGGCGCGCTCCCCCTCGAGCCGCCGGACCTCGCGCCGGAGGCTCTCGATCCACTCGCGCTTAGCCTTGTAATTATTGAGTGACTGCTCCTTCTGCGAGATCTCGCTGTCGAGCAGCATGCGCTCGTCCTCGAGCGCATCGGCCCGCTCGGCCTTGACCCGCTGCGCCTCGGACGCCTCGGCCTCGCGCCCGAGGTCGAAGTAGCGCTTGCGCATCTGCTCCAGCTCGCGGTCGAGGGTGTCGGCCGAGCGCTGCAGGCCGAGCGCCTCGCCGCGCCGCTCGCGCAGCCGGGCGAGCTCGCCCTCGACCCGCTCCTGCTCGGCGGCCGGCGCCGCGAGCCGCCCGAGCTCGGCGCGCGCCTCGGCGATCTCGGCCACCCGCTCCCGGCCGCGATCGGCGGCGACGCGCGCTGAGGTCAGCTCTCGCTCGACCCCTGAGGCGCGCCCGCGCAACTCATCGCGCGCCACGCGCTGGCGCTCGACCTCGGAGAGCCGGCGGCCGGCAGCCAGGTAATTCTCGTAGCCGGCGCGCGCCGCCTCGACCCGCTCGGCCGCGCCGCGCGCCTGCTCGGCCGCCTCGTGCGCCGAGGTCAGGTTGCCGCGCGTGATCTCGAGCTTGACGCGCAGCCGCTCGATCGACCCGCGCTCGGCCTCGGCCAGGCGCCGCACCTCGTCGAGCTCCGCGGCCTCGCGCGCCGCGCACGCCCGGGCCTCCTCGGCCGCCGCCAAATCGCTTTCGAGCCCCGCCAGGAAGACGGCCGCCTCGTCGTGCTCCTGCTTGACCTGGTCGTAATGCCTGAGCTCGCCCTCGGCTTCGGCCAGCCGGCGGTCGGCTTCGGTGAGCCGCGACTCGATGTGGCGCAGCGTCTCGCGGAGGTTGTCGGAAGCCTCGCGGTACTCCTCGACCTTGAGGATCTGGTCGAAGACCACCTTGCGCTTGGCAGCCTGAAGGGTGAAGTCGAAGGTGAAGGTCCCCTGCGGGACGCCGATCGTCGATTTGAAGAGCGCCGCCAGGTCAGTGCCCGGCTCGACGCCGAGGTGCTGCTGCAGCCAGGGCACGACCTGGCCCTTCTGCTCAAGGAGCCGCGTCTTGGTGTCCGGGTCGTAGACGTAGTAGGTGCCGCCGGTGTCGCGGTGGACGGTGTACTCGCGCTGGTCGAGGTCCGAGACGAAGCTCACGGTGACCTGGCCGCGCTTGGCCCCGCGCTTGACGAAGTCGTCGCGGTTGTAGTCGAGGTGGTCGAAGAGCGCCCAGGCGATGGCCTCGAGGATCGTCGTTTTGCCGGCGCCGTTCGGCCCGCAGATGGCGATCACGCCGGGCGCGAAGCTCCACTCCGCCTCGGCGTGGTTCTTGATGTTCTTGAGTGCGACCCTGGTGATTTGCAAGGGACAGCGATCAGCGGTCAGCTTTCAGCTCTCAGCCAGAAAGTGGGCGCCGGCTCGGCTGACCGCTGAAAGCTGACCGCTATACCTGGGCATTCTGGACAGCCTCGGGGTTGTCGGTGTGGCCGAGCAGGTGGCGGCCCTCCTCGCTCCGCGGGTCGATCGTCCGCAGGTGCTTGCGCCCGCGCATCTCCCAGATGGCCGTGATCCGGCCGTTCTTCTCCACGGCGTGGTAGGAGATTTCCTCCGGCTGCTCGGGCGCCGGGGCCGCCTGACTCTCGGGATTCGTGCTCTCGCTTGTCTCGCTCATCTCGCTCATGATGATCACTCCTGAATAAAATTTGGGCGAATTCGTGAACTAGAAATTCTGCCACAGCCCGCGCGGCAGTGTCCAGGGCGGGCCTCAACGAGGCGTGGGGGCAGGGCAAGTCCGCGGCCCGGGATTCGTGACCGCAATCCTGGGCCGCGGACTTGCCCTGCCCCCACAACGCCGGCCTGCTGGCCGGGGGATTAGAGGCTCCAGCCTTTGCGGTACTCCCGCTGGAGGTACTGGTTAGCGTCGGCGACGTTGGTCACTTTCCCGGCCTCGCCGTCGTAGCGGATCTGCCTGCCCTGCCCGGTCTTGAGCGCGACGATGCCGAGGAGCATGGTCTCGGTGAGCATCGAGCCGTACTCGAATGGCGAGGTCGCCTTGCCCTGGCCCTTGCACGCCTTCGCCCAGTTCATGCGGTGCAGCGGGTCGTTGCGCTCGTTGGTCGGGACGCGCTCGTACTTCTGCGGCACCTTCTTCGCCTCCTCCATTAACGATTCGGGGTAGAGGGTCGGCTTCTTGCCGTAGGTCTCGTGCATGAGGATGCCCTTCTCGCCGATGAAGATCACCCCGCCGCCTCGCTGCAGCGGGACGCTCTCGGGGAGCACGCTCGGCCGCGGGGCCATGAGACCGCCGTCGCCCCAGACCATCCTCACGGGCGGCTGATTGCCGCGCGCCGCAAAGTTGAAGACGACCTGGGTCGCCAGCGGGTGGCTCGCCGGGTTGTTCTTGCTGTCGGTCCCCCAGGGGGTCGAGGTGGCTTCGATCGTCGTCGGCAAGGTCAGCCCCAGTGCCCAGAAGGGGTGGTCGATGAGGTGCGCGCCCATGTCGCCGAGCGCCCCGGTGCCCCAATCGACCCAGCCGCGCCAGTTGAACGGGTGGTAGATCGGGTGGTACGGCACCTCGGGGCCGGGGCCAAGGTACAAATCCCAATTGAGCGTCGCGGGCACGGGGTAGTCGCCGAGGATGGTCGCCGCCATCACCCGGTTGATCCGGCGCTGGGTCCAGGGATTGTCGGACAGGCTAGCCATACCTGGCCCCTGGCCCGGCCCCGACCCCTGTCCCTGTCCCGCCTCTGACCCGGCGAGAGTCCCCCCTTCCGCGGCGGGCGGGGCCGGTTTGGCGGGGCGCGAGACGCCCTGCGGCCAGATCGGGCGGTTGGTCCAGACATAGACGTCGCGCACCGGGCCGATGACGCCGGCCTGAATCCACTCGTTAATGAGGCGCGCCTCGTGGCTCGAGTGGCCCTGGTTGCCCATTTGCGTGACCACTTTGGCGCGCTTCGCCGTCTCGCGCAGCACCCGCGCTTCATGCACCGACCAGGTCAACGGCTTCTCGACGTAGACGTGCTTGCCCATCTCCATGGCCGCCTTCGCGACCACCGCGTGGCTGTGGTCCGGGGTGGCGACGAGGACCGCGTCGATGTCCTTCTGCTCCTCGAGCATCTTGCGGTAGTCGGCGTACCGCTTGGCCTTGCCGTAGGCCTCCTGGAGCTTGGCGGCGGCCTGGAGCCTGGCGGCGGCCTGGCTTTGGGTCTCGTCCCGGCCCTCCCGGCCCTTGAGCCGCTGCGCCACGGCCGCGTCGACGTAGGCGAAGTCGACGTCGGCCAGGGCGACAATATTCTGGCCGCCGGCCACCAGCTCGGTCGAGTCGGCCGCGCCCTGGCCGCCGCAGCCGACGACCGCGATGTTGAGTCGGTCGCTCGGCGCCTGATAGCCGGGCCCACCGAGCACGTGCCGGGGCACGATCGTCGCCCCGAGGGCCGCACCGGCCGTGCCCGCAACGAATTTCCGCCGCGTCATCTTATCCCGTTGCATGTCGTCTCCGTCGGTTAAAGGGGTTGGGTCGAAAAGCGGGTT
>Ga0075421_100002394_pt1 | contig 22450 bp, 18 predicted proteins | sample SoiMetdeltSBSDD5_FD_75292 | JGI IMG/M metagenome (GOLD analysis project Ga0075421, IMG submission 75292) | Bulk soil microbial communities from a Populus tree surrounding site in Tennessee, USA - Soil MetaG P. deltoides SBSDD5 | ecosystem: Environmental > Terrestrial > Soil > Tree plantation...
GGTCGCTGAAGACACAAATCGCTCTGGCGCTACCGAGCTTCCAAACCAGCAATGAGGCGCGATTCCGACGGTATATCTCGGTCCCAATCAATCGACGGAGCGCAACAATTCCGGACCGGCCCCCGGCGCGACGGCGCTTCCCGCACAGCGCTCAGAAGGTCGCGCGAAAGACTGGTCTCCAGTCTGGTTAGAGCTGCTATTACTGTTACCGGCTCCGCCGGCCTTCGGTACTGCCCGCGTGGGCAACGATCCTATGCTGCCGACGTGCGTCACGGTAGTGCCGTCCATTTCCCAGATTGCCACCTGGCCATCGTCGTTTTGAACTTGTGGGACAGGTTCGCCTCGCCCAAGGCGGGGACCAAGAACGCTTTCGTGCGTTGTTCACTATGCCAAGCAGGCGCGGCGAAACCCCTGTTCTGACGCTCCATTGGTCAGTGGTTGGTCTAGTGCTACGTCCTTGACCATCGAACAGATCATCCGCGGAGCACGCTTTCGACGCCATCATCGTCAGACAGATCAAAAGGCGCGTTCGCCGGCTTCGATTTGCTCGCGCGGGTGCGACGCGTTCCGCCATTGCGTTTGCGATCTACATTCCTGAGTTACTGGGATCGCCTCATAGTCGCCAGCGTCGCCACGGAAAGCCCCATCGTCGTCGTGGAAATCCCCGCTAACCAGCCTGATGATCAGTAAGAGCATTACGGCGCCGATAGTGGCGACAATGCGGGCATTCCTCGCACACCAGGCCGGTTCATCCCCGCGCGTGCGGGGAACGATGAAAGGAGATAGCGACCCTGCGCGGCGCTCTCTGAGCATGAAAAGAGATGGCCGCGCCTCAACGGGTCGTGCAAAAAAAGAGCAGCCGAGGCAAGGCTTGCGCCTTGGGACCCCCCGGCTGCTCCCGGCAGTAACGCCACTACTCGGTAACCCTCGCGCCGATCCGAGCGCGGTAACCGTTGTCTCCGCTAGCGCAGCACCACCACCTGGGTGCCGACCTTCACGCGGTTGTAGAGGTCGACGACGTCGTCGTTGTGCATGCGGATGCAGCCCGACGATACGGCGCGGCCGATGGTCTCCGGCTCGTTGGAGCCGTGAATGCGATAGATCGAGGCGCCGAGATAGAGGGCGCGGGCGCCGAGCGGGTTCCACGGGCCGCCGGCAATGTAGCGCGGCAGGTCAGGGCGACGGCGCAGCATATCCTCCGGCGGACGCCAGTCCGGCCATTCCTGCTTGTTGGAGATCTTCTCGGCGCCGGACCACTGGAATCCCTCGCGGCCGACGCCGACCGAATAGCGCAGCGCCTTGCCACCGCCGAGCACGTAGTAGAGCTTCCGCTCGGAGGTGGAGATCACCACGGTTCCGGGCGCGTGGCCGCCGGCATAGATCACGGTCTCGCGGCTGGTGTGGCCGAAAAGCTCCTGCCGCGCCGGATCGGCCGCATAGGCGTAGCGTTGCCCCGCGGTTTGCGGCTGCTGCACCTGCTGCTGCGGCTGCGAAAAGAGCGAGAACAGGAAGAACGGCGCGCGATTTTCGGCGTTCATGGCGCTGGCGGGCGCGCTGAAGGCGGTCAGCGCGGCGGCGGCGAGCGCGGCTTGAGTGAGACGACGCATTATTATTCTCCAAGAGCTTTCTGAGCTGATTCAGCTACGAATGATGGATGATCCGGTTTCAGCGGCTGGCGACCATGGTCGCCTCGACACGCATGAGCTGCGAGGCGTTCTCGGCGATGCGGCGCTCGATCGTGATCGTGCGCGCAGGCCGGCGCACTGTGGCGCCATCGGTCCCGGAGCGGCATTCATCGGCCATGTAGGGCCAGTGCTCGCGGGTGCAGCCGCTCGCCGGCATCCGATCGCTCTTGGCGAGCGGGACGATCATCTCGTGGGCGTGCGGGAAACGGGCGGCGACCTGAGCTGCCGCCGACATGTCGGCGCGGCTCTGGGTCAGGTCAACGGCAACTATGCCGAGGGCAATCAACGCTGAGATGCCGATCAGGGGTCTGCTGATGGCGATCATAGTGACATTCTCCGATTTGGCCCCCGTGTGCGTGGGGAGGCTCGTTCCGATGAGGTCACTCTTAGGGGCCTCCAGTTTCGCCCCGTTTTCGCCCTGCCGGGAAAAAGGTTTCGCGCCGGTGGGCTTTTGTTTCGTCGTGAGCCTTGCGACGAAACAATTCCGGCCCCCTATGTCGGGTTCCCGACGCTTGCAAATAGCCGGTAAGTAGCTACAGTTGCTCGATATTTGATCGATTTGGCGCGCCCCGCCGGCCCGGCCGAGCGGCGTAACGCGACCCGGGAATGATGTCGGACAGATAGGCACCGCCGATCGGGGTGGTCATGCCCTGAAACACGTCACGGGCGGCGAGGCTCACGCCCGCAATCAGAATCTGCAATCAGAATCTATTGGATGATGCGGGTGGTGGCGACTGCCTCCCTGCGAGCACGACCAAGCCGACCAAGGTGTAAGCATCGGGGTATATGGGCAGAAACCGGCCCGCGCGGGCGAGCCTGGGGAGAACCCCTGGGGAGCGAGACTATGCCCCCTTGCCGTCGGGCGAGAACACGTAGCCGGCGCCACGGACGGTGCGGATCACGCTCGGATGCGCCGGATCCGGCTCGATCTTGCGCCGGATGCGGGTGATGCGGATGTCGATCGCACGGTCGAAGGCGTCGGGGTCGCGCGCATTGGCAAGGTCGAGCAGGCGCTCGCGGGTGAGCACGCGCTTGGGATGCTCCGCGAACGCCTTGAGCAGGTTGAACTCGGAAGCCGTGAGCGGGTGCTCCACGCCGTCGTCGTCGCGCAGCACCCGGGCGTCGAGGTCGAGCCACTTGGTGCCGAACTTGACCACCTTGTTCTTTGCCTGCGCGTCCTCGACCATGGCCGCCGGCGGGCCCTGCACCCGTCGCAGCACCGAACGGATGCGCGCGACCAGTTCGCGCAGCTCGCACGGCTTGGCGATGTAGTCGTCGGCGCCGAGCTCGAGCCCGACCACGCGGTCGATCGCGCTCGCGGTCGCGGTCAGCATGATCACCGGCACCGTCGAGCGCGCCTTGAGGTCACGTACGATCGAGAGCCCGTCCTCCTCCGGCATGTTGAGGTCGAGCACGATCAGGTCCGGCTCCTCCTTGGCGAAGGCCTCGCGTAGGCTCGCCCCACCATCGCACAGCGTCGGCCGGAAGCCGTGCATCCGCAGGTAGTCGCCGACCATGTCGCGGGTCGAGGCCTCGTCGTCCACCACCATGATGTGCGGCGTCTGGTTCATCAGTTCCGGCCGCTCCGCGGCAACGGCAGCGAGATGGTGAAGGCCGAACCCTTGTTCGGGCCGGCGCTGTCCGCCGCAACAGCGCCGCCGTGCAGATCGACGATGTGCTTGACGATCGAAAGGCCGAGGCCGGTCGAGCTCTCGCCGCCGGTCGGTTTTGCCGACAGCCGCTGGAAGCGCCCGAACACCCGCGACAAATCCTCCGGCGACAGGCCGCGCCCGTTGTCGCGCACCGTGATGGTCGCCTGCGCGCCCTCGCGCCCGACCGAAAGCTCGATGCGCCCGCCGGGCGGAGTGTACTTGACGGCATTGTTCACGAGGTTGTCGATCGCCTCCCACAGCCGGTCATGGTCGGCGATGACGGTTAACGGGGCGGGCGCCGACAGCGAGAGGGTCTGTTGCTTGTTTGCGGCAAGTTGCCGGCTGGTCTCGACGACCTGATTGACGAGGCCGGAAAGGTCGACCGGCTCCAGCCGCAGGTTGATGTCGAGGGCGTCGGTCATGGCGTCGGCGAGCAGGGAATCGACCATGCCGGTCAGGCGCTTGCTGGAATCCTGGATGTGCTGGATCTGCTCGCTCAGCACGTCGGTGCGAATCGGCGAGCTGGCGACGATGTCCTTGAGCATCTCGGCCCGGCCCATGATCACGCCGAGCGGATTCTTTAGATCGTGAGCGACGGTGCCGATCATCTCGCGCTTGAAGGTGTTGGCGCGGCGCAGCCGCTCCCACTGCGCGGCCAGCCGCTCGTTGGCGAGGGTCAATTCGCGCGTGCGCTCGGTCACCCGCTCTTCCAACCGGGCATTCGCCTCCTGCAGCTCCTCGTACAGGATGACGTTATCGAACGCGACCGAAAGCTTGCTGCAGAACACCTCCACCAGCGCTCGGTCGGTATCAGAAAGGAATCTCGCGGCCTCGAGCAGCACCACGACCTCGCGCCCGATCGCGGTCTTGATGTACAGCACCGAGCGCTTGGCATGGAACTCATGCCGCCGGCGCGCGAACGCCGCCTCGATCAACCGGCGCAGCTCTTTGTCGAGCGGATGCACGCCGGTGTACTGCTGGTAGCAGCCGGAACCGGCCAGCACTGAAAAATGCTCGTCGTTATCGCCGTCGTCGCGCAAGACCAGGATACCGGCGCAATCGACCTTGAGCAAGGAGGCGATCTGCGTGAGCACGCCTTCCGCCAGCCGCTGCATCGACCGGAAGTCGAACAGCTTGGCGGCGGCGTCGATGATGATCTCGAGCCCGCGCCGCGTCTCCTCCATGCGCTGCAACTGCTGGTAGCTGCGCAGCGCCGACGTCAGGGTGGTGAACAGCTTGTCGGCGGTAAGCTCGGTCTTGGCCTTGTAGTCGTTGATGTCGTAATCGATGATGACGCGGCGCTCCGGCGCCTGGCCGGGCTGGCCGGTGCGCAGGATGATGCGGACGGTCTCGTTCTTGAGCTCGTTGCGGATATAGTCGACCAGGTCGAGGCCGGCGACTTCGCTTTCCATCACCACGTCGAGCAGCACCACCGCCGTGTCGGGGTGAGTGCGCAGCATCTCGCGGCCCTCGGCGGCGGAATAGGCGGAAATGATCTCCAGGCCGTGGCCGTTGAGCACGTAGTCGTAGAGCGCGAACCGGGTGCCGTCGTGGACGGCGCCGTCGTCATCGATCACGGCCACCTTCCAGCGGCGCTCCGGATCGCCGTCGGTGCCCGGGGGGTGGTCTTCGATAAACGTTACAAGGTCGTCGGCCATCTTATCGGTCCGTGGCAGTCAGGGCTTCTTCCGGTACCGCCGCTTCGGTGCGCGGCGCCACCACCGGCAAGGTGATTCGGAACGTCGTACCGCGACTAGGCGCCGAAGCAAACGTGATCCGGCCCCCGAGTCGGCGTGTTACCAGGTTATACACGATGTGAAGCCCGAGTCCGGTGCCGCCTTGGGTCCGGCGGGTGGTGAAAAATGGATCGAACGCCCGGCGCTGCACCTCCTCCGACATGCCCAAGCCGTCGTCGGCGATCACCAGCTCGAGCTGCGCGGCATTCATGCGCCGCGCCTCGATCTTGATCGTGCCGAGCAGGCCGTCGGCGAACCCGTGCGTGACCGCATTGAGCACCAGGTTGGTGACGACCTGGCCATAGGCGCCCGGATAGCTGTCGAGCATGATTCCGTCGGGAATCTCCGGCACCAGTTCCACCTTGGTCTTCTTCAATCCCGGCCGCAGGCTGGAGATGATCTGCTCGGTCGATTGCCGCAGATCGAACTGCCGGCGCTGCTCGTGGCTGCGGTCGACCGCCACCTGCTTGAACGACTGGATGAGCTCGCCGGCGCGCTGCAAGTTGCCGACCAGCTGATTGGCCGCTTCGCGGTTGCCTTCCACGAACTCCACGAGCCGCGACCGCCGCAGCTGGCCGTCCTCGAGCTCGGCCGCGAAATTCTCGCAACGGCGGGCAAGGCTCGACGCCACCGTGAGGCTGATGCCGACCGGATTGTTGACCTCGTGCGCGACGCCCGCCACCAGGCTGCCGAGCGCGGCAAGCTTCTCGGCTTCGATCAGGCTCTTCTGGGTCTCGCGCAGATCGGTGAGCGCGCTCTCGGCGCGATCCTTGGAGGCGCGCAGCTCGTTCTCGGCGCGGCGCTTGGCGATGGCGTTCTCGCGGAACACCTCGACCGCGCGCGCCATCTCGCCGATCTCGTCGCGCGCCTCGATGCCCTCCACCCGCTTGTCGTAGTCGCCGCCGACGATGGCATGCATGGCGGTGCGCAACTCGCGCAGCGGCGCGCTGATGCTGCTCGCGATCGCAACCCCGATGGCGACGATCAGCACCAAAAACGCGATTGCGATCAGCGTCACCTGCAGGAAGACGTCGTCGAGAGCCTCGTTGAAGTGCTCCTGGGCCGCTTGCTCGCGCGCGCGCACCTGGTCCGACAGCCGGTCGATGGCGGCGACGATCGCGGCCTGGTTGCCGTCGATCGCATCCCGCAGCAACCGGGACTGCGCGGCGAAGTTGTCGGCGAGGTTGTTGAGGCCGTTGCGCATCGCCACCACGCGGCCGGCAAGCGCGGCGAGCGCATTGCGTTGCAGGTCGTTGTCGGCCAGGTCGGTCATCACCGGAATCGTGCGCTCGATGGTGGCGATGTTGCGGTAGGCATCCTCCGCCGCATCGGACGCGAGCGAGAGGTAGTAGGCATTGGCGGCAACCAGGGTGGCCGAGAAGGCTTCGCGCGACTGGTTGAGCGAGGGCCAGATCAAGGTCTCGCGCGGGCGGGTCGCGCCCTCGATGATGGCGTAGAGGCCGGTGATTTCGCGCGCCGGCTTGAGCACCTCGTTCTCGTAGGTGCGCGAAATGGTGTTGCGGATCGCGCGCAGCTCGTCGAAGCCGGCGAGGAAGCGCTCGATATCGGCGGTGAGGCCCGCCACCATGCCCATCAGCGCGGGGTCGGCGGCGGCGCGGGTCTTGAGGAGGTCGAGCACGGTCTCGCGCCGGCGCTCGATCTCCTGCAGCAGGTTCGCCTGCGGCTGGTTGAAGTAGCGATGGATCAGGCTCTGCAGCCGCACCGCCTCGCTCTCGAGCGACACCAGCAGCCGGTCCGATTGCCGCGCCTGCCGCAGGTCGTTCCACGCGGCGGTGAGGCCGCGGGCGCCGTCCCAGATCAGCGCGGTGAGCAGCAGCACCACGGCGGTGTTGAGTCCCGCAATCGCCACGATGCGCCAGCGGATCGGCAGCGCGCGAATGCGCTGCTCGAGCCGGCGCCGCCGGTCCGGCAGGGCGTTCGGCTGCGGCGACAGGGCTTGCGTTTGTTCGAGCGCGACCACTAGCGACTCATTGCGTCTGACGAATGCGCTCCACCAGCTCGCGCAGCTTGGGCTTGCCGGCGAGCGCCTTGTCATAGACCGCGGTCATCGCGGCCCGGAACGGCTGCCTGTCGAAATCACTGACCACGACGTTGCCGGCCTTTTCGACCTGCACACGCGCGCGCTCTTCCCACGCCTTCCATTGCTCGCGCATGAACCGGCTCGATTGGAGCGCGGCCTCGCGGAAGATCGCCTGGTCCTCGGCCGAAAGGCTCTCCCATGCCCGCTGCGACATCACCAGCACCTCGGGGCCCATCGCATGCTCGGTCAAGGTGTAGTAGCGCGCCGCCGTGTAGTGATCGGTCGAGACGTAGGACGGCCAGTTGTTCTCGGCACCGTCGATCAGCTTGGTCGAAAGGCCGGTCAGCACCTGCCCGTAGGGCAGCTCGATCGGCTCGGCGCCGAGCGCGCGGATCATCTCGACCATCACCTCCGACTGCTGCACCCTTATGCGTAGCCCCTTGAGATCCGCGATGGTCCGGATCGGCCGCACCGCGTTATAGAGCGAGCGGGCGCCGGAATCGTAGAACGCCAGACCGACGAAGCCGTGCTGCTCGAAGCTCTTGAGGATGTCGTCCCCGACCGGCCCATCCAGGGTCTTGTGCAGGTGGTCGATCGAGCGGAACAGGAACGGTAGCGCCAGCACGGTTGCCTCTGGGATGAAGGTGCCGAGCGGCGCCACGTTGGTGCGGTTGAGATCGATGGCGCCGACCCGGGTCTGCTCGATCGTCTCCTTCTCCTCACCGAGCTGGCGCGAATGGAAGATGCGGATGCGGTGGCGCCCGCCGGTGCGCTCGGTCACCAGCTGGTCCATGTAGTTGAGCGCCTGCACGGTCGGGTAGTTCTCCGGCTGGGTGTCGGCGACGCGGAAGTCGCGGGCGAGGGCGGGCAGGGCCGCGATCGCGGCCCATGCGAGAAAAGCCGCGGTTGCAACGAAACGATTCATGCCGAGGCATGGCGTGTGCATTCAGATGTTCCTCGTGCCGACGGGCAACCGAAGCCTCGTATAGCCCGTGAGCCCCGCGCTTGTCGCGGATATCGATGGCCAATATCGCCGGCGGGGATGGCGGGGTCGACCCGTGCCTGCCGCGACCCGAGTCAGATGCTTGATATCACTAGTGTTCTCGTACGCTGCTTCAGGCCCACCGCAGGTCCCGGTCGGCGCGACCCCGCATCGTTTGCGGGCGTCACGAGGGTCGGCGCGGCTCGCCTCGCGTCACCGCACCGGCCACGTCGATCACCAGATAGTCAGCCTCGACCTCGACCGAGAACGATTCGGCGACGTACGGCCCTTTGACGAGCTCGGCGCCCGGCTCGACCGCCACCCGGAAGCGGCGCGCGACGACCGACTTCGGATCGCACCACGACTGACCGGTGCGGATGTCGTACTCCCATCCGTGCCACGGGCAGCGGATGAATTCGCCTGGGCGTGAAACGCGGTAGCGGTTGGGGCCGTCGGACGCGACCAATCCGACGATCCGGCCTCTGCACAGCTCCGCACCGGCATGCGGACACCGGTTGGCGAGCGCGAAGTACTCGCCGTTGAGGTTGAAGATGCCGATCTCGCGGCCGCTGGCGGTCACGATCTTGCAGGTGCCGGGCGCGATCTCATCGGCGCGCGCGACGACGTGGCGACTCAAGCCGCTAAGGTCGCGTGCGCGCATGCCGGGTGAATGGTCGCGGGCGTCGGCATCACCCAAGGCCGTACAACGCCTTGGCGTTGTCGCGGAAGATCATGCGCCGCTTGTCGTCGTCGACCGTGAATTTGAATGCGTAGCGCGGATCGTCGAAATCCCAGTGCGGATAGTCGGTGGAGAACAACAGCCGGTCCCAGCCGATCCAATCGATGATGTCTCCAAGGTGACGAGGGGTCTCAGGCTCCTCGATCGGCTGGGTTGTGAACCAGACGTTCCGGCGGACGTATTCGGACGGCGGTCGCTTGACCTGCGGCGTCTCCTTGCGCATCCGCTCCCAGTGTTTGTCCATGCGCCAGCAGAACGCCGGCGCCCAGGCAAAGCCGCCCTCGATCAGCACGACCTTCAACGCCGGGAACCGCTCGAACACGCCCTCGAACACCAGGCTCATCAGCGTCGTCTGCATTCCGCTGGTCATCGCGTAATGCTCTTGCATGTAGTAGGTCGGCCATCCGGCCGGGGTCGACGGGTGGCCGCCGCTGTAGCCCTGCACGTGCAGGCCGATCGGGCGGTTGGCGCGCTCCGCCGCCGCGAAGATCGGCCAGTAGCGGCGGTGGCCGAGCGGGTCGCTGGTGCGCGGCGACAGCAGGATCTGAACGAACGCCGGATCTGGTGCCCGCCGCTCGATCTCCGAGACCGCGAACGCCGCGTCCTCCTGCGGCACGACGATGCCGCCCCGCAGCCGCGGCTCCTTGCTGATCCAGGCCTCGAGCTGCCATTCGTTGACCGCGCTCGCAAGCGCCGCGGCGAATTCCAGGTTCCGCTCCTCCATCCCGGCCTTGCTCAGCGGCATCAGCATGCCGCGTTCGACACCGTTCGGGTCGAGGTGCTGGCGCTGCATCAACGCGAGATCGGATCCCGGCGGCCCTTCCTCCGGAAAGGCATCGACCCGCATGCCGGCCGCCATCATGCGCGGGTACGGCAGCTGTCCGGACAGCCCGTGCCGCAGGTGCTCGCCGAAGGTCGCCATGTGCTCCCGCCAGCGGGCGGAGAGGAACGGGAATAGCTCGGTCGGTGCGCGATAGGCCGGATGAATGTCGCAGTCGACGATGGCGGGCCGCGAAGCGGCGCCCTTGTCGCGCAGGCGAGACGGAGTGGTCTTGGCGGCCGCTTCACGAACCGTGACGTTCATCGCACCGTCTCCTCGTTTGGCGCCGCCTGTGCACCGATCGCCGGGGCTTCGCGCAAGCGCGGGTAGGCCGCGAGTGGATTGTCGACCATGATCCGGCGCACGGCTTCGTCGGAGAGCCCCTCCGGGAGCACGTCCTCGCCGTCGAAATGCCAGTGCGGATAGTCGGTCGAGAACAGCAGCATCCGGTCCGAGCCGATGTGCTCGAGCGTACGGGCGAGCGCGCGCGGGTCGGAAGCCGGCGCATCGACCGGCTGCAGCGTGAGGTGGACATGATCGCGGATAATATCCGCCGGCGGCCGGTCGATCCATGGCACCTCGGGCCGCACGCCGCGCCAGGTCTTGGTGGTGCGCCACATCAGCTGCGGCAGCCAGGTGAAGCCCGACTCGATCAGCACGATCTTGAGCGCGGGGAATTTTTGGAACACGCCCTCTGCCAAGAAGCTCAAGAGCTGCCCCTCGAAGGCGGTGGATTGCGCCACGTAGTCCTCGACCCGGTGCGCGGGCCAGCCGGATGCCGTCGGCGCAAACCGATACGTGCTGCCGGCATGCACCCCGATCGTGAGGCCGAGTTTCTCGGCGGCGGCGTAGATCGGCCAGTACAGCCGGCGCCCGAGCAGCATGTCGCCCATTGCGAACAGCAGGACCTGTACGAAGCGCCGGTCCGTTGCCACCCGCTCGATCTCGTTGAGCGCGAGCTCCGGGTTGTGCGGCGGCACCAGGATCGACGCGCGCAGGCGCGGCTCGCGGTCGAGCAGCTCGCGCGCGACCCAGTCGTTGATGGCGGCGCACAGCGCCGCTGCCATGTCCTCGTTGAACAGCGCGACGGCGCCGTGCAGCGGGTTGCAGATCGCTAGCCGCGTTCCGAACGGTTCCAGCGCCTGGCGCCGGAGCATGTCGAGATCGCCGCCGGGGAGCCCCGAAGGCGCGCGCCAATCCGGCCGTCCGGAGAGCGGTGAGTTGGGCGGATAGCTGGTGAGCACGAAGCTGTATTTGTCGATGTGTCGGTTGACGAACTGGTCGCGCCAATACTCGTTCAGGTACGGCAGCAGATCCGGAGCGCGCGGCATGGCCGGATGGAGATCGCAGTCGATCGCCCCGTTGAACGGCACCTTCATGCCGCGCGCTCTAGCACAACCCGGCCTCCCCCGTCATTGCGAGTTGCGCACCGGCCTGACGGCCGATCCGCCTGGATGAAACTTGCGCAACCCCTCATCCTGGAGCGCCGCGGGGCAGCGCGTCTCGCAGAGCCTGTCCTCGGACTTGATCCGAGGAATGCTCCAGAAGTCCGCCGCCTTCGGCTCGCAATGACGGCTGCAGCCTAAACCTGCGTGTCGCGGTCCGCCGGCCGCCACGCGTTGATGCGGCGGTCCAGCGCGGTCAGCATCGCGTTGACGACCAGCACCAGGGTGGTCGCAGCCACAATTCCGGCGAACACACCGGTGGTATCGAAATTCTGGCGCGCCGATTCGATCATGTACCCAAGCCCCTCATTGCCGACCAGGAACTCGCCGATGATGGCGGCCGATACCGCGCGCGGCAACGCGATCTTGAGCGCGGCGAAGAAGAACGGCATCAGCGAGTTCCAGATCACCTCGCGCGAGATCGCCGCTTCGCTCGCGCCGACGACCCGCGCCATGTCGATGAGCCGCCGGTCGACGCTGCGGATGCCGGCGAATACCGCGATGAAGACGACGTAGAAGACCAGGAGCCCCACCAGCCAGAGCTTGGGGGCGTCGTCGATGCCGAACCACAGGATGAACAGGGGCACCAAGGCGTATTTCGGGATCCCGACCGACGCCATGATATAGGGCTCGATGGCGGCGGTGAGGCGCGGCAGCCGCCGCAACAGGAAGGGCAAAGCCACGCCCGCCGTGCAGCCGATCGCAAACCCGATCGCCGCCAGCCGCAGCGTGACGTAGGCGTGGCGGATGAGCGCGCCCGACGCCAGGTCGGCGGCGATGCGTTGGCCGACCTTGATCGGATCGGCAAGGTAGAGCGGCCCGGCGGCATCGGCGCCGATCTTCCAGGCGAGCACCAGCAAGGCGGCGAAGCCGATACGGCCGAGCACGATCGCATGGCGCTGCCAACCGATGCCGGTGGGCGCGGCGCGATCGAGCGCAGGTTGTTGCAGCGTCAATGCACTTGCGCCCTGATGCGCTCATAAAGGCCGGCGAACGCCGGATGCGTCATGATGGCGCGGATGTCGCGCGGGTGCGGGATGTCGATCACGTGTTCGCCCGCGACATGGGCCGGCGGCGGCGAGAGCACGAGGGTGCGGTCGCCGAGCGCGATCGCCTCGGCGATGTCGTGGGTGACGAACACGATGGTCTTGCGGCCGCCGATCCAGAGCTGGTGCAGGTCCTGCTGCAGCTGCGTGCGGGTCTGGGCGTCGAGCGCACCGAACGGCTCGTCCATGAGGATCACGGGCGGGTCGTAGACCAGCGTGCGGATCAGCGCGGCGCGCTTGCGCATGCCGCCGGACAGCTCGTGCGGATAATGGTGCTCGAACCCGGCAAGTCCGACGGTACGGATCAAAGTCTCGGCGCGCGCCCGTGTCTCGGGCGTCAGTCGACCCTGCACGGCGAGCGGAAACAGCACGTTTTGCAGCATCGTGCGCCACGGCAGCAGGTTGTCCTCCTGGGTGACATAGCCGATGCGGCAGGCAAGCCCCGGCGAGAGCGCCTTGGGGTCGTCGAGCGCGATCGGCTGCGACTGGAAGCGCACCTCGCCGCCGCTCGCAGTCTCGATCTGCGCCAGCATGTTCAAGAGCGTGCTCTTGCCGGCGCCCGACGGGCCCACGATCGTGAGGAATTCGCGCTCGGCGACCGAGAACGTGAGGTCGCGGATCACCCAGGGCGGATGCTCGCGGCCCGCGCGCGCGGGAAAGCGCTTGCAGAGCGCCCTGATCTCCAGCAGCGGCTCCGCCGTCGCCATCCTGTCAGGTCCCGGCCTGCAGGCGCAGGTCCGCCGGCGGGCGCCAGCGCAGCAGCCGGCGCTCCGCGGCGTTGACACTCCAGTTGCCGACGAACACGATCAAGGTCACGGCGGTGAGCGCGGCGAGCACGCCGGTGGTGTCGAAGTTCATCGCGCCGAGTTGCACCAGGTAGCCGAGCCCGCGGTTGGAGGAGATCAGCTCGGCGATGACCGCGCCGCCGATCGAATACGGCATGGCGATGCGCAGGCCGGTGAAGATGTAGGGCACCGCGCCGGGAAGCACGATATGGCGCACCACCTGCCGCTCGTGCGCGCCGGCGACCTGCGCCATCTGCACCAGCTTGGCGTCGAGCGCGCGAACGCCGGCGAGCGCGCTGAAATACACGATGAAGAACACGGTGATCGCGACCAACGCGATCTTCGACTCGATGCCGATCCCGAACCACAGGATGAACAGGGGCGCCAGCGCGAGCTTCGGCGCGCCATAGCCGCCGACCATGAACGGGTCGATGATCGCGGTTGCGATCGGAAAGCGGCGCAGCGCGAACGGCAACGCCGCCGCCGGCAGCGCGCCGAGCGCGAAGCCGGCTGCGGCCTCGAGCGCCGTGTAGGCTGCGTGCCGCAGCAAATCGCCACTGAAGGCGCCGGCGGCGACTCGGCTCGCCACGCCCCACGGCGAGCCGACCCAATACACCCCGAGCGCAAGGCTTGCGGTCTGCCAGATCGCGATCAGCACGATCAGCACGATCACCTGGTCGCCACGCGCCCTCAGCGTGCTCGCGGCCTGCGACCAGCGCAGATCGGCGGGATCCCGGCTGCGGCCTTCTCCCAGCGCGGTCATGCGATCTCCGAGGCGTGTGCGGCAGCTTATCGCACATCGATGCGCGCGTGTCCCGGACGCAGCGCAGCAACGCCGGCACGTTGTTGCTCCGCGCGCATCCCGTTATTTTTAACCGAGACGGTCTTTGGAGGATGCAAATGTTCAACCGCCGCCTGCGCGCCGCTGTCGCGGCTATCGGCATTGCGACCGGCTTGGTGCCCGCAACCGTTCGCGCCCAGGACCTCGACGTGATCATGGCGCTGCCGGCGACGACGCTGACGTTCACGGCGGCGTTCGTTGCCGAGGATGCCGGCTTCTACAAGAAGGAGGGCCTCAAGGTCACCCATCGCACGATCACCGGCGTAGGTTCTCCCAATGCGGTGCTCGCCGGCTCGGCCGACTTCACCATGGGGACCGGCCCGGTGTTCCTGCGCGCGGCCGCGCAAGGGCAACGGTTCCTCGCCATCGTCAACCTGGTCGAGCGCCCGCTGGTCGAGCTGGTGTTGCGCAAGGACGTGGCCGAGGCGGCCAGGATCACCGAGGCGATGCCGCTCGCCGAGCGCGCCAAGGCGCTCAAGGGCCGCACCATTGGCATCCAGGGGGTGGGCTCGATCGTGCACGCCTGGCAGCGGCTGGTGACGACCCGGGCCGGGCTCAACGTCGAGCAGGACGTGCGGATCGCGCCGATGGACCCGTCGTCGATGCTGCCGGCGCTCGAGAACAAGGCGATCGACGGGTACGTCACCTCGCTGCCGTTCACCACCCAGGCGGTGATCAAGGGGCATGCCGTGATGGTGGCGAGCGCGGTCAGCGACGCGCCCGACCTGATCCCGTTCGCCTACGGCCTCGTCTATGCGCTTCCCAAGACCTGCAAGGAGCAGCGGGAGAAGTGCGTCCGCATGGCTCGCGCCATGGCGGGCGCCGCCAAAATGATTCAGGAACAGCCCGACGCGGTGTTCGAGATCTTGAAGAAGCGCTTCGCCACCATGGATCCGACGCTGCTCGCCGCGGCCTGGAAGGTAGTGGCGCAGGCGCATGCCAAGGATATCCGCGTCACCGTTCCGGGCCTGGAAAACTCCCAGAAGGTCTCGCTGGAGGCGAAGCTGCTCGATCCCAAGGACGCGCTCACGAGTTTTGAGGGGCTTTATACTGACGAGTTCGTGCCGTAACGCCGCGGGGTGCCGGCAGCGCTACGGTTTGCGTGCCGTGCGCACGATCCGCGACGAGACTGCATGCGGGGACGCCGCCGCGCGCGGGACCCGCCTTCGCGAAGGGGGCAGGCCTTGCGCCGCCGCACGGAAAAAATTCTCGCTTGCCCGGGCACCCCAAGCCCGTAACCATCGGCTCGGACGCTGATTCTGTCGCCCGGCGAAGCGGCGGGGGCCAAAACAATGCCGGTGATGCTTGCGCTCGTGTGCGTGGCTGGGCTGCTCGCAACCGCGGCCGCCGCTGTCGCGCTCGGACGCAGTGCGAATGCCCACCGCATCGTCTACGGGGCAAGCCTCGCCGCTTCGCTGGTCATCCTCATTGCGGCGTTAGCGCAGCTCGTCGCCGCGCCGGCGCCCGCCGCCGTCACGCTGCCGCTCGGGCTGCCCTGGCTTGGCGCGCACTTCCGTCTCGATGCGCTGGCGGCGTTCTTTCTCGCCGTCGCCAACCTCGGTGCCGCCGGCGCCAGCCTGTTCGCGCTTGGTTACGGCCGCCACGAGACTGCGCCCACGCGAGTGCTGCCGTTCTACCCGGCGTTCCTGGCCGGCATGAGCCTGGTGGTGCTCGCCGCCGACGCCTTCACGTTCCTTACCGCGTGGGAGTTCATGTCGCTCACCTCGTGGGCACTGGTGATGGCGCACCACCGCGAGCGCGACAACGCCCATGCCGGCTACGTCTACCTGGTGATGGCGAGCTTCGGCACGCTGGCGCTGCTGCTCGGTTTCGGCGTCCTGGCCGGTCCCGACGGCGGCTACACGTTCGCGGCGATCCGCGCCGCGCCTCCGTCGGCCGGCCTCGCCGCGCTGGTCTTGGTGCTGGCGCTGATCGGCGCCGGCTCAAAGGCCGGACTGGTGCCGCTGCATGTCTGGCTGCCGCTCGCGCATCCGGCCGCGCCGAGCCACGTCTCGGCATTGATGTCGGGCGTGATGACCAAGGTCGCAGTCTACGGCTTCGTGCGCATCACGTTCGACCTCGCCGGGCCTGTGGCCTGGTGGTGGAGCATGCTGGTGCTCGCGCTCGCGGCCCTCACCACCGTGATGGGCGTGCTCTACGCGTTGATGCAGCACGACTTGAAACGCCTGCTCGCCTACCACACGGTCGAGAACATCGGCATCATCTTCATCGGGCTCGGCCTCGCGCTCGCCTTCAAGGCGCAGGGCATGGCGTGGGCGGCGGCGCTGGCGATGACCGCCGCGCTGCTGCACGTGCTCAACCACTGCGTCTTCAAGAGCTTGTTGTTCTTCGGCGCCGGCGCGGTGCTCAACGCCACCGGCGAACGCGACATGGAGCGCCTCGGCGGCCTCATTCACCGCATGCCGCAAACCGCGTTCGCGTTCCTCGTCGGCTGCGTCGCGATCTCGGCGCTGCCGCCGCTCAACGGCTTCGTTTCCGAGTGGCTCACCTTTCAGGCGATCCTGCTCTCGCCGCAGCTGCAGTCGTGGGGGCTGAAGTTCTTGGTGCCGGCGGTCGGCGCGCTGCTCGCGCTCTCGGCGGCGCTCGCCGCCGCCTGTTTCGTCAAGGCGTTCGGCGTCACCTTCCTCGGGCGTGCGCGCACGCCCGCGGCTGAGCGCGCGCACGAGAGCGATCGGCTCTCGCTCGCCGCCATGTTCGGCTTCGCCGCCGTCTGCCTCGGCATCGGTGTGGCGCCGGGCCTGTTCATCGATGCGCTCGCCCCCGCCGTGCAGGCGACCGTCGGCAGCCGCGTGCCGATGCAGAGCGCGTTCACGTGGCTCACCATCGTGCCGATCGTCGAGAGCCGCTCGTCCTACAACGGGCTCCTGGTATTCGGCTTCATCGCGCTCGCCGGCGGTCTCGCCGCGTTCGCGATTCATCGCCTCGCCTCCGACAAGGTACGCCGCGCACCGCCCTGGGACTGCGGCTTCCCCGACCCGAGCCCGGCGACGCAGTACTCGGCGTCGAGCTTCGCGCAGCCGATCCGTCGCGTGTTCGGCACGCTCGTGTTCCGCGCACACGAGCACGTCGAGATCCCGCCGCCCGGCCTCACGGCGCCTGCGCGCTTTGCGGTCGAGCTGCGCGACCTCGCCTGGGACAGCCTCTACGCGCCGGTCGCCGGCCTCGTCGGCGGCGCCGCCGAGCGGCTCAATCGCCTGCAGTTCCTCACCATCCGCCAGTACCTCACGCTGGTGTTCTGCGCGCTCGTCACGCTGCTGCTGGTGCTCGCGATATGGCCGTGATCGCCGATCTCGCCCTGCAAGGCGCGCAGATGCTGCTGGTGGTCTTGCTGGCGCCGCTGTTGACCGGGTGGACCCGTAAAGTGAAGGCGCGCCTCACGCGTCGGCGCGGTCCGCCGCTGCTGCAGCCCTACCGCGACCTGCTGCGCCTGTTGCGCAAGGACGTTGTCCTCGCCGACAACGCCTCCTGGCTGTTCCGGGTGATCCCGTACGTCATTTTCGCCACCACCTTGGTCGCGGCCGTGCTGGTGCCGACCTTCGCGACCGGGCTCCCCTTCGGACGCGCGGCCGATCTCATCGTCATCATCGCGCTGCTCGCCTCCGCGCGGTTCGCGCTCGCGCTCGCCGGCATGGATGTCGGCACCGCGTTCGGCGGCATCGGCTCGAGCCGCGAGGTGATGATCGCGTCGCTGGCGGAGCCGGCGATGATCATGGTGGTGTTCACGCTGGCGCTGATCGCGGGCTCGACCCAGCTCTCGACCGTGGCGGTGTTCATGGCCTCGGGCGATGTGGGCTTGCGGGTCTCGCTCGCGCTCGCGCTGGTCGCGCTGATCATGGTGGCGCTCGCCGAGAACGCCCGCATCCCGGTCGACAACCCGGCGACGCACCTCGAGCTGACCATGGTGCACGAGGCCATGGTGCTGGAATATTCCGGCCGGCATCTGGCGCTGATCGACCTCGCGGCCGCGCTCAAGCTGCTGCTCTACGTCTCGCTCGTCGCCTGTGTGTTCGCGCCCTGGGGCCTGGCGCCGAAGGATGCCGGCCCCGCCGCGCTCGCGGTCAGCCTCGCCGCCTACCTGGCCAAGCTCGCCGTCGGCGGCTTCCTGCTGGCGTTGTTCGAGACCTCGATCGCCAAGATGCGGGTGTTCCGGGTGCCGGAATTCCTCGGCGCCGCCTTGATGCTCGGCCTGTTGGCGACGCTGTTGCTGTTCGTGTCGCGGAGCCTGTGATGCTGCAGTGCGCACCCCAATTCGCAGCGTCATCCCCAGCGAAAGCGGGGGATCCAGTAATCACCGCGTTTCCGGTGAATGACTGTCGTGCCCGCACCCTGGCCATGCGGTTACTGGGTCATCCGCTTTCGCGGATGATGACGGCTGAAGCGGCGACGGCCGAGGGGGCAGGAGTACACCGATGCGCGGGTTGACCTTCGACGTCGCGCATCTGCTCGCCGGCTCGCTGGTGCTGGTGAGCTTCCTCGAGCTCTACCAGGACCGGCTCTACGCGCTCATCAACATGTTCGCGCTGCACGCGCTGGTGCTGGCGGCCTCCGTCGCCTGGCAGGCGCACATCCAGGAGGCGCCGCACCTCTACATCACCGCGGCGATCGCGCTCGCTTTCAAGGCGACCGTGATCCCGGTGGCGTTGCACCGTATCGTGCGGGCGCTCGGTATCCACCGCGAGATCGAGACCGCGGTCGGCATCGGCCTGACCATGATCGCCGGCATGGGCCTGGTCGCGCTGTCGATGGTGATCATGCTGCGCGTCACCCCCGATGCCGATCCGATCGCACGCGAGGACCTCGCCTTCGCGCTCGCGGTCGTGCTGCTCGGGCTGTTGCTGATGGTAACGCGGCGCAACGCCGTCGGCCAGGTGATCGGCTTCATGTCGCTCGAGAACGGGCTGGTGCTCGCCGCCGCCGGCGCCAAGGGCATGCCGTTGGTGGTCGAGATCAGCGTCGCGTTCTCGATCCTGATCGCCTTCATCGTCATCGGCATCTTCCTGTTCCGCATTCGCGAGCGCTTCGACACGGTCGACGTCGCTGCCCTCGACCGCTTCCGCGGAGAGCGGCGATGACCTTCGACGCGCTTGCCGCGGTACTGCTGGTTCCGCTCGCGGCGGCGGCGGTGCTGGCGTTGTTGCCGGCCTACCGGCTCGGCGCTCGCCTCAACGTCTTGGCGACGCTGCTGACGTTCCTGGCGGCGCTGTCGCTGTTCGTGAGCAGGCCGCCGCCCGGCCGCTACCTGCTGGTCGACGACCTCAACAACGTGTTCATCGTGCTCACCACCTTCGTCGGCTTCACCACGGCGGTGTTCTCGGCGAGCTATATCGCGCACGAATTGGCGATCGGGCGGCTGACGCCGACCTATCTGCGTTTTTACCACGCCATGTACCAGCTGCTGATGTTCGCCATGAATCTCGCGCTCACCGCCAACAATATCGGCGTGATGTGGGTCGCGATCGAGTTGGCGACGCTCACCACCGTGTTGATGGTCGGGATCTACCGAACCCACGAGGCGCTGGAGGCGGCGTGGAAATATTTCATCCTCGGCAGCGTCGGCATCGCGCTGGCGCTGTTCGGCACCATCCTGGTCTATATGGCGGCGCGCCCCGTGACCGGCGAGGGGCTGGACGCCATGGTGTGGACCCACCTGGTGGCGCATGCGCAAAACTTCGATCCCGCGCTGCTCAACCTTGCCTTCGTTTTCCTGCTGCTCGGATACGGCACCAAGGTCGGGCTCGCCCCGCTGCACGCCTGGCTGCCCGACGCGCATGCGGAAGGCCCGACGCCGATCTCGGCCGTGCTTTCCGGGCTGTTGCTCAACGTCGCGCTCTACGCGCTGCTTCGCTTCAAGGTGTTGCTGGCGGTCAACCCGGCGGCGCTCGCGCCCGGGCCGCTGATGGTGACCATGGGCCTGCTGTCGCTCGTGTTCGCGAGCTTCATGCTCTACCGGCGCCGCGACATCAAGCGCATGTTCGCCTACTCGTCGATCGAGCACATGGGGATCATCACCTTCGCGTTCGGCATGGGCGGTCCGCTCGCCAATTTCGCCGGCCTGCTGCACATGACGCTGCACAGCCTGACCAAGTCGGCGATCTTCTTCGCGGTCGGCCACATCGCGCAGATCAAGGGCACGCAGAAGATTGCCGATATCGGCGGGCTGACCGAGACCAACCCGGTGCTCGGCTGGGGCTTGGTGCTCGCGGTGGTGGCGATCGCCGGCCTGCCGCCGACCGGCCTGTTCATGAGCGAATTCCTGGTCGTAACCTCGACCTTCGTGCGCGAGCCGCTGCTCGCGCTCCCGCTCGTGCTCGGACTGCTGGTCGGATTGGGCGCGCTGCTGTTGCGGATCAACGGGATCTGCTTCGGCGAGCCGCGCGGTACGGTGGCGGAGGCCAAGGCCTCCTACGTGCCGCTGTTTGCACATCTCGCGCTGGTGTTCGCGGCCGGCGTCTATCTGCCGCCGCCGCTCGTTGCCTGGTTCCAGAACGTCGCGCGGCTGCTGGGGTGAGAGTGACCGACTGAGGCTTCAGCGCTCGATCTCGCAGGCGAGGACGCGGTCGCGCAGGCGGCAGCTGACGAGGTCGTTTCCGGCCTGGCCGATCAGTTTGCCGCTCCACGCCGTTCGCTCCGCGGCGTCGCGCTCCCAAAGCATGAACCTAAAACGCTGCAGGATCACCGAAGCCCTGGCCAATCAGTGGCTCGACCCAAACCGTTCGCAATGGCCGCGCCGGTGGTTTAGCCTTCCGGTGATTGCGAGTCGGAGGCGCAGCAAGTCCAAACCGCGCGGCGCGGAACCTGGATTTCTTCGCTGCTTCGCTCCTGGCAATCACGCAGGGGTGACGACGAATGGCAGGGCTGAGCGATCTCATCGAGCGCGGCCGGTTGGTGGAGCGCCACGCCCCGTGGCCGCGCGCGATCGTCGATGCCGCGACTTGGCGCGACCTGACCGAAAGCTTGGGGACGGGCGAATCGACCCTGCTCGGCCTCTGGGGCGATACCGGCGCGGTGCACATGGCCGTGCTCGACGAAGCGCGCCCGAGCATCGGCATCGCATCCCTCGACTGCCCGGACGGCTCCTTTCCCTCCGTCGGCGCCGTACATCCTCCGGCCATCCGGCTTGAGCGCACGGTCCGCGACCTGTTCGGCCTGACGCCCCAGGCCGCGGTCGACGCGCGGCCATGGCTCGACCACGGCCGCTGGGATACCGACGGCCCGCCGCTCAAGCCGTCGGATCGCCGCTCGGCAACGGCTTCCGGGCCGCGGGAGTCTCACGCCTATGCCTTCCTCCCGGTCGAAGGCGAGCACCTCCATCAGATTCCCGTCGGCCCGGTGCATGCCGGCATCATCGAGCCCGGGCACTTTCGCTTCACCGCCAACGGCGAAACGGTCGTGCGCCTAGAGCAGCGGCTGGGCTACGTCCACAAAGGTATCGAAGCCCTGATGGCGGGCGCAACGCTAGAGCGCGCGGCGCAGCTTGCCGGCCGCACCTCCGGCGACAGCACCGTCGCCTACGCGATCGCATTCGCGCACGCGGTCGAGGCTGCGCTCGGCGTGAAAGTTCCGCGCCGCGCGCAATGGCTGCGCGCGCTGATGGCGGAGCTCGAGCGCGTCGCCAATCACCTCGGCGACATCGGTGCGATCTGCAACGACGCATCGTTCGCGCTCCTGCACGCCGAGTGCGGTATCCTGCGCGAGCTGGTTTTGCGCACCGCGCATGCCTGCTTCGGCCACCGACTGATGCGCGACCGCGTGGTCCCGGGCGGCATTGCGGTCGATCTCGACACGCATGCGCCGGGCCGGTTGGAGGCGCTCACCAGCGCGGTGCGGCGGCGGTTCGCGGCGCTGGTCGAGCTTTACGACAACACCGCCTCGCTGCAGGACCGCACAGTGGCGACGGGCGTTCTGAAGGCCGAGTACGCACGCCAGTTCGGCGCCGGCGGCTATGTCGGCCGCGCCTCCGGCCGCGCGTTCGATGCGCGGCTGATGCCGTCCTGTCCGCCTTATCGGGAGCTGAAGTTCGATGTGCCGGTGCTGCACGAGGGTGACGTCAATGCGCGGGTGTGGATCCGCATTCGCGAGCTGGAAGCGAGCCTCGGGCTGATCGAGCAGATCACGCGGGACCTTCCGGACGGTCCGGTCCTCGTCGATCCGCCGACCGACACGCTCGATGCGCCATGCGAGGGCCTGGGGCTCGCGGAGGCGTTTCGCGGCGACGTGCTCGCCTGGGTGCGGCTTGATCGCGACGGCCGCGTCGCGCGCTGCCATCTGCGCGACCCTTCATGGTTTCAGTGGCCGCTGCTCGAAGCTGCGATCGAGGGCAACATCGTCGCCGACTTCCCGCTCTGCAACAAGTCGTTCAACTGCTCGTATTCCGGCCATGACCTGTGAGGCGAAATCATCTTTGCGCGCCACTCGCGCCACAACACCAGAGCTGAACAAAACGAGAAATGTGTTACCCATGTTGCCGGTCAGAACTGTTACCTATGTTGTCGGTTGCTCAGCGAGCGGTGTCGTGATGGCCCGCCGGCGAGCAAGATCCAGCTAGTGTTCTGTCGCTGACAGACGATTCACAAATCGGCGTGGACCTGCGAGTCTGCGCCGATGAGGAAGATCGAGCGGATTTCGATCAGCGCAGCTGATCATGAACGATTGGAGCG